>Ga0129307_1000961_pt1 | contig 37140 bp, 48 predicted proteins | sample P1105metagenome_FD_94437 | JGI IMG/M metagenome (GOLD analysis project Ga0129307, IMG submission 94437) | Capybara group fecal microbial communities from Wisconsin, USA - P1105 metagenome | ecosystem: Host-associated > Mammals > Digestive system > Large intestine > Fecal | place: USA: Wisconsin...
ACGCTGTCTACGCAGCCTGACGGCTGCGGCAACCTCGCTCACGGATAGATCCTGCGGCTCCATCCGTGACCAAGGTTTTTACCACGGGGTGTCCAACTTGTTATTGCAATTTGCGAAAAAATTGTAAACGCAATCATTATAAAAAGTAGCCCGCTTATAAAAAGCAGTGTGATTTTCCGGCTGTGGCGATTGATGCGCGCCAGATCTTCAATTGTGATCCTATCCTCCTTATGTTGCGTCTTTTTCTCTTCTTCCAACAAGTCATCAAGAGAAATATGAAAAATTCTGCAAAGCGTCAAGGTGCTTTCTAAATCAGGCAATGTTCCGCCAGCCTCCCATTTTGATACAGTCTGCCTGGAAATATTCAATTTTTCTGCCAGTTGCTCTTGCGTCATGCCGGATATTTTTCTTAATTCTTGAATTTTTCTGCCGATGTTCATGATACTGCCTCCTTGCTGTTCCTTCCTAAAACTCTAACAAAAGAGGGCCATTCCTTCTATCAATTCGCATTGACTTTTCGATACATATATTAACATCACCGGCTGTTGTTGAAAAAGTACATATGCAAATTTGACCTGTTGTGTTCAGCATATCATACTGCTGAACCGCATTCAACAAAGCTGCGTGGAGAAAGCGCCAAAGATTGTTCCGCAAACCCTTCGGAAAAAAGGAGTAAAATTTCTCCCGCCTTGCAGAATTGAAAAGATTGCGGTATACTATCATATCTATATGCAAATCAGCCTGCGGGCGGGAGGTTTCCTTATGAAACTCATGGTCATCGACGGCAATTCCATCATCAACCGGGCCTACTACGGCATCCGGCCCCTCAGTACCCGGGACGGGCTGTACACCCATGCCATCTTCGGCTTTCTGACCACCCTCCAGCGGCTGACGGAGGAGGAGAAGCCCGACGCCCTGTGCGTCACCTTCGACGTCCACGCCCCCACCTTCCGCCACACCGCCGATGAGGCCTACAAGGCCACCCGGAAGCCCATGCCGGAGGAGCTGCGGATGCAGGTGCCGGTGCTGAAGGAGGTGCTGGATTCTCTGAATATCCCCCGGTATGAGCAGGCGGGCTGGGAGGCTGACGATCTCATCGGCACCATCTCCCGCAAGTGCGAGACCGCCGGGTGGGACTGCGTGGTGGTTACCGGCGACAAGGACAGCCTGCAGCTCATCACCGACCACACCAAGGTGAAGCTGGTGTCCACCCGTATGGGCCAGACCACCACCAAGGATATGACCCCGGAGACGTTCCGGGAGCAGTACGGCTTCGCTCCTATCCACATGATCGACCTGAAGGCCCTGATGGGAGACGCCTCCGACAACATCCCCGGCGTGCCGGGCATCGGAGAAAAGACCGCCATGGATCTGATTCAAAAATATGAGAGCATCGACGCCCTGTACGACAAGCTGCCGGATATTGAGGCCAAGCCCGCCGCCATCCGCAAACTGACGGAGGGGAAGGAGGCCGCAAGGCACTCCTACTGGCTGGCCACCATCGTCACCGACGCGCCGCTGGAGTTCCGGCCGGAGGACAACCTGGTGCAAAAGCCCGGCCCGGCGGCCTACCCGCTGTTTTTGCGGTTGGAGTTCACCAAGCTCATTGAGAAATTCGGCCTGACGCCGGATACCTCAGCACCCGCGGAGCCGGAAAAGGCGGACGTTACCGTCACGGTGGAGAAGGTGACCGGTCAGTCCCAGGCGGATGAATTGCTGACGGCCTGGCGGGCGGCGGAGCACGTCTCCCTGCTGACCCTGCCGAATCTGACCGGCGTGGGCGTGGTCTGCCAAACGGGGGAAGCGTCCGTAGTCATGGCGGAGCTGTTTTTCGAGAAATTCCAGGGGGACTGGAACGGCCTGCTGAAAGCGCTGTTCTCTGAAGATATCAAAAAGGTGTCCCACAACGTGAAGGATCTGATGCGAACCCTGCTGGAGAACGGCCTGCCCGCCGAGGGCTTTATCTTCGACACCGCTCTGGCGGCCTATCTGCTGGACGCCACGGCGGGGAGCTATGACCTCCAGCGGCTGAACGTGGCTTACTTCAACGCGGAGCTGCCCAAGCCGCTGTATCTGGATCAGGACGCCTTCTCCCTGTTGGGGGATCCCGCGGCGGCGGAGGCTTCCTTCGATAGCTATGTGACAGCGGTGGACAGCCTGTATCAGGCGCTGCTGCCTAAGCTGAAGGATCGGCAGCTGTGGGAGCTGTACCAGACCGCCGAGTTGCCCCTTTGCCGGGTGCTGGCGGAGATGGAGCTGGCGGGCTGCCGGGTGGACGCCCGGGCCCTGGCGGATTTCGGGGAACTGCTGTCCCGGCGGGCGGCGGAACTGGAGAAATCCATCTATGACATGGCTGGAGAGTGCTTCAACATCAACTCCCCCAAACAGCTGGGTGAGGTTCTGTTCGGCAAGCTGGGCCTGCCCCACGGCAAAAAGACGAAAACCGGCTGGTCGACCAATGCCGACGTACTGGAAAAGCTGCGGTATGAGGCGCCCATTGTCAACGCTGTGCTGGAGTACCGGCAATACGCGAAGCTGAAATCCACCTACGCCGACGGCCTGCTGAAGGCTATCGACCCGGATGGCCGGGTCCGTACCAGCTTCCAGATGACAGTCACCGCCACCGGGCGGCTCAGCTCCACGGAGCCGAATCTGCAGAACATTCCCACCCGCACTGACTTGGGCAGCGAGATCCGCAGAATGTTTGTGCCCAACCACGACTGCGTCCTGGTGGACGCGGACTACTCCCAGATCGAGCTGCGGCTTCTGGCCCACATCGCCGGGGACGAGGCCATGCGGGAGTCCTTCCTGGAGGGGGGCGACTTCCACGCTGAGACGGCGGCCAAGGTGTTTCATGTGGCACGGGAGGACGTGACTCATGAGATGCGCCGCCGGGCCAAGGCGGTGAACTTCGGCATCGTTTACGGCATTTCCGCCTTCTCCCTCAGTCAGGACATCGGTGTCACCGTAGCCGAGGCAAAGGCCTATATGGAGGCCTATTTCGCCACATTCCCCGGCGTGCGGAAATATATGGACCAGGTGGTGGAGAAGGCCAAGGAGACCGGTTATGTGGAAACTCTGTTCCACCGCCGCCGGGAACTGCCGGAGCTGAAGTCCTCCAATTTCAATATGCGCTCCTTCGGTGAGCGGGTGGCGCTGAATATGCCCATCCAGGGCGCGGCGGCGGATATTATGAAGCTGGCCATGATCGCCGTGTGGAAGCGGCTGAAAGCGGAAAAACTTCAGGCCCGGCTGGTGCTCCAGGTCCACGACGAACTGATCGTGGAGTGTCCGGCGGCTGAGGCTGAGACGGTGGCGAATCTGCTGACGGAGGAGATGGAGAACGTGGTGCATCTGTCCGTCCCTCTGACAGCCGATGCCCATTGGGGCAAAAACTGGCTGGAGGCCAAGGGATGACAAGGGGAGTAAAGGTGTTTGCGGAAACGGGAACCCCACGGCACTTCGGCTTTCGCGGCAATGACGCCGATCCTGTCTGCGCTGACAGTGGACCACTGGTGGGCGGCGCTGGATCTGACGCCGCCCGGGGGCTTTGAGGCAACGGTGGAGACTCGTTGCCTGCCAAATATTTCAGCCTTTCGCGCGGCGGCCTCGGGTATCTGAGGACATGAGCCGCTTCGGCGTCTGGTGGAAAAGCGGCATGACGAGGCAACCACGACCATTGCCCCGGAGCTTGCCTGCCATGAAGGCGGAGGCGTTATCCGAACCGAAGATACCCAGAGCTGGAACGCTGTCTGGCTGACGGAAGAATTGGACGCAGAAGCATTTGGACCTCATCGGTGCATCCTTATGTGGACATGACCCCATCCTGTTCTGCCGGGTTCTGCACGGCGGAAATATTTGAGCAACCTGTTCTCCCGGATGAACACTGGGAACTGCGTGGTGCATCCGGTTTCTCTGATTTTCCGGAAAGAAGCGCTGTGGGTGCGGCCGTGAATGAATATCCTGAACAAAGTCCGGATGAGAGACACTGCGAAGCACACGCGAAGCGATTTACCGCGGTGTACTTCCATGAACACACAAAAAATCAACGTGTTCGCGTTGCTGTCAAGGGTGGCATCGGAGACGGTTTGATGAGGGGAAAGCTTATGAAAAGACTTATCGTTCTGTTGGGTGTTGCGGGAGTGTCCGTATCCGCCGTACTTGTCCGCTGGTCCACGGCTCCATCTCTGATTCTGGTGCTGTATCGGATGCTGTTGGTGTCCGTGCTGATGGCTCCGGTGGTGCTGCTGCGCTGCCGGGCGGAGTTTCGGAGACTGTCCCGACGGGATATGCTGCTATGTCTGACCAGCGGCCTGTTTCTGGGAATCCACTTCACTGCCTATTTTACCTCTCTGCGGTATACATCCATTGCCTCATCGGAGGTGCTGGTGGACACCGAGGTGTTCTTTGTGGCATTAGGAAGCGTGCTGCTGTGGAAGCAGCATCTGTCCCGCTGGGCTTGGCTGGCCATCGTACTTACCTTCTGCGGCAGCGTGACGGTGGCGTTGGCGGACACTTCCGCCGCCGGCAGCTCTGCGGCGCTGGGTGACCTGCTGGCTCTGGCCGGCGCGGGGGCCATGGCGGTCTATACCATGATCGGAGCGGTGTGCCGGAAAAGAATCTCCACCACGGTTTATACATTTCTGGTATACATATCGGCGGCGGTGACAGTGCTGGTCATTGCGCTGTTGAAAGGGCTGCCTCTGGTGGGCTATGGCGCGGTCAATTGGCTGACCGCCCTGGGATTGGCAGTGTTCTGTACGCTGCTGGGCCACAGCGTGTTCAGTTGGGGATTGAAATATCTGTCTCCGGCATTTATTTCCACGGTCAAGCTGTTGGGGCCGGTGTTTGCCGCGGCCTGGGGACTGCTGCTGTTCCATGAGCGGATAGGCCTGCCGATGGTGCTGGGCGGCTTGCTGATCATTGGAGGCATCGCCCTGTACAACCAGGTGGAGGCGGGATGAATCGTTTTGGCGTTTCCTATATGGGCCTGTTGTTTCTGTTAGCGCTGTTCATCCCCAACCTGTTCTGGACCAGAAACAAGCCAAAGGACTATGACCCCACGGGTGAAAACCCTGTTCTCCTGACATTGGAGCGGTTGGGACAGGTGTGGGTCACCTGCGGCGCTCTGGTGTGGCGGGATTTCAACTGGCGGCCCTGGACAGCCTGGTCCTGGTGGCTGATCGGAGCGGCGGCTCTGATTATACTATACGAATACTGGTGGTTCCGGTATTTCCGCAGCGAAAAGACGATGGCAGACCTTACTGCCAATCTGCTTGGTATCCCGGTAGCGGGAGCCGCACTGCCTGTGATGGCTTTCTTCCTGCTGGGAATTTATGGAAAGGCGGTCTGGATGCTGCCGGGAGTGGCGGCGCTGGGCGTCGGTCACGTCGGCATACACCTGCGGCTTCGGAATGAATTGCGTCTGAGAAAGGAAACATAGCAATGAGTGAACAAATGCATGTGCGCATCGTACCCATGAACGCGGACCATCTGGACGAGGTGGCGGAGCTGGAGCGGATCTGCTTCTCCACCCCCTGGTCCCGGAATATGCTGGCGGAGGAACTGGACAACGCCCTGTCTGCGTTCTTGGTGGCGCTGGATGACAGTGGCCGCGTGGTGGGCTACGCCGGGGTTCAGGTGGTGCTGGACGAGGGCTATATCACCAACATCGCCGTCCGGCCGGAGTGCCGCCGTCAGGGCGTGGCGGGCAAGCTGCTGCAGGTGTTTCTGGACTTTGCCCAAGCCAACCAACTGGCTTTCCTGACTCTGGAGGTTCGGGCCTCCAATTATGGGGCCATTGCTCTGTACGGCAGCCGGGGCTTTCGCAGCGCGGGAAGGCGCAAGAACTATTACGAGCATCCAAAGGAGGATGCCATTATCATGACAAGGGAGTTTAACAGTGATGGAACTGCGAATTCCGTCCCGTGAGCTGGTGCGGATGGCATACCGGCGGGACCTGAAGGCCGCTTTCCCGGAAGAGGAGCTGAAATCTCTGCGGAATATTGAACAGACATGGCGGAACGGCTGGTACAGGCCCTACTGCCTGTTTGAAGACGGCGAGATTGTGGGCGAGTGCTTCTTGTGGATGCGGCATCCCGGCTGGGGGCTGCTGGACTATCTGTGCGTTCCCGGAGAGGCCCGCAACCGGGGCCTGGGGGCCGTCATGCTGCGGATGCTGCGGGAGGCGGAGCCGGACAGCGTGATTTTCGGGGAGGCGGAGGACCCGCCTGACGCCCCGGATCCGGCCATGGCGGAGCGGCGGCTGGGCTTTTACGCCCGCTGCGGCCTGCGGACCGCCGGGTATGACACGGAGATCTTCGGTGTCCACTACAAGACGCTGTATCTGGCGGAGAAAGAAGTGGAGGACCAGGCGCTGATGCGGGAGCATCGATATGCCTACGAGAGCATCTTTTCGCCGAAGCAATACGAAAAATATATTCGGATACCCTATGACCCCAGCATGGGGCGAGGCATCCGGGTGCCCTGGCAGCAGGGAGAGAAAGAGGAGTGAAATCATGAAAATCCTGGCCTTTGAATCAACCTGTGATGAAACCGCCGTGGCGGTGGTGGAGGATGGCCGGAAGATTCTGTCCGATGCCATTGCCTCCCAGGTGGATATGCACGCGCTGTACGGCGGTGTGGTGCCGGAGATCGCCTCCCGGAAGCATGTGGAGGCCATTGCGGCCCTGACGGAGCAGGCCCTTCGGGAGGCGGGCTGCACCCGGCAGGATATTGACGCCGTGGCGGTGAGCTATGCGCCGGGTCTGATCGGCGCAGTGCTGGTGGGGCTGAGCTTTGCCAAATCCGTGGCCTACGCCTGGGATGTGCCGTTGATCCCTGTCCATCATGTCCGGGGGCATATCGCCGCCAACTATCTGGCCTTTCCGGATCTGGAGCCGCCGTTTCTGGCCCTGGCCATCTCCGGCGGCAACACCCTGATTGTGGATGTGCGGGACTACACGGATCTGAAGATCTTGGGTGCCACCCGGGACGATGCGGCAGGAGAGTGCTTTGACAAGGCGGCCCGGGTTCTGGGTCTGCCCTATCCCGGCGGAAAGCCCATGGACCAGTTGGCCCATCAGTCTCAGGGCGGCGTGTATCATCTTCCCCATGCCCATGTGGACGGCGCGGAGCTGGATATGAGCTTTTCCGGGCTGAAAACGGCGGTGGTGAATCTGGCCCACCACGCCGGGCAGACGGGGGAGACCCTGGACCGGGCGGCTTTGGCCCGGGATTTTATCCAGGCGGTCAGCGATACCCTGGTTCCCCGGGCCATGAAAGCGGCGCAGATGGCAGGGAGAAAGATTATTTGCGCCGCCGGCGGCGTGGCGGCAAACTCCTTTATCCGGGCGGATCTCCAGGCCGCCTGCGACAAGGCGGGCTGCCGGCTGTATCTGCCGCCGCTGTCACTCTGCGGTGACAACGGCTCCATGATCGGTGCCCAGGGCTATTACGAATTTCAGGCGGGCCACACGGCGGCCATGGATCTGAACGCGTACGCCACACGGGAGATCGGAAAATAAAAAAGAGGCGGAAGGCGTCCTTCCGCCTCTTTTGTTTTCCAGTTCACCGCTGGTGCTTTGAGACAAATAAAAAGATCATGCACCAGATCGGAGGCTTCTTGCTCTGTTTCAAATTGCGCCCCCAAAAGTGACCGGTCAGGCGTCTTGTCCAGAGAAAATTGAAAAAGAAAACGGAGAAAGTTTGAGGATGGAAAAATTTATGTAAAGTTAAGAGCCAATTTTAAAAAGAGGAAAACTACGATTACAGGGTTGGGGAAAAACTGTGAATAAGTCGAAAAAATGCTGAAATCTCAGGAAAAATTAGATGTGGAAAACTCCGTGGAAAATGTGAATAACTCCTTGTAGTGATAAAATATGATAAAAATTATGTAAATAAAAGGGGAATCGGATCGGCGCCGGAAAAAGTCAGAAAAGAGTGGAAAAGAAGAGAAAAGAAAAGAGACTTAAAAACGGATGTTCTGATGTAAAAAACGAGAAACTCCCAGAATTTTGCTGCAATTAAACGAAATAACGAATGTATTTTTGCAAGAAAACTTGCGAAAATACATTTTGTATTATTTTGATCAACCTACATCATGAAGTTCTTCTGGATTTTAGGTTGACTCTCTTAAAAAAGTGTGCTATAATTTTAGCCGTCTCTGAGAGGCTGCTCAAAGAAATCGGCCGATAATCTGAACGCTGATCGGGGAGTGAAACAGGCGATGATGCCTTATATGCTACTGTGGCTCAGTTGGTAGAGCAGCTGATTCGTAATAAAGCGGTCGCACAAGGTCCGCAGAGCCGGAAACCCTTGAAAATGCTACATTCTCGGGAGGTCCCGAAGGAGTAGCCCCCACCGTTTGGCGCTTATTTGGCGCTTACGGCTGAAAAAGCTTGATAGGCTGGTGTAGCTCAGTTGGTAGAGCACGCGATTCGTAATCGCGAGGTCAGGGGTTCGAGCCCCCTCACCAGCTCCATCTCCCCGCCCTCGTGGCGGGGCTTTTCTTTTCTCCGGAGATCTTCCGGAGGAGCTCGCCGCCCGGATCATAGCACGACGATCTCGAAAGAACAATACCTCGCGGAGCGAGGGCCGAGGATCCGCCGGACCTTATCCGACGGCCCCGATCTTCCGGATCCCTCCGGAGCTCTTCCTCGTGACCTCGTTCGGGACGTGAGTCAACCGGAGCCCGATCGAGTCGGCCAGCTCGTCGCCGATCTGGGCGGCCTTCTCGTCCGCGGAGGCGATCACGTGGGCGTAGATATTCGCCGTCGTGCTGACCTGAGCATGGCCGAGCCGGCGAGAGACCACGACGAGCGGCGTCCCCTGAGCGATCATCATGCTCGCGTAGGTATGCCGGAGGGAGTGGACGTGGACCGGCGGGAGCCCGGACCGCTTCACGAAGTCCCCGAACCATTGAGTCAGGGCGTCCGGGAATATCGGAGCGCCGTCGTCCCTCGTGAAGATCCGGCCGTCCTCGTCCTTCCAGTAGTCCCCGCAGAGGGCCTTCTGCTCGTCCTGCCACTCCTTATACTCGAGGAGCATCAGGATCGCGGAGCGGGAGATCTTCAGAGGCCGGGCGCTCGTCTTATTCTTCGGCGTGTCGGTAAAGACTCCGTAGCCGGCCACGTAGGAGGACGTCTGGACGATCGTGATCGTCTGGCTCTCGAAGTCGACGTCCTGCCAGCGGAGGCCGAGGAGCTCGCCGCGCCGGAGGCCGCTCAGCAGGTCGAAGGTGATCATCGCCCGGTACTTGATCGGCTCCTTCTGCAGGAGCTCGAGGAGCTGCCGCGCTTCCTCCGTCTCGAGGTGAGGCGCCTCCTTCTGCTCCATCTTCGGCAGCTCGGCATTGTTGGCCGGGTTATAGGGCAGGTAGCCCCACTTCACGGCCTTCCCGAGGCAGGAGCTAATGATCCGGTGATAGCTGCGGACCGTGCTCGCGGAGAGCACTCCCTCCTCGCCTTCCATCTTGAACGCCTCGGAGAACTTCAGGCCGAGGGCCCGGCAGATCTTGTCGGCCGTCTCCCTGTTCACGTGCTCGCCCCTGAGAGCGATCCGGAGCGTGTTCAGACCGATCTCGGCCTCCTTCGCGAAGGCCGTCAGAGTCCGGCCGTCCTTCTTGACCATCGTCCGCAGCTCGATCACGCTGCGGGCTTTTTTGTCGCCCCTGAGGCCTTCCTCTTCGAGGTTAGCGTAGAAGCTGTTCAGGTGCCCGGTCCGGAGATCCTTCAGGCGGATATGCCCGATCGCCTGATTGATCCGGGCGAGGCGGATCTCGTAGCCGGCGAACGTCTTGATCTTGAGGTTCTTCTTGCAGTAGTCGCGCATCCAGATCTCGGCGAACTCCTGAAAGCGGATGCTCGAGTCATGGGAGGCGCCGGAGCTGACCTGCTCCTCGAAGAGGACCTTCTGCCGCTCGAGCTCCTTCGCCTCCTGCTTCGCCGTCATGCCGGCGGGAGGCGTCCACGTCATGTACTTCCGGATCTGCTTCCCGTTGATGTCATAGCCGGCCGAGGCCGTGATCTTGTAGCTGTTGCCTCTCTTTACTGCTGTTGCCATTATTCGCCCTCCGCTTCCTCATCGTCGCCGAAAATGTAATCGGTTATTTTTTCTTTACGCGTGAGCTCTATGTCACCGTTGTGTATGTATGCTTTACACTGGAAGTAGCTCTCCGAATGGTCATCCGATACGACCACATCGTTTTCATTGAGCAAGATCTCGATAACGCTTATCCGGGTAATGCCACGACAAACAAGAAATTTGCAGGCATCGATCGGGCTTTTGCAGAGGAAAACCTCCCCGGAAGCGTTCGCCTTCAGTTTTCCTTCGGCCACGATGTGAAACATTTTGTCCCGTGTAGTTGCATGATAGAAATATGCCATCGTTATTCTCCTTTCTTTTCGTAGCTGTTGTCTTGATCGGCGCCGGCCGTGTAATCTTCCGCGAGCTGCTCTGCAGCCTTCAGGGCCAGCTCGTCGCAGAGCCCGGCGAGATCCCGGTCGAGGATATGCTTCAGATAGACGACGCGCTCCTCCGCTCGGGCTGCGAGTAGTGATTTGCTCGGACTCCTGTTGAGCCGTGCAGCCATAGGATCCAAGTCGACGAGATCCCGGGCGAGATCCTCCGGCGAGGTATTGCTGCCGATGACGTAGGCCCTCAGATCCTCGAAGAAGTCCGTCGCCTTCTCAGCTGCAAGGACCGCGTCGACCATATCCAGAAGATCCGCGTCGCAGTTGTTCAGGAACGAGAGAGCCCCGTCTGAGAGTGGAGCCGCTGCCCCTGCTGCTGCGAGCTCGGCCGTCTTGTGATCGCTGGCCCCGAGGAGATAGTCCGTTGAGATTCCGAAGAACGAAGCCATGCGGACGACCGTCTCGAGGCTGGGCTCTCGGCTGTTTTGTTCATACGCTGCGAGCGTGCCCCTTTTGATCCCGAAGGCCGGGTCCCGGGTGATCTCGTCTTGAGTGAGGCCAAGGCTGAGGCGGAGCTCACGGATCCTCTGGCCTATGCTATTCTTCAATTCCATCCGAGAGCCTCCCTTCTGGATCCAGCCAGCAGGCCGGCGAAAATGGGAGCAGGATCCCCGAGCTGCAGCTCCTCGAGCCCGTAGGCGAAAGAGAGGAGCTTCGTCCGGCCTCGCACGCTCAGGGAGCGGAGGATCCGGAGGATCTCGTCCTCTTCCTCGGTGAGGGCCCGGTCGTCTCCGACGTTGACGATGATCGTCTCGGCCGTGTTGCCCTGCACGACGACGCTATTCTGAATACCGGCGGCGAAGATCTGCCGGCCCGGCGCCGGGCTGCAGGATCCGGAGGGGATCAGATCGCCCTCGAGATCCTCCGCGTCGATCAGCTCGCCGTCCTCGTCGATCAGGCCGGCGTCGAGGAGCTTCTCGATCTCCTCGATCTCCTCATAGCTGGCCGTGGTGCTCTGAGACTCGACGATCTCCCGGGCCTTCGCATAGTTGCCGCCGCAGCAGGCCTCGGCAGCCTCGAGCGAGTCGAGCCCGTCGAACTCCGGGTAGCTGTTCGCGATCCCGAAGTCCCGGACGTCGCTCGCAAAAAACACGTAGAAGCAGCCCGCCTCGTAGCCGTACTTCTCGACGTCCCGGGCGCCTGCTTCATAGATCGCGTAGCCGTTCATGGCCTTCATTTTCTTCATGATGTTCTCCTTCCTTCGGGCCCTTGCGGGCTGCATATTTGTCGGTACGCTCTGAATATACCATAGACTACCGCGAAATGCAACAAATATTTTTTTCTTCTCGCAAATTGTCACAATCTGTTGACAATCGCAGCCGCCGGGTGTATAGTATCAGCAGACCGGCCAAGGCGGCCGGACAATTTAGAGCCGGCGGGCGACCGGCTGAAAGACGAGAGACGGAGATCCACGGCCGGCGACTTCCAAAGCCGAGACCGGGGCCCCGAGCCCGTCAGACCCCATTCACTCGTATTCTGCGATACCGGATAGCGGGACTCCGTAAGGACCACACCGAACGCCGCCGAGCAGACGAACCAGATCCCATACTTCGGGAGAGGACGTCCGCACGGCGGCTGTTTGTTTCTCCCGACACAAAGAAAGGAGAAGCGCATGATCATCGCAAAAACCGAAGCTCTGAAGGCGGCGAGACTTGAGTCCGGCCTTAATCTGACAGAGCTGGCCAAACTGGCCGAAGTGAAAGTGAACACAACCGTCAGGATCGAGCGCGGCGGCTCCACTTCCCCGGGAACTGCAAAGCGGATCGCCGAGGTGCTCGGGAAGCCCGTCGCGGAGCTCTTCACGATCTCGTAAGGAAGGAGGAGGCAGCATGGAAACCACAAAGAACGAGCGCAAGGTCCCGCGCATGAGATACACGGAGTCGGCCCTCGCCCAGCTGAAGGAAGAGGACCCCGGGACGCCCGTCACAGCCTACATGGTGAAGAGACTGATCTCGACCGGCGCGATCCCGTCGATAAAGGTCGGCCGCCGGCGTCTCTTCAATTACGACGACCTCCTCGAATACCTCGCGAGCGGATCCCCGACAGAGATCCCCGGAGCGGGTGAAGATCTCGACGTCGTCGGCGGGATCCGGAGGATCCGCGCCTGAAGGAGGACTACATGAAGGAAAAGAGAGGAGGTGGCGGCCGTGGCATGGATAGAAGCACATCAGGCCCTCGGTGATCATCCGAAGGTCCGGAAGCTGGCGAGGCTCCTGCAGATCGACAACGAGAACGAGCCGATCGGGATCCTCCTGAGGCTCTGGTGGTGGGCTATGGACTACGCTCCGGACGGGGCCATCGGAAAATACGACGCGGAGGAGCTCGCGTGGGCTATGCGCTGGAAGGGAGACCCCGAGAAACTGCTCGAGGCCCTGATCGGCGCCGGCTGGATCGACGACGGCCCGGAAGGCCTTCAGATCCACGACTGGTATCAATACGCCGGGCGCCTCGTCGATATGAGAGAGGCCAAGCGCGAACAAGACCGGATCCGGCAGCAGAGACGGCGAGACCGCGAAAAAGAACGGGCGGCAAGTAGTCACGCAAATGTCACGCGTGACGTCACGCGTGACGGGTCCGACGTGTCACGCCCTAACATACATAACCTACCAAACCAGACCGACAAAACAGACCAGACCATACAAACAGAGAGGGACCCGGCAGCGGCCGGCTCCGATCGCTCCGCTCCCTGCCCCTTTTCTGAGATCGTCGATCTGTTCAACACGATCTGCAGCAGCTTCCCGAAGGTGAAGAGCATCACGGAAAGCAGGAAGAAGGCGATCGGCACCCGCTGGCGGGAGGTCCAAAGCCTCGACGCCTTCCGGGAGATCTTCACAGCAGCAGAGGCGAGCCCCTTCCTGAAGGGCTCCAACGATCGCGGCTGGCGTGCAGACTTCGACTGGATCCTGAAGCCGGCGAACTGGACGAAGATCTCCGAGGGGAACTACAAGGACCGGGGAACCGATCCGGATCCGCCACAGCGGCCAAAGACCGCCGCGGACTACGTGTTCGGCTTCAAAGAGTAACAAGAGGAGGAGCTCATGAGCTACCAGAACGCATACAACGAGATCATGCAGCAGGCGATCGAAGCCCACGCGGCCGGCGCCCAGCTCGACGCCTCGGCCGGGATCCCCGGAGAGTCTCCGAAGCTGCTGCAGGCCATCTTCTCGGAGAACTGCCGATGGATCCGCGGGACCGCCCGCCTGATCGCGCTCGGCATTGTTCACGAGAAAGAAGGCCAAGACCGCGAGCAGATCCTCCGCATGATCGACGAGCTGATCAGAGAACGGGCCGACGCCATCGGCTGCCGGCTGGATCCGGCTGCTGCTGCCGGTCCTGAAGGCCTGAGCCCTGAGGGTCCTCTGGCGGCCTCCCTTCCTGAGGAGATCCGTCTGATCGACTTCCACGCGGGCAGAGATCCGGCATACAAGCGGGCCGAAGTCGATGGGCGGAGGATCCTCGGCAGGATCACAAACAACAGACAGCTCGCCGACGTTCCCGTCGTCCTCTGCCGCTGCAGCTGCGGGACCTTTTTCCTCGCCACCGAGGACGCCGTCCTGCGTGGCCATGCTATCTACTGCGGGCCGAGCTGCGGAAACAGACCGGGCCAGCAAAAGAAGGCGCCAAGGTCAGCAGCTCCGAAGGTGAAGAAGTCGAAGGAGCAGATCGCCGAGGAGAAGCGCCTCCGCTCCGTCTGGACGAACATGGTCCGGCGCTGCACTCTCCCGGACGAGTACGACTGGGAAGCCTACGGCGGCCGCGGGATCCACGTCTGCAAGGAATGGCTCGAGAGCTTCGCAGCCTTCAAGGAGTGGGCCATCCTGAGCGGCTACCATCGGGGCCTCACTCTCGACCGGATCGACAACGCCGGCGACTACGCTCCGGAGAATTGCCAATGGTCGACAAGGAAGGAGCAGAACAACAACCGGCGGACGAACATCTTCGTCACCTATGCCGGCCAGCGGATGACGCTGAAGCAGGCCGCGGAGGCTTCGGGCCTCTCTTATGCGGCCCTCCGGTACAGATACCACGCCCACGGCGAGGCCGGCCTCTTTGAGCCGCTGCAGCCTCACCAGAGGGCCGGATCCGGGAGGTGATCCCGTGCCCTACTATCGCACGTGCCCGCGCTGCGGGTGCAATCTGGATCCGGGCGAGCGCTGCGACTGCATGGGGGAGATCTCCACGGTCGGCCCGTGGAAGAATGAGCCGGCAGATCCGGAGCTCCCGGCCCTGTCGATCAGAACACCGGCGACGGGGATCCCGAGGAGGATCCCGGCCGGAAAGATAACAAACGGCCACACGGCCGGAAAAGGAGGAAGATCATGAAGATCACAATCACAGGCCCGGCGCGGCGCTTCGAGTCAGAGCTCGACGATCAGGAAGGCGAGACCATCTTCCGGAAGATCGTTGGCATGATCGCCGAAGCGTCCACCCTCAGAGGAGCCCAGCCGAGGCCCGGCGGGAAAGCCCGCAGCATGGGACGGCCGGCAGCTCTGCCGCCACAGGAAGGAGCCGAGGAGCTGCAGGATCCCGGAGCAGGATCTCCGACAGATCAGACAGTCGGCGAAGCGGATCCGGAGGCAGCTCCGGTCAAGAAACAGAAACGGCACCCGCTCGGGGCGTCGGGCTTCCTTCACATCGTCTGCCCCGCCTGCGGAACGGAGCGGACCTTCTACACGAGGAACGAGATCGAGAAGTATCGGTGCCGGGAGTGCAACACCCGGACCGTGCTGAAGGCCCCGCTCCGGGAAGTGTTCACCGTCTGCAGCTGCGGAGAGGTGGCCACCTACCGGACGAACGTCACGGAGGGCCGGATCTCGGTCCCCTGCGTCGGCTGCAGGGAGCCGATCCCCTGCGAGTATAGCCCGAAGCACGTCGCCTTCTTCTACATTCGAGGCGGACAGAAGGCGGCCCGGGCAGCAGTCAGACGAGAGGCCCAGCAGGCAGCCCAGAAGGCAAAGAAAAACGGAGAAGCCGGGAGCGATCCCGCTCTCATAACAACAGGCCAGAGCGGCCAGAAATGACAGGAGGAAAAGATCATGAACACGAACGGAAAGTACTACACCCTGCCCGAAGGCGAGGCCCTCGGCTACACGAAGGCCCTCGGCGCGTGGAGAGAATGGACCCCGAGGGAAGGCTTCAAAACGGCCGGCCCGGATGAGGAGATCCTGCAGCGCCCGGCCTCTCACGTCCTCGTAGCCGTGGAAGGCCCCGGCGAAGTCTACGTGAACGGCCAGAAGCTGCAGCCCTCCAAGAGCTACCCCGACGCCGACGTCTACGAGTATATCAGCATCGGCCAGAGCCTCGGCGGGAAGTGCTGCGGGATCTTGAGCCTGAAGATCAGCGAGGGCGCCCGCTTCCGCTACTACGTCACGAGCTCCCTCGGCGCCGAGACGTCGTGGATCCAGTAAGGAGGCAGCCATGAGCGAGAACGCAAAGCAGCCCGGCGCCGATCTGTACGATCACCTGCCGGAAGATCTCCGGGAAGCCCGGGAGCGGGTGCTCGGGAAGGCCGTCGACGCGGACAGACGCGGAGCCTCGGCCGCCTCTTATGAGAGCGCCCAGAACTCCGCCGCGGAGGGGATCCCGGCCGGGACCTTCTCCGCTCCCCTCCGGAGCATGACGCCCGAGGAGCGCCGAGCGGCCGGGAAGGCGACGGCGAAGGCAGCCATCGAAGCGGACCCGGATCTCCTCGATCTGGGACCGGATCCGGATCTGGATCCTGAAGGCCAGACCACCGGCAGCCGGAACGAGATCCGCTTCACAAACACGAAGCCCGACGCGAACGGACTCACCCCGCAGCAGAAGAAAGAGCTCGGGAAGAAGCACGCCCGCGCCGGCATCAGCCACAGCGGCAGCGGCCAGCAAGGCCGATAGAATAAGGCGGCCACGTCGCCGCCGCAAGACAGCGGGCAACGATTAGCTCGCCCAGATCCTCCTATCCTCCGGAAGTCCGGAGCCGGCCTGTGTCCCGGCAGATCCGGACGGCTCGATCAGAGCCACGGAGGCCCGGCCTCAGGGAGCGAGGCAAGACGTGTTCCTCTTTTGGCATAGTCCCGGCAGACGGGACAGAAAGAACGGAGAGCCGCGGGGAAGGCGATCCGGCAGATCCCAGAGCGGGGCTGTCCCCGGCCCCGCTCCCCGGGATCCTCTGAGCCGACGGATCCGGAAGGCAGCAGCCCCCGGATCCTGAGGCCGGCAGCAGGCCCAGCAGGGCCACACACGACGGCAGCCTGCAGCGCACGAGCTGAGGAGGCCGAGATCAGAACGCGGGCAGCTCCTCCGGGAGCCCGTCCGCAGGACGTCCGCGGGACGTCCACAGGACACGAGAACGAGAACGGGCAGCGGCGCCGGCGGGATCCTGAAGCCGGCCGGCTGCACAACCACAACGAACAGGAGGAAAACATGGGAAACACAGCATTTTTTGACGTGCAAATTGATCGCCTGCAGGGCCTCCAAGAAAGGGTCGAAAAACTGGGCGGTGCCGGCGAGAAGGCGGTCAAACGTCTCGTTGTAGACTTCAAAACTCGAGCCCCCTCATGGGTGAGCTCTGCGGTCACTGAAGTCTACGCCATTAAAAAGGCGGAACTCAAGAAGTCTGTCAAGGTTAGAAAGAGCAAAGATGGAAGCGCCTCGACGATAGGAGGGATAACGATCGACAACGTCGAGCTCGTTTACTCAGGCCGTCAGCTCACGCTCACGCACTTCTCGCAGAAGCCGGCAGCAGTCCCAACAAAAAGAGCACCGGCGAACAGATTGATCCCCGGTCAGAATATCAAGAGCGAGAACGGCGTTGGACCCGTTGCCGTCGTAAATCCGATCGCCCCCTACCAAGTATCAGCGACTATCTTCAAAGGCAAGCGCGACAAGATCGACGACGCTTTTGTCGGAAAAGGGAGGGGCGGCGTTGTCCTTGCATTTCAAAGGACCGGAGACGACCGCACCCCGATCGAGGCGATCAAGAGAGTAAGCATCCCGCAGATGATCACAAACCCGAAAGTAGAGCCGGACATTTACGACAGGATAGACAAGGGCCTGCAGGGACGCCTCGAGCATCATCTGGAACAGGCTATCAAAGACGTATGAGGAGAGGAGCGAGAATAATGAAACACCTGACAAGAGGGAAGAAGAAGCAAGCGCGGAGAAGCATCGAGCATCCTGAAATAGTGACGGACAGCTGGATCGAGGCGATCTTCCACATGATCATGATGATAATGATTCAGCACCAGAACGGAGCCCCGCTCGCGGACAACTGGCTCGTAGGGATCTATCGGATCTTTCAGAAGGCAGAGGCGAGAGGCTACGAATTGACAGCGATCGACGCCCTGTCTGTTCTGATCGGCGGAGACCTGACGCCGGAGGAGATCGGCATATACCTCGCCGCGCTCGACGCTGCCGGCTGGATCAAGCAGGAGGACTTCGAGGAGGCGTTCATGAACAGCGAAGAAGAAAGCGAGAAGGATCTCTCGAAGCCGAAGCAGCTCGGCAATCTGATCGCACGGGTCCTTCCAGCGGCCAAAAGGTCCTGCGTGTGCTCGCGGCCCAAAAGACGTGCAGACCCCGAGTAATTTTTTGGGCGCTTTACTTTACGGCACAGCAGCCCCGCCCAGCCGCAGAAAAGCGAGCGGATCCTGCAGGAAATCAGAGGAGGAACGACCATGCAGCGAGAGAAAAGAGAGCCGGATCAGATCCGGCAGGAGGCCCCGAGGCCTCGGAAGGACTTCACCGGCTGGATCGGCTGGACGCAGCCGGAGGGCCGCCTCACGATCGAGGCGATCGCCGGGTACAGTCCAGCACGTCGGCGCCTCGCCCGCTGCCGCTGCAGCTGCGGGGCCGTGATCGAGCTCCCGGTCGACTCCATCCTCCGGCAGACGATCCGGAGCTGCGGCTGCCTGAAGCGTGAGAAGCTCGTCGAGCGGAACACGACGCACGGCGGGACCGGGTCCCGGCTCTTTCGGATCTGGGACCATGCCCTCCGGAACTGCGGCGGAGAGAACGAGCGCGGGATCCTCCCCGCGTGGAGAGACTTCGCAGCCTTCCGGGACTGGGCTTTGAAGAACGGGTACCGGGACGACCTGACCCTCGGCAGGATCGACCCGGCCGGCGACTACACTCCGGAGAACTGCGAATGGATCCCGATGAAGGAACAGCAGGCCCACCGGCGGAACAACGTCCGGATCGAGCTCGACGGCGAGCTCCTGACGCTGGCCGAGGCCGCCCGCCGGACCGGGATCAACCGGCAGACCCTCGCGGACCGGCTTCGGGCCGGGAAGGCCGGCGCCGATCTTTTCCGGCCACCGAGAAGGCCCAGCGATCAGAGGGAGGCTGCGGAGCCTCCGGATCCTGAGGCCTTCGGCTTATGATCGAGAGCACAACGCCTGAGCGGTCCCGATACGGCCGCCCGGACGATCTGGATCCGAGGGGATCCACAGACGAGAACGCCCGCCGGCAGCAGCCGACGGGACGAGGACAGAGAGCGGACCGCACCCGCTCCGACGCGCCGCCTGCTATGCGACCGCAGGAGGACAGCATGACGAACGAGGAACTCGCGCAAAGAATAAAGGCCGGGGAGAAGGATCTGATCGGTCAGCTCTGGGAGCAGACCGAGCGCCTGCTGCGCTTCCTGATCGAGCGGGAGCTCGTGGCCACCGATAAGGCCGAGCGGGCTGAGGCTGCCGGCGTCACCCGGGAGGACCTTCTGCAGGAGGCCTTCTTCGCGCTTCTGCAGGCCGTGGAGGCCTATGATCCGGCGGACGGCTTCACCTTCGGGGCCTTCCTGAAATGGCCCGTAAAGAACGCTGTCAACAATGCCCTCGGGATCCGGACGAAGAAGGGCCGAGAGGACCCCCTCGCCTCTGCTTCGAGCATCGACGCCCCGATCGGCGGAGAGGACGACGAGCCTCTCCTCTCCTTCCTCGCTGACACAGAGGACCCGATCGCCGAGGCAGAGGATCGCCTGTTCCGGGAGGAGCTGCGCGAGGATCTCGATCGGAGTCTGGCGGAGCTGCCGGAACGGGAGGCGGAAGTGATCCGGGCCCGATACTTCGAGGACCAGACGATCGAGCAGATCGGCGACCGCGTCGGCTGCAGCGCCGAGCGAGCCCGGCAGATCGAGCAGGAGGCCCTCGACGCTCTCCGGATGAAGGAGAAGCTTCAGGCCTACCGGGACGAGATCATCACCCGGCACGCCTACCACGGCGGCTTTCAGAGGTGGAAGGACACCGGGACGAGCTCCGTCGAGGAGGCAGCCGTGAAGCTCGTGGAGCTTGACGAACGAGCTGAGAAGCTGGACCGCTGGGCCGCGCTGCGGTCCCTGAAATGAGGAGGAGCACATGGAGAACAGAGACGCGAAGGAGATCCTCGGGAGATATGTCCGTCTGAAGTGGAAGAACTCCGGCAGCATCAAGGCCTATCTCTGCAGAGGATCCTCAGAGGGACGAGAGGCCGAGACGATCAAAAAGATCGAGAGGCAGCTCCGGAAGGAGCGGGAGGCCGGGCTCCTCGTGCAGGCCGTCCTCGATTGGATCCCGAACGAGACGGACCGGCAGATCCTCGAGCTCCGGTACATGCTCGGCCGGAGGACCGGCGAGATCGCCCGGGAGCTATACGGCCGTCGGCAGGACTTCGAGGAGCACGCCGAGGCCTATCAGGTGAAGGTCCTCCAAAAGCTCGGCCTTGCCCTGCTCGCTGCTGCGAAGGTCCTGAGGGAGCTCGGGCTCGACGAGGCATCGGCCGGCGAGGAAGATCCGGACGAGGATCCGGAGTAAAAGAAAAGGCGGGCCCCGATACGGCCCACCAATTCCCGCGCTATGCGACTTCAGCTATTATACCACCGGAGGGAGGGCTTGTAAATGCCGAGAAATACCAGCGCCGCCGGCGAGCGGCAGACAGAGGCCGCCCGGCTCCTGAACGAGTACCGGGCGATCCTTCAGAACAACGACCACCTGATCAGCGGCCTTGAGGTCATGCAGAAGATCCCAGAGCCCACGATCAGCCAGCGGGCCCGGATGAAGGAGCTCGAGGAGCAGCTGATCCCGGACGGGATCCAGAAGGAGAAGGTCCTCGGCGTCCGGATCCGGCAGATCGTGGCCGGCCTGCAGGGCGAGGGCTCTCTTCCGGAGATCCGGCGCCGGACCGTGATCGAGCTCCGGTACCTGAGCCAGCTCGAGTGGCCACAGATCGCCGAGGCCCTCTACCCGGACGAGTGGGACGAGGCGCCCCTGAAGCACCGGAAGTACCTGATCCGGCAGGCCTTCAGATACCATGCAGCAGCCCTCGAGCAGCTCGACGAGCTCCTCAGGGCCGGCGACCAATGAAGGAGGACAACATGAAGCAGAGAACGCCTGCAGACGTCGCCCGGGAGGCCCTCGCGGATCTCCTGAGGCAGCACGAGAAGAACGACGCAGCCCTCGCAGATCTGGAAGCGATCAGCGCGGCCGGCGGCCGGAATATCTTCCGGAGAGCGAAGGCGGCCGTCCTCATGAAGGCGACCATCCCCGGAGGCTTCCGGAAGGAGCTCCGCCTTCTGGATCCGATCGACGCAGCCCTCGCGGCTGCAGCTGAAGAGGATCCGCTCCCAGCGGACGTGATCCGCCTCCGATACGTGGAGGGCCTTCCGTGGCCAGAGGTCGAGGAGATCCTCCGGATCTGGCCGGAGGATCGGGCCCAGCTCGAGGAGCAGGGCATGGACCGGATCGGCCGGATCCTCATGATCACGAACTGAAGCAAAGACCCCGAGGGCATCCTCGGGGCTTTCTTTATGTCCGGACCGCGTGTAAGCGCCAAAACGGTCTCACAGGGCCTCAGATCGTCCGGGAGGTCCAACACCTCCACCCCGGGCTCCTGAAGCGAGCGTGGAGGCCCTGAGCGCCTTCCTGCGGCCTTCTGGATGTCTTTCCCTCAGAGAGAGACGCGACGGCAGCTCCGAGCGCGTCACAGCGCCTCGGAGGAGCCCCGCCGGTCCGTTTACCCTCCGGGAGGGTGATCGAGCGCACACGGCCTCTCTGAGGGCCTTCCCGGGGCCTTCCTGAGCTGCTGCTCCTCCGGATCCTGAAGGCCGGCAACACGGGCCCAGAGATCCGGACGCGGATCCGCTGCGAGCTGGCCAGCGTGGCCACCGATCAGAGCGACTCAGGCGCCTGCAGGAGCGCGAAAAGCTCATAAGACAATGAAATACTCAACGGAGAACGAAAGCGCCTAAAAAGGGCCAAAAACGAGCTGCGGACTACATGAAGGCCCGCCCGAGAAGTCTGTCTCGTGGCGGGCCTTTTTCTATGAAGGGAGGTGAAATCATGGAGAATAAAAAGAGGACGACGATCCGCTCGAGCTGGCTGGCTTCTCGGATCGTCGTCGTCATCGGGGTCGTGGCCGACATCTGCGCGATCGTCGACCTCGTTCTTCACATTATACCCTAAACATCGGCAAAATGCAATAGAGCAGGCAGGCGATCTCCTGAGGCATCCCGCAGCAGTCGGCGGGGATCCGGAGGACCTGCGGCCGGCGGGGATCCTGATCGCCACCCGCTCCGGCCGGGGTCCTGAATGCCTCCTCCTGCTGCCGGCGAGGATCTGGCGCCACATGGGCCAGATCGACCGAAAAACGCCGAAAAAAGGCCCGTTTGCAGCCAATAGCGCAGACGCAAACGACCGGGAGATCGTCCCGGCCGCTGCTATCGTCCCCAGAGCCTCAAAAAACCGACGAAAAAGCTCCGGATCAGGTATGAGTGACGTCAATCGAGAAGTAGATCGTCCCAGTATAAGTACCGGCTGCGGGCGCGTTCTCGGTCCTGCGGATAAGCAGAGGAGCGTCCAGATCGGACGTGAGAGCCCCGTTTCTGTACTGGCGGATCACCCTCTGCGCCGCGACGATCGTGTCATTGAAGGAGAGCACGCACTTGATCACCTGCGACTCGTCCGACGTGTTCACGAGGTAGAAGTTGCCGTCGTTGCCGAAGGTCCTCGTGTCGACCGAGACGTTGAGCAAGGTCCCGGATCCGAGATTGTTCTCGCTGCAGGTGATCGAGATCTGGCCGTCTCCGTTCGCCGGGATCGTGATCGAACTCGGGATCTCGATCGTATAGGTCGGGCTCGCGGTATAGGTAACGGTCGTGCTGCCGGACGTTCCGCTCTCGTCTCCTGTTACGGCAAAGGCCGAGACCGGGAAGGCCGCGATTACTAAGCACAGGACCACGGCGACGGCCGCGATCCGTTTCCTGTTTTTCTTCATGGTAACACCTCCAAATTGAATTTGACCGACGCCCCGTTCAGCTGCGTGACTCCGTCCAGATCGAAGCACTCATACTGAAGTACCGCCGAGGAATAACTGCCGGCGGGCGGGATCTGATCGAGGAATATACTCGAGATCTCGGCGCCGGGCGCGATCATGCCGGAGCGATAGATCTCGGACCCGTCCGGGAGCAGGATCGTCATGACCATGTAGCAGGCGTTCTCCTCCGCGTTGCTGAACTCGACGGCCTGCTGCCTCTGGCCGGCCTTAAAGGTCATGGAGTCGAAGCCCGGGATCTTGATCCTGCCGGATCCTCCGGGCTCTCCGAGATCCTCGGCGCGGACCACGTCCGCAGCTGGCACAACCTCCGCTGCAGGCGCTACGGAGGATCCGCCGAGGCCCCGTGTGCCGATCAGGACCCCGGCGATCACAAGTAGGCCAGCCAAGAGGGCCGAGCCTATGCCGACAATAGCATACTTTTTCACCTTCCTCACCTCCTTCCGCCTGCGATCTATGCAGGGAAAGCATAGCGCGGACCGGGTGGAAATGACAGGCGAACCGGGTGGGCGATTTACTTCTTCCAGCGCCGGATCGTGGAGTCGTCCGCCGGGCAGATCCGGGCAGGATCCCCGGCCCGGGCCTCCTCGATGACGTCGGCCTCGTAATGCCGGCGCGGCGTCATGAAGTCCGGGAGCTCGACGTGGAGCTTCCCGCAGGATCGGCAGCGCAGCCGGCGGCAGAGATACCACCGGGAGCGGCCGGTCGAGTCGATCGCGTGACGGCGCCGGGAGTCGTAGCCGGAGAGCTCGCCCCCGCAGTCCGGACAGACTGGGAGCTCGTAGCTCAGGACCCGGATCAGATCCCGGGCCTCGTCATAGCGCAAGGAATAGTGCGACGTGATGATCATGGAAATGCCTCCTTTTTCTTCAGGAGGCGGAGATCTCTCCGATCACGTCGGCACACGGGAGCCGGGAAGGTCCCCGGAGCTCCTGTTTATTTTGCGGCGCCGAGCTCCGAGCGGCCCGGCTACCTGCTCTATTCTACCAAAACGCCCAGAAACGGCCAGAGAGCCACGCAGAGCGGCCGCAGCAGGCCCGGGACCTTTGCCGGGATCTTCCTACGGCTGCAGCTGCAGCACCTCAGGAAGGCAGCCAGAACGACCTCAGCGGCCCACCTGAGGAGCCCACCCGCTTCGCCTTCTCTCCGGGGCCCGGTCCGTGATACCATGAGCCGAGAACACGGAGAGGAGGGCGAGCTCGTGGCATGGGTGAGATATACGACGACCAAAGAAACCGGCAAGCGCTGGGGCGTCTCTATGGAGTGGGTGAGCTCTCTCTGCAGGCAGGGCCGCGTTGAAGGCGCTGGGAAGGTCGGCTGGATCTGGATCGTCCCGATCGACGCGGAAAAGCCGGAGGATCTACGGGTATGGAATGGACGCTGGAAGAAACACCGGCGCCGGAGGAGGTCATGATGGAATACGGGCAGATCGTGGCGACGAGAGGCGTCGCCGATCGTATGGAGCGGGATCCGGCCTTCCGGCGGGATCTGGCCGTCGCCTTCTTCCGCTATCAGCTGGGAGACTGGGGCGAGGTATGCCCCGAGGACTGGGAGCAGAACGACGAGAGCGCCCGGGAGGGCGAGCGGATCCTCGCGGCCTACACCTGCGCGGGCTCGAAGATCTGGATCATCACGGAATGGGACCGGAGCTACACGACCTTCCTCTTCCCGGACGAGTACTGAAGGCAGCAGACAGAAAAGCCCCGCGGCCGGGATCACTCCCAGACGGCGGGGCTATTTGCGCGGAGGGTCCTCCGGAGATCCGGATCGCGGGAAGCTGCAGGCGGCCTTCACCTCGACCGCAGGGCGACCGCCGGACGACCACCGGACGACCGCCGGACGACCGCCGGCCGGCCACCGGTCGACCGTTCACAGACCGCGGCGCGGTGTATGTCCGCAGGACGTCCGCGGGACGTCCATCGGACAACGGCGAGAGGATCCGGCAGCGGGACGGCTCGCTCAGATCTCCGGCCGGAAGCTCGAGGACCTGCAGCAGGCAGCCGGAGCGGTCCCTTCTGGATCTTCCTCGGCCGAGGCCTCCTGCAGGAGGAGCGGGAAGATCTTCCGGGGATCCTCCTCAGAGCTCCCAGAGAGGCCCGGGGAGGGCCGGAGCGCTCTCGGCGATCGTAGTCCGAGGATCAGGGCGAGAAGGCCCCGGGAAGGCCCTCAGGACGGCCACAGACGCTCGAAACGAGCCCGGGTGGATAATTCGGCCGGCCACCTGCAGAAACGGCCCCAGAAAGACAGAAACGCCCGTCCGGAAGATCTCCGGGCGGGCTCTCTGTTTTATGCTATGCCGGCGAGCCGGCGGGCCTCTCTCCATTTCTCGAAGTCGGCGACGACCGTCGGATCCTCGAAGGCCTTCCGGACGGCATCACGGGCAGCCCGGGCGAGCTGCTGGATCCTCTCGGCCGGGATCCTCTCGGCCTCGATCTCGAGGACGTGTTCGCTGCTGTTCATGATCTCCACCTCCTCAGAGTCCGAGCTCCTGCCGAAGCAGATCCCAGAGGGCCCCGCCTTGCTTCATGGCCGCGGCTGCGAACTGGACGCCCAGCGCGAAGCCGTGCATCGTGGCCGCGTCCTGAACGCCTGCGACGAGCTCCTCGGGGAAGGCGTCGGCCGGGATCGCCTTCTCGGCGGCCGCGACGGCCTCCTGCAGCTGGGCGGGGATCTCCTCAGGATAGCAGCCCGAGAGCTCCCACGCGACGTGGAGATCGTCGATGGCGTTATTCTCCCCCCGAAGGCCCTCGACCTGATAATAGTCCAGAATGGCCGAGCCGTTCAGCTCCGGGATCCGGACGCTATACTCGGACTGGCTCAGCTCGGCGCCCTCGGACCGAGCGAAGAACACGGCGCCCATATCGTCGGCCGGGATCTCGATCGCCTTCGCGATCCTCTCGGCGAGACTGACCGGCAAGTCGCCGGCCGCGAGGAGGGCCCGCAGCTCTGCGGGATCCTCGTCCAGATCCTCGGCCAGAGCCGCAAAGGACTCGACCGCGCTCCTGTTCATGTACTCCTTCAGCTTCTTCACGTTGATCATGATCTGCTCCTTTCTGCCGGCTCTCGGGGCCGGCTGCCCGCGTATTGATTTTCCGGGCTCCTCGTGGTAACATGGGAGCGCCGGGCCGTTGCGGGCTTCCGGGGCTGGACCTTCGCGATCGAGATTGAGGGAGGCAGCGGGTGAAAATCTGGCGCTTATTTGGCGCTTATGCCATCAAAAACAGGCCATTTCTGCTCGTCGCTGCTCGAAGTCGAAAACGCCGCAAACCCTTGTAAACACTCACTTTTCGGCGCTTCTCGCTTTTCCTCGTTCTGTTTTGTGCGGTAATTCGTAATCAGCAGGTCGCCGGTTCGAGTCCGGCCAGTAGCTCCACGTCGTCGCGGACTTTGTATGGTTCGCGACGACTTTTTATTTGAAAAAGTTATTGCGCAGCATTCTTTCACCCCTTTTCTGGATGGAACCAGCAGCACAGGGCTTCCATTTGGCTTAAAGGTGAATCTGAAGTCTGACGCTTTTGAAACAACTATAAATATGAACATGCAGGGAGAGCCATCCGCTCTCCCTGCATGTTTATCTACCGTAAATGCCTGCGGCTTCGGTCCGCGACGGCGCCTGCCACCAGCACCAGTACCAGCAGTCCCGCCAGATAGGCCGCCGCCTGGGACCACAGGTAGCCGTTCATGGCGAACAGCAGCGGCGTACCCAGGCCACCGGCGCCCACCAGTCCCAGCACCGCTGCCTCCCGCAGGTTCACATCGAAGCGGTACAGGGCGGCGGAGAGCATAGGCCCCTTCGCCTGAGGCCAGACGCCATGGCGCAGCACTGCCAGACGGCCGCAGCCCATGGACTCCAGGGCGTGGACAGCCTGCAGGTCCATGGCGTCCAGGGCGCCGATGTACAGCTTGCAGCACATGGACACGGACAGCACCGCCAGCGTCAGCAGGCCGGCGAAGGAGCCGGGGCCGGTCACCCGGATGAATAACAGTCCTGTGACGATGGCCGGTAGAGTCCGCAGAGCCAAAAGCAGCAGCTTCAGCACTCCCGCCCGCCAGGGACCGGAGATGTTCCGGCTGCCCAGCAGGGCGATAGGCACGGCCACAGCGGCGCCGATGGCGGTGCCGGCTACGGTCATGGCCAGAGTCTCCAAGCACAGGTAGGGTACGCCCTTTTTGGTGAAAGTCCAAATGAGAGACCAGTCCGGGTGAAGCAAGCCTGTCAGGATGCCGCGGAACACCGTCAGACCACCTGCCGTCACCGACGGCGGGGAGATGGTGACCGCGCTCCAGAGCACCGCCAGCGCCGCCAGACACCACAGCCCCCGGCGTCCGCCCCGGGACAGGGAAATCTTTCCCTCCAGCAGACGTCGCAGCCAGCTGCTGAAGGTTTCCACGGCGAATACCACCAGGTATAGGAGCAGCAGAATGGTTCCCACCCGGCTCCACTCCCGCCAGGCGATCTTCTCATTCAGCAGAATGCCCAGGCCGCCTGCACCCACGTAGCCCAGGATGGCGGCGTGGCGGATGTTGGCCTCCAGCACATACAGCGCGTCGGAGAGGTAGCCGGGCAGCACCTGGGGCAGGCAGGCCCGCCAAAAGGCCCTCCATCGGCCGCAGCCGGCGGAACACAGGGCCTCCATGGGCCGCAGATCCTCATGTTCCACGGCCTCCCAGCCCATGCGAGCCAGCAGACCCAGAGAGTATAACGCGATGGCGAAAGCGCCTGCGAAGGTACCGGTACCCCACACGAAGGAGCACAGGAGCGCCACCACCAGCACCGGAATGGCCCGCAGCAGATGGATTAGCCACCGGAGGACCGCCGCCAGATGGGAATGGCCGGAGGCCAGACGGGAGCAGAGTCCCGTCAGGGGCAGGGCCACCAAGGCCCCGGCAAAGGTGCCCAGCAGGGACATCCGCAGCGTATCCAGCAGGAGTGGCAGCACCTTGGGCAGATAGGCAAGATCCGCCGGAAACAGCTGTCCCAGAATGTTCCCCATCTCGCCGCCCCGCCCGATCAGAGTGGACAGGGAGAAGCCGCACACCCAGGCGCACAGCACCACAATGGCCACCAGAAGAGGTAGCCGCAGTCGTTCCACCTGTTTCATGCGTCCTCTCCGTAAATGTCCCGGAGGACCGCCTCTGTCACGGCTTCCGGCGGCCCGTCAAAGACAATTCGGCCGTGCCGCAGGCCCAGAATACGATCGGAGCAGCGCAGGGCCTGGTCCACATTGTGGCTGTTCATCAGGACGCTGAGTCCCTGCTGGCGCTGCAGCTGCCGCAGCAGCGTCAGGACCTCCTCCGCCCGCACCGGGTCCAGAGAGGCCACCGGCTCATCCGCCAACAGCAGAGAGCCGCCCTGCATCAGCGCCCGGGCCACGGCCACCCGCTGCCGTTCTCCGCCGGACAGACTGTCCGCCAGCTGATTCTCCTTGCCTGCCAGGCCAACAGTGGCCAGCAGTTTCCGGGCCTTTTCCCGCTTCTCCTTCGGAAAGCGGCCCAGGAGAACGGACAGCGGCCCCAGCTCCGGCAGACAGGCGTTCAGCACGTTGGCCTCCGCCGTGGAGCAGCCCACCAGACAGAAGTCCTGGTAGATCATGCCGATCCGCCGCTGGAGCCGACGTTTCTTCCGGCCCCGCAGCGGCAGCATGTCCGTGCCGTCCAGCAGGACACTTCCGCCGTCGGCTTTCAGCTGGCCGGTGATACACCGCAAAAGGGTGGATTTTCCCGCACCGGAGGGGCCGATGACGGAAACGAAGGAGCCCGCCTCCACCGTGAAGCTCACGCCGTCCAGAGCAGCTGTAAAGCCGCTCTGGGTATGGTATGTTTTTCGAAGATCCTGGATCTCCAGCACATTTTTCACCTCTGGATGCTCCATTTTCAACTCAGGGATTTCAGCAGCTCCTGGGCGGCACGCTCACCGTCATAATCGCTGTCCTGGGCGAAGGTATAGCCGGTGTGGGCGAAGGTCTGGATGATGGACAGGCCCTCCTCCGTCTCACCGATCTCGATCATGGACTGGCCGAAAGCCTGACGGAAGTCATCGGTCATCACGTCAGACGCCTTGCTGACGCTGACAGTGTCGTTGTAGATGCCCTGGGTGACGCCCAGGACGCTGGTCTGCTCCCACACGGGGGCGGTGCCGCCGAACTCGCTGGTCCATTGGTCGGCGTACTTGTACTGCAGGTGGGCGAAGCCCACGGCGATGTCCGCCTGACCGGAGGCCAGGCGGGCCATGGAGGTGGCGTAAGAGTCGGCCTGGACCACATTGGGCAGGTCGCTGATGGTCTTGCCGTACCGCTCATTCAGCCACAGGGAGGGATAGATGTAACCGGAGGCGGAGGAGGCGCTCATCACCACCCAGGTGGCACCGCTCAGCTCCTCCCAGGTCAGATCGTCTCCGGCGTTGACCTTGGCGGCCAGGGCCTGCCCCTTTTCGCTGGGACCGGCCAGGATGATGGATCGGTAATAGGTGGACATCTCACCGGTGTATTCACCGGGGGTGCCGTCGTTCCAGTCGGCGGGGTTCTCAGAATCCTTGCTGTAGGCGGACCGCAGGGCGGTCAGCAGCACGTCGCAGTCGTCGCTGTACAGAGTGTAGGTGCCGCCGGAGATGAAGCCCACGTCGGCACTGCCCGCGGAGAGGGCCTCGCCCACGGCCTCGTAGGAGGCGCCCACGGACAGGTTGATGTTCTGGACGTCATAGCCCTTTTCCAGCAGCTTTTCCTGTAGCATGGCGCACAGGGGCTCCGTGGCGGCCATGATGGTCTCAGAAGAGTCATAAGGGGCGAAGGCGATGTTCAGCTCCTTAACCACGATGGGACCTTCCGCCTCCGAGGACGTACCGGCCTGTGCCGCCTCCTTGCTTCCACAGCCGGATAGCAGGCTCAGCACCAGGGAGAGCGCCAGCAGCGTACTCAATTTTTTACCAAATCTTTTCATACAATTTTCCTCCGTTTAACATTTTTCGCAGCAAAAAGGGCGCAGAAAGCAACACACCCGAGGTGGTGTGCCCCTTCCTGCGCCCTTGTAAGGCTGCATTCTCAAAACAATATCAAACCGGGAGTTCTCCCGTTTCCGTTGGTTATTATAGGGCCCTTTTTCTGGAATGTCAACCTGTTTTTCCTGCGGCTTCCCTGTTGCATGAATGGACAACAGGCGGTATAATAGACAAAAATCCGCTTTTTTCAACAGGAGGCGAGCGCTGTGGAGATACAGGAGGCCATCAAAACGCGCCATTCCGTGCGCAGCTATATGGACAAGGAGATTCCGGAGGAGATCGCCGGCCGGCTCTCAGAGGAGATCGAAATCTGCAACCGGGAGGGCGGCCTGCATATCCAGCTGGTTCTGGATGAGCCGGAGGCCTTCAGCGGCTTTCTGGCCCATTACGGCAAGTTCTCCTGCGTGAAGAATTACATCGCTCTCATTGGCCCCCAGGGAGAGGGCCTGGATGAGAAGGTGGGCTGGTATGGAGAGCGCCTGGTGCTGCTGGCCCAGACCCTGGGCCTGAATACCTGCTGGGTGGCGCTGACCTACCGAAAGGGAAAGAGCAGATGCCGGATCGAGCAGGGCGAAAAGCTGGTGTGCGTCATTGCCCTGGGCTACGGCACTACGCCAGGGGAGAGTCATACCTCACGTCCCGTCACCGCCGTGTGCCGGGTGGATGAGCCCATGCCGGAGTGGTTCCGTCTGGGCACGGAGGCCGCCCTTCTGGCGCCCACCGCCATGAATCAGCAGCGGTTCCGCTTTACCCTCTCCGGAGGCACCGTGCGGGGAGAATCCACCGGCGGTTTCTATTCCAAGGTGGATTTGGGCATCGTCAAGTACCATTTCGAGCAGGGCGCGGGAAAAGAGAATTTTCAGTGGGCATAAACAGAGAGTCATGCCGGCTTCAAAGCGGCATGACTCTTTTTATATGCTTTACCGGCAGAAATTCCAGTACACCCACAGTCCGGCGGGGATCAGCAGCTGCGCCAGCAGAATCAGAGGGATGCCGATGCGGAAGGAGGTGTGCAGCGTCTTGTGGTGCCAGACCCGCATCCCCAGCAGGGCGCCCGCACTGCCGCCCAGAATCGACAGGAGAAACAGCGTTTTTTCCGGAACCCGGCGGACGGATGCGTGGGCCGCCTTTCGTTTGGCCTTCCACTTGTCAACGCCAAAGACGAAGAAGGTAATCAGGTTGATGGCAATCAGCCAGACCACCAGCAGTCCCCAGGGGGAGCTGGCGGCGGAAAACAGCCCGGAGGATTCCGGCAGAGCAGTCAGAAATGAACGCATAGCAGCCTCCTTATTATAGAAAGACTGCCGGGAAGCTCCCGGCCAGTCGATTCTATCAGATGTTTCGGGCCTTGGCAAGCCCGCAGCCGGGGAAGAAAATCCTGCCGACGGTCGCCTGTTTTCAGCCGATGGTCCGAAATCGCTGGACGGCGGGAAAAAATCCCTCTATACTGATCACAAAAAATGGCGGAGAGGAGGGAAGACAGAGTGAAGATTGAGCTGAAGCTGGACCTGGCAGAGCCGGAGACCCGGGTGGTGATCCACGCACCGACCCGGACGCCGGAGGTGGAGGAGCTGCTGGGGCGTCTGGAGGCGGCGGACGCCGGATTGCTGCTGGGCTTTCAGGGGGACACGGCGGTGCCGCTGGACCTGGAGCGGGTTCTGCGGTTCTTTGGTGAGGACAAGGAGGTCCGGGCTCAGACGCCGGACGGCACCTATACCGTTCGCCTGCGGCTCTATGAGCTGGAGCAGCGGCTTTCCGCCCACCGATTCGCCCGGGTCTCCCACTCGGAGATCGTAAATCTGCGGCAGGTGACGGCTCTGGACTTGGGCCTGACCGGCACCATCCGCATGACCCTCGCCGGCGGCGTCACCACCTATGTCTCCCGCCGGTATGTGAAAAAGATGAAGGAGGTGCTGGGACTGTGAAAAAGCTGTATGAGCCCACGCTGCTGCGCCAGCAGCGTTTGTGGGCGCTGATGGGAGGACTGCTGGCCATGGTGCTGGTGCCGCTGCTTATCATTTGGCTGAACAGCCTCAGCGTCATGCCCGGCCACAACGCCAGCCTCATCGTCCGCAGCACGGTACTGGATCAGACCGGCTGGCCCTGGCAGGGGCTGCTGGTGTTGGAGCAGGCGCTGGCGTTTTGCTTCGGCGCTGCGGTGGGCGTGGCCGTGCCGCCCATGGAGGGGAACGGCCTGGGAGTGGCCGTCCGCACCGCCGTTCATCTGCTGCTGTCCTCGGCCCTGTACCTGGGACTGTGCGCCGTCTGCGGCCTGTGGCCCGGCGCGTGGCAGGGCATCCTGGTGCTGCTGGGCCTGTACTGGTTCGCCTACGCCGTGGTCTGGCTGCTGCGGTACCTGTCCTGGCGGGCGGAGTTGCAGCGGCTGCGGGAGGGGCTTGGCCTGGCTCCGGCGCGGACTTCCGGCGGGCTGTTTCAGGCGCGTCCCCTGGGGACCTATTTCCTGCTGGCCGCCGTGGTGGAGCTGGTCCTGCCGCCGCTGCTGCGGTTGCTGGAGCGCGGCAGCGACATCCCCATTCTGACGGGGCTGCTCTATCCCTATCTGCTGCTGCCCTTCTTCTGCCTGGTCACCGGCTGGAGCACCGGGCGGCGGTTCGGCCCGGCGCTGCTGTATCCGGCGGCCTGCGCATCGCTGACGGTGCCGTGTGTGTTCCTGCTGTACAACTCCAGCGCCCTGTTTCAGGCTTGGGCGGCGGGCCTGTTCGCCTTGGCGGGGAATCTGCTTGGGGCGCTGCTGCGGCGAATGGCCCGGCGGAGGGAAAAGCGCGAATAAAGAGATGGTTGATTCCAACGCACCTGGCAGCAACAGAGAGGAGGAACCCTGATGACGAAAAGAAAGGTCCTGAGGCTCATCAGCCTGGCTATGCTTACGGCGGCGGCCGTCTTCATAGGCTGCGCCCTGTCCGCGCCCAATCTGGGCAGAACGATCTATATTGGCGCTTTCGAGTTTGGCGTAGAGCAGTGGCGGATCTGTTATGCCCTGTATGTGCTTGTGATGATCGGCCTGTTCACCGCCTCCTTCTTTGTGAAAGACGGGCGGAAATAAGCGGTCCGCCTGCTAATTTTTTGAAAGAATGGGAACCAATCAGCCTCATCTGCCGTCTATACAGGCAAAGGAGGCTGATTTTCTTGAAAAAGTGGACGTTGTTTTTAGGACTTTACTTCTGCCTGTGCCTGCTGCTGGGGGGCTGCGGAGCCGGCAGCACCTCCGGCGCGATGCCGGAGAAATTCGCCGACACGGAGATTGATCTGGACCAGGACGAGACGCCTTCCTATCTGACCTGCCGCATTGTGGACGGCGCGGCGGAGGGAAACCTGCTGCTGGCGGAACTGGAGGATGGACTGTACGGCGGCCATAACGGCCTCCACGACGGAAGGAGCGTCTACCGCCTGACCGTCACGGAGGATATGGCGGTGACATTGGACGGCGCGGCGGCCTCTGCCGCCGACCTGCAGGACGGGATGCCGGTGGAAATCGCCTTCAACGGCGCCATTGAGGACAGCTTTCCCGCCGGACTGGGGGAGGTCTATTCCATCGCAGCCTGGTCCATCGGTACCCGGCAGAGCCCCGGCGGAGGCTTCTATGACCTGTGCGGCTTGTATCTCCAGGTACTGGAGGACCTGTGGGATGTGGACAGCGGCCTGAACGGCGGCGTGGAGGCCATCGGCCTGGATCTGAGCCAGGCACCGGGGAATCTGACGGACAGCGAGAAATCTGCCATCGCCTGGCGATTTGGAGAGCTTCACGGCACAGCGGTGGTCACCGGCACCTTCGACGAGCTGGTGGAGCAGGGCTATATCACCGCCTCTCCGATCAGTACTCCCGCGCCGGGGGAGGGACAGGATTTCCAAAACCTCTGGTACCAGTGGGAGGACGGGATATTCTTTTCTATTCAGCCCAACGGCGGCCATGAGGGAGAGCTGTACTCTCTGCCCGTCCTGTTCTTCGACGCTGAAAAGTGGCGCTCCGGTCTGGGAGCCTACTTCTTTTCCGACTGTTCCTGCGTCTGGCCAGAGGACGGCACCTGGAGCGGATACAGCATTGGCGGTGAAATGATTTCCTGAGAGAAGGAAGAAGATTTCCAATGAAAAAGAAAATCCTGCCGCTCTGCGCACTTCTGTGCGTCCTGCTCCTGGCCGCCTGCGGCGGAAAGGAGGCTATGGAGGGTAGGTTTCTGCAGGCAGAGAACGGCGCCCACTTTGTTGTCACCGACGAAGGGGAGCCTTTCAGGGTCAGTGACCAGAGTAAGAAAGGGAGCCTGTTTGACAGTCTCACTAACGGCGATCGTATCCGGATCACCCATGACGGCATCGAGGAGTGTTATCCGGCCCAGACTGGGGCCTATTCCTGCAAACTGCTGGAAGAAGGGACGCCGGAGGATATCCCGGCGGAGACGCCGGCAGCATTGGAGGAACTGGGCTGCACCTTTGATTTCCATACCCACGCCCCCGCCGACGAACCCCTGACCGTGGAGAATCCCGCGTCCGGCTACTGCGGCAACACCGTCACCACCGTCTGTCTGGATGACAAAGAATATGCCTTCTGGGGCGGCGACTCCGTGACTCTGACAGACATTCTTATCAACCTGGCCTACGACCCGGAGCAGATCTGCCGCTGTATGACGGAGTTCGCGGTGGACACGGAATTCGGCAATGGCTACGGCGTAAATCTGTCGGAATCCTTTGTCCGTTGCGGGGCGGGGCAGGCGGCTTTGACGGCGGAGCAGGCGGAGACGATCCGGGACATTGCCCGGCGCAGCTGCGGCAAGTGACCGGAGGAATGACAAAAATCTCCCGTTTCCTCTTGTAAAACGTGCCGGAATGGAGTACAATACCCATAATTGTGTGAACATTCCCACCAAAAACAAGAAAACGGGTGAAATTCAATGAGCTATACAAAAATCGCGGCAATTTTCGCTGACAGCGAACAGCTGTCCGGCAGTGAGGTCACCGTGGGCGGCTGGGCCCGCACCATCCGGGATATGAAGAACTTCGGTTTTATTGAGCTGAACGACGGCTCCTGCTTCAAAAACCTGCAGGTGGTCATGGAGGCCGGAACGCTGGAGAACTACAAAGACATCGCAGCCCAGAATGTGGGCGCTGCCCTGATCGTCACCGGCACGGTAGTGCTGACCCCGGAGGCCAAGCAGCCCCTGGAGCTGAAGGCCAGCAAGATCGAGTTGGAGGGCACCTCCACGCCCGACTATCCCCTCCAGAAGAAGCGCCACAGCGTGGAGTTCCTGCGGACCATCCAGCATCTGCGTCCCCGGACCAACCTGTTCTCCGCCACCTTCCGGGTGCGGAGTGTGGCTGCCTACGCCATTCATCAGTTCTTCCAGGAGCGGGGCTTCGTCTATGTCCATACCCCCATCATCACCGCCAGCGACTGCGAGGGCGCCGGTGAGATGTTCCGGGTCACCACCCTGGACCCCGAGAACCCGCCCCGCACCGAGGACGGCAAGGTGGACTTCTCCCAGGACTTCTTCGGCAAGCCCGCCAACCTGACCGTGTCCGGCCAGCTGAACGCTGAGAACTTCGCCATGGCCTTCGGCGATGTGTACACCTTTGGCCCCACCTTCCGGGCGGAAAACTCCAACACCCAGCGCCACGCCGCCGAGTTCTGGATGATCGAGCCGGAGATGGCTTTCACGGACCTGAAGGGCGATATGGACGTGGCCGAGGCCATGATCAAGTTCGCCATCAAGGAGGTCATGCGGAAGTGCCCCGATGAGCTGAACTTCTTCAACAGCTTCGTGGATAAGGGGCTGATTGAGCGTTTGGAGCATGTGGCCAACTCCGACTTCGGCCGGGTGACCTACACTGAGGCCATTTCCATCCTGGAGAAGAACAACGACAAGTTTGACTACAAGGTGTTCTGGGGCTGCGACCTGCAGACCGAGCACGAGCGATATCTCACCGAGCAGGTGTACAAGAAGCCTGTGTTCGTCACCGACTACCCCAAGGAGATCAAGGCCTTCTATATGCGGATGAACGACGACGGCAAGACCGTGGCCGCGGCGGACTGCCTGGTCCCCGGCATCGGAGAGATCATCGGCGGCAGCCAGCGTGAGGAGCGACTGGAGCTGCTGGAGGGCCGTATCAAGGAACTGGGTATGAAGCCCGAGGACTACTGGTGGTACTGCGATTTGCGGCGCTACGGTTCCTGCAAGCACGCGGGCTTCGGCCTGGGCTTCGAGCGCCTGGTGATGTACCTGACGGGCGTCAGCAACATCCGGGACGTGCTGCCCCATCCCCGTACCGTGGGCAACGCGGATTTCTAAATCATCGTGCGGAAAAGGGCTGGCCCGGTGGGCCAGCCCTTTTTGCGCGGCGGGACCGCGAATCGGCGGAATATGGAAAAAGCGAGGCGGCTCAGCCGTCCCGCTTTTCATATTTCTTCAGGAGATCCTCAATGGCCTCGTCCAGAAGCCGTGACTTCGTAATCCTGGTTTTTGGGGAAAGTTCATTCATGGAGGGCGAGCAATATGAACGTTACCTCGCAAATGCTGCACAAAATGACCTGGCGGTTCCAGCGGGAGCGGGAGCAGAGCGATTCCCAGTGGGCCGTCTATGACCGGGAGTTCCAGACCCTGTATCAGAGGTTCCGGGCACAACATCCCCGCAACCGCGCCTTGATCCGCCAGTTGAGACCTGCTGGACGCCTGGGGAAGCCAGTCGGAGTACGAGGGGAAGCGGTGGTTTCCCTGGGTTTGCAGATGGGGCTGGAGCTGGGGAATCCGGATCAGCTCCGGGAGCTGTAAGGCGTTACACCTCGGCGATCAGCTCAACCTCCACCAGCAGGTTCTTGGGCAGAGTCTTCACCGCCACGCAGGAGCGGGCGGGCTTACCGGTGAAATACTGGGCATAAATTTCATTGAACGCGGCAAAGCCCCCCATGTCCGCCAGGAAGCAGGTAGTCTTGACAACTTTGGTGAAGTCGGTGCCGGCGGCCTCCAGCAGGGCGGCCAGATTCCTCATGACCTGCTGGGTCTGGGCGGCGATATCCTGACCCACGACGGCACCGGTGGCGGGGTCCAGGGCGATCTGACCGGAGGTGAAGAACAGGCCGTTGCTGATGTAGCCCTGGGAATAGGGGCCGATGGCGGCGGGGGCCTTGTCGGTGTGAATTTGTTTCATGGGAAAACTCCTTTCTGGATACCGCGGCTTCCGGCCGCGGGACATATATGTTCAGAATATCTCCGAAAAAAGAAAATGTAAAGTGGGAAAAACGGATTCCCGTTTAAAAGAATTTGTGACGCAAATTGCAATAACAAGTTGGACACCCCGTGGTAAAAACCTTGGTCACGGATGGAGCCGCAGGATCTATCCGTGAGCGAGGTTGCCGCAGCCGTCAGGCTGCGTAGACAGCGTCCAGAA
>Ga0129307_1000962_pt1 | contig 37131 bp, 31 predicted proteins | sample P1105metagenome_FD_94437 | JGI IMG/M metagenome (GOLD analysis project Ga0129307, IMG submission 94437) | Capybara group fecal microbial communities from Wisconsin, USA - P1105 metagenome | ecosystem: Host-associated > Mammals > Digestive system > Large intestine > Fecal | place: USA: Wisconsin...
CACCGTCCACTCCGTCACCCCGACCCAGAAGATCCTCGACGGCGTGTCCCTGAAGGATTGGCGCGGCGGCCGTACCGCGGCGCAGAACATCATCCCGTCCTCCACCGGCGCCGCCAAGGCCGTGGGCAAGGTTCTGCCCTCCGTCGCCGGCAAGCTGACCGGTATGTCCATGCGCGTCCCCACCTGTGACGTCTCCGTCGTCGACCTGACCGTCGTCCTCGAGAAGGCCGCGTCCTACGCCGACATCTGCGCCGCCATGAAGGCCGCCAGCGAGAACGAGCTCAAGGGCGTCCTCGGCTACACCAACGAGCAGGTCGTCTCCTCCGACTTCCTGAGCGATCCGCGCACCTCCATCTTCGACGAGCTCGCCGGTATCGCCCTGAACGACCACTTCGTCAAGGTCGTGTCCTGGTACGACAACGAGTACGGCTATTCCGACAAGATGCTCTGCCTGGCCGAGCATATGCACAAGGTCGACGAGGCTGCCGGCAAGTAAGCCTCTTCCCCTCGTTCTCAAGGACGGAGGGAGTACCCTCTGTCTTTGATAAAGCCCGCGTCCTTCGGGACGCGGGCTTTTCCTTGCATTTTCGCCCCCTCGCGGGTATAATCTCTTTATCATCACGATCAGGGAGAAACCGCCATGTTTCAAGGCTTTTCCCCGGAGGCGGTCGAGTTCCTCTGGGGCGTCAAATTCAACAACAACCGCGAGTGGTTCACCGCGCACAAGCAGGAGTATCTGGACTATGTGGACAGGCCCCTGCGCGAGCTGTCGCAGCAGCTGCTCGACGCGATGAACGCCGCCTATCCCAAGCACGGCTTCACCCGGCACGTCAGCCGCATCTACCGCGACGCGCGCCGCCTCTACGGGCGCGGGCCGTACAAGGATCATATGTGGCTCGTCATCGAGCGAGCGCACGAGTCGCAGCTCAGCCGTCCGGCGTTCTATTTCGAGCTTGCGCCGAACTACTACAGCTACGGCTGCGGCTTTTGGGATATGTCCCCCGCGCTGGCGGCGAAGCACCGCGCGCGCATCGACCGCGATCCCAAGCCCCTGTCCACGCTGGCGCGGCGGCTCGACCGCTCGAAATTCACGCTCTTCGGGGAGGAGTACAAGCGCCCCAAGGGCGACGCGGGCAAGCTGCTTGATCCGTGGTACAACCGCAAGAACCTCGGGATGTCCTACGACGCCAACTGCGAGGGCGCGCTCTTCACGTCCGAGCTGTTCGACGAGGTGCTGGAGGGGTTCCGCTTCCTCATGCCCTATTACGAATACTTTGATCTGCTCGTGGCGGACGCCGCGCCGGAGGTGCCTTTATGAAAACAGAACGAAGCTATCCGCGAGTCGTCGTCACCGCCAAGGGCGCGCGCTGGACCGACAGCGGGCACCCCTGGATCTACGAGAGCGACGTCGCGCGCATCGATGACGGGATCGAGAACGGCGCGCTGGTGGACGCGGTGAGCGAAAAGGGCAAGTACCTCGGCACGGGCTTTCTGAGCCTGCACAGCAAGATCCGCGTGCGCCTCGTTTCGCGCAACGCGAACGACGCCTTCGACGAGGCGTTCTGGCGGCGGCGCGTCCGCTGGGCGTGGGACTACCGCAAGGCGGTCATGGGCGAGGACGCGTCCTGCTGCCGCATCGTCTTCGGCGAGGCGGACGGCTTCCCGGGGCTGACCGTCGACCGCTTCAGCGACCTGCTGGTGACGCAGACGCTCTCCGTCGGCATGGAGCGGCTCAAGCCCATGCTCTTCCCGCTTATCGTCGAGACGCTGCGCGCCGACGGCGTCGTCATTCGCGGGCTGTACGAGCGCAACGACGTCGCCCTGCGCGAACGCGAGGGCATGGAGCAGAACAAGGGCTGGTTCCCGCTCGACGGTATGCCGACGCCGGAGAGCCCGATCACCGAGATCTGCGAGAACGGCGTCTTCTACCGCGTGGACGTGGAGAACGGGCAGAAGACCGGCTTCTTCCTCGACCAGAAGTACAACCGCCGCGCCGTGGCGAAGCTGGCGAAGGGCCGCCGCGTGCTGGACTGCTTCACCCACACGGGCTCCTTCGCGCTCAACGCCGCGAAGGGCGGCGCGGAGGGCGTGACCGCCGTGGACGTCAGCGAGAGCGCCGTCGCCATGGCGCGCGAGAACGCCGAGCGCAACGGCCTCGGCGACCGGATGGCCTTCCTCTGCGCCGACGTGTTCGACCTGCTGCCGCGCATGGAGGAGCAGGGCCGCAAAAACTTCGACTTCATCATCCTCGACCCGCCCGCGTTCACCAAGTCCCGCGAGACGGCGGCGAACGCCGAGCGCGGCTACAAGGAGATCAACCTGCGCGCCATGCGCCTCCTGCCCCGCGGCGGCTACCTCGCCACCGCGTCGTGCAGCCACTTCATGCCCGCCGCGCGCTTCGAGAAGATGCTCCGCGACGCCGCGCGCAACGCCAAGGTCGAGCTGCGCCAGATCGAGCAGCGAGCGCAGGCGCCCGACCATCCGATCCTCTGGAACGTGCCGGAGACGGACTATTTGAAATTTTATCTGTTCCAGATCGTATAAGCGCAAAGCAGCGCCGACCGGCAAGCGGTCGGCGCTGTGTATTTTGGGTCAGAGATTCGCCTCCCAGAGTGAGACCAGCCCCTCCTCGGTTTCGTAGTCCCACTCCTCCAGCACGAAGGTTTGGGGCGTGAGCGTCTCGTCCTCCGTGAGGAAGTACAGCACCTCTGTTTCGCCGCTTTCGCTCTCGAACTCGGACAGTGTGACCGGGTTCCCGAATCCGTCCACGCACTCCAGCGAGGCATAGAACTCGTGATCCGAGTCGGCAAAGTCAGCGATAAGCTCCACCGCGATGGCATAGCCCTGCCGCCGCCAGCCCATCAGCGAAAACACCGAGCCGTCCTCCGCCGTGTAGAAGCGCGGCGTTTCGTGGTATGCGGCGTCCGGCTCTGTTTCGACCGTCTCCCGGAAGCTCTCCGACGGCTCGGTCCAGACGCTTGGCTCCTCGATCCGCGATTCCGATACGGCGTTGCGCGCAATGACCGCCGCGCAGGGAATGACAACCGCAAGCAGAAGGGCGATGACGAACCCCGTTTTCCTGCTCTGTTCGGCGGGCTGTGCGGCGCGTTTCCTCCGCGACGCCTTCGGACGCGCCTCGTCCTCAAAGCAGGTCTTTTCCTCGAAGCAGACCTTTCCGGAACCGGCGTGACCGCGCGCGGCATACTCCGCGTCGGCGAGGTGGTGCACGGTACCGTCGGCATCGACCCGCTCATGGCGGGGCGGGCGGTTGTACGCGCCGCAGCCGGGGCAGCAGTCGTCCCTGGCATAGTCGTATCGCCTGCCGCAGGAGCGGCACTTTACGAAAATCATCGGCTCCACCTCCGCTTCGGGCGCAGTCGTTTAACGCTTGTCCTCTTCCATCAGGCCCTTGAAGCTCGCCGCAAGGCCGGCAAGGCCCTGGATCTCGCTGGGGATGATGATCTTGGTCGCCTGACCGTCCGCCGCCTTTTCGTAGGCTTCGAGCGCCTTGATCTTCACGACCTGATCGTTCGGGTTCGCCTCGTTCAACATCTTGATGGAGTCCGCCAGCGCCTGCTGCACCTTGCGGATCGCCTCGGCTTCGCCCTCCGCCTTGAGGATCGCCGCCTCGCGCTCGGCCTCGGCGCGGAGCACCGCGCTCTGCTTCTCGCCCTCGGCGACGAGGATCTGGCTCTGCTTCTGGCCCTCGGCCTGCAGGATGGACTCGCGGCGCTCGCGCTCCGCCTTCATCTGCTTCTCCATCGCGTTCTGGATCTCGCGCGGCGGCAGGATGTTCTTCAGCTCCACGCGGTTGACCTTGATGCCCCACGGGTCGGTCGCCTCGTCGAGGATGGAGCGCATCTTGGCGTTGATGATGTCGCGGGACGTGAGGCTCTGGTCCAGCTCCATGTCGCCGATGATGTTGCGCAGCGTCGTCGCCGTCAGGTTCTCGATGGCGCTCATCGGGTGCTCGACGCCGTAGGTATAGAGCTTCGGGTCGGTGATCTGGAAGTAGATGACCGTGTCGATCTGCATGGTGACGTTATCCTTGGTGATGACGGGCTGGGGATCGAAATCCGCCACCTGCTCCTTGAGCGAGACCTTCTTGACCACACGCTCGATGAACGGGATCTTGAGGTGCAGGCCCACGCCCCAGGTCGCGCTGTACGCGCCGAGACGCTCCACAACGTAGGCGCGCGACTGCTGCACGACCTGAATGTTGCTGATGATGAACGCCAGAATGGCGACGATCACCACGATCGCCACAACAATGCTTACGAAATCCATATTGCAAAATCCTCCTTTTTATTTCGCTCGCACGAAGAGCTTCACGCCCTCCATGCGCACGATCTCAACCATGGCGTCCTTTTCCAGAACGGAACCGTCCTCGCTGCGGGCGGTCCATGTCTTGCCGTCGATGTAGACGGCGCCGGTGGAGCGTTCGTTGTCCACGCGCTCGGTCACGCGGCCGGTCTGGTGCAGCACGCGGTCCAGATTCGTCGGCACCGCCCGCTCGCGTATCCGCCGCGCCAGCGGGCGCGTGGCGACGAGAAGGATCACCGAAACCGCGAGGAACAGCGCGATCTGTACCCAAAGCGGCGCGTGGAAAAATGCGCCGGCGAGCGCCGCAAGCGCGCCGCCCACGAACCAGATCGAAACGAGCCCCGCCGTCGCCGCCTCGGCAATCCCGAAGCACACGGCCGCGGCCGCCCATACAAACAGCATCCAATCCATTCAACCATCTCCTTTCCGCTCTTGTGGACCGAGGATATTCTAGCACGTTTTTTGGGAAAATACTATAGATTTTCTGTAACATTTTCGCTATACTGATGTCAGTTTTCAGAACAGGAGCGTATCATGCTGGATTTTGCCATCCCCTGCCTGCTGGGGCTTGAGAAATTGGTGGGCGACGAAGTGAAAAGGCTGGGCCTTGCCGACGTGCGCGTGGAGAACGGGCGCGTCCTCTGCCGCGGCACGGAGGCGGACATCGCGCGGCTGAACATCAACCTGCGCTGCGGCGCGCGCGTGCTGCTGGTGCTGAACACCTTCCGCGCCACGGACTTTGAATCGCTGTTTCAGGGCGTCCGCGGCGTCGCGTGGGAGAATTGGATCGCGCGGGAGGACGAGTTCCCCGTCACCGGCTACTCGATCAGCTCGACGCTGCACTCCGTCCCCGCCTGCCAGAGCATCGTGAAGAAGGCGGTCGTCTCCCGCCTCGGGGAGAAATACGGCCTCGAGACCCTGCCCGAGACCGGCAAGCGCCGCCAGATCCGCTTCTCCATCCTGAAGGACGAGGTGACGGTCGGGCTGGACACCTCCGGCGAGGGGCTGTACAAGCGCGGCTACCGCGCCGTCGGCGTCGCCGCGCCCCTGCGCGAGACGCTTGCCGCCGCCATGGTGCTGCTGTCCAGATACCGCGGGCTCGACCCGCTGTGCGACCCGTTCTGCGGCTCCGGCACCATCGCCATCGAGGCGGCGCTGATCGCCAAGAACCGCGCGCCGGGGCTGAACCGCAGCTTCGCCGCCCAGTCGTGGCGGCAGCTCGACAGGCGCGTCTGGCTGGACGCGGCGGACGAGGCGATGGACCGCGAGTTCCGCGACAAACGCTACGAGATCTGGGGCGGCGACATCGACCCCGCCGCCGTCGAGATCGCGCGGCACAACGCCGCGCTCGCGGAGGTGGACGACACGGTGTCCTTCGAGGTCGCGGACGCAACCCGCTTCCACTGGGGCGGGCTGTACGGCCGCGTCGTGACCAACCCGCCCTACGGCGAGCGCCTGCTGGAACAGCGTGAAGCAGAAGACCTTTACAGAGCCTTCAGCAAGGCGATGGACAAGCTGCCCGACACCTGGCGCATCGCGGTGCTGTCCTCGCACACGGAGTTCGAGCGCTGCTACGGCCGCCCAGCGGTCAAGAAACGCAAGCTCTACAACGGCATGATCAAGTGCGACCTGTTCTTCTATGGGAAACAGTGATCGCGTCCTGTCGAATCTTCGCATAATATTACAATTCGTATTTTGGAAGGCTGCTCCATGAGACATATTTTCATCATCAACCCCGCGGCGGGCAAGTCCGACAGCCGCGCGCGCATCTATCAGATGGCGGAGGTGCTGCGCCGGCAGCACGGGCTGGACGCCGAGTGTATGCTGACCCAGTCCGCGGGCCACGCCACGGCGCTCTGCCGCGGCATCGCGGCGGCGGGCGGCGGCGTGCGCTTCTACGCCTGCGGCGGAGACGGCACCGCCAACGAGGTCGCGAACGGCGCCGCGGGTTTTGAAAACGCGGCGATGACCGTCGTGCCCATCGGCACGGGCAACGACCTGCTGAAGAACTTCGGCGCGGACGCCGAGAAGTTCCGCGACCCGGAAAACCTGTGGAACAGCCCCGCCCAGAAGCTCGACCTGATCGACTGCAACGGCCGCCTGTGCCTGACCATCGCGTGCAGCGGCGTGGACGCGCGCATCGCCCGCGACGTGCACAAATACTCCGTCACCCCGATGCTGGACGGCAAGGGCAGCTACATCGCCTCGCTGATCGTCAACTTCCTGTTCAAGGGCATCGGCAGCCACTGGACGGTCAGCCTCGACGGCACGGAGCTGGACGCGAAGGATTTCGCCGTGGTCGCCGTGTGCAACGGACGCTATTACGGCGGCGGCTTCATGCCCGTGGCGGAGGCGAGCATGACCGACGGCGTGCTCAACACGCTGATCGTCAAGAAGGTCTCGCGCGTCCGCTTTTTGCAGTTCGTCGGCGACTACAGCCGCGGCGGATACGACAAGTTCCCCCAGTTCGCCTCCTGCTCCACGGCGTCCGTCATCCGCATCCGCTCGGACAAGCCGGACGTTGTCACCTGTCTCGACGGCGAGTGCTTCTCGTCCGACGACGTGACGCTGCGCCTCTCGGAGAAGAAGCTGAACTTCTTCGGCCCCGCCGGCTGCTCCCCGGACGCGACGCTGCGCCCCAAAACGTGAAACGACCGCCGAAGGCCAAGCCTTCGGCGGTCACTTATTTCAGGTTTCGGCAGATGCCGGAGCGGTATCGGGCGCGGCGGGCGCGGACTTCTTCCGCCTGCTCCGCCTCCTGCGGCGGCGCGTTGTCTTCGCGGCCTCCCCCTCGCTCTTTGGCGCGGCGGCGGGCGCGGCGGGATGCGGCGCGGCGCGGCGGCGACGGCGCGGCGTGACGCGCTTTTTGGGCGGCTCGTAGTCCAGATCCTCCCTGCGCAGCCACGCGCCGATGAGCGCCGTGTACATCGCGTCATAAAGCGCATTGTGGAAGTCAAAGACGTCGGGGATGTTCAGATAGTCCACCACGCGGCCGAGCGCCATCATCTGCGTCGGCGTGCCGAAAGCGTGAGCGAAGGCGCGCTGGAAATTGTAGACGCGTTCCGGCTCGATGGCGTCCACGCCCCAGAACGCACAGTTCTGCTTGATGACGCCGAAGTCGTCCGGCCCCCAGAAGGCGAACTCGCGCTCGTCGCCGCACCAGGCGGTGAATTCCGCCCACGCCGTCGCAAAGTCCATGTCGCAGTCGATGGAGCATTGCAGGTCGGGCAGCTTGCGCGCACCGGGGTCGAAGCGCTTGTGGACGCGGGGCTTGATGAAGATATTGAACGACGAGAGGATCTTCCCGCCCGGCTCCGCAACGCGCACCGCGCCGATCTGCAGGATCTCGTCCAGACGCTTCTTATCGTAGCTGCGGTTCCATTCCAGATCCATGACGATCATGCGGCGGCCCTCCTTCGTTCGGCATCAGCCGCACCATTGTACAGGATTCGCACCGCCGTTGCAAGTGCGAATCTGCATATTCCGACAAAATACGCCGTCACTTGTGACAAACGGCAATTTCCGTCACACGATTTCTTTATAGAATCTTGACATATTGATACATCATAATATATAATATCAAAACTATGAATGCATTTCACTCGTTTTGGTCGGCGCCGAACCGCGCGCGCCACGGCGGCGAGATCGTGATGCCCGACTACGAGCTGCTGACGATGCTGCTCTCGGCGCTCAAATGGCGGGAGAAGAACGGCAGGATCGCCATGGTCACGGACAGCGCGGGCGCGGCGTTTTTCCGGCGCGCCGGATTGGAGCGCCTGTGGGACGCGGGCGTTGACATCCGGCTCGACGGGGTCGATCCCTCGCTCGATCCGCTGCGCTTCTGGGCGGCGGGCAAGCTGTGGGCGCTGCGCGGCGAGGCTGCGCCCTGCGTCATGCTCGACGCCGATCTGATCGTTTGGGAGCCGCTCGCCGAACGGCTCGGCGGCTCTGTCGTCGCCGCGCACCGCGAAGCGCTCCGCCCCGCGGTCTACCCCGACCCCCGCGCGGCGTTTGTGCTTGCCGAGGGCTATGACTTCCCCGCGTCGTGGGATTTCACGCTCCCCGCCGCGAACACGGCGTTTCTCTACCTGCCGGACGACGGCTTCAAGACCCACTATATCGACGCGGCGTTCGCCTTCATGCGCGCCCTGCGGAACGACGCGGACCCCACCGTGGCCATGTGCTTTGCCGAGCAGCGCATCCTGCCGATGTGCGCGCAGGCGGAGGGCGCCGCGCTGGAGACGCTGCTCTCCGAGGACGCGCCGGACGAGCAGAACTTCGCCACCCATCTCTGGGGACACAAGCGGACGCTGCAAAGCGACCCCGCGCAGCGCGTGGAATACTGCCTGCGCTGCACGGCGCGCATCCTGTCCGACTTCCCCGACTGGGCGGAGACCCTGGCGGCAAACAGCGAGACAAACAGATATGTAACGGAACTGCGGTAACACAAAAGGAGGTCGCTCATGGGCAATTCACACCGCGACGCGCCCCGTCCCGATCCTGCGGTCACGCCGAACTCCGCAGCCTTTCAGGCATGGCTGAGCAGCCGCGGCGCCGTGTCCGCCGCGCCCGCGGACGCCTCCTCCGGCGCGGCTCCCGGCTCCGGGCGCTGGGGCAGCGGCGGCTCAAGCGGCTCCGGCGGCTCGGGCGGTTCCGGCTGCGGCGGCTACGGGCTTGCCCTGATCTCCTCGGATGAAGCGTCGCAGGAGCGCATCAAAGCGATCATGCGCGACATCTGCGCGCGCGAACAGAAGCGATAACGACGCAAAAGCGCCGTCCCACCTCTTGCGGGACGGCGCTTTTTTCATTCCCAGGTCTTCCAGACGTCGGGCTGATAGCCCACAGTCGCCTTCTTGCCGTTGCGCACAACGGGCGTTTTGATGAGCTGCTGGTTCTCAAACACCTTGTCCAGCTTGTCCGCGTCCACCAGATAGCGCACCAGCGCCAGCGTCTGCGTGTCCCTGGCGTTGGGGTCGAGCAGCTTGTCCAGCCCGCCCACCGCCTGCACCACGCTCGTCAGCTCGCCGCGGCTCATGCCCTTTTCCTTCAGGTCGATCATCTGGTACTTGACGCGGCGCTCCTTGAAATAGCGCTCCGCCTTCTTCGTGTCAAAGCACTTCTTCGTGCCGAAAATCTGAATGTTCATAACCGCCCTCCCGTTTCCTTGGATTATAGCGGATTTCTCCGCCCTTGGCAACGTCTTTCCGCCGCTTTTCAAATCGGCGCGCCTGTGTTATACTGGAAATATCGAATACGTTTCGTGAAAACCACCTCAAACGATTACAAGGAGGATACGGCATGAGCCTGCTTGACTGCGTCTCCGTGGAGAATATGCGCCGGAGCGACCGCAGCACCATCGAGCGCCATGTCCCGAGCCTGACGCTGATGTACCGCGCGGCGCTGGGCGTGTACCGCGCGGCGGAATGGCGCGGGAGCGTCGCCATCGCCGTCGGCTCGGGCAACAACGGGGGCGACGGCTTCGCGCTTGCGTGCATCCTGCGCGAGAGGGGCGTCGCCTGCCGCGTGGTCACGCTCAGCGGCAAGCTGTCGCCGGACAGCGCGCACTTCGCGCAGCGGGCCGCGGCGCTGGGCGTGCCGGTCGCGCCCTATGCCGACGGCGCGTTCGATCGCTGCGACGTCATCGTGGACTGTCTGCTTGGCACGGGCTTCCGCGGCGCGGTGCGCGAGCCTTACGCGGAGGCGATCCGCGCGATCAACGCCTCGGGCGCGTTCGTCGTCAGCGTGGACATCAACAGCGGCATGAACGGCGACACCGGCGAGGCGGCGCTCGCCGTGCGCTCCGACCTGACCGTGACGATCGGCTTCGTCAAGAACGGGCTGCTCGCGGCGAACGCGGCAGCGTATATCAGGCGGCTCGTCATCGCGGACATCGGCATCGTGCTCGACCGCGAGGAGAACAAGATCGCCGACGAGTGGCGTGAGGAATACGCGGCGCAGGGAAACGTGTACCGCTGCCCGCCGTACCTCGACACGCGCGTGATCGACGTTCGGGACGCGGCATACGAAGGAGGGACGGCATGAGCCTGTACGCCATCGGCGATCTGCACCTGCACTACGGCTCGGAGCTGAAGCCCGGACACCCGCAGCTTCGGGACCGGGTGTGGAAAAAGCACGAGGAAAAGGTGCGCAAGCACTGCGCCCGGCTGCTGACCGACGAGGACACGCTCGTGCTGGCGGGCGACCACAGCTGGGGCAAAAGTCTGGACGCCGCCCTGCCCGATCTGGACTTCATCGCGGCGCTGCCCGGGCGCAAGATCCTGCTGCGCGGCAACCACGATATGTTCTGGGACGCGAAGAAGACCGACGCGCTGAACGAACGCTTCGCGGGGCGGCTGCTGTTCCTGCAGAACAACTTCTACGCCTTCGGCGACTGCGCGCTTGTCGGCACGAAGGGCTTCACCTTCGAGGGGCCGTTCTACATCGACGGCCGCGGGCGGCTCGTCGGCTACGACGAGGACAGCGCCGAGCACGCGAAGAAGGTCGTGGCGCGTGAGCTGGAGCGGCTGCGCGCCTCGTTCGAGGCGGCGCGGAAGGCGGGCTTCCGCCGCTACGTCATGTTCCTGCACTACCCGCCGACGAGTATTCTGGAGGAGGAGAGCGGCTTCACCCGCATGGCGGAGGAGTACCGCGCCGAGCAGGTGATCTACGCCCACAGCCACGGCAAAAGCCGCTTCTACGACAGCATCCACGGCGAGCGGAACGGCGTGACCTATCGGCTCGTGTCCGGGGATTTCCTGAACTGGAAGCCGCTCAAGATCCTGGACGACAGGAGGGAACCATGAAACGCATCCTTTGCTTCGGCGATTCCAACACCTTCGGCTTCGACCCGCGCGACTGGCTCGGCGGGCAGTACCCTGCCGACGTCCGCTGGACGGGGCGGCTGCAGGGCATGGGCTGGGAGGTCGCCAACTGCGGGCAGAACGGGCTGTCCATCCCGCGCGCGCCGGAGTTCCCCGACGTCGTCGAGCTGCTCCGCCGCGTGGAGGCGGACGCCGTGACGGTCATGCTGGGCAGCAACGACCTGCTGTGCGGCGCAAGCGCCGAGACCGCCGCCGCGCGCATGGAGGCGCTGCTCCGCTGCATGGCGGAGCACGCCGAACCGGCGCGCATCCTGCTTGTCGCCCCGCCGCCGATGCGCCTCGGCGACTGGGTGCCCGACCGGGCGCTGATCGGCGAGTCGGAGCGGCTCGGCGCGCTGTACCGCGCGCTGGCGCTCCGTCTGGGCGTCGCCTTCGCCGATGCGGCTGACTGGAACGTCGCGCTGACGCACGACGGCGTACACTTCTCGCCCGAGGGCCACGCGGCGTTCGCCGCGGGGCTGGCCCGCTCGCTGAGCGCGATGTTTCCCTCATAAAAAACGGAGATGGCAAACGCCATCTCCGTTTTTTGAGACCTTTTTTCGGTCTGATCATCCACGTTTCCGATAAAACCTGGCAAATATTACGCCCGCGAGCAGGATCGCGGCAGAGACGCCGAGCATGAGCCACGCCTCTGTGTCGATCGTTGAGCCCGTTGTTCCGTTGAAGCCGCCGCTGCCCATGTCCGGCGGGGTGAAGCTGCCGCTGCCGGAGCTCATATCCGGCGGGGTGAACGAGCCGCCGCTGAAGCCGCCGAAGTCGGGCATACCGCCCTGCTCCGGCGCGTCCGTTTCCGTGTCGGACGCGGCGTCGCCGCCGTCGCGCGAGGAGATGGACGGGCGCTCGCCGCCGTCTTCGCCGCCTCTGCCGCCGCCCATGCTGCCCATGTCGGAGATCGTGATGGCGGAGGCGTCGATCATAGAGGAGCTGTCAGCGTCCTGACCGTCGCCCGTGGCGGGGATCGTGCCGCCAAGCTGTCCTCTGACGCTCTCGGTGCGCAGCTCACAGAACGTGCGCAGCGTGGCGACGCCGGTCTCGAACTCCTCGGCGGTGCAGAACGCGGTCGGGTCCTTCTCCACATAGGAGGCGATCAGCGCGTACGCCTCGTCGATGATGGCGACGGCGTCCACCGTGTCGAGGAATTCGGCAAAGTATGCGTGGTACATCTCCGTGTACGTCTCGTCGGACATGATCCAGCCCCACATGGGACGGTCGTCCGGGTCGGAGACGGACATCGGCGTGTCGATGGGATCATTGACCACGTCGGTCGCGTCGGAGCTCTGGAAGGTACCGAAGGCGAGGTTGTAGTCCCACGGGATCATGGACAGCTTGCCGTCGCTCTCGTGCAGGTAGTAGTTGTGGATGATGGAGCCGGTGTAGCTGTCGCCGTTGCAGACGTAGTTGTGCACGACGAAGTAGCGGATGACCTCGTCCACGTCCACGACGTTCTCCAGATCCTCGTAACTGTTCAGCTTTTTGATCGCCTTGATCAGGCGGTTCTGATCCGCCGTGGTCACGGTGGTCTTCGCGTTGTTGAAGATGTTGGTATAGCTGTCCGCGTCGTCGTCGCTGTACTGCAGCTTCACGTCCGACGAGCCCATGCCGCCGAAGACGCCGCCGAAGTTGAACGATCCGGCGCCCCGCTGGTGCCGCTCGGATGAGCTGTCGTCCCCGCCGAACTGCGAGGGGTCGAAGCCCTCCGGCATCTCCCTGCCGCCGAACTGCGAGGGGTCGAAGCCCTCCGGCATTTCGGGCATATTCCCGCCGCCGGGGAAGCCGCGGCGTTCTCTCGTGCCGCTCTGCTCCGTCGCCGCGGCGCTCTCGGACGTTTCGTCCTCCGTCTCGTCGCGGTTGATGAAGTCGTCCATGTTGAAGCCCTTGCCGTTGCCGGGGCCGCCGCCGCCGAAGCTCATGCTGTCCGGCTTGTAGAGGTCGCCCGCGTCCGCGCCGTAGTTGCGCTCCAGAAAGCTGTCCTCCACGCCCTCCACGGCGAGGTAGAGGCCCCAGTCCTCGCCGTTGACCGTGATGCAGGCGAAGGAGCAAAGGGGCGCGTTCACGCCGAATTCGTCCATCAGACGATAGGCGAGGTAGTCCTTCATATAGGTGTTGTCCTGAATGATGTTGTTCAGGCTCAGCTTATCCAGACCGTGATAGGTCTTCCCGCTCTGGTACTGGTCAAACTCGATCTTGAAGCTGTAGCGCTCCGAGCCCAGGGTCTTGACCGTGGAGAGCGAGGTGTTGCCCTTGCCGCGGATCGCCACGTTCTTCACCGACTCGTTGTCGATCACCACCGAGCAGGCGCTGTAGGTCTCGCTCTCGCAGGTTTCGAGGAACGCGTCCCAGTCGTCGATGACGATGTCGATGGTGTGGACGCGCGTGGTGTCGAACAGCGTGTCCTCGTAGCCCATCGAACGTCCCGCCGCCTCGACGCCCAGCGTCGCGCCGTTCATGAAGAGAACGGTGAGCAGCAGCGCCAGCGCCGTCACAAGAGCCGCGATCTTGTCAAAATGTTTGCTTGTTGACATAGCTTATCCCTCCAAGGGACTGGGCTTTAACCCATATAATCGCCGTTATAACTGACGAGAACCGCGCTCTGCACGCCCGCCATGTCCGCCAGCTCGTTGACAAAGTCGGTGTTGTCGTCACTCAGCCGCACCTCAAGGTTCAGCTCCACGCTGCCCTTCCGCGCGGTCTTGCTCTTGACGACGCACTTCTTCGTGTGCGCGGCGAGGTAGGCGGTCGCCGCTTTCTCGCTCTCGCTGCCCTCGCAGGCGAGGACGACGATGTAGGGGTTGGCGCTCGCCTTGCGGTTGGCGAACAGCAGCAGGATCACGCCGATGAGCACGCTGCCGAACACGGCCAGCGGGATCAGCCCCGCCGCCAGCACGATGCCTGCCGCGATCGACCAGAACAGGAACGCGATGTCCAGCGGCTCCTTGATGGCGGTGCGGAAACGGACGATGGACAGCGCGCCCACCATGCCGAGGGACAGCACCACGTTGCTCGTGACGGCGAGGATGACGAGGGTGGTGATCATGGTCAGCGCGACGAGCGTCACGCCGAAGCTGGACGAGAACATCACGCCGGAGTAGGTCTTTTTATAGATGTAGAAGATGAACATGCCGACGCCGAACGCCAGCACCAGCGCCAGCGCCATATCCAGCAGGCTGACGCTGGTCATATTTTCCAGAAAGCTCGATTTGAAGATGTCGTTGAAAGTCATGTCAGTAATCTCCTTATATTATATAAATATGCATGATCAGCCGTAGATGCGGCATTGCGCGTACTTGGAAAACGAGCCGGCGCGCCGGTCGGGCACGGCGACGGCGTCGCGGATGATCGAGGGCAGGAATTCGTCCCACTTGACCTCGAGCAGGATGGGCGCGTCCCCCGCGGGGATGGTGACCGCGTCGGGGTTGAGGAAATCCGTGCAGGAAAGCCCCGTGCGGATGTCGTAGTCCAGCGTGACGCGCACGTTGCCGGGCCGGTAGATGAACGGCTCGCGCGTGTAGTCCACGATGGTCTTGGGGCGCATCCCCTGATAGCGCATCTTGCAGTACAGCTCCCGCACCAGCGGACGCCCCGAATCGAGCATCCAGTCGAGGTCGCCGTCCACAAGCTTCTGCGCCTCCTCGGCGCTCAAGTCCGCGGAATACTTGGCGCCAAGCCCGTTGTTCTTGCTCTTCTTCTCCAGATGGATGACGGATGCGTCGCAGTTGTAGAGGCGGACGCGGAACTTCTCGCGCAGGTTCACGCCGTCCAGCTTTTCGCGCAGCGCCTTGTCGTCGAGGTTGTCGAAGTAGAGGCTGCGGATGTGGTACATCCCGCCGACCGCGTGGGGGTCGCTCTCCATCACCGCGCGCAGCCGCTGGCGCAGCGCCAGCATATCGGCGTAGTTCAGCACGTGCTTCCACTCATGTCTGTAATGTATCGCCATGTTTCACGCTCTTTTCTGTCAGATTCGCTCGGGCAAAAACCTCCCGTACATCGAACGAGGCGATTGTACGGGAGATTGATTGAACGAAGATTGAAGTTTCTTAAATTTTTATCGGCAGCGTCACGGTGAAGACGACCCTGCCCTCGCGGCTCTCGACGGCGACGCTGCCGCCGTGCTTCTCCGCCACCGCCTTGGCGATGGAAAGGCCCAGGCCGTAGTGCCCCTCGCCGCCGCGCGCCTCGTCCACGCGGTAGAACCGGTCGAAGAGGTGCGCAAGCTGCTCGGGCGGGATCTCGTCGCCCTCGTTGCTGACGCACAGCACGGCGCTGTGCGCCTGACGGCGGAGCGAGAGCGCGATCTCCGCGCCGGTCGCGTGCCGGACGGCGTTGTCCAGCAGGACGGAGGCAAGCTGCGTGAGCTGCGCGCCGCTGCCCTGAATGCGGATATCCTCCTCGATGTCGCTGACGATCGTCCTGCCCTTCTCGAAGGCGAGGCTCTCGAACGCCAGCGCCTCGCCCGCCAGCACGCGTGAGAAATCCACCGGCTCCGTCGGCGTCTCCGCGTTCTCCGCGCGGGACAGGTCCAGCAGCTGCCGCACCAGCTCGCCCATGCGCTCGCTCTCGTAGCGGATGTTGGCAAGCCACTCGTTCTCCCCCAGCTCGCGGGACAGCAGCTCCGCGTTGGCGTCGATGACGGAGACGGGGGTTTTCAGCTCGTGGCTGGCGTCGGAGATAAACTGCTTCTGCCGCCGGTCGTTCTCCTCCAGCGGGCGGATGATGCGCTTGGACAGCTCCACCGAGACGACGGACAGCACGACGATCGCCGCCGCGCCGACGATCAGGATCTGGCGCAGCAGGGTCTGCATCCCGCTGTCGGTCACGGTGTTGTCGAGAAAGGCGACGAGCGTGTAGCCGTCCTTTTGCGCGGTCTGGAACAGCAGCGTCCCGACCCTGCCGGACGCCCTGTCCCGCACATCCCGCGCGAGGGCGGTCAGCTCCTCCGCGCTATAGACGTCCTTCATGCCGGTGTCCACCGCCAACACGCTCCCGTCCTCCGCGAGCGCGACGGCGTAGAACGTGGACAGCTCGAACACGCGCGCGTCGAACGGCGGGCGCGTTCCCCCGGGCGGCGGGGCGACGAAGCCCTCCGGCCCAGGCCGCAGGGAGTATTCCTCGACGTATTCCCGCAGCATTTCCGCGCTGCGCCGCCGCGTCTCCCGCGCGTTCGCCAGCAATATCGCCGCAAGCGTCACGACCAGCAGCAGCACCAGCGAACCCATGATCGACAGGATGATCTTGTTTCTGGATCGGTTAAACATTCGCGTCCCTCAATTCGTAGCCCAGCCCGCGCACCGCCTTGATCTCGACCCGTGAGCCGATGAAGGCGAGCTTCTTGCGCGTGAAGGACATATAGACCTCGACGTTGTTGTACTCCGCCTCGTTCTCAAAGCCCCAGATCTTGACGGCAAGCTGTTCGCGCGTCATGATCTGGCCCTGATTGGCGAACATATACTCCAGAATGCGCAGCTCCTTTTCGCCCAGGCGGACGCTCTGCCCCGTCGCCTCGCAGGTGAGCGAGGCCTTCGACGTGTCCAGCGACAGATCGCCGAAGCGGAGCCCGCCGTCCTGAAAGCTGGCGCTCCGCCGTCCCAGCGCGCGCAGGCGCGCGAGCAGCTCCTTCGTCTGGAACGGCTTGGTGAGGTAGTCGTCCGCGCCGCTGTCCAGACCCTCGACCTTGTCGTCGAGCGCGCTTTTCGCCGTCAGCATCAAAATCGGCGTGGCGACGCCGGCGCTGCGCGCGCGGCGCGCGACCTCGAAGCCGTTCATCTCCGGCATCATCACGTCCAGCACCGCGATGTCGTAGACGCCGCTCTCCAGCGCCGCGAGCGCGGACGCGCCGTCCGCCATGTGGTCAACGTCGTATTTCTCCTGTCTGAGCAGGGCGCACAGCGCCGCCGCCATACGTTTTTCATCCTCCGCGAGCAGAACCCGCATTCCCATCACCGCCTTACCTTATCATGATAGCGCCAAACCTTGAAATAAGATTGAGTCCCGGCGCGTTTCACAGGGATATTATACCGGATCCGCGCCGTCTTTCAAGAGCGGCGGCGCGATGATCCGCCGCCGCGGGCGAAAAAGAAGACGGAGGCGCGCCGCCTCCGTCTTTCTTCGTTTTTGCGGGAGATCACTTGTCGTACATCGTGTTCCAGGTCTCCTTGCCGTCAATGCGGGTGTAATCGTGGGCGTTGGTGGCCTCGATCATGTCGTAGTAGTACCACTGCTTGTACAGGTCGGGGAAGTAGATCAGCTCGCTCTCGTGCGCGTCGACAAACTCCCTGTCCGCAGCGCGGCCAAGCATACGGTTCACCACGGTCGCCGCCTCGCAGCGCGCGATATAGCTTCCCGGACGGAAGGTGCCGTCCGTATAGCCGTCGATCCAGCCGTGGCCCGCCGCGGTCATGACGTTCTTGTACGCCCAGTAATCCTCGGGCACGTCGGTGAAGCTGTAGGTGCTCGGCGCCGCCTTGGCAAAGCGCGCGCACATGACGGTGAACTCCACGCGGGTGATGGGATCGTCCGGGCGGAAGGTGCCGTCCTCATAGCCGTTGATGATGCCGAGGCTGGCAAGCGTCAGGACGGCGGGAGCGAACCACCGGCTCTCGTCGACGTCCGCGAACGACGCGGTGATCGGCACGTCCTTGTTCAGCAGCAGGCGGTAGAGGATCATCGCGGTTTCGGAGCGCGAGATGTTGCCGTAGGGCTTGATGGTGCCGTCGGGATAGCCGCGGTAGTAGATGATGTGCTCGCCGGTCTCCAGCCAGTCGGCGATGCCGCTGACCGTCGGGTCGGTGCGTACGCGTCCGTTGTCGGCGGGCGTATCGGAAAACTGCGCCGTGTAGGTGGCGGGGGCTTTGGCGGGAACGACCGTGGGCGTCCAGCCGATGAAGGTCCTGCCCGGCTTGGTCGGGACGCCGTTGGGATAGGTCGGCGTTTCGCCCTCGGGCACCTCGGTCTTGGTCTGAACGCCGTCGACGACCCAGGTGATGGGCACGGTCTTGACGACGATGCCGCCGCCTCCGCCGCCGCCACCGCCGCCGCCTCCGCCGCCGCCACCGCCGCCGTTCTGGGTATACTGCGCGGTGTAGGTGATGGTCCCCGCGCCGGGGTCGACGACCGGCTGCGACCAGCTCTTGAAGGTATAGCCGCTTCTGGTCGGGGTGCCGTTGGGATAGTTGCCCGGATGGTCGCCGTTGAGCGGCTGGTTGTCCATCGTCGCCAGCACGCGGCCGTTGTGATCCTTCCAGATCACCTGATAGTCGCTGCGCGGCGTCGCGGTGTAGACCGGCGTATAGGTATAGGTCTTATTCTGATCCGCCGATCCCGGCGGGTTGTCGTCCTTGACTTCCCAGTGGTCAAAGGTGTATGTATTCTGCTTGTCCGCGGGCTTGGTCGGGCCGGTGTGGGTCGGCGTTTCGCCGTCCGGGACGTAGGTCGTGTCGAAGATTTCGCCGTTCGGGCCGAGCCAGATGATCTTGTTGAACCCGGCCAGATCGTCCCGGAACGTCGCCCGATAGGTCACGTCGCCGGTGACGGGTTCGAGCCCCGTCGCCGCGGCGCCGTCCTTCGTCCAGCCGATGAAGGTCTCGCTGCCCTTGGTCGGCGTGTCGCCGTCGTAGTGCGGCGTCGTGCCGTAAGGAACGTTCGCGTCCGTCTCCAGCACGACGGTGCCGTCCTCATTCGCCCACGTGACGGTGAACTTCCTCAGCGTGCGCGTGTAGATCGGGGTGTATGTCTGCGGGCCGGTGACCTTCTCCGGGTCCTTGTTCCAGCCGGCAAAAACATAGTCATACTGAACGTCGGAGGGTTTATCCGGCGGGGTCGCGGGCGCGACCGGCGTTTCGCCGTAGGGAACCTGATCCACATCGTAGGGGTCGCCGTTCGCGTCGAGCCAGGTGATCGGATACTCCTGCTTGACCTTGGTATAGACCGCCTTGTAGGTCACGTTGCCCGCCACGGTCTCCGCGTCCATGTCCTCGACCTTCGTGCCGTTCTTCGCCCAGCCGTCGAAGGTGTAGTCCCACTCCGCGGTGTCCGCCTTCTCCGGCTCGGCGCCGTCGAACTGGGGCTTGTTCCCGTAGGGGACGTTCGCGTCCGTCTCCAGCACGGTCCCGTCGTCATTCTGCCAGGTGACCGTATACTCGCGCAGGGTCGGCGTGAAAGTCGCGGCGTAGTAGGTGATCGGGTCTTCCCCGTCGATGGGCTTTACCACCGGCGACCATACGAGGGTATAGTCATACTGCGCGTCGGACGGCTTCGTCGGCGGGACGCTGTTGTATTCCGGCATCTGGCCAAAGTGAACGTCGTCGTCCCGCTCAAGCTCCGTGACGCCGTCCTCGGCAAGCCAGACGACCGTGTAAGGAATGGGTTTCTCCAGGAAGACCGGGCGATAGATGACCGTTCCGGCAACGGGGGGCAAAAGCTCCCATTCGCCCGTCCACTCATAGCGCGCCGCCTTTGTGGCAGCCTTGGTCGGAGCCTTTATCCCTTGCAGATCATCAAACAGTTTGGCTGGCGGGATATTGCCCAGAAAATAACCCTCTCCGTCGTTGTCGCTGTTATCGGAGAGCAGGGGGTCCGACTCGTCGTCTCCATCCTGCCAGATCACCGTGTAGAGGATCGGCGTTGCGGCGAAGTGCGCCGTGTATGTCACGTCGCCGGTCACCGTTTCCGCGCCCATGTCCTCGACCTTTGCGCCGTCCTTCGCCCAGCCGTCGAAGTCGTAAGTGTTATAGTAGTCCGCAGCCTTCGTCGGCACAGCGCCGTTATACTGCGGGTGCGAATTGTAGTCGGCTTCATAGCTCAGTATCGCGTCGCCGTTCTCTTGAACAAAGGCCACGGTATACTGGCGGGTCACGGAGGTATACTGCGCCTCATAGACCGCGTCGCCGGTCACCGTTTCGTTGTTCAGATCAACGGCCTCGCCGTTCTTCTTCCAGCCGGAGAAGGTGTAGACCTTGTCCGCGGTCGGCTCGCGGGCCGTGTCGCCGTCAAAGCTCACCCCGGCGCCGTATTCGAGCGTCTTCACGCCGAGCTGGCGCTCGCCGTCCACGAAGGTGATGGTGTAGCTGCGAAGCTGGGCGTTGTAAACGGCCTGATAATCCGCCGCGCCCACGACCTTCGGCAGCGGAGTCCCTGTCTCGTACACCGTCTTTGTCACCATATCCTTCCAGCCGCGGAAGGTGTAGGCGTACTGCGCGTCCGCTTCCTTGCCCGGGCCCGCGTGCTGCGGGATCTCGTGCGCCTTGTACTGCGTCGTCTCGATCTTGCCCGCCGGATCCTGGTCGTTGTACCAGGTGACCGCATACAGCTGATCGTGCTCGTCGTACGTCGCCCGATAGGTCACGTCCTCCGTCACCATGTCGAGCTGGGGATCCCAGCCGACGAAGGCATACCAATGCTCCGCCGTGTTGGGCTTCGTCGGCGTCGCGGGCTGAACGATGTCCGCGGCGTCCGTGCCGTAGTCATACGCGGTCGCTGCCTTGAGCACCGTCGTGCCGTTCTCATCGACGAAGGTCACGGTGTATTGGCGCACCGCGCTGGTGAAGCGCGCCTTGTAGACCGCGCCGCCCTCGACCGTCTCCGCGCTCAGATCGGCGACCGGCGCGCCGTTCTTCTCCCAGCCGGAAAAGCTGTAGGTGTGCTGCCTGTCCTGCGCCTTTGCGGGCTGCGCGGCCGAATACTCCGGCGCGGCGCCGTACTCCGCCGGCTTCGCGTCCAGCACCTCCCCGTCGAAGTTGACGAAGTAGACCGGATAGCGGTTCTTCACCGCCGCGAACTGCGGCGTCATGATGACGGCGGCGCCGTCGGTGCTGACGCTGGATCGCCAGCCGACGAAGCGATAGCTCTCCGACGCCGTAGCCGCCTTGGTCGGCAGCTTGCTGCCGGGATACGCCGCGCACAGCGCGTCGTCGTACGTGCAGTCCGCGCGCTGCGCCATGACCGTCGCGCCGTCTGTATCGTCGCTCATCCAGCGGACCTCATAGAGGCGGTCCTGCCGCGTATACTGCGCGGTGTAGTACGCCTCGCCCGCGACGGCGACGCGCTCGGGCGACCAGCCGGAGAAATCATAGGTATAGCGCTCGTCCTTTTTCCTCGCCGGATCCTGAAGCGGCGCGGGCGTCTGGTTTACCTTGTATTTTCCGATTGCCACGGCCTTGCCGTTCCAGTTCCAGAAGGAGATCTGGTGCGTTCTGTCCGTCTCCTGATAGGATGCGGTGTACACCGCGTCCGCGTTGACGGGGATCTTCTTGAACTCCGGGTCCCAGCTCTGGAACGTGTACTCGACCAAATCCGTCGCGGCCTTTGCCGGCTTATTGGGATCGCCGGGCACCGTGCCGTCCGCCACGATGCGGCGGCTGATGACGTGGCCCTCATCGTCCATGAAGGTCAGCTTGTGCCCGCTCGCGCCGGAGTACACGGCGTAGTAGGTGACGTCTCCCTTCACCTCGAGCTTGTCCGGCGTCACGGCTTCCGGATCGGTGCTCCAGCCGAGGAAGGTCTTGCCCGCGATCTCCGGCACCGTGCCCTTGAAGACCGGCGTCACGCCATAGTACATATCCTCGGAGCCGAGCGACTCCAGCCCCGCATCCTTCCAGTTGACGGTGTACTTGCGCAGCTTTCGGGTGTACTGCGCGGTGTAGGTCGTGTCGCCCGTCACCGGCTCGGTCACGCTCGGCGCCCAGCCGCTGAAGGTGTAAGTATACTGTTCGTCCGCGGACATTTTCGGGTTCTCGGGGATGGCCGACGCCTCCGGCGCGCTGCCGCAGGCCGCGGTGGACGTCGTGCTGTCGGCGCCGTTCCCATACTCCCACGTGAGGGTGTAGACCCGCGGCGACTGCGTATAGACCGCCGTGTAGACCGCGTCGGCGGTCACGGTCTCAACGTCCCTGTCCCATCCGGCGAAGGCGTACTGATACTGGGCGTCCGACGGCCGCTCCGCGGCGGCGGCGGGATACTCCACGTCGCTCGCGCTCGTTCCGGCGTCGTACGCCTTGCTGAACAGCAGCGTGCCGTCGTAGTTCACGAAGCTCACGACGAACCGCCTCGTCTGCTCCGAAAAGACGGCGCGGTAGGTCACGTCCGCTTCCGCCGCGGGGAAGGACGCGTAATAGACCGGCGCGCCGCTGTCTGCTGCGTCCCGCCAGCCCTTGAACAGATAGCTGTACCCGCCGCTGTCCTCCTTCGCCGGCAGCGCGCCGCTGTAGACCGGCGCAGTACCCTTCTCGATCTGCTCCGTCTTCAACTGCGCCCCGTCCCAGTTCTCCCATATCACGGTGACGGCGTCTCCATCCGCGTTCGCGTTCAGGTCGAACGTGACGAGGCTGAGCATCATTGAAAGGGAAAGGACGATCGACAGCGCTCTTCTCCATTTCATCATATCATGACCCCCTCTGTTTGCAGCTTGCATAAACAAACCGGACAACGCCGGGCCGTTTTCCATTTGGTAATTTTTTCCCAGCATATTTTAACGCCGTAAACCCTATTTTGTCAATATTTTGTTGTTTTCGTCCCAAATTGTCACAAGATTTTGATGCACTTCCGAATTTATACAGTTTGTTTTTGCAGTATTGCACAAATTAAGCCGTCTGTCGCCGTCAAAACGACGAATCGCGCCCTCGTTTTTCCACCTTTTGTACAAATCATGTGGCAAATCCTCCCTCCTCATATCCCGTGCGTGTCCCGTGCGATCCCGTGTCCGCGCGGCAAAAACGGACGAATTTCTTTCTCCGCCATCTTGAAACGGACGGCTTAGGCAGGTATAATAAACTGGGTTGGAAGAGCCGGCACGCGCCGGCCGTCTCCGCGCGAACCGGGGTCGACCCGTCGCATAGAATGGAGCAAACCAAGCGGGAGGACGCACATGAAGGACAGGACCACGCAGAAAAACGCCTCAAAGTACCTCGCTATGATGATCGTATTTCTGCTTCTTTTAAATGTTACGCTGGGCTATCTGCTGATGCGGCAGGCAAAATCCTCGATGATCACGCTGCTGCAGACGCGGATGCTCGACATCTCCAACACCGCCGCCGCGATGATCGACGGCGACGCGCTCGCCGTCGTCACGCCCGCGGACGAGGGGACCGAGGATTACGAAACGATCATGCGCACGCTGACCTACTTTCAGGACAACACCGACCTGAAGTACATCTACTGCATCCACGACATGGGGGACGGCACCTTCACCTTCGGACTTGACCCCACCGTGGATGACCCGGGCGAGTTCGGCTCGCCGATCGTCTATACCGACGCGCTGTACCGGGCGAGCAGGGGCACCGCCTCCGTGGACGAGGAGCACTATGAGGACGCGTGGGGCGAGTTCTACAGTGCGTACAGCCCCGTCTACGACTCCGCGGGCAGCCTGGCGGGCATCATCGCCGTCGACTTCAGCGCGGAGTGGTACAACGAGCAGATCGCCACGCTGACCCGCACGACGTTCATCGTCGCGCTGCTCTCGCTCCTCGCCGGCGGCGGCATCGTGATCGCCATCGTCACGCGCAGCGAGCGGCGGATCGGCTCCATCCAGGGCCAGCTGGACGAAATGGCGAGCGTGCTCATGCAGGAGATGGGCACCGCGCACCCGGAGGGCGCGGACGCCCCGCCGCCCGATCACGCCGCCAGCCCCGGCTCGCTGGACTCGCTGGGCAAGCAGATCGAATCCATGCAATCGGAGCTGCGCACGCAGATCGCGCAGGTGCACGGGCAGGCGTTCCGCGACGGGCTGACCGGCGTGAAGAGCAAGCACGCCTATCTGGCGGCGGTGAAAGAATTGGACGAGAAGCTGCTCAGCGGCGAGCTTTCGGAGCTTGCCGTCGTCGTCTGCGACGTGAACGAGCTCAAGCGGATCAACGACACGCTGGGTCACAACGCCGGAGACGAGTATATCCGCAAGGCGTGCAGCATGGTCTGCGACACGTTCGCCCACAGCCCGGTCTACCGGATCGGCGGCGACGAATTCGTCGTGCTTCTGACGGGGCGGGACTACGAGAACCGCAGCGTGCTGATGAACGACCTGCACAAGCTCTCCGTCTCGCACATCGGGACGAATGAGGCGATCGTCTCCGCCGGCATGGCGGAATACGATCCCCTGCGCGTGCGCTCCATGCACGAGGTGTTCGAGCGCGCCGACGCGACGATGTACGACGAGAAGATGCTGCTCAAGAGCCTCGGCGCGGCGACCCGCGCGGACGGGATGCTCGCCGATGCGGAGGACATCCCCGGCATCCGCATCCGGCGGCACATCCTGATCGCCGACGACCTTGAAATGAACCGCGAGATCCTCGGCGACCTCCTGCGCGAGGACTACGACGTCCTGTACGCCGCGGACGGCGTCGAGGCGCTGGACGTCCTCCGCAGCCGCAAGGACGAGATCGCGCTCGTGCTGCTCGACCTGTATATGCCCAGGCTGACGGGCCAGGAAGTGATGACGGAGATGCAGGTCGACGAGGAGCTGCGCGCCATCCCGGTGATCGTCCTCACCGTCGACCACGCCGCGGAGCTGCTGTGCCTGCGGCTCGGCGCGATGGACTTCATCCCCAAGCCGTATCCCGACGCGGAGATCATCCGGACCCGCATCGCCAACTGCATCGAGCTGTCCGAGAACCGCGACCTGATCCGTTTTACGCAGCGCGACAATCTGACCGGGCTCTACAATTTCGATTATTTCATCCGCTATGTGAACCGCTTCGACCAGCAGTACAGGGGCACGGCGACGGACGCGATCGTCTGCGACGTGAACCGATTCTATTCCGTCAACGAGGAGTACGGCCGCCAGTTCGGCGACCTCGTCCTGCGCAGCATCGGCATCAGCTTCAAGAAGCTCGCGCGCAAGGTCAACGGCATCGCCTGCCGGAAGAGCGCAGACACGTTCCTGCTGTACTGCCCGCACCGGGAGGACTACGACCAGCTTTTGCAGAAGCTTTTGTCGGACATCTTCATCAAGGAGGAGACCGCCCAGAAGGTGAGCCTGCGATTCGGCGTATTTTCGGACGCCGGACGCGAAACGGACGTCGAAAAGCGCTTCGCCTTCGCCAAGCTCGCGGCAGACCGGACGAGAAACGACCCGCACAGCCCCGTCGGCTTCTACACGCTCTGATCCGCCCGCGACGGGCTGTGATCCCACGAAAAAAGAGACGGCTTGCAAATGCAAGTCGTCTCTTTTTGGTGGAGACTGCTGGACTCGAACCAGTGACCTCCTGCGTGTGAAGGTCGTTCCGGTCGTAATCGTGCGTTTTTTGTGTCGTTTTAATGCTAAACTGTCCGGAATTTGTTCCGAAAAGTTGATGCTGTTTCCACCGCTTCCACCCCGTCATTTTCCGTTCTGGGTCGTGTTCTGGGTCAGCCGCGAATCGTGCAAAAACTTCCGGACATAAAACAAAGATACGCCGGACGCACCCAGCCTACACGGTCTCATACCGCTGCTTGGGGCTGCGCGGCTTATCCGGCAGAGAGAGGCGGATCGCGCCCGCTTCGACCAAGGGATCGAGATAGTGCCGAAGCGCGTATTGCGCGGACGGAATCGCCAGATACGCGACGATCTCCGCGCGGCTGCGGGGCGTCCTGCAAAACGCCAACAGCCCCTTTTCATCCGCAAGCATCGGACGGTCGCTCTTTTCTTCCTCTGCGGTCCTGCCGTGATATCGCTGAGTAATACCTTGGCATAGCTATACATATCAGTAATTCTACAAGTGAATGGCACAAAGGAGGTTCCCCATGCCCTACATTGCCATCAAAGGCTTCCCCAAGGACGACGAGACCGTGCGCAAGGTCGCGGAGCGCATCAACGCGACGCTGCTGGAGCTGTGGGGCTGCCGGCAGGAGCACATCAACATCTCCTACGAGGCGGTTCCGCCCGAGAAGTGGGACGAGCGCATCGAGCGCGGCGAGATCGCGCGGAACAAGGACAAGATGCTGATGCTCGGCGGCGAGTGGACAAGCGGAGAGAAAACGCCCGCCAATGCACATGCGATGCATATGCTTCAGGAGCAGATGAAAGGGCAGGCCGCCGCGGCGGGACTAACTTCCGAAGATGACGTTGCTGAATGGATCACGCAGTCCCGCCGGGAGGAAAATGATGAATCGTCTGCAGGGCGAACATAAGGAAAACACTGGACGCAGTAGTATGACGCACACCTGAGCCCCACTCCGTCACATCCCGCCGTCTAACAAACCGAGCCGAACAAAAAAACCAACTCTCCCATCGGAGCGTACAACATGCACTTTGTCGATGTAAAAGGAATCCTCGCCACGAGCGGCGGGCGCTGCGGCATGAACCTCTACCGCGGCTGCACGCACGGCTGCGTCTACTGCGACAGCAGGAGCCGCTGCTATCAGTTCACGCACCCGTTCGAGGACGTCGAGGTCAAACAGAACGCCCCCGCGCTTCTGGAAAAGGCCCTGAAATCCAAACGAAAAAAGTGCATGATCGGGACCGGCTCCATGTCCGATCCCTACACGCACTGTGAAGAAGAACTCAGGCTCACGCGCAGGTGCCTTGAAATCATTCGGGACAACGGTTTCGGTCTGGCGATCCAGACGAAGTCCGACCGCATCCTCCGCGACGTTGACCTGCTCGATGAGATCAACAAGACCGCCAAGTGCGTGGTGGAGATGACGCTCACGACCTACGACGACGCGCTGTGCGCGCTTCTTGAGCCGAACGTCTGCAACTCAAAGCGGCGGATCGAGGTGCTGGAAACCATGCGACAGCGCGGCATCCCGACGGTCGTGTGGCTGACGCCCATTCTGCCGTTTATCAACGATACGGAGGAAAACGTCACGGCGATCCTGAACGAGTGTGTCCGCGTTGGCGTGGCGGGGATCGTCTGCTTCGACATGGGGCTGACGCTCCGCGAGGGCAGCCGGGAATACTTTTACGCGGCGCTGGACAGGCACTTTCCGGGCGTGAAGGAACGTTATATCAAGCGGTACGGGAACGCCTACGAGCTGCCGAGCCCGCGCGCGAAGGAGCTTATGGTGCTGTTTCGCAGCGTCTGCGTGGAACACGGTATCCTGTGCGAGCCGGAGGACTGCTTCCGCTTCATGCAGGAGCTGCCGGAGCGTTTCCCACAAATGAGCTTGTTCGACGCCAATTAACGAAGGAGGCGTCCCGCGCCCTATATTGGCGACGACTAAGAGCAGCTTCGAGCTGTGCATCTGCATGGGCGAGTACAACGAGGACATCAAGAGCGACGCTTGGAAGCTGCTGTCGCAGGTAATTGGGTAAGGTTCAGCAAAAACTTCATAACTGCAGACAAAGAAACCCCGGCGGAGCTGACGAACCGCATCGTCAGCCCCGCCGCTTTTTATTCCTTCGCGTATTTCTCCCGCAGGCTCTCATGCCCGCGGCGCTCCTGCCGTACCTGCTCCTCCGCGGTCTCAATCCACCACGCTGGCTCGGGCTCTTCCAAATCCAACACCTGCATCGTCTGGTAGGCTAACGCCGGGTCAAAATCTATATCCCGCTCGATGCGCTGCTGCAAAACGCTCTTGTCTGGCGCGTTCGGTACACTCACCTCGTAGCTCTCAAGCTCGTGATAGACGTCGATGCGGCGCAAGAATTCCTCTGTCGTCAGCTCGCGCCGCAGATACGCCATACGGGCGTCACGCGCAAGCTCGCTCCAATCCAGATACATGGATGCGTCCATTCGGAACCGCCTCGCCTGCTCGTCCGCCAACGCGCCCTCGTAACGTTCCAATCGCGCCGCCATGCGGCGGCGAAGCCGATTGCAAATGCGAAGCGCCTTGTCCTGCTCCGGGCCTATAAACCGTTTCAGGTTCGGTCCAAGCTGCTTGCAGGTCTTGCCGCCGAAGGCACGGTCACAGTACGCCGTGGCGTGGGAGGTCTTCGGGACAAAGTAGCCCCAGCAGTATTCGCACCGCGCGACGCGGCGTTTCTCCTGCCGGAAGTAAAGCGCCAGCTCCAAAAGGCGCAGCTCGTACAGAGAGGAAACGGCATACTCCGCCCGCGTATCACTCAAGGGCACGCCGTCCGCTTCCTCCATCCAGCGCATACGGTAATGCCGCCTGACCGCGTCCGGGTATATGCTCCGCAGCTTCTCGTAACGCTCGCGCTGCGTCGCGCGCTCCATTCCATCGAAGGTCACGGCAAAGATGTTGCGCAGCCGCACCTGTGCACGGATCGGTTCCTCCAGCACAAGAAGCTGCCGCTGCCCCACACGGAGCAGGAACGACGCCGAACCGTCGTCACGCATTCGGCGTATGGCGTCCAAGTCTGCCGCTACGGTGAATCGCGCGACAGGGTCGGTCTCGCGCAGCGTCTCCGCAAGTGCCTGTGCCTGCGCGGTCAGGTCTTGCAGGTCGGTCTCGCGGACATCCACAGTCTCCTCAAAGAGTGGATGCTCCTCGCGCAAGCGCCGCAGCTCTTTGCAATATGCAGAGTAGTCCGTCTCCACAGCAAGGATCAGATCCCGCTCCGGCGTCGTACGCGGAATCCTTTCTTCGCCTCCGGCCTCGTCCGAGAGAACGACTTCGATCTCGCCGCTGCCGTCAACCTCCAGACAGATCATCGGTTCCAATCCTCCCTCTGCATCAAAACTGTTTCAAAATCGAAAAAGCACTTCACCATCTGCAAAGACACAAACATAGTGTAGCATCAAAGTCGCCGTAAGGCAACAGCCCAACAACCGAATACCGCCGCAGGAAAAGATACTCCGAGGGGTGAAGTGACGCGACGACACGAGCGCACCAACCGAAGATGACAACGCCCGAAGGTCGAGCAGGACCAGAGGCAGAAAGGGATACGGACGCGGCGAGAAAAAAGCAAAAATGAAACGAGGAAGGAGCAACGATGCTAATCAACAACACAACCAACCCGCACGGCAACTGCTTCACCGTGCCGAACGAAATCTACAACCTCGGCCTGAGCATGGGCGCCATCGCGGTCTACGGGTTCCTGCTGCGGCTCGAGGACCGCCACCTCGGAAAAGATCAGTACACCTGCCATCCGAGCTACAAGACCATCGGCAGCGCCGTCGGCCGCAGCGCGCGTTCCGTCGCCAAGTATGTGCAGGAATTGGTCGAGGCCGCGCTCATCCGCGCCGAGCCGACCAGCGTCACGACGCAGGACGGTCGAAAGTGGAACGGCAACCTGCGCTACACCATCCTGCCATTCCGCGGCGCGGTCGACCTCTACCACGAACGGCAGCTCGCGCAACTGGGCGCGGGCGTGCAGAAGAAGCGCAAGCTCATGGACGCGGCGAAGAAGCGAAAGCAGACCCCACACGCCGCATACATCGCGGCAAGGTCGGCGCATGAGCCGGAGGAGCTGCCGCTGTAAGCGTCACAACGCAGCAGCCGCCTGTCGCGCCGTTGTCGCCGCTGTGTGCCGCGACTTCGGCTCTGGCAGGGAAACACCACACGGGGGAACAGGGCGGCAAATCGAGCGCGCCGTCCACCGTTTGCCGAGGACGAAAGCAAAAGCAGGATAAACACGCGCTGTCAAGCTCGGAGGACATCTGCCCGCAGTGCGGGCAGGGAGCGGGGTTGCGGGTGCTGTCAGTTCCGTCGGTTTGGCGGAGCGGTGCTGTCACCTTTCCCGCAAGCCCAGTGTTTTCCGCCACTGAGGGCAGTTTCAATCAGGGAAAGAGGGGGTATTATGAGCGAAAGAGAAGATAAGGTCGTCTGCTCGTACCGGCTCAGCCCGGACACCGTTCGACGCATCGAGCAGTGGTACGAGGCGGATGGCTGCCAATACAAAAACGAGTTCGTGGAGAAGGCGATCAACCACTACGTCAGCTGCCTGACGCTGCGCGACGACAACCGTCTGCTCCCTGCCGCGGTCAAGTCTGTCATCGATGGACGGCTCGGTCAGTTCGAGGAGCACATGGCGTACCTGCTGTTCAAGCAGGCGGTCGAGACGGACATGGTCGCCACGCTCAACGCGGCGGCATACGATTGGAACGACGACGCGCTGCATCGGCTGCGCAGGGACAGCGTCCGAAACGTGAAGGAAACCAACGGGCGTATTTCCTTCGAGCAGCACGCGCGCGGTGAGACGGACGGTGATGATGAGTGGCAAGACTGATCGTCAAAAGCCCCTACATCAAGTGCGGCGGCGGACGCGGAGCCGGAGGCTACGCGCGCTACATCGGAACACGCGAGCGCGTGGAGTTGCTGACCGATGACCGTCCGCCGACGCGCAAGCAGGAACAGCTCGTCCATGATCTCGTGCACGACTACCCCGACACAAAATCGCTCGACGAGTACGCGAACTACTCAGCGCAACCGACCAAGGCTCACGCCTCGGCGTACATCTCCGCCGCGCTCGAATCACACTGGGAGGACGCGCAGAGCTCTGAGGTCTACATGCGCTACATCGCCACACGTCCGCGCGCGGAACGGCTGACTTCGCACGGACTCTTCGGTGACGAGGATCACGTCGATCTGCACGCGGCGATGGATGAGCTGAACCATTACGAGGGCAACGTCTGGACGCACATCATTTCCCTGAGCCGTGAGGACGCCACGCGCTATGGCTACGACCACGCGGAGGCGTGGCGCAGCCTGCTGCGCGCGCATCGCAACGAGATCGCCGCCGCAATGAAAATTCCGCCGAACGACTTCCACTGGTACGCCGCGTTCCACAACGAGGGGCATCATCCGCACGTCCACATGATGGCGTGGTCGGTGAAACCGGGACAGGCGTATCTCTCGAAGCAGGGTATCGCAGAAATCAAGTCGGCGCTGGCGAACGACATCTTCCAACACGAGTTGGTGCAGGTGATGGAGCAGAAGTCCGTCTCCCGCGACGCGCTGGTGCAGGAATCGAGAGACGCGCTTTCGGAGTTTGTGCATGAGATGCATCGCGGCGTCGCCGACCATCCGGGCATCGAAGAAAAGCTCGTCGCGCTGTCGATGGAACTACAAAACGTCGGCGGCAAACATCAATACGGCTACCTGAAAAAGCCGTTCAAGAAAAAGGTTGATGCAATCGTGGACGAGCTGGAAGAGCTGCCGATGGTCTCGGAGTGCTACGACCGCTGGCTCGAACTGCAAAATCAGGTGGACAGCTTCTATCGGGACGAGAAGCGCAAGCGGATCAGGCTCTCGGAGCAAAAAGAGTTCCGCGCAATCAAGAACGCGGTGATTCGAGTCGCCGATCAGCTGCGCACAGGCGCGGTCACGTTCGAGGATCGGGAGGCGCGAAAAATGGACGAGCAGGATGAGAGCGACGTATACGCCGCTGACCAATACTGGGACTTGAAGAATCAGATCACCGACGAATCGCTGACGCTGGGCGAACGCAGGGAAGCTGCCTCGGAGCTGGAATCGCTCGCCGAGTCTGGCGACGCGGACGCGCAGTTCTTGCTGGGCAAACTCTACCGCGACGGCGACGTGCTGATCCCCGATTCGGTCAACGCCGGCTACTGGTTCGAGCGCGCAGCGAAGCAAGGTGTCGTACCGGCGCAGTACGCTCTGGGGAAGCTGCTGCTCTCGCCGGACGTCGAAATGCACGACGCGGAAAAGGGGCTGCGCTGGCTGGAGACCGCCGCGCAGAACGGCAGCGACTACGCGGCGTATCGGCTCGGCAAAGAGTATCTCAAGGGCGAGCATACAGCGAAAGACATCGAGAAAGCGGTATCGTATTTCGAGCAGAGCGCCGACGCGGGGAATCCGTTCGCGCAGTATATGCTGGGCAAGCTCTTGCTCGCGGGCGACGAGGTGGCGCAGAATACGGAGCTGGGGTTTTGGTACATGGAGCAGTCGGCGGCACAGGGGACCGCATACGCGCAGTTCTTCCTTGACAGGCAAGACTCCCTGCGACATCCGAGCATGATGCTCGCCGTGACAAAGCTGCTGTATGAGATGGGAAAGATCTTCCAGCAGAACTCGATTCCGCAGACAGGGCCTCGCTTCGCAGCAATCGACCGCAAGCGGCGGCGCGAGATTATGGAAAAGCGCATCGCGCTTGGGCACAGGGAAGATGACCATGAAGAGGCAGCGAACTACAAGTATATGGAGCCGAGCATGTCAATGTGGTAACGGCAAAAGGAGATGATTGGATGAACGAAGCGAAGTACAAAACCTACGACGACCTGCCGCTGATGCTGTCTGTCCCTGACTTAGTGGACGTTCTTGGCATCAGCAGGGCTGGCGCATACGAGCTGGTCAAGAGCGATAGCTTCCCCTCGCTGCATATCGGGAACCGCGTGCTGGTTCCGAGGGAAGCGCTCATCGCGTGGATCAAAGCGAACACGAGAGGCGGGCAGGGATAAGCCCCCTGTCGCGCCGTTGTTGACGATTTGTCGCATCAGTTGCCGTGCGGAGGGTGTGGAGACGGGAAAGCGGTTTGAAACGGACGTTGCCCCGCTGTGCGAACCGTGCAAAAATTGCCGAACATGAAACAAAGATACGCCGGACGATTCCGAAAATGATAACTTTCTGATAACAAGCCGCTTTGGGAATAGCTATTTTTTCCCTTCTACGGTATTGTGTGTCGCTACGAAAGGAGTTGATCAACATGGCAAAACGCAGAGCAAGCGGCGAGGGCAGCATCCGCAAGCGCAAGGATGGACGCTGGGAGGGGCGCTACACCGCCGGACACGATCCCAAGACCGGCAAGGCGATCATCAAGAACGTCCTCGGCAAGACACAAGCTGAAGTCAAAGACAAGCTGAAGCAGGCCATTGCTGACGCCGAAAAACTCGACTTCGCCCGCGCCGACGGGCTGACCCTCGCAGCATGGATCAAGAAATGGTACGAGGTCTACGCCGAACCACGTCTGCGCGAGGCGACGAAAGACTACTACCACGTCTACATCGACAAGCACATCATCCCTGAGCTCGGCGACATCAAGCTCAAGGACTTGATGACCATTGACATACAAGAGTTCTACAACGACCTGCTCAAGAACGGTCGCTGTCAGCGATACGTCCATATTCCGCTGGAAAACAAGGGGTTGAGCACCCGCGTGGTCCACGGCATCCACACCCTGCTCAACAACTGCCTCGAACAGGCGCTGGCGGAGCGGCTCATCCTCTTCAATCCCGCCAAGGGCTGTAAGCTCCCCAAAATGGAAAAGGTGGAGATGAAGGTGCTGCCGGAGGAGATGATTGGGCCGTACCTCGCCGAAGCTGATCGCCGCGGGCTGCTCGCCGCCTTCTACCTCGAATTCGTAACAGGATTGCGGCGCGGCGAGCTGCTGGCGCTCCTCTGGACTGACCTCAATATCAAAGAAAAGACGATCTCGGTCACGAAGCAGGTCAACCGCATTCACGGTGAGCTGGTGGTCAGCAAGCCCAAGACGCACAATGCCGTGCGGACGCTGGCGATCCCGCAGAAGGCGGTGAACCTGCTCATCGAGGAGCACATGCGGCATCCCGGAAATCCGTATATGTTCCCTTCGCCCAAGACAGACGGGATGTTCGACCCCGACGCATTCCGCAAGATGCACGACAAGATCATCAAAGCCATCGGCGCGGAGCACATCCGCTTCCACGATCTGCGGCACACGTTCGCCACGCTGTCGCTCAAGAACGGCGTGGACGTGACGACGCTCTCCGCCGCGCTCGGGCACTACAGCGCGGGCTTCACGCTGAGCACCTACACCCACGCGACCAAGGAGATGAAACGCGACGCCGCCGACGCCATCGGCGCGGTCATCAGCAAGGCGATGTAAGCCAGAAGAAAAGCGCACCACGGGGCAGGCACGTCCTGCCCCGTGATGCTTTGTGCTGTCAGCTCCTATCGCGGTTTGGGTCAGGAACTGGGTCAACGTCTGACCCAAAGCCTGACCCATTACGTTTGCGGGCAAAAGCACGAAAAAAGTTCCGGTTTTCGGTAGAAAACCGGAACTTTTTGGTGGAGACTGCTGGACTCGAACCAGTGACCTCCTGCGTGTGAAGCAGGCGCTCTAACCAGCTGAGCTAAGCCTCCGTATTGTGCGGGACGCTGGGCGTCCCGCATGGTGACCCGTACGGGATTCGAACCCATGTTACAGCCGTGAAAGGGCCGTGTCTTAACCACTTGACCAACGGGCCGCTTGATCCGCGCGAGCGAGGGATAGTTGCGGGACGCCCTCACGGACGCCCCGCATCTGGTAGCGGCACCTGGATTCGAACCGGGGACACTGCGGGTATGAACCGCATGCTCTAGCCAACTGAGCTATGCCGCCAAATTGCCCTGCTCACGAGGACGCTGATTATTCTAGCAGAAAGAAGTGGGGTTTGTCAATACTTTTTTCAGCTTTTTTCTGTTTCGTCCGCATATCCGCACACGAGGAACATCGGCTTCACCGTCACGACCTCGTCGTACTCCTTCTGCGTCACCGTTATGTCGGCGTTGAGCGCCTTCAGATCGGCTTTCATTACGGCGTACGCCTCCGGCGCGCTCGCCGCCCTGCCCTCGCGCAGGACGCGGATCATGCGCTCTAGCACCACGGGATGCGCGTACTGCGGCGGCACGGGAAAATCCGCCTCGCCGCGCAGAGCGTCCCGCATCGCCGCCACCGCCTCCGCCCAGCGGCGCCAGGCATAGCTCCGGTTGCTGCGCCCCGTGGGCAGGACGCGGGTGGAGACGGCGAAGAAGATCGCCGCGAAGCCGAACAGCGCAACCAGCTCCGCGCCCCTCTGACCGCTCCGCCACATCCGTACGCCCAGCCCCGCCGCCGCGGCGGCGAGCAGCAGGATCGCCAGCGCGGCGTATCGGTACGTCGGGCTGACGCCGTCGATGACGCGCTTCTGCCGCGCCGCGGCGGACAGCTCGTCGGACAGCGCGCGGTTTGCTTCCAGCTTCGCCTGTGCCGCGCGCAGGGACGCGACCGCCGCCTCCGCCTCCGGCGACAGCGTGTCGAGATAGCGCGCGCGCTCCGCCTCCTCCGCCTCGCGCAGCTTGCGCTCCGCCGCCTCGCTGTGGGTCGGGATGTCGGGATGCTCCCGCGCGACGATGGCGAGCACCTGATCCACCTCGTCCTCGCGCTTGAAATAACTCTGTTTCTGAGTTCCGTCCGCCATTTGCACGACCAGATACGCCATCGCGCCGAACATCCCCTTGCCGGTGAAGCCACCCTTGCTCAGGGCGACGCGCTTGAAGATGCGGCTGACGTCGCCGTAGACCACATAGAAGCCCCGGTCGATGAGCCTCCCGCCCATGTAGACCGCCTTCTCGCCGACGCCGCAGGGTCCGAGCTTCCGGCAGGTTTTGCGATCCGCGGCGAGTGTCTCCTCGTCCAGCGGCGTCTTGCCGATTAGTCTTGGTGCGAACAGCATGTTCTCAACTCCTTAAAAGGGCGGGAGATCGCTCTCCCGCCCCCTGTTCTTGTTTCGGTTGGTTTACTTCGCGGTGTACTTCTTCGCCTTGCTCAGGAACAGGGCGAGCATCGCAACGGCAAAGACGATGCCGACGGGATAGCCGACCGCCTTGTTGTTTTTGAAGAATTCGATCAGGCCCATGCACTCGCCCGCCATCATGAAGTAGGTCATGGAGACCGCGCTCATGAAGGTCGCGGGGACCGCGCAGATCCAGTAGTTCTTCTTCTCCTTGGCGAGGTACATCGCGCCCGTCCAGAGAACGATCATCGCCAGCGTCTGGTTCGACCAGCTGAAATAACGCCAGATCACGTTGTAGTCGATGAAGCCCAGCGTGTTTCCGAAGCCGAGGATCGCGCCGACGCCCAGCACGGGGATGCAGAGCGCCAGACGGGTCTGCCACTTGCCCATGTCCAGCTTGAACCAGTCGGCGAGGGTCAGTCGCGCGGAGCGGAACGCCGTGTCGCCCGAGGTGATCGGGCAGGCGATGACGCCCAGCATGGCGAGGATCGTGCCGACGGCGCCCATGGTCTCCTTGCAGATCGCGTAGACGGAGGTCGCGCCGCCGCTGCCGATCGCCATCAGGCCCGCGCCCTCGAAGAAGGTGCAGCCCGCCGCCGCCCAGATCAGGGCGATGATGCCCTCGGCGACCATCGCGCCGTAGAACACGAAGTGGCCCTGATGCTCACTCTTGAGGCAGCGCGCCATGATCGGGGACTGCGTGGCGTGGAAGCCGGAGATCGCGCCGCAGGCGACCGTGATGAACATGAACGCCCAGACCGGCAGCCCATTGGGGTGCATATTGGTGAAGTTGTTCCAGATTTCGGGAATGCTTCTCGGCACGACGGTCGTTGCCGCGGCGACGACGCCCTTGCCGTCCGCGCCGATCTCGACGGGGATCAGGTGGCCGTTGGTGATCGTGCCGAACGCAACGCCGATCGCCATGATGATCAGGCAGATGCCGAAGATCGGGTAGACCTTGCCGATGACCTTGTCAACGGAGATAAAAGTCGCGATGAAGTAGTAGACCAGAATGATCGCCAGCCAGAACGCCGCGTTGGTGAAGATGCTTGCCTTGTCCACACCGCTGTTGATGAGCAGGGTCTTGAGCAGTCCCGCGGGACCGACGGCGAACACCGTGCCGACCATGATCAGCAGGATGACGGAGAAGCCGCGCATGATGCTCTTCATCGTGCCGCCGAGATAGGTGCCGGTGACCTCGGAGATCGAGGCGCCGTTGTTGCGCTCGGACAGCATGCCGGCGAAGTAGTCGTGAACCGCTCCGGCGAACACGGTGCCGAAGGTGATCCACAGGAACACGATGGGGCCCCACAGCGCGCCTGTCAGCGCGCCGAAGATCGGGCCGAGTCCGGCGATGTTCAGCAGCTGGATCATGAACAGCTTCCACTGGGGCAGCACCACATAGTCCACCCCGTCGTTAATGGCGACGGCGGGCGTCTCACGGTCGTCCGGCCCGAAGGTGCGATCCACCAGCTTGCCGTAGGTAAAGTAGCCGCAGATGAGGATCGCAAGACAAATCAGAAAACTAAGGAAGCGCTGATTTAATCTACCCCAAACGAGGGCAGATATGATATAATAGAGGCACCAGAAAAGAAGGCGGTGCCGGATATGAAGCAGCAGACGTTCAGCGATTTTGAGTACAGCAATCG
>Ga0129307_1000963_pt1 | contig 37123 bp, 20 predicted proteins | sample P1105metagenome_FD_94437 | JGI IMG/M metagenome (GOLD analysis project Ga0129307, IMG submission 94437) | Capybara group fecal microbial communities from Wisconsin, USA - P1105 metagenome | ecosystem: Host-associated > Mammals > Digestive system > Large intestine > Fecal | place: USA: Wisconsin...
AAACTGTTTCAGCCCGTCCATCATCCGACGGATCAGTTTCTGTTCATGCTCCCCGATCGCGTCATATCCCACGGCTTTCAGGATTTGCATTGCCTTGCCCATCCCGACCACACCAGGATAATTGGGCGATCCCGCCTCATACAGAGCCGGAGCATCTTTGAACGAAACGCTCGAGTCGCCAACAATCTGAACCGTGCCCCCGCCGTAAAACTCCGGCATATGTTCATTGAGCACAGAATGCAGGCCGATGACAGCGCCTCCGCCGTAGGGCGAATACATTTTGTGTGCAGAGAAAACAAAGAAATCAATGTTCTCATCCGCCGTTTCCCCTTTCATGGAAAACGCCCGGTGAGCAACAATCTGCGCTCCGTCGACCACAATCATCGCCCCGTACTGATGGGCAAGCTTTGCGATCCGATGCACATCTGTCACATATCCTGTGACATTGGAAGCTGCCGTAACAGCCACCAGCTTCACCTGATTTTCCTTCAGCAGCCGTTCAATTTCGTCATACCGAACTCTGCCCAGTTCATCCACTTCCGCATAAATCACCCTGCACCTCTCCCGCCAGGACAGATCGTTCGCGTGATGTTCCATGCGTGTGGACAGTACAACGTCTTCTTTGCTCGTGATGAGCGCGGAAGCCAGTTTGTTCAGACCATCTGTGGTGCTGTTGACATAGAAGCACGTATAGTCGATGTCTTCAGCCGGATCCAGCCCCACAAACGAAAGAACCGTCTCGCGTGTCTTCTCATAAAGATCCGTGGAGTAATTTGATTTCTGGGAGAAGCCGCGTCCGATCGATCCGTACATCAGCAGCTTCTGGTTGACTTCTTCCATAACAGGGATCAGCGCAGGCGTTGTGGCCGCATTATCAAAATTGATCTGCGGCTGGAACGTACCGTCCGCCAGTTCAACCGGTTCATCCACTCCGGCAATATACTGACGAATGTTGCTCATCGTGTACTCTTCTGCGCTCGCCGGAATCCATGTGAACATGAACCCAAAGGCCAGCAGTAAACAGCATATGCGAATCAGTGTGCTTTTCATAATCCATCTCCTTAATTTCAATAGATATTGATGATTTGCTTTTATTTATGCCAATCAGCCATCAGCGATTGTCATTCAATTGATTATCTCAGCCTTCCAACATGGGAAGTCTGAGCAATAATCCTGTAATTGTGCCTGCCAACTTTTTATGATACCAGCAGTTTTCCAAAACAATGGTATGATTTCATTGCCAGCCTTGCTGTTTACATTGATTTCATTTCCATCCCATTCCAATCATAACAAACCGCTGTCCTCTTTGATATTGGTATTCATATCCCAGAAGCAGGAAACACCATAGTATTCTCGTCCAAATGGATCCATCTTTTTCAGATAGGATCTTTTTTTGATTAATGGAATCCCGTCTACAGTTGACCAATCGAATTTCTTTTGTGCAGTCGTGTTCAGTATCATGGTCTTCGCGTCAGATCTGCATCAAATTCTGCATTACTTTCCCATTTTTCTTTACGCCTGTCAGCGGCATTTTCTGTTCCAAGCCGTGCTGGCCTTCCTGTTCCTGGTATCCGCAATGTACAGCGTCCGGCTGCTGGAGGAGGCAAAGCGGGAGGCCGCTCCGACCCATCGGTCCCATCTGTACCTGACTGCTTCGTTCCCGCTGTGCCTTCTTGCGGCCCTGATCCTATCCTATGCGGGCGAGGCTGTGCCGGTCATCTGCGTGTGCATCACTGTGGAAATGCAGTGCATTTATATGGGCACCAGCCAATACCAGATTTCCACAGACCCGCTGACCCAGGTGAACAACCGGCAGGACCTGATCGGCTTCATGGATTACAAGCTGAAAAACCACAGCGGAGATCTGTATCTGCTGATGATTGATCTGGATGGTTTCAAATCCATCAATGATACCTATGGCCATCTGGCTGGGGTTAAGGCACTGGTGGAATTGTCCGGAGTGCTCAAGCGCGCCTGCGGCCCCGTTCCGAAGCGGCCGTATATCGCCCGCTACGGCGGCGATGAATTCATTATCATCACTGAAGGGACGGAGGCTGATGTACGCTCCCTTTGCGAGAGCATCCGGGAAGGATTGAAGGAAGTCAGCGGGAAATCCGATACATACCGGCTCGTGGCCAGCATCGGGCTGGCGAAATGGAATGATGGAATGGATCATAAGGCACTGATTGCCGCGGCAGACGCGGATCTGTACCGGCACAAGCCCAAGCGGAAGGCGTGAAAACGGCAGCACTCCGGATCAAAACAGCAGCAGGGCCTCCGGAAGCGGAACACCTCAGCGCTGTGCTTTCGGGACTGAACCGTTATGATCGCGGAAATTGCGCCGGTGAAAATAGTCTGTAAATAGTGGAAAAGCACGGCCTTCTGTGATAAGATACAGAAATCATAGGAGGCCGAAATTATAGCAAACAAGAAGGAAAAACAGATGTGCGGCAATCCTTGTTCTCCGGCATGAACGGGCACATTGCCACACCTTTCGGGCCGCAGCTGCTGGCAGCAGAGCTGCACAAGGGGATATACACGCGGTAATGGAACGACGTCGAATCGGAAAGAAACGCCGGAGTCGTCCGATAGAATGAGAGGAATGTGAAATGACATATTCGATTATCGGAATATTAGCGACGGTCCTGCTGCTGATCACCAATCGGGAGCTGTTCTGGAATACGGAAAATAAAGCTCTTACGGGAATGCAGCGCGACTATCGCGGTTTCCTTCTCGGGGCTATGGCCTACCTCATTACTGATATGCTCTGGGGCATTCTGGAATCTCATAAGCTGACGGCAATCCTGTATGCCGATACGGCAGTGCATTTTATTGCTATGGCCGTAGCGGTTTTGCTGTGGACGAGATATGTGATCTCTTACCTTGGAGAAAAAAATACTTTCGGAACCGTCCTTTCCTGGGCGGGGCAGGTTTTCCTGTGCTTTGAAGTGATTGTCGTCCTGATCAACTTCTTTCGCCCGATTTTGTTCCGGTTCGACGCAAGCGGCGCATATTACGCCGGTTTTGCGCGTTATGCGACACTGGCAATCCAGATCCTGCTGTTCTTCCTGACGTCAGTTTATACGCTGTGGATCACCGCAAAGACAGGAGGAGCGGTCCGGCGTCGCCACTTGACGATCGGACTTTTTGGGATTGCGATGGCTCTCTGTATCACTGTGCAGGTCTTCTACCCTCTGCTCCCGTTTTACGCCATGGGTTATATGCTGGGGACATGTCTTCTGCACAGCTTTGTGCTGGAGGACGAGAAGGAAGAATACCGCAGGAGCCTGGAGGAGGCTGTTGCCCGTGAAAAGATACAGAAAGAGGAGTTGGCCGAAAGCAGGGAGGCCCTGCAGGACGCTCTCGCTTTGGCAGAGCACGCCAACCGGGCGAAAACTGCGTTTCTTTCCAACATGAGCCATGAGATCCGCACGCCCATGAATGCCATCATCGGGCTGAACAATATCGCGATGAACGACCCCACCGCCAGCGATAAGGTGAAGGAGTATCTTGTAAAAATCGGTGCCTCCGCGCAGCACCTGCTTGGGATCATCAACGAGATTCTGGATATGAGCCGAATTGAGTCCGGACGTATGACGATCAGGCACGAGGAGTTCTCCTTCTCGCGAGGCCTGGAGCAGATCAACACAATGATCAGCAGTCAGTGCAGAGACAAAGGCCTGAACTATGATTGCCAGATCACAGGCCAGGTCGATGATTATTATATCGGCGACATCATGAAGCTGAAGCAGGTGCTGATCAATATCCTGGGCAATGCCGTTAAATTCACGCCTGAGGGCGGGACGGTACGCTTTGTCATCGAGGAAGGGCCGCGGCTTGATCGGAAAGCGACGTTGAAATTTATCATCAGCGATACCGGCATTGGGATGAGCAAGGAGTATCTGCCGCATATTTTTGAGGCTTTCAGTCAGGAGGATGCCTCCTCCACAAGCCGATATGGCAGCACCGGCCTGGGTATGCCGATCACGAAGAGCATTGTGGAGCTGATGAATGGCCACATCGAAGTGTGGAGCGAGAAGGGAAAAGGTTCGGTTTTTACAGTCACGGTGACGCTGGGAGAGTCTGAGCGAAAGAGCGCCCAGTCAGAAGAGGGAGACCTTAACCCGCGTGAAATGAGCGTTCTTGTGATCGATGACGATCGCGTCGCACTCGAACATGCCGAGATCGTCCTGGGGCAGATCGGTATCAGCTGTGAGACTGCGGAGTCAGGCTGGGAAGGTGTAGACAAAGTCAGGATCCGCCATGGACGTCAGGAGAACTATGACCTCATCCTGATCGATTGGCGCATGCCGGAAATGGACGGTGTGGAGACTACCCGGCAGATTCGTTCCATCGTCGGGAGCAATACTCCGATCATCATTCTCACTTCGTTCAACTGGGATGAAATCGCGGAAGAAGCAAAAGAGGCCGGCGTCGATACCTTTGTTGCCAAGCCATTGTTTGCCGGAACCGTGATGGACGAGTTCCGGGAGGCTTTCCGACGCAAGAACGAACTGTTGGAGAAGAAGACAAGCGACCTGAAAGGCAAACGCGTGCTCCTGGCAGAGGATGTGCCGGTCAACGCGGAAATCATTCTGATGCTGCTGTCCATGCGGGAAATGGAAGCCGACCTTGCGGAAAACGGCAAAGTCGCAGTAGAATTGTATAGCAGCCATGAACCTGGGTATTACAATGCAATCCTCATGGATATGCGCATGCCCGAGATGGATGGGCTGGAGGCCACGCGGCTCATCCGCTCCATGGACAGAGCGGACGCAAAGTCTATTCCGATCATCGCACTGACAGCCAATGCCTTTGACGAGGACGTTCAGCGCAGCATGCAAGCGGGATTGAACGCCCACCTCAGTAAACCGGTGACCCCGGAATCCCTGTTTGAGACCCTGGAAGCGCTGATACATGATTCATAAACTGACAGATCAAAAAATAAATTGCGGCGCTCATGAGTATAGGTATATAAAAACTCCGTTTCTTATAATACAATGGGATGTGTGATGAATATTCTGTCTTCTGATAACGGGCAGGCTCGTGCGAAAAGGAATCTGCGGAAGGAACTGAAAGCACTATGAAAAAAAACTGGATCATTGTCATCAATGTGCTCATTATAGTTGCACTGCTGACCTTCGTGAGTCTGTACTCCCGCTATATGAGCAGGATTACAAGACAAAGGCAGATAGAGAATTTTGAGAATACAACGGTCACCCTGGAGCATGTTACGGAGAATTATCTGGAGGGCGAGCAGCGCATCTGCGATGTGTGGGCACGCTATATCAACAATGAGAAGATGACGATGGAGGAAGCCATCTCCTTTATCCGGATTTCTCACGTGCTGCCGAACGCCTCCGCGCATATCGTGTATTCCGATACGCTTGCCGGTCTTTCTACGAGGGCAAGGCAAAGTGATTCTGACGATTATGCCGTCTCTTACAAACGGACGGAGCTTCTGAGCGATGTGAGCTGGATCCACGATATCGGTGAAGCCATCAATATCTCCCGCTCCTATACAAATCCAGTCAATGGTGAGCAGTCCATTGCCTTCTGTAATTCTGTCACACTTTATGATTCAGAGACCGGCAGTCACCGGAGCGCCGTCTTGCTGCGCGTGCTGCCCATATCAGAACTGGAGCAAAAGTGGATCGTCCCCCTGGAAGGGTTTGAAGCCGCAGAACTCTCCATGATCGACTCGGATGGCGATTATATCATCAAAGGGCATTCCTTCAAGAACTCCAGCTTCTTTGAATTTTACCGGTCCTACAATACAGCGGATCCCGCTGTCATGCAGGACCTCTTTGAAAAAATCAAATCATCGACCGGCTCTTTTACGATGTTCAACTCCCGCAGTGAGGAATGTATACTCGCCTATGCACCGGTTGCCGTTACGGGGGGATGGATATTCCTCAGCTTCATGCCAATGAATGACCTGAACGTGGATACTGAAAACTGGCTGCTGATCGGCACTGTTTCCGCAGGACTCCTGATCCTGTTTGTATTTGATCTGGCAGTCATGCTCAGTTTCAACAAGAAGCTTCGGGCGGCGGCCAGGGAAGCAGCTGAAGCAAACAAAGCGAAAACTGATTTCCTCTCTACAATGTCTCATGATATCCGAACGCCCATGAACGCGATCATCGGTCTGACGACGCTTGCTGAAAAAAATCTCGGCGATACCGAGTCGGTCGGAGAGCACCTGAGAAAGATCTCGATGGCCAGCAATCATCTGCTCACCCTGATCAATGACATTCTGGACATCTCCAAGGTCGAGAGCGGAAAACTGAATCTCAGCCCGCTGACCTTCTCCATCGTTGAGACGGTGGAAAACCTTGTGAACCTGTCACAGCCGATGATTAAGGAAAAGAATATCGAGTTCAGCTTCCGCATCAGCAAGATGAATATCGAGTATTTTTACGCGGACCAGCTTCGGCTGAATCAGATCTGCATCAATATTCTGTCCAACGCCATCAAATACACGGAGCCCGGCGGCCACGTCAGCGTGGACATGCGTGAGGAAGAAAGCCCGAAACCCGGCTGTATGCGGCTGACCTACAGAGTCGCTGATTCCGGCATCGGCATGAGCCCTGAGTTTATGGCCAACATGTATCAGCCGTTTTCGCGCCAGACAGACAGCCGGGTGAACAGCATTCAGGGAACCGGACTTGGCCTTGCCATCACGAAGCAGATGGTAGACCTGATGGGAGGTGCGATCGACTGTCAGAGCGAACTGGGAAAGGGAACAACATTCACCGTTACCCTGGATCTTCCCGTCGCGGATCGGCAAAGAGAAGATATGGTGCTTGATCCGATGAATGTACTTATTGTCGATGACGACGAGATACTTCTGAAGACGGCTGTTGACACATTGGAGTCTCTCGGCGTTACGGCTGAGCATGCCGCCAGCGGGCTGGAAGCGCTTGGCATGATTGCACACCGCCATCAGGCAGGCCAAGACTACAGCATTGTCATCCTTGACTGGAAGATGCCGGATATTGACGGCGTTGAAACGATCCGCAGAATCCGTACTGAAGTGGGGACGAACACGCCAATCCTGCTGATTTCCGCCTATGACTGGTCGGATATCGAGGAGCAGGCAAAGGAAGCCGGAGCAAACGGCTTTGTCAGCAAGCCCCTTTTCCGCTCCAAACTGTACGACAAAATCAACGCGCTCCTGGGAACTGAAGCAAAATCCGTTGAACCGGAGAATGACTATTCCGATTTGCAGGGCTTGAGTATTCTCATTGCAGAGGACAACGACATCAACTGGGAGATCATTTCCGCCATGCTCGGCATGTTTGGCATTACAACGGAACGCGCTGAAAACGGCCGCGTCTGCGTAAATAAAATCAGTCAGGCACCGGAAGGAAGCTATGCCCTGATCTTTATGGATATTCAGATGCCGGAGATGAACGGGCTTGAGGCTACAAGGGCAATCCGTGCGCTGGATGATTCCAGGGCGTCTTCCATACCGATCATCGCCATGACAGCGGACGCATTCTCAGAAAATGTCACAGAGTGCCTGAACGCCGGCATGAACGGACATATCGCCAAGCCGATCGACATTAAGCTTGTCATCAAAGAGATTCGTAGAATCAAGGAGGAAAGATCATGAAAAAGCTGCTCTTCATCGCGCTGATCATCTGTGCTCTCGTATCGCTGACCGGCTGCGGAAGCAAGCCGCAGGAAGAAAACACCGCCGGATTCAAGCCAGCCCTCGACACAAAGAAAAGCTGCAAGATTACTGTAGCCGGAAGCTATGACAACCTTGAGGCGCTGGAAGCTGAATTCGACCATTTCAACAAGATCTATCCGAATGTGCAGCTGACTTATGTGAAGCTTGACGACTATAACAACATGCTGGGCACGGTGCTGGAAAGCAAGGATAAGCCTAACATCTTTTTCTCCTATACCTGGATGATCGGAAACGAGAAATACGATCCGGCAATTGCCCACATGGAGGATCTTTCCGACTCCGCCCTGCGCCTGGATCTGGCCTGCATCCGCCCGGGTCTGATCAACCATGATGCGAAAGGCCGCGTGCTGATGGTTCCGGTTTTTTCCAGAACCTATGGTATGCTTGTAAACAATGATCTGTTTGAGAAGGAGGGACTCAGCCTCCCGACTACATGGAGCGAGCTGACGGCTGTGTGCGAAGCGTTCCGAAACAAGGGATACGCCAGTCCCATGATGGGCTACAGTCTCAAATCGTCCAGCAGCATTATGAACACGGTAGCTTATCCGCTGTTCATCGCCACGCTTGCAGAAAAACCTGAAGTGCTGGCGCTGGCCAATGAGCTGAATCCCGCTGCGGGAGAATCCATGCGTCCGGCGCTGGAGGCAGTGTTGCGGTTGATCCAGACCGGATGTATTGATCTGGCGGAGTGCGATAAGATCGAGGATAATTATTCCAAGGTGATCCTGCGCTTCTTTGAGGGCGACGTGCCGATGATGCTCTGCGCAGGGGACACCGTGTCCGGGACAAAAAAGAGGGAAGGCCAGTCTGAGGCATTCACCAAGTCTCCTTTCAATTACACATTCCAGCCAATCCCCATGACAGACGAGGGCGGTTATTTCATCGACAGTCCCTCCGTAGAGTTCTCCGTAAACAAGGACTGTGATGATCTGGACATGACCAATGAATTCATGCGCTTCCTGATCACCAATAAAGAGCTGAATGCGATGGCCTCGGTAAAGCGTCTGGTCACCCCCACCACGGATCTGACCCTTGATTCGGTTTATGCGCCTTTTGGCAAGGTGCCATCAGAACGTGTGATATCGCCGGAAGTGCTTGGCGTTCTGGATCCGCTTACCGTTCAGATCCGCGAGGCGGCGTTCCGGGTCGGGAAGGGTGAAATCACGGTGGATGAGGCCATTGCAATGTATGGTACCTTTAAGTAAGAAGATACAGATTGATAGTGCCTCCGGTCAAGTTGTAATATAGTCGAAAATGCTCGCCAGTCAGCCAGTGAAGCGCTATCATGATCCTATGTGAATAATTCCCGCGATCCACAGAAAACCGCCTCTTTATCACGCTGATAAAGCAAGGATAAACCGAGGCTATAGAGCATGGTGAAAACAAATAAACCGTATAATCAGAATAACAGTAACGGACAGGAGAAACAGAATTTAAAACCAAAGACGTCAGATTGCATAGAATGAGAATGGAATTCGGAAGCCATTCAATCTCATTTCACAGTTGTTTTTGTTTCCTCCAAGCCTGTTTTGTTAAACGAATGACATCATTCCCTGAAGCCAACACAAATTTTAGGACTTTGGCTGATGCCGTCGCCAGCATTCATGGCAACATGTTATCGGCCTCTGTGATACGCCTGTCTGATAAGCCCTTCGCTGCGGAGGTATACGATGCCTGGCTGCAGGCATTTGATTGCCTGCAGCCACATCAGGCCGGGGAATCATCTGACATCTTTAAATATGCCAGACATAATAACATTCCAAGAATCCCAATCATAAAGAACTGCACGGCGATCCCTGAACCCATTCCTTCACCAAAGAGCGGTATCAGCCATTCTTGCAAAGGTGAATCCGAAATCATCAACGGTTCGAATACACGGTCCGCCAGCAGACCGCCTAAAAACAGGCCGAGAGGAATCGCACAGTTTTTCAGCGTGCTTTCCGCGGAGAAAACACGGCCCTGCAATTCCAATGGAATTTGTTCCCGCATAAATACCGTCATATGCGCGTTCATGATTGCGGCCATGGCATATGACCCGAAAGCGGCTGCGCACCATACAGCCGGCTGCCGCGACAGGCTTTGGAAGATGTTCCCCGAAAACACAAGGGCTGTGCTGATGCCAATCAGCTTCAGTTTGTTTTTCACAGGCTTCATCCATGTCACAACGAGACTGCCCGCCATCACCCCCAGGGCAACAGAGCTTTGAACCAGCCCCAAAGTCTGCTGGTTATCTCCGGTCCTTGCCAGGACGAAGGGCGACAGAAGTCCGTCGTTGCTCATTTTTGCCAGGAAGTTGACGCAGGTCATAAACAGGATCAAACGCAGCAATTCGCTGTGGCTGCGCACAAAGCGGAAGCCTTCCGCGCAGGTTTTTCGGAATGGTTCTCTTTGCTGTTTTTCAGCGCTTTCAATCTTCGGAATTCGGATGAAAAGCAGCAGAACGACGAACGCTGCGAAAAAGCTGCAAAGATCGCAGATCAGAACGGTCTTCAATCCTCCGAAAGCAAGCAGACCTGCACCCAAAGCTGGCGCCAGGATGGAAACCGCTGCTCCCGAAAAGCCCTGCAGACCGCTGGCTCTGGCATACTGCTCCTTCGGTACCAAAAAACTGGTTGCCACGAAGGCTGCAGGCTCCTGGAACGCATTCATGAAGCTGAGCAGTACATTGATCAGATACAGATGCCAAACCTGGAGCGCTGAAAATGTGTACAGCAAATAGACGCTGAACGTTCCGCACGCGGCAAACAGATCGGCTGCCAGCATGATGCGCTTTTTATCCCAACGGTCCGCTATCGCTCCGGCCGCAAACCTGAACAGGATCGTTGGTGTAAACGAGCAGAGTGTGAGCAGTGTAATGCTTACAGCCGTTCCTTCCTGACGATAGGTCCAGACGATCAGCGCGTATTCCGTCATCGCTGTGCCAAGAGAGGATACAGCCTGCGAACTCCAAAGAAGAAGGAAACTTTTCAGCCCCTTCACGATATTCAGTTTTTTCATGGCTTTGCTCCTTACAAATCATATTGATGATCATTGCAACAGGCGCAAAGCCCGATCCGGACGATCATTTCTCTCCGTGAGGGAGGCTGTCGCTCCGGGCAAGTACCGTCCGTATCAGACCTTGTGCGGAGCAAAGACATCTGCGGCAAATGATACTCCATTCAAATCATGCTTCAACTCAAAACACCTCCGGTTGATCAGTTCCATGCCGTGGAGCCAAGAGATTCGGCTTCCTCGCATGAAGCCTTTTGTTATATATAGTGAACGACATTAAATATTTTACTTTGAAATGAACTGGCCTGTGTGCTATACTCTCCCTAGAAGGGAGTGTTTAAATGAACTCACGAAAGTACAGCACGGACCCGGCAGTGCTCCTTGAACAAGGCAAAGCAATTATGACGTCCTCCAATGAAGCAAAGTTCTTGTTCCGCGTTTTCGCGGTGAATATGGTCCTCTCGGGAACACCAGCATCACAGGTAGGGGCATCTGCCGGATTTACCAAGGCAGCTGTTACCGGCTGGGTAAAAGCAGTAGACGAGAAAGGATTTGAGGCTTTACGCTCACAGCAGCATCCTGGTAGGCCGCCAAAGCTTACAGAGGAACAGCTGAAGCAAATAGATGCCGCAATCCAAAGAGATCCTAAAGACTACGGAATCAAGGTATGGGATGGCCCCTCTCTCTCTGCCTATATCAAGAAACAGTTTAACGTCGAGATCGGTGTCAGGCAGTGCCAGAGGCTCTTCAGAAACCTCGGTTTCTCACGCATTCGTCCGCAGCCTTATCCGAGCAAAGGTTATGAGGACACCGAGGAGCGAGTTGCCATTAAAAAAAGCGCTCCGAAATCGAAGTAGACGACTCCCTGATTCTCGTGTGTCAAGACGAGGTTCATTTCCAGATTCAGACCACAGTCACATCAGGCTGGTACAAGAAAGGCAGTGCTCCCACGGTCAAATCCTTTCCTGGTCGATTCAAGACATCATACAGCGGCTTTGTCATCCCGGAAACTGGTGAGCTGTTTACAGCAAAGCCTGAGACATTCAATTACTCTACCACGATTGACTCTATCCGCTCCTTTCTGGCGGCACATCCTGTTCCGGAAGGGAAAAGATATGCGGTGGTAATGGACAACGCTCCATGGCACAAGAAGGCGATGCGTCTTGTAGAGACTGAGCAGCTTCCAGAATACGAAGACATCCGAAAGGCCGTAGTCTTTATCAAGCTTCCTCCATACTCGCCGGATCTGAATCCAATTGAACAGGTATGGCGCATAACGCGGCGGGAGAATACCCACATTGTTTTCTTTGCCTCCCTTGCAACGTTGGAGACAACAGTAGGCAAGGCATTTGAGGCATGGGCAGTGCCAAACGATCAGCTGAGGGCTCTCTGCTCATTTAAGTAAAGCGAATTATGTCGTTTACTATAAAATAAAAGTATCATGCCTCTTTTCTGTATTCCATGCCTCTTTTCTGTATTCAATGAACAATAATCATTTGCAAATGTACAATTATCACGATACTTTTCAAAAACCATATCATGTGAAAATATGGTGGCAAAAAAGTGTCCCGAATCGGTCTGGAAGCTTCAGCGAAAAGGGGCAGAACAGCAAGAAGCGGCACAAGCCCGGCAGATGTCCGCCGGGTTGTGCCTGAAAAAAGGCCCCCCCTCCCGATCTCTTGGGAGGGGTTGATGGAGTATATCGGATTCATCATCAATGTTGTCCGTGATGTTATCGAATATTCCTTAAAAGTCACTTTTTTAAACTTTTTGGTCAGTTTTTTGTATTTATCCGCCAAGAAGGAACCGATACAATGAATTCAACTATGAGAGCAGCATAGGAAATCAAAGCTCTCAGAAAGCAGGAGGAATCAATCCATGAAAAAGATCATCTCATTGGTCCTGTGTGCTGCCATGCTCATCTGCATGGTCGCTGTCTCCAGCGCAGAAACAGCTCTGCGCGTTGCATGGTGGGGCGGTCAGGAACGCCACAACCAGACGATCGAAGCACTTGATGCCTACGGTGCTGCCAACAATATCAAGATGGAATACGAGTATACAAGCTGGACCAGTTATTTTGAAAACCTGGCCACTCAGGCAGTCGGCCACAATCTGCCGGATATGCTACAGATGTCCACCACAGATATCATCAACTATTCCACCAACGGCCAGATCGTGGACCTGAAGCCCTATGTGGACTCCGGAATCATCGATCTGAGCAATATTGAGGAAGGCTCACTTTCGGGCGGCATGGTCAATGGCCAGCTTGCTGGTTTCACCACCGGCACCAACACAGTAACCGTGATCTACAACAAGAAAATCTTTGATCAGGCCGGTGTTGCCTATCCTTCCAATGAATGGACCTGGAGCGAATACATTGATACTGTAAAGAAGATCTATGAGGCTACCGGCATCCAGTCGGATATTCCGTTCCTGTCCGAAGCACGCTGGGTTGTCGAATCCTGGGTTCGCTGCTATGGCTATAATTTCTTCTCCGAAGACGGACAGTCCCTGCCTTGGGCAGAGGATGAAAAGGTCCTTGCCGGTGTTGCAAAGGCTATTCAGGATATCGCTGACGGCGTGAAAGCCGGTTACTTTATTGATCCTGAGATCCAGATTGCCTGGTCCACCACTGAGGAAAACTATATTGTGCAGGGCAAGTCCGCTATGGCTTTCCTGCTGAGCAACTACTATGGCGTATACTGCACTGCGCTCGGTGATGAGCTTGGAATGGCCATGCTGCCGAAGATGGACGACGGTGAGAAGAGCGGCATGTATCTCAATTCCAATATGTACTGGTGCATTTCAAGCAACTGTGCACAGCCTGAAGTAGCAGCTGCTGCTCTGAACTATATGATCAATTCCACAGATGCTGCTGCTGTGATCAAGACCGACCGCGGTATTTCCTTGAGCAGTGAAGTGCGTAATTTCCTGGCCACCTCCAAAGATACCGATGCCTACACCGCGAACGTTCTCAATTACGTTTCCGATGTTTCCGGCGTTGTGGCTGCAGTTAACCCTGCTGATCCGGCACATTCTGCCGAGCCCATCAGCGTTCTGAAGAATGACTACACTGCCGTCATGTACGGTGAGATGACTGCCGAAGACTGCGTGGCTGATTTTGTGGAACAGGCCACCGCGCTTCTGCCGAACTGAACAGATAAAACAAGCAGGGGAGGGTCGGCTTCGGCCGACCTCCCTTTCATCATGCTGTGCCGCAAGGCACAGGCAGGAAAGAGGAGCATATCCCATGACGAAGCAAAATCAAGCAGCACTCAGCCCTGCTCTTCGCAGACGCAGACTGACTGAAACCGGAATCGGATATTTGTTTATCGGCCCTTGGCTCATCTGTTTTCTGGCTTTCAGTCTGGTGCCCTTCGTGATTTCGTTTGTACTGTCATTTATGGACTATAACATGCTCTCCGCCCCTACTTTTGTTGGATTTTCCAACTATGTCAAGCTGTTCACAGGGGACAAGCTGTTTAAAACGTCTCTTGGAGTCACGTTTCGTTTTGTTTTCATTGCGATTCCGCTGCGTCTGGCCTTTGCACTGCTGGTGGCTCTGATTCTTAACCGACAGTCCAAAATGGTTCCGCTGTACCGGGTGGTTTACTACCTTCCTTCCATTCTTGGCGGTTCAGTGGCTGTATCCGTCATGTGGCGTTACTGCTTTTCCAAAACAGGCGTGCTGAATACCGCTCTGCAGGCCATCGGCATTGCCAGCAATATCAGCTGGATTTCCAACAAGGATACTGCGCTGTGGAGCCTGATTCTGCTGTTTATCTGGCAGTTTGGTTCCCCTATGCTGATCTTCCTTTCCGGTCTCAAACAGATCCCGAAGAGCTATTATGAAGCGGCCGAATGCGATGGTGCCGGTCCGCTGGTACGCTTTTTCAGGATCACGCTTCCTTTACTCACGCCGATCATTTTCTTTAACCTGGTCATGCAGATGATAGGCGGATTCATGGTCTTTTCCCAGGCCATGATCATTACGGACGGAGGCCCCATGAACCGTACGCTTGTCTATGCCCTGTATCTTTACAGGCAGTCATTTGCGTACTACAAGATGGGATATGGCTGCGCCATGGCTTGGGTGCTGATGACGATCATCGGTTTCTTCACCCTCCTGGTTTTCCGTTCCTCATCTGCCTGGGTATTCTATGAGAACGAGATCAAGTGAGGTGATCAGGATGCGTCAGAAAAAAGCAGTCAACACAGTGTGTTTTCATCTGTTTGTGGGGTTTCTGGGTTTCATTATGATTTACCCCCTGATATGGATGGTCTTTTCTTCCTTCAAGGAAAGCTCTCTGGTGCTCTCCACGGTTGGTCAGCTTTTTCCTTCAAAATGGTGCACGGATAACTATGTCAATGGCTGGTCCGGTTTTGGCGGTACCACCTTTACAACATTTTTCAAAAACTCATTTATCGTGACCATTCTGACCGTTATTGGCAATGTCATTGCCTCTGCTATGGCAGCTTATGGGTTTTCCCGGGTGAAATTCAAAGGACGCGGCTTCTGGTTCGTGTGCATGATGATCACCATGATGGTTCCGAGCCAGGTGCTGGTGGTACCCCAGTATGTTATTTTCCATTCTCTCGGTTGGGTGGATACATTTCTTCCCCTGATCGTGCCGGAATGGGGAGGACGTGCATTTTTCATTTTCATGATGATGCAGTTTATTGCAGGGATCCCTCAGGAACTCGATGAAGCAGCAGAGATTGACGGCTGCGGAAAGATCCATATGTTCAGCACGATTGTAGTTCCGCTGATTGTTCCCTCCATGGCAACCAGTGCCATTTTCAGCTTCTATTGGAAATGGGACGATTTCATGGGTTCTCTTCTTTACCTGAATTCGCCAAAGAATTATACTGTATCCATCGCACTGAAGCTGTTCTGTGATCCCACGGCCGTTTCCGACTATGGTGCAATGTTTGCCATGTGTGTGGTTTCCCTGCTTCCGGTCATTGTGCTTTTCCTCTTTACCCAGCGCTATATCGTGGAGGGGATTGCAATGTCCGGCCTGAAAGCCTGATATAAGGAAGGTGCTGAGCATGCATGTGCATCACTGGACACTGGTCCGTCAGGTCTGCATGATTCTTCTTCTGGTCTTTCTGTTCTCCTTCACAGGTAGTCTTTTTGTGATGCACGCTCTTCAGACAGAGCACCTCTCTGCGCTTTATGCGCAGACTGCAGACCTTTTGTCCTTTGATGCCTCGACGATCAATGATGAAATCAATCAGGTCCGGAATGCAGCATACGATATCGTGACCATGAATGCCGTTCAGGAAGCAGCCAGTGACTATCTGGATGCAGTGGATGCCGATCTTGGTCTGTCAGCCCAGAACCGGTACCTGGATCTTATCTCTTCGCCGATTGGTCCTGTTCTCCAAAACAGCGTGATCGCCTGTTCCAACCTGATTGATGCACGGGGCAATGTACGTGTCCAGGCGTCGAAATCCTTTCTCCGCCTCAATGCCGAGGAAGCACACATTCTGGATGAGAAAGGCAGGGAAGCAGAGGGAGCCACGCTGTTTTCTGACCTTGAATCCTATCCGGACTGGCTGTTCGTGGTCAAAGAACTGAGGGAAAAGCGGAATCTGTCCATGCGGCATGTTGCCACACTGGTCATCTGTGTGCAGTGGCAGCAGCTTCAGCAGATGCTGCCTGCTCAGCAGAGCAGCATGTTTCATCTCACGCTGAATGAGACCGGCATCGGATACCGCTTCGGTGAAAACAGCAGGCAGTTTCCCTCCGGCAGAGAACTGGATGAAGCCTTTGCCAGCACTGGCAGATATGCCATGGTTTCACACGCCGGACAAACATTTTATGCGGTTCGCGTCGTCGGGAATATTGTCACCATGACGGCAGTGACTGCCTATGATGACATGTTTATGCCCCAGCAGCGGCTCTTTTTGAGGTTTGTTGGCATTCTGACCCTGATCAGCCTTGGCGCATTCCTTCTGGCTGTGTTTTTTGCCAGGCGGACGACCGGAGAGCTGCAGCGCATGATTGCTCATATGAAGCATATCCAGGGGGATGGCCAGGAAACCATCCCGCTGCTTTCTGACAACCGGCATATCAATCGTGAATCCCAGGATCTTACAGAGGCTTTCAACAGCATGGCAGAGCGTGTTAATCAGCTGGTGGATGCCAATTACCGTCGTGAGCTCTGGCTCACAAAAACACAGCTTGCCCTGCTTCAGGCGCAGATTAATCCTCATTTTCTTTACAATACCCTCAATACCATCTACTGGGAAGCCAGGGAAAGTGGAAACCAGTCTGTTGCGTCCATGACCGAGGCTCTGAGCCACCTGCTCCGCGAGGCGGTGGATGTCCATGAAACGCTCGTTTCCGTAGACCGTGAACTGGAGATCCTGCGTCATTTCCTGCTGATTGAAAAAACACGATATGGCGCTCGTCTGCAGATGCGCTTTGATGTCTCTGATAATGTCAGTGATCTGGCTATTCCGAAGTTTTCCCTTCAGGTATTGCTGGAAAATGCCATTCATCACGGCGTGGACCAGATGCTCACCCCCTGCGAAATCTCCATCTCCCTGTATCTCAGCGGCCAGGTATGCCACTGCAGAGTGGAGAATACAGGACCTGCACCGGAAAGCAACCTCATGGAGAAACTCCGCAGCGGCGAAAAAAAGGGTGGGGGCAGCGGGATTGGACTGATCAACATGGAACAGCGGACCAAAGTGCTGCTGGGAGACGCAAGCCGGCTGGAATTGTACAGAGATGAAAAGAGGAGTGTAACTGTGGCGCATCTTTCCTTTCCCGCAAAGGTATGGCAGGATCAGACAGAACCGGGAGAAATCATGGAATGAGTTATAAAGTGATGATTGTGGATGACGAAGCAATTGTTCGGGAGTCCATTGCAAGGCAGATTGACTGGGAGCACTATCAGATGGAACTGACTGGCACCGCAGAAAACGCGGCGGAAGCTCTCGCAATGCTGAAAGAGCACCCTGTGGACCTGATGCTCGTGGATATCAGGCTCCCAATGATTGACGGACTGGAACTGGTGCGTCAGGTGCGCAGAACCTATCCATCGATTCAGTTCATCATGATCAGCGGTTATGCCGACTTTGAATATGCCCGGGAGGCAATGCGTTCTCATGCTCTTGATTATTTGCTGAAACCTCTCAACCCTGTTTCCCTGCTGACGGCAATCCGCAAGGCACAGGAAATGTGGGAACAGAATCAGTTTGCCCAGAGTCTGTTAGACCTCGGAATGAACATTCCCTCCGAAATGCCGGAACAGCGCAGCGCAAGTTCACCAACTGTGATCCAGATTCTGGCCATCGTGGATGAGGAAATTGCAAATCCGGAACTGTCGCTGAAATGGATTTCGTCACAGCGGATGTATCTCAATGAAACCTATCTGTCCAAACTGTTTCAGCGTGAAATAGGAGAGAAATTTTCTTCTTATCTCATGCATCAGCGGATGATGCTTGCCATGCGCCTCATGCTTCGCTCTCCACAGATGCAGATTCAGGAAATCGCGGAGCAGACAGGTTTCGGTGAAAATCCTCAGTATTTCAGCAGCGTCTTTCACCGCTTCACCAATATGACTCCGAGTGAATTTAGAAAAAAACTAACCCGTCTCAATGCCGGCACAAGAGATAATCCCTCCGGTTCGGTTCCGGATTGATCGAGGTGGACAGCATCCCCAGGCTCCTGCATGTATATTCGTCAGAATGGGCTGTTTCAAAAGAGACAGTCTTTTTTGTGACAGGGAAGGAAACAAAGACCATGCCGACAGGTCTGCAGGAAGGGCAGAATTTATAGTTCGGATCATCAACAGCCAGTTCCTCTTAAAACCATATATATTACCGATTCTTCACGTTTTATTAGGGAATGCTTTCTGTTTGGTTCATAAACCATTTCCTCTGTTGAGCCGCGAATGGTACGGAAGTTAAGAGTTGGCCCCCCTTTCCAGTGAGTTCCTCCACGCATACGATCATGATTCCCTAACTTTTCGTGAAGAGCCATATTACCGTGTGTAAACAAAAAAGAGGCCGGGTTATTGCCGGGTTCAGCGGCATCAACCGGTCCGAGAATGAATATCGATAGGATTTTGCGGGCTGAATGGAAACGTTTGCTCAGGAGGCGAACGATATCCTTGCGAAAATAATCTGGCAAAGGCGCCTGGAAACGCTTGTTTCAAGCCGTTTTCCTGCGCCTTTTTCTGTTTTCTGGAAAAGTAAGGAAAACGAGGATTGCGGACATAAACCCTGTATTCTATGTCATCAATGGCAATAAGCGCGTGTTATGGTGCTGAAGACATGAAAATGTGCACGATGAAAAAGATACAATTGTGGACGGTCCATGCAGGAGAAGCGCAAGGTATTCATATGAAATCGAAAATGGGCTTCCGGCGAACAGGCGTGATCTCTTTTCGCGGAAGCATGGATCAGCCGGGTTGTTTAGTCTGCCCATGTCCGGATGCCGTCTTCTCTGGACAATCATGCGGACTCACTATAAAATACGAATGACGGTAAAACAAAGGCCTGAAGATCCTACAGAAAGCAGGGGTAGCAGATGCACATCGTTGCCGATATCCATACGCATACAATCGCAAGCGGCCACGCTTACGGTACGATCCGGGAAATGGCCCAGGCAGCTTCAGAGAAAAAACTTTCGGTTCTGGGGATTACCGAGCATGCTCCGGGTGTACCCGGAACAACGGATCCGTTCTATTATCTTTGCCTGAACCTGGTTCCGAAGATACTCTTCGGTGTCCGTGTCATTCACGGATGCGAAATCAACATTCTCAACGACGGAACGCTGTCGCTTGAGGAACGCTTTATGATCCATCTGAACTATGCGATTGCAGGCATTCATACAACATGCTATCAGAACGCAGGGAAGCTCCGGAATACAGAAAATGTTATTTCCGCCATGAAGCATCCCCTGGTCAAACTGATCTCCCATCGTGACGACGACCATACACCGCTGGATTACGAAATGCTTGCAAAAGCAGCACTTGAAACAGGTACGGCACTCGAACTGAACAGCAGTTCCCTCCTGAAACCGGAATACCGTATGAACTGTTTTGAAAATTACGGCACGATGCTGGAGTGCTGCAGGCGTCTGAAGGTTCCGGTTATTGTCAGTTCGGATGCGCACGATCCAAGCGCTGTCGGATGCTTCGATCCTGCACTGAAACTGTTGGAAAGCGTCTCTTTCCCGGAAGAACTGATCCTGAATACGGACGAGCAGAAGCTGCTGGATTTCCTGCTGTCTCCGTCCCGATGATTCTGCCAGCTCTTCAGCATCATCTGTTCCGCATGCGAAAAGATAAGGAGGATCCGCCATGTCTCTGCTGAAAATCAACTTTGAAAGCCAGTTCCTTTCCAATAATCATGAGGTTTACATCATTCTCCCCGATAAACCGAGGAATATGACGCCGGAGGCTTTCTATCGCTCCGGAAAAAAATACAAAGTCCTCTGGCTCCTTCACGGAACCTTCGGCGATCAGACCGACTGGGTACGGAAATCCAACATTGAACTGTATGCAGAAGAAAAAAACCTCGCGGTCGTGATGCCTCCGGCGCTGAATTCCAACTATTCCAACTGGGACGATACCATGCTGGGATTCCGGATGTTTGATTATCTGACAGAGGAACTGATGCCTCTTGTCTACGGATGGCTTCCGGTTTCCGACCGGCGGGAGGACAATTTCATTGCAGGCCTGTCCATGGGCGGCCGTGGAGCTGTTAAATATGCAGTCAATCACCCGGAAAAATTCGCGGCAGCAGCCGTCCTGTCAGCCGTCCCGATGGATCTCAGTGAAATGCGTCCCGGCCATCCGCACCGCCTGATGGACACGGATAATCCGAGAATGCAGAATACGTTCCGGAATGCCGGAGGTGTGGACCGGTTTATCCACTCCAATGAAAACGTCCGGGCGATCCTTGACCGCCTTGCACCGACCGGAACGCTTCCCCGCCTGATGTTTGCATGCGGTGAGGAAGACAGGCCCCTGTATGATGAATACCTGAAATTCCAGGATCACTGCAAGAAAATCGGCCTGGAGGCACACTGGCTCTCCAGGCCGGGGTTCGGGCACGAATGGCGGTTCTGGGATCTGGCGATCCAGGAGGCGCTTGCCTTCTTTGGACTGTAAACGGCTGAAGCACAGGACCGCTGCACCTTATGAGCAGGTAATTTCAAAGGTCATCTTTTCAAAGTCTGCCCGGAGCTGCGCCCAAGCAGCTCCGTTTTCTCTGCGGATCACAAGCTCGTTTTCACCGCAGTCTTCCATCCTGAAGGATCCGTCAAAGGCCGGATGCGTGTTCCGGAAGCGCAGGAGATCCAGCAGCTTCTGTACCACCGGGCGCTCTGTCTCTTTCCGGATTTCTTCCAGCGTATAATTGTGCCGGTTCACATCCCTGGGCTGCTTTGTCTTTTCATAAAGCTCAAAATCGTTTTTGCCGGCGAGGAGTCCCTGATAATGGATCTGAGGGATTCCCGGGGCGAACATCTGTACGGCACGGGTCAGCAGATACCGGTCATCGTCTTCCCCGACGGCTGAATAATATGAACAGTTGATCTGGTAGGTGTTGAAATTCCTGTCCAGAGGGCCGCGGAGCTCGCTGAAAATTTTTGCAGTTCCCGGATTGAGTTCATATACCTTCATCTTGGTTTCCTGGACCTCGTCATCGGGCATCAGGTAACGAACGTCAACCACGCCAATGCCGTCGTGCGTATCCAGCGTGGTAAACTGATGCGGCGAGCAGATTTTCAGCCAGTTTTTCAGGTAGTGTGTCTTTCCCGTAAAGATCGCATTCAACAGCAGCATCGGCAGCTGGAAATCATAGACATAATAGCCTTTTTCCGACAGTTTCATCTGGATGAAATAATTCTCATGGATTTCCGGAAGGATCTCCACACCGCGTGCCATGGCAGCGTCCCGGGCCTCCGCCATCAGTTCCCAGACATCCGGTTCCACAAAGAAACAGTTGGTTCCCGCTTTTTTGGTTGCGTAGGCAAAAGCGTCCAGCCGGATCAGGGAACATCCATGGTCTCCCAGGAAAGCCAGTGTGTCGCGAAGGAAGCGTTTGGCTTCTTCCGAGCGCTGGCAGTTGATGTCTACCTGTTCATCCGAGAAAGTGCACCAGACTTTTTCGCTTGTCCCGTCTGCAAAATTGGCCATGATATAGGTGCCTTTTCCGATCCGCCTGCGGTAGATTGCTTTGTCTTCCTCTTCAGTCGGTTCCCCGTTCTCCCAGAAATCCTTGAACCGGATAAAAAAATCATGATATCGGGATGCATCCTTCTTTGCCAGAAAATCCTGGTATTCCGGGCTCCGTACCGAGATATGGTTGATCATGTAGTCGTACATCAGGTAATACCTGGAGCCTATCCTGTCGATATCCTCCCAGGTCCCGAACACCGGATCAACCTCGCGGTATGTGATCGGTGAAAAACCGCGGTCTCCGGAGGAAGGGAAAAACGGGAGGATATGAACGCCGCCGAATGCGCCGGCCAGGGGGCCGTCCAGCACCATTTCCAGATCCTTCAGATCTTTTCCGAGACTGTCGGCATAAGTGATCAGCATCGCTTTGTTTTTGATCGGCATATGTGGCATGAGAATTCTTCCCTCCTCAGTGGAAAAAATCGGGCAGGACGCTTTGAATCGTACTGCCCGTGATTTTTGTGCGTTTTTTTGTGGTCTGCTGCGGACAGCCGTCAGATGACGATTTTCTTGAATGGCTGCCGGTTATTTCACTGCGCCTGCCACAATACCACCGATAACATGTTTCTGCAGGATCAGGTAAATGATGATAACCGGTGCGACCGAAAGTGTAAGGCCCGCCATAATGTTTCCGTAATCACTGGAGAATTCGCCGTAGAACGTACGGATCGCCAGCGGCAGGGTGTAATACTGCTTCCTGGTGAAGATCATGGACGGGAGCAGATAGTCGTTCCAGTAGTTCAGGATTTGCAGGATGGATATGGTGGAAAGGATGGGCTTCAGCAGCGGCAGCACGATGGTGAAGAACGTGCGGTGATAACCGGCACCGTCAATGCGTGCTGCCTCCTCCAGGGCCAGCGGGATGTTGCCCTTGATGAAGCCGTGGCACATGAAAGTACACATACTGACGCCGAATCCAAGGTTCATGAACACCATGGTCATCCTGTAATTCTGTAGGTGCAGCTGTGCGCCGTAAATAGCGATCAGTGGGATCATGACAACCTGGAAGGGAACGATCATTGACGCGAGCATGGCAGAAAAGCTGATTCTCGAAGCCAGCCATTTATTATAGCGGACAAACAGCCACGCAGCCATACTGGAGAAGATCATGAGGAGAACTACGGATACGCCGACAACGAAAAGGCTGTTGCCGAAGGCCCGGATAAAGTCCATCTCCTCAATGGCATTCTTGTAGTTGACCCATTGCGGTCCCTTCGCATCCACGAGCAGCAGCGGCGTTTTCACAATCGCAACTTTTGTTTTCAGCGAGTTAATCAGAACCAGGACAAAGGGAAAGAGGTAGATGAACAGCACGATGACGGCGATGATAATTTTGAGCACCTGGGAGAGGGTTTTATGTCCACCCGCAGCACGAGACGATTCGCTCATTATGCTTCCACCTCCCGTTTCTTTCCGAGATATGTCTGTGTCAGGGATATGACTGCGATAACGATGAAGAAGATCAGCGCTTCCGCCTGGCCTACGCCGTAGCGTTGATTTTCAAACGCCTGGGTATAGACGTGCATGGCCGTCATCTTGGTGGAATTATAAGGACCGCCTGCCGTCAGGGACAGGTTCATATCATAGATTTTGAAAGACCGTGTCAGCGACAGGAACAGACACACCACGAACGACGGAACCATCAGGGGCAGACGGATGTGCCATGTGGTCTGCCGTTCGTTTGCTCCGTCAATCTTTGCGGCTTCCAGCACATCCTCAGAGATGCCAACAAAACCGGAAATGAAGATCAGCAGCATATAACCCGACAGCTGCCAGGTCTGCACGATGACCATGGAGGCGAACGCAGTGCCTGGAGCAGACAGCCAGGATTTCTGCAGCAGGGTGATCGGAAAGATGCTGTAAAGGCTCGGGAACACACGGCTGAAAATGATCTGCCAGATATAACCGAGGATCAGGCCGCCGATCAGGTTGGGAGTGAAAAACCCTGCACGGAAGAAATTCTGACCCTTGACACCGCTTGTCAGCAGATAAGCAAGGAAAAAAGCGATGACATTAATAAACAGAACGGACAGAAGTGCAAACCCGGTCGTCAGCAGCAGTGAATTCCAGAACGCACTGTCGCGGAAGGTTGCCGCATAGTTGTCCAGACCAACGAGATTCTTCACGTCAGAAAGACCGTTCCAGTCTGTAAACGTCAGATAGATACCGTAGATCAGCGGAATAATCACGACGCATACAAAGAAGAACACTGCGGGTCCGGCAAAACTCAGGAACAGACCCAGTTTCTTCCTGAAGGACATATTTTGATTCACGGTGAATCCACCCTTTCTGAAATGCCGCAAAGCGGACATACTGCTTTGCGGCATTTTTGGTCAGGGCACACACTTCATGCCCTGGGGATCATCTTTGATGGATTGTCATTAATAGTTCACTTCATGCTCTGCCCAATAGGCGTCGAATGCAGCAGCAACCTCTTCCCTGGTCTCGGAACCATCCAGGTACTTCTGCATGTTCGCACCCAACTGGCTGCGGTGGTCGCTGGGAAGGTAAGTGACAGCTTCAAAGGTCAGGCCCTTGTCGATGTAATCCTTCAGGCCAACGTTGAAGGGATTGGACGGCGGGATGGTAATGTTGTTGAAGGCGGTAACCATTCCGCACTGATTGATCATTGCATCGTTTCCTTCAGGCGTGAAAACCAGCCAGTTCAGGAACATCAGAGCAGCCTTCGTCTGGTCTTCCGTGGCATTCTGCTTGTCCACAACGACGTACTTGGTTGCCTGTGCGAGCAGCTTGCCCTGTGCACCGGCGCTGACGGGCATGTGCATGATGGAGTATTCCTGGCCTTCCACTGCGAAGGGTTCCAGGTTCGGCCATGCCCAGGTGCCGTTGATCCAGAAGGCGGCTTCGCCTTCAGCCAGATAGGAAGCATTTACGTCATAGTCTGCAGACAGCGGGTCCTGCTTGTTGATATTGTATTCCATGTACAGGTCAAACATATCCATGCAGGCGTTGAACACCGGGTCATCCTTAAAGGATGCTTCCTTGGCGCGGACTTTCTCAATGAAGGCTTCCGCACCTGCGATGGTGCCGTCCTGGATGCCGTAGAAATACTGCACGAAATGGGAACCGATGGACCAGTCTTCCTTATTGATGATGACCGGGTTCTCCATGCCGCCTTCACGCAGCTGCTTGAGCAGTGCCTCAAAGTCTTCCTTCGTGATGTACTTCATGGGATCAAAAGGTTCGCCGGTGATCTTTTCGATCGCGGTCTTGTTGATCAGGTTCGCTTTGGATTCAATGGTCAGCGGCATGCCATAGAGCACGTCGTTGATCACGGCGCCAAGATCCTTGCCGCCCACGGCTGCCCAGGCTTCTGCGCCAAGATCAATGATCTTGCCTTCGCGAGCTAGGTCTTTCACCTGAGCAATATCAACGATCGAGATGGTGGGAGCTTCGCCGCCGTTGTAGCGCTTTGAAATCTCATCGCCCGGGTTGCTTGTTTCGTTGACTTCAATCTTTACGTTGTAAAGTGCGCCAAACTGATCCGCAGCAGCCTGCAGTGCCTTGGTAATCTCAGGCTTGGAGTTCAGCATGGTAAAGAACACTTCTTTTTCAAAGGGTTCTCCGATGTTCTCCGCAACAGCGGATACACACAGAAGCATCATAGCGACAGCAAGAATGAGAGCCAGCAGTTTCCTTTTCATACTTTTCTCCTTTCGTGTGTCAGGTCCCGTGGTAAGAATGTGTAAAATGTAAAAAAGATCACCAGAAAACGCAAATGCGCTCTTGCGATGCCTAATATATCACATCGATAAGCACGTTTCAAGTATAAGTTTTTTTAAATATTATGCCCCCAAAGTTTTGCATTGAGGCAAAAAATCAGCTAACAAAGGTGGAAAATTCAGAAAATTCTGGTTAGTCTGGATTTATGCTATGCCCATTTCGCTCGATAAGGGTAAAGGAAATCTTTTGATCAAATGGACATATCTCTGATTTTATGTGCTGCATACACAGGGCACACACGGATATCATCGTATGATCCATAATTCTCCAACGAAACTCGGATCCCAAAAGGTGACAGCGTGTGTGACGACAGATAGCTCCAGAGACTCTGCATGCGTCCTTTTCCTGATGCTTTCACTTCGATAGGCAGGATGTTCTCTCCGGCCTGGATGACATAATCAACCTCAGCATTAGCTCCTGACCTGTACCAATAGTACAGGTCAGACTCCGTATGAAAATCAGATGACTTAATCAGCTCCAGCCCTACTTCCATTTCAACGATGTTTCCACGATTCATTTCATCGAAGATTTGAGAGGCCATGAGTGATGCCGCATCCAGGCCACAATGTGTCAGATAGACGCCTGTATCAAACAGAATCAATTTCTTATTTGTTTCCTTGCCCGTAGAGCCCAAAGGGATTATATCACAGGAAGAAGCCTTTACCGGATGAATCAGACCAGCTCGATGAAGCAGGTCTATGCTTTCATCGAAAATGTAGGCGCTGACACCCTCAACTGCTGATGAGGATTTGACCTGCGAGCAAACATGATGAGCTGCGAAGTCAAACACCCTTCTCAAAACGTCCGGAGGCACAGGACTGTCATATTTCTGAAAGTCATCCATGAAATTCATCACGATATCGCGATGGACCTTCTGGCTTTCCAGGATGCTCCCCGTATCCAGAAATGCTGACACAGCTTCAGGCATTCCACCAATCACGAGAAAACTCTTGTATATCTCGAGCAAACGCTCGTGTGTGGAAGGCGGCATTTCATTTTCTTGGTTTAGATAATCACAGAGCATCTCATTCCCCGTACCGCGCAGGAATTCGTTGAACGATAGCGGGTACAGAAACATGCTGCGAACGCGTCCTACCGGAAAATTCAGTTTGTCTTTCCGACGTTTGCCGTTCAGCAGGATTTCCAGAAGCGATCCTGCTGCGATCACATGCAGTTCGGGCATCTCTTCATAGAAATAGCGGAGGGCTGTAATCGCTCTTGGGCATGTCTGGATTTCATCCAGAAACAGTAGCGTCTTGCCCGGAAGAATTCGTTTGCCTGCTTCCAGCTCCAGAGCAGTCAGTATCCTGCGAACATCAAAATCCCGATCGAAGATGCCCTGGTATCGCTCATTCTCTTCGAAGTTTATCTCTACATAGTTTTCAAACTGATCAGCAAAATGACGCACTGCCGATGTCTTACCGCATTGGCGAACACCACGAAGAAGAAGCGGTTTTCGATTCCATTCGGTTTTCCAAGCAATCAGGGCCGCATCCATATCGCGTTGAATGTACACGAACATCCCTCCATTTCAAATTTGCCAACCGTATTTTACGATGCTATTTCGAAAAAAGCAATCGAAAAAGAGCTTGTAGTTTGAAATTTGCCAACCGTAAAAAACAAACAAACAAATTCTGAGTGAAATAAAAGAGTGCCGGCAACACTGATGCTGTGTCGCGTAAGCACTCTTTTGTTGAGATAATATGGCTGATCTTTTATCTGCCGGACAGCCATGCATTGAAGCTTTCCTTGGGAATACGATAGCCGACACTTGGTATTTTGATTGCAGGGAAAACCTTTTGATGGATTAGGCCATAACCCGCTTTCCTTCCAACATCCAGAATTGTCATGACATCGTCAACAGTACATTTTGAACTTGAATATTGTTCCATGTCAGCAAATATCGAACTTAAATTTTATGCCAAATACGCTTGAATGGTACTTGAATTTTGTGCATAGCCAAGACCTCAGAATAATCTGAGTTTTTGAATTCTTTGTAAGCTCCGATGTGCTTGTTGAGATGACAGCAGTCAAAGGTGTGGAAGAGGCGCTGAAAAGAATACTCGCCTTTTTTCGGTAAGCATGTGTTGTTGCATTAAAAGAGGTGTTTATTGACGGTCATGGGAACAACCGAATTTGTTAGAAAAACAAGTAATAGCAAGCAATTGCAGGTATCGGGAGGAAAGAGGCGGCAATGACATTTCTTGTCTCCGAAGAGGAACGTCACACGTTCGAATCGCGCCGGGATCGCCCCAAAAACCTGTTTTGAAGCAAAAAACTGATAAGAGCAGCCTGCTAACAAAAGCAGGTGCTTTTCTTTTTCTGCTGGGCCATTCTGCTATCCTGAAAAATAGGATACTATCCACCCGCACAAAGCAATGACCCGGCAGCCCATAAATAGTGTCTGCTTAACAACCCCTTTTCTTGCCGAACCAAAGTCCTGATGGGCTTGAAACGACTGCTTTCCTTTAGTTTATCCGTTTATATTTTGCTCAATTCAACTGCAAGATTCAACGTATAGAAGATGTTGGGTAAGCAAGGTTACATCAGATGTTTCTCACGCTTTCCATGGAAGTCGGTTAGCACTTTTGATCCATTCATTCTCTTTGTCCAATGCCATCCCATAAGAAGAGTCGAAATTGAGGGAACTGACCTGCTGCTGTTCATAACCAGAAGGATTTGCACATTATTTCTGCCCGCAAGTGCAAGCCCAAAAGTCAATAAACACTTCATTTCGTCTTCAAAGACCTTGCACTTAGCAAATCAGAAAGTTACTCAAATCCCTTTATTTGCAATGTCTTGCGATTTGTTAAGCAGACACTAAATATCAACGATTCTGTTCCATCTGGCGTCTGCCTGTATGGCATGCTATAATAAAATATCTGTTCCGATTATCTGCAGACTGTAAGTTTTAGTTTTTGAAGCGTTTTTGAGCGGAGACCTGAAAGCAGGTTTCAACGAGATCAGGGCACGCACCAGAAGGGAGGACTGCCCGCATGATAACAGGTACCCCTAAGAGAATCGTATTGCGGTTGGGCTGCATCACTTTGATGCTGTGCGCTCTTGTCGTGGTTCTTTCACTGCTGCCACCCGCAGCCCTTGCCAACACGGAGCCGAAGACTGTCCGAGTGGGATATTACGAAAACGAGATCTTTCAGGAAGGCGCCCGGGAAGGCGCAGTCAAGACCGGCTATGCCTATGAATACTACCGCAAGCTTTCGGAATATACGGGCTGGAAGTATGAATACGTGTATGGTGATTTTGCGGATCTGTATCAAATGCTTCTTGACGGTGAGATTGATCTGCTGGCGGGGCTTGCCTGGCGGGAGGAGCGCGCCCGGTTGATCGCCTATCCGGACGACATCATGGGCAACGAATCCTATTATCTTGTCCGACACGATACAGATATCCACATTACACCTGAGCCGGCGACCCTGAATGGCTGCCGGATTGGCGTGCTGGACAGCGCCATCGTCAGTGTGCTGGAGGGATATCTGACCTCCCACCATGTCCAGGCGGAGGTCGTCCGGTTTCCCAACCATGATCAGCAGTTAGCTGCCTTCGACGCCGGCGAGGTGGATGTTATCGCCGCGGAGAGCGATGGCGCGTATGGAAGAGGCCACTTTGAAGTGCTGAACTCCTTCGGCGCTTCGGATTACTATCTCTGCGTAAACATCAATCGTCCTGACCTGCTGACGGGACTGAATACCGCTCAGACCCTGCTGGCAGCAGAGGAGCCCAATTTCCTGAATTCTCTGAGAGCGAAGTATTATTCTCTCAGCGTCACCACCCGGGCTTTCTCCCAGGCCGAGCGGGAATGGATGAGCACCCATACCGAACTGCATATCGGTTATCTGCAAAACTATCTTCCCTACAGCGATACAGATTCGGATGGACATGTTACAGGCGTTTTGAAGGAAATGATCCCCGAGCTCCTGACATCGCTGGGAATATCGGAGATTACCATTACTTACAGGGGATACCAGAGCTATGACGCGATGATCGCCGACATGAGCGCAGGCGTGATTGATGTCGCCTTTCCCGTGGGCGGCGGCCTGTACTATTCCGAGGAGAACGGCATCTATCTGTCCAGCCCCGTCGTTTCGGTTCCCACTGCCCTGATCTATACGGGTGAATTCACTGAGCAGACGACGACACGTTTTGCCGTGAACGAGAACAACCGCATGCAGTATTATCATGTGCGGACGCATTACCCGGAGGCGGAGATTATTTTCGTCCCGTCCATTGAAGAATGCCTGTCCGCCGTGGATTCCGATCAGGTCGGATGCACAACGCTCAATGGTCTGAGGGCCAACGAGATCCTGAAGAACAGGAAGTATGCGGATCTTTCCATCCACCAGTCCGGCTACAGTGACGATCGCTGTTTCGGCGTGGAGATTGGCAACGAGGGTCTGCTGAAGCTCCTCAACCGAGGAATCAATGTGCTGGGCAGTGATTACGCGCAGAACATCTCCTACCGGTACACAGGGAACCTTTATTCATACAGTTTTCTGGATATGGTGCTGGAACATATGGCTTTGGTAGGCTCCATTGTCCTGGCTGTCGCTGCGTTCATCATCTTCCTGCTGGTGCGCGACACGCGGCGCACGAAAAAAGAAATCAGGGAAAAGGAACGTGCCCGCCTGGAACTGGAGGGAAAGAACCGCGAATTAGCCGAGAGCCAGAAGGCACTGTCCGATGCGCTGGCAGCGGCGGAGCATGCCAACCACGCCAAAACCGCCTTCCTCAACAATATGTCCCATGACATGCGCACGCCCATGAACGCTATTGTCGGGTTTACAGCGCTGGCAGCCTCGCACATCGACAACAGGGAACAGGTGCAGGATTACCTCGGTAAGATCACAGTCTCCAGCCAGCATCTGCTGTCTCTCATCAACGACGTGCTGGACATGAGCCGGATCGAAAGCGGCAAGGTGACCATCGAAGAGGCGGAAGTGCATCTGCCGGAAGTGATCCACGATCTGCGGACGATCATCCAGTCCAATGTGACCTCAAAACAGCTGGAGCTGTTCATCGACACCCAGGACGTGATTCATGAGGACATCATCACGGACAAGCTGCGGCTCAATCAGGTGCTTTTGAACATTCTGACCAACGCCATCAAGTTTACCCCGCCGGGCGGCACCATCAGCTTCCGGGTGATAGAAAAGCCGTCTCCCGCACAGGGGCTCGCCAGCTTTGAATTCCGCATCAAGGACAACGGGATCGGGATGAGCGAGGAATTCCAGAAGACGATCTTCGAGGCCTTCACCCGTGAAAAGACCAGTACGGTCAGCGGCATCCAGGGCACGGGCCTGGGCATGGCGATCACAAAGAACATTGTTGACATGATGGGCGGCACGATCACCGTGAAATCAGCCACGGGCAAGGGCAGCGAATTCGTCGTGGATCTCCCGTGCAGGATCAGCAGCGCGTCGGCGAAATTCGAGCCCCTGCCGGAGCTGACGGGCCTTCGCGCTCTGGTGGCAGACGACGATACCAACACCTGTCTGTCCGTCTGCGCCATGCTCAGAGAGATCGGCATGCGGCCCGACTGGACGAATTATGGCAAGGAGGCCGTGATCCGCGTCAAAGAGGCCATGGATCAGGCCGACGCCTTCCAGGTCTATATCATCGACTGGCTGATGCCGGATCAGAACGGCATCGAGACAGTGCGGAGGATCCGCCGGGTCATCGGCGACAGTGCGCCTATCATTATCCTGACCGCGTATGACTGGGCGGATATTGAGGAGGAAGCAAAGGAAGCGGGCGTAACGGCATTCTGCACAAAACCGCTGTTCATGTCCGAACTCAGGAATGTACTGGCGCAGCCCTTTGTGAAGCGCGAGGAACCGCAGCCGGAAGTCCGAGAGGAAAAGCCTGATTTCTCGGGCAGGCGTGTGCTGCTGGCGGAGGACAATGAAATGAACCAGATGATCGCACAGGCCATCCTGACAGAGTTCGGCTTTGACGTGGAGATCGCCGGAGACGGCGCAGTGGCGGTCGAAAAGATGAAGTCGGCTCCCGCCGGAACCTACGACATCATCCTGATGGATATTCAGATGCCAAGAATGGATGGATATGAGGCGGCAAAGCAGATCCGGAATCTGGAAGACCGGGCAAAAGCCGGTATCCCCATTGTGGCCGTCACGGCGAACGCCTTTGAGGAGGACAAACAGATCGCTCTGCAGGCTGGGATGAACGGACATCTGGCCAAGCCCTATGACATCCCGGCCATCGTCGAAACATTGAAAGGGCTGCTTGAAAGCTGAAGGAGATCATCTGCCTGTTTGTTTCATGGTGCTGATCATATTGAGCGTGATGCAAAGAAAACCTGTGAACGCCATGACTGAAGAAGAAAAAGAACAGCTCAGGAAACTGAACGGGTCCTGTGGCATGTCGGGCAGCCGGTTCGACAGGTAGAGCAGATTTTCAATGGATATTACCGGATGGTACATACAGATTCTGATGCTCTGAAAAAGACACTGAAATCTTTCAATATAGAGATACCGCTAGCCGGCCGGTTTCGCTCATTCGGGAGCAGTGTGGACGTCTTCTGAAGTAGGTATATATTATTCTGGATTAAAAGAGCATCAAAGCGGCAATGTTATTTAGATAAGCCATGATAGTCAACGATTTTCGCTTGACATTATGGGAAGGAAGGCAAAGAAAAGAGGACTAAGATCATAAGGTCTGGTCCTCTTTTTTCTGCACTTTTTTCAGTGATACTTTGAAGAATATGGCCGCTTCATGACTGCCGTTACATGGAAAACCGCAGAATCATGGAGGCATAGAAAATCCACTTGACAAGTTGTATTCTTTTTAAGGAATTGAAAAGTTCTCCGTTTTTTTAGCTTTTGTGATCCTCTCCGCGGTTAAATATTTCTTTCTCTGCGCACATAAGCTGATAAGCCCCCACTCCGTGCAGATCATTGATACTGACCGGTCGTGCTATGTAATGTGCAAAATTACCGACATTCGTTCCAACGCAGACCTGACCGACTTCTATCATCCCTTCTCTGTGTACACAGCTCCTGACAATCGCTTCATAGACTTTCTGAGCACGGTCTGTAAAGGTTCTGTCCAGAATATGAAGTCTCATACTCTTGAAGATCGAGGCCGTGAACAGACATGAGCAGGAATTTTCCAGCCAGTTTCCTTCATGTGTTCCTTTGTCGAGAACCTGAAACCATCTTCCTTCCTCTGACTGATATTTGCATACGGAAAGAAGAAGTTTTTGCACAACATCCTTCAGATAAGCTGTAAAACTGTCATTCGGGGGAAGGTGATCCAGGGTGTTCAGCAGACCATGTCAAGAATGAAAACAGGGACCAGCATTTTATTCCCAAATACTCGCAGCGTTAAATGAATTTTACTACAAAAGGATTGAACAACAATCCTCCACTTCACAGTCCCTTCTTTGTCGTACCGAATATGAAACCGAATTCCATACTGCATTCTGGCGTGATAGAAGGGCTCCGGATATCCTGGGACATCCGGAGCCCATTACTGGCTGCTGCCGTTTCCGGCCGTCAGGCCGATGGCCGGGATCCGGGGAACGGCTCTCTCTGTGCGGGATTAATCGTGCATGAGCGTTTCCAGATCGAGCATACGGCTGTGCGCGGTTTCAGCAAGCACTTCCGATGCCGCGGCCGGATCCCCGGGATAGAGTGCGCGGAGCACGTTCAAGCGCGCATTCAGCCAGCCCTGGAAGAGGTTCAGGCCGGCGGAAAGCGATGCCTGGTTTTCAGGCGTCATGCCTGCATAGAGTTCGCTGGCGTTTTTCATCAGGATGGACATCCACAGCTGTCTGGAGTTATCGAATGCATCGGCTTTTTCTTCTGCCGAGGCGGCCTCAGCCAGTTTCAGCTTCAGACTGCTGGTGATGAAGTCATGGGTCCGGCAGACCGTCTCTGTGATATGGTATCCACCGGGAATGGCTTCTATGGATTTTCCGCAGAGGGATGCTCTTTCTCCGCGCACGGAGAGCACCGGGATGCCGCTGTGCAGAATGCTGTCGGTCCGCTGGGCCGGTGCATGATGGATGGCATAGCACAGGTCAAGGCAGCGTTCCCGGAGCTGCTGCATGCGGAAGGCATAGGCTTTTTCTGTGCCGAACTGCCCGGCAATCATGGTATGCCAGGAGTCAAGCTGCTGTGCGAAGAGCGTCTGTTCAATCCGGAGGAGGGCAGCGGTCTCAGGTGAAACTTTTCCGGCGAGGGAATCATAGCCTGTGCTGACCGCCTCTTCCCAGAGTGTAACGGCTTCTTCGACGGGCAGATTGCGTGCAATGGTTTCAAGAGTGTTGTGCTTCATGCAGAAGATGAGATCATACTCGGCTCTGCAGCTTCCGTATCCGGTGAGGATGCGGCGGCAGGAGTCAGCAGGTCCGGCCTTGGGAGCAGGTGTTGCGGAGGGTGCTTCCGGTGTGGGCTGGTCTTCGTTTTCAACCGGTACCATGCGGATTGTGGGTGCCTCGACCGGCGGTGCCCATGAGGTGTAGCCGGAGATGATTGTCGCGCCATCGTCATAGATCAGAACGCTGGCGTAGGCTTCGTTGATGACCGAACCAATGAGGTCAGGCGTGGGCGGCAGGTCGACTTCCCGGACCTGATAGGAATGGCTGAAGGACCTGGTCTCGCCGGGGTGCAGTGTGATGCTTGCGATCATTTCCGGTGCTTCGGTTCCCCATACATCGTCCCAGACATCGACCACAACACTCTCCTTGTGCCGGCTTTTGACGGTAATGAGATAGTCGATCGTTTCACCGAGAGCATATCCTTTGGGATCAAGGGAGGTATTGTTCAGTTTCTTTTCAATGACGACGATTTCGCGCTCCTCCGGCGTCTCTTCAACAGGTGTGTTTACATAGTTGGAATAGGCGGTGGGCGGCATGGGGTCTGTGGACAGTGTATAGTTGGCATATGCCTGATTCTCCACCTGCAGCTGTACAACATCCAGCGGACATACCACATGTGTGAATGGAATACTCCTGGTTTCCCCGGCTTTCAGGCTGGTGATACTGACCAGCACCGGGGATGCATAGCCGGTGATGTCATCATAGACCCTGACATTGTTGAGATCCTCACCTGTATTGTTGGTTATTGTGATCAGATAGTGAATTTCGTTGCCCAGACGGAAGGCAGCCTGGCCTCCGGGAGGCGTGTTGGTCACAGACTTCGTGAGAAGGAGCTTCTTTTCGGGTTCCTTAGACAGCGCTTTGTTGTATTCAACGGAATCCACATAGAGCATGGTGCTCGTGGAACTTCCGGACGAAGCGGTAAAGAGAAAACCGGCATTGCCTTTTTCCACATCCTCTTCCGTAACCGTATACTCAAAGGTATATGGCCGGGTTTCCCCGGGGTGGATGATGTCGAAAGGTTCGTAGATCAGGGTGGCCGCATAAACAAAGGTGTTCATGGCTGCTTTGCTGACATCCAGCTGGAGACCTACCAGATCTTCCTTCCCGACGTTCTCAATGATCAGCGGGACATACAGCTTTTCCCCGGCTTTCGGGGTCTGAACGGGTATGGAGAGGTCAGGGCGTACGCTGATGCCGCCTGTGCCTTCCTTCAGATTGACAGTGAAGGAAACACTGTTGGAGACGCCCGGCACAATCTGGGAATCGCTGTGGCGGCGGGTATACAGCCCTGTGAAGGTAAACGTGAGGGTTTTTGCTTTACAACTGCTGTTCAGACATTTGGCGGAAAGCCCGGCAACGAGCATCTGCTTGCTGATGCTGATTTTCGGGAAACACTGAACTCCTTTATCGGGACCGTACACCATTCCCTGGCCTGAACTGCCATAGGTTGAATTCAGCAGCACACTGCCGTCTGCGCTTTGGACGACAAGCTGAATCACGATATCTTCCAGATCAACATTGCCGGCGTTCGTCGCGGTGATGTCTGCCTCGAACAGATCCTCCAGTCCCAGGAGCGGATAGGACATCATTTTCCCTTCGAGATGAAGGATCTCGCTTTCCACCTTCTCTGAATTCAGGAGATAGTGAAGATAGACGGTGTCTGTGATTCCATCAGGCCCGGCAGATGCCGTCACGCTGCGGATCACTTCTCCTTTGTCGATTTCCTCCTGCGTGGGACAAATCGTGTAGAGGAGACCATAGGTCTTAAAAAGTGGCATAAGATAAGCAAGTGATTTTGGAGAAAAAGAATCTGCCAGCGGCTCTTTTCCATACAGATCAAGGCTGGACAGCTGAACATTGGTCAGGGGGATTTCACTGCGATTATTCAGGGAAAGATCAACAACGATGGTCTGGCCGGGGTCGTCAAGACGGTAGTAGTTTTCGACAGCAAGGTCAAGTGTGGGATCATGGTCAATCGGGAAAGAGAAGGAGATACTGTCAGCAACATAGCGACCGGATGCTGTGACAGAGCCGCCGACTTTCAATGTGCGGCGAACGAAGTCGTGGACGCGGTCGTTTTCGGTTTCGTTGATGATGTACGTGAAATAGAGATCATCGCCAGGCATAAAGGCCGTTTTATTGGCAGCTTCTGCCCAGCCTTCAAAGGTATCGGTTAGGACGGTGGTATTGTTGAGTTCCACGGACTTTACATCGAGGGAAAGTGTCATGTTGCCGACATTCCTGACACAGACCGAGATCCTGTACTGACTGGTCTTCAGCGTGTCGTTCCAGGCCGGAAGAACGGAAATCGCAGAAACCATGAGCGCAGGGTTTTCTGTCTCCGGCTTCCAGCCGCCGGAATACAGGGCCATACTCAGGTGCTGGGTGTCTGATACGCTGCCGTCGTCAGAGGAAGCGGTCACAACTCTCTCCAGCTTGCCCATTTTAAGTTCGTCCGGGGTGACGTTGATTGTATAATCGATCTGATCCAGACTTCCTGCAGGCAGTGAAATCTGCTGCTGGCTGCCCTTGCCGATCTGATCTTCCAAATGATCCGAGGAGACCAGAACTTCAAGGGTGTGAGACGTTCCGTTGGTCACCGTGAGGGATGCGGGAATCGTGATTTTGGAAAGGTTCAGCCCGGACCACAGGTTTTCTGCGGATTTCAGATCCACGTCGGCACTCATCGTGTTCTGGGTGCCGGAAAGCACAGAAGTTGTGGAACCCACGGTATCGCTGACGGACTTGTACACGGAATAGTGCCCTGTGCTGATTTTCAGGGAAAGACTGCCTTCAGCAGCGGGTTCTTCTACATAGTCATAGGCTTCCTTTTCCGTGGCTCTGCAGCGCGTGCACTGATGCTGCCGCATGCCGGGAACACCCGGAGCGGCAGGCGTGATGACAGTCCATTCGCCCCAGTCATGGCCCAGAGGCGGGGTCTTTTCGGATTCCCATTTATTGCACTTGGTGCAGCCGTGGGAGCGGTAGCCGCCCTTTTCACAGGTGGGCTCCATTCGGATGATCCAGTCACCCCATTCATGGAGCGTGCCGTTGACCTTGGTGGTCCGCTTTTCGGTGGTGCCGCAGGAGGCACAGGTGCGGACTTCTTCGCCGCGCTCC
>Ga0129307_1000964_pt1 | contig 37115 bp, 35 predicted proteins | sample P1105metagenome_FD_94437 | JGI IMG/M metagenome (GOLD analysis project Ga0129307, IMG submission 94437) | Capybara group fecal microbial communities from Wisconsin, USA - P1105 metagenome | ecosystem: Host-associated > Mammals > Digestive system > Large intestine > Fecal | place: USA: Wisconsin...
AATGAGTAAAATTATAGGTATTGATTTAGGTACAACTAATAGTTGTGTAAGTGTTTTAGAAGGTAGCGAACCAAAGGTTATCGCTAATCCAGAAGGTGGAAGAACAACTCCATCAGTAGTAGCATTTAAAAATGGTGAAACTATTGTAGGTGATGCTGCTAAAAGACAAATGGTAACTAACCCAGATACTATTTATTCTATTAAAAGATTAATGGGTACAGATCAAAAAGTTAAAGCTAATGGAAAAGAATATACTCCAGAAGAAGTATCTGCTATGATTCTTTCTTATATGAAAGATTATGCAGAAAGTTATTTAGGAGAAAAAGTAACTAAAGCAGTTATTACAGTTCCAGCATACTTTAACGATGCACAAAGACAAGCTACTAAGAATGCAGGTAAAATTGCAGGACTAGAAGTAGAAAGAATTATTAATGAACCAACTGCAGCAGCTCTTGCTTATGGTATTGATAAACAAGATGATGCTCATACTATCTTAGTTTATGACTTAGGTGGAGGTACATTCGATGTTTCTATTCTAGAACTTGGTGATGGTGTTTATGAAGTTAAATCAACTTCAGGTAATAATAAACTAGGTGGAGATGATTTCGATAATAGAATATCTGATTATTTAGTTTCAGAATTTAAAAAAGAAAATGGTATAGATTTATCAAGTGATAAAATGGCTATGCAAAGAATTAAAGATGCAGCAGAAAAAGCTAAAAAAGATTTATCTGGTGTAACTTCAACTCAAATTAGTTTACCATTTATATCACAAGGAGATAATGGTCCATTACACTTAGAAATGAATTTAACAAGAGCTAAATTTGAAGACTTAATTTCTGACTTAGTTGAATCAACACTTGATCCAGTTAGAAAAGCTTTAAAAGATGCTAAAATGACTAAAGATGATATAAATAAAATAATATTTGTTGGTGGTTCAACTAGAATACCAATGGTAACTGATTTAGTTAAAAAAGAATTAGGAAAAGAACCATCTAAGGGAGTTAACCCAGATGAAGTTGTTGCTATGGGTGCTGCTATCCAAGGTGGAGTATTAACTGGTGAAGTTAACGATATAGTACTTCTTGATGTAACACCACTTTCATTAGGTATTGAAACAATGGGCGGTGTTATGACTGTATTAATTCCAAGAAATACTACTATTCCAACAAGTAAATCTCAAATATTCAGTACTGCTGCTGATAATCAACCAGCTGTTGATGTTCATGTTTTACAAGGTGAAAGACAAATGGCTGCTGATAACAAAACATTAGGTAATTTCCAATTAGGAAATATTGCTCCAGCTCCAAGAGGAGTTCCTCAAATAGAAGTTACATTTGATATAGATGCTAATGGTATCGTTAATGTTAAAGCTAAAGACTTAGGTACTGGTAAAGAACAATCAATTACAATTACTTCTCATACATCATTAACTGATGAAGAAATTGATAAGATGGTTAAAGAAGCAGAAGCTAATAAAGAAAAAGATGCTGAAAGAAAAGAAAAAGCTGATATTAAAAACGATATTGAACAATTAACATATGCTACTGAAAAAGCTATTAAAGATCTTGGAGACAAGATTGGTGATAAAGAAAAAACTGAAGCTGAAGAAGCTGTTAAAGAAGCTAAAGAAGCAGTAGAAACTGATGATTTAGATAAGATGAAAGCTGCTAAAGATAAATTAAATGAAAAAGCTATGGCATTAGGTTCAAAAGTATATGAAGAAGCTTCTAAAAATCAACAAGCTAATACTGAATCAGGAGAAGAAGCTAAAGAAGATACAAAAGAAGATAAAGTTGTAGATGCAGAATACGAAGAAAAATAGTTTTGAGTTCTAGTTTAACTAGAACTCTATGCTTTTGGAGGTTTTATGAATTTGTTCGAATTACAAAAAGAAAAACTAAATGATATAAAAAATTTAGATGAAGTAGTATTATCTGATCTAGATTTACAATTACTAATGTTAGATACAGATGATAGGGTAGATAATGGTAATTATAGTGATAAAATATGGTTTGAAATATTTAGAAACATAGCAAGAAAGAATAATGATAACTATGAAATATCTAATAATCTATCATTAGATGATAATGAATTATTATTAATGAATTTGTGTGAATCTGAAGAAGAGACAAAAAAGAATTTTTTAAAACTATATAAAATTATAGATAATTCCAAAGATGTTATTGGAATAAAATTAGATAAAGATGATATACAAAATTTAATTAATATAGTTACTAATTATAAACCTTCAGAAGAAGATAACGACGAGTATAGAGAAGAATTACAAAAAGTATATTTTAGTAAACAATCAAATAAAGATAATGTAATACATATGAAATTTTAAAAGGAGCAATTATGAGTAAATATAAATCAAGAAATGAAGTGCCTGAAAAATATAAATGGAATTTAAGCGATTTTTATAAAGATGACAAAGATTTTTATAAAGAATTAGAAGAAGCCAAAAAACGTATTAAATATGAAGAAAAGTTTAGAGGATGCACTAAATCTGGAAAAAAACTATATGAATTTTTAAAATATGATGAAGTAACAGAATGTATGGTTGAAAACTTATATATGTATTCATTTATGAAAGATGATGAAGAACTAGGTAAAGAAGAAAATATTAATAGAAAAAATAAAGCTACTTTATTAATAAATGATTATAGTAATATGATAAGTTTCTTTAATCCAGAAATATTAGAATCATCAAAAGAAGAGTTTAATAAATTATTTGAGTTTGATAAATTAAATGAATATAAATTTTTGTTAGAAGAAATATATAAGAATAAGGGCCATGTTCTATCAGAAAAAGAAGAAATAATTATTAATGAATTAGAATCTGCTATGAATAATTTTGAAGATATATCTTCTAATTTACTTAATAATGAACATAATTATGGAACTGTAATGATAGATGGTAAAGAAGAAGAAATACACTCAACAAATTTAAGAAAATTATTAAAAAATAAAGATCAAAATATAAGAAAAGAAGTATTCTTTAAATATAAAAAAGTATTAGATCAATATAGTGGAACTTCAGCTTCTTTACTTAATTCATATGTTAAAAATAATAATACTAATTCTAGATTACATAATTTTAAAAATGCTTGGGATGAAAAATTATTTGACTATAATATGCCTGAGAAAGCTTATAATACTTTAGTAGAAGTAGTAAGTAATAATTATTCATCTGCTCAAAAATATTTTGATTTATATAAAACTACTCATAATCTTAAAGAACTTCATATGTATGATTTATCTTTGGATTTATATCCTTCTACTAAGAAATATACAATTGAAGAAGGTATTGATCTAATTAGAAAAGCTATATCTCCTCTTGGAGAAGAATATTTATCTTGTTTTAATAAGATTATTGATAATCATTATATAGATTTTTGTGAATATAAAGGTAAGTGCTCTGGAGGATATTCTGCAAGTACTCCTGATCATGATTCAAGAATATTATTAAGTTTTAATGATGATTTATCATCAGTTAGTACTATAGCACATGAATGTGGACATAACGTTCACCATCAATTTGTTAAAAAATATAATCCTATACAATATAGAAATATAACTACATTAGTTGCAGAAGTAGTATCATTAACAAATGAATGTTTACTTTCTAGTTATTTAGCAAATAATGGTACTAAAGAAGAAAAATTAGCAGGTATTTCAAATATTTTAGGAGTAATAGATAATAATCTATTTAATTGTATTAGAGAAGCTAAAATGGAAACTGAATTTAATAATTATTCTGAAGAAGGAAATGCTATAACAAAAGAATATATGAATGAATTAGATTTAAAATCTTTGAAAGAATATTATGGGAATAGTATTATTATAGATGAATTAGCGAACACAGGTTGGATTAGAAGAAGTCATTATTATAGTGATTATTATCTATATAATTATTCGTTTTGCATATCTGTTGCGTCTGCAAACGCAATGAAAATATTAAATGGTGATAAAGATCAGTTAGAAAGATATATTAGATTTATTTCGTTAGGTTCTGATATCCATCCAATAGATGCATTTAAAGTACTTGGTTTTGATTTAACTAATAAAGAAGTATATGAAACTGCAATTAAATATTTTGATGGTTTAATAGATAAATATAAAGAAATAAGTAAGGAGTAAGAACATGGCAAAAAGAGATTATTATGACGTCTTAGGAGTTAATAAATCTGCGTCTGATGCAGAAATAAAATCAGCTTTTAGAAAACTTGCTAAAAAGTATCATCCGGATCTTAATAAAGAAGCAGATGCTGCTGAAAAATTTAAGGAAGTTCAAGAAGCGTATGATGTTTTAAGTGATGAAAGCAAAAGAAAAACTTATGATCAATTTGGACATGCTGCTTTTGATCAAGGAGCTGCTGGAGGAAACCCATATGGTAATTATGGTGGATATGGTGGTTTTTCTGGTTTTGATACATCAGGTTTTGGATTTGATGATATTGATTTAGGTGATATATTAAATGCTGCTTTTGGTGGTGGTTTTGGAGGAAGAAAAAAATCTAATAAACCACAAAAGGGTGAAGATGTTCTTTATAGAATGAAAATATCATTTAAAGATGCTGTATTTGGTTCTAAAAAAGATATTACACTAGATTTAACTGAAGAATGTGAAACATGTGATGGTAAAGGTGGATTTAAAGAAAAAACATGTCATGTATGTAATGGAACTGGTAAAATATCTAGACAACAAAATTCATTATTTGGTTCATTTATGACTCAAACAACATGTTCTGACTGTAGAGGTACTGGTAAAACATTTGAAAGAACATGTACGGATTGTAAAGGAACAGGTTATGTAACTGCAAGAAAAACAATTACTGTTACAGTTCCTGCCGGTGTTGATACTGGTACTCAAATAAGGATTAAAGGTAAAGGTGAAGCTGGTGTTAATGGTGGACCAAATGGAGATATATTTGTAGAATTTATAGTAGCTGAAGATGAGTTATTTGAAAGAGAAGGAAATGATTTATATCTTACTTTACCAATTACAGTTACAGATGCTGTTTTAGGAGCAGAAAAAGATGTCCCTATTCTTGATGGAAAAATAAAATTAACAATTCCAACTGGATCACAAAATGGTGATAAATTAAGAATTAAAGGAAAAGGTGTTCCATTCTTAAATAGTTCAAAAGTAGGAGATTTATATATTATTTTGAATGTAATAATACCTACTAAGATAGATAGAAAACAAAGAAAAATTTTTGAAGATTTAAGAGATACTGAACTTGAAAACAATGATATTTTTAAAAAGTTTAAAAAATATTTTAGAAAATAGTTCTTATTAAAAAATAATTACTACTTATGTAGTAATTTTTTTATTTTTTTGTTATAATTCTTGTAGGTGATTTTTATGAACAGAACTGAACTTAGAAAAAAGATTATGACTATTTTATATCAAATGTTTTTATATGATGCATCTAAAATTGAATATAAGGTTGAAGATGTTATTAAAGAATCATGTGAAATAGAAAACGAATTTGTTAACGAAATAGTATATGGTGTTTTAGAAAACAAAAATGATATTGATAAAATAGCGAATAAAAATCTTAAAGATTGGACAATTGATAGATTAGGTAAAACAGATCAAGCTATACTTAGAATGGGTATATATGAACTAGTTTATACTGATACTCCAGAAGTAGTTGCGATTAATGAAGCAGTTGAACTTGCTAAAGAATATTCTGATGAAAAAGTTAAGAATATGATTAATGCAGTTTTAGATAAAATTTATCATGGAGACAATAAAGATGAATAATAATTATATAACAGTAGGAGCGTTAACTCGTTATATAAAATATAAGATTGATAATGATGTGAATCTACAAGAAGTATATATAAAGGGAGAGATATCTAACTTTAAAAGACATTCTAGAGGGCATTTTTATTTTACTATTAAAGATGAAGAAAGTAGAATTAATGCAATTATGTTTTCTTCTCAAACTAGTAAAGTTGCTTTTGAACCTATAGATGGAACTAAAGTTCTTGTAAAAGGTAGAATAAGTGTATTTGAACAAACCGGTAATTATCAAATCTATGTTAGTGAAATGATGGAAGATGGAGTTGGGAATTTATATGCTCTATATGAAAAACTAAAACAGGATCTTAAAAAAGAAGGTTTATTTGATGAATCTCATAAGAAAAAGATACCTGCTATTCCATCTAGAGTAGGTGTAGTAACTGCACCTACTGGTGCAGCTATTAGAGATATTATATCTACTATTAATAGAAGATATCCTTTATGTGAAGTATATTTGTTTCCATCACTTGTTCAAGGTAATGGTGCTAAAGAAGATATAGTTAAAAAAATTAAAATAGCAGATACTTATGATCTAGATACATTAATTGTAGGTAGAGGTGGAGGTTCTATAGAAGACCTTTGGGCATTTAATGAAGAAATAGTTGCAAGAGCAATTTATGAATGTAATACACCAGTTATAAGTGCTGTAGGTCATGAGATAGACTTTACTATAGCAGATTTTGTTGCAGACAAAAGAGCAGCTACTCCAACAGGTGCGGCAGAAATAGCAGTTCCAGATAAATTGGAATTAAAGAAGCTTATTAAACAATTAGAATTAAGATCTAGTAAGAATATAAATAATATAATTAATTATAATAAAACTATATTAGAAAGAATTAAAACAAGTTATATACTTAAAAATCCAATGAGTATATATGAAATAAAAGAACAAAAACTATCTAATACAATTGATAAATTAAATAGTTATATAGTTAATTATCTAGATTCTAAGAATACTAGGTTAAATAATTTAAAAACAAGTTACATACTTAAAAGTCCTAGTAAAATATATGAAAATAAACAAAACAAATATACTCATTTAATAGAGAAATTAGAAGTATTGAATCCATTAAATACTTTAAAAAGAGGTTATTCTATTACTAAAATAAATAATAAAGTAGTAACAGACATTAAATCTGTTAAGAAGCATGATCTTATTAATATAAGTATTAAAAACGGTAATATAGATGCAAAAGTAATAGATATAAATAAAAATTAGGGGGAATAAAATGAATACGAATTCATTAAATAAGATTGATAATAATCTAGAAGTTATCGAAGATTTAATGATAAAAAGAAATCAACTTTTAAAAGAAACAAAAAAAGATGAATTTGTTGAAGTAGTTGATATTCATACTGGAAAAGTAAAAAAAATGAGATTTACTTATGAGTTAAGAAATATGAAAAAGGAGAAATAATATGGCTAAAGAAGTTAAATTTGAAGAAAAATTACAAAACTTAGAAGAAATAGTTAAAGAACTAGAAGAAGGAAATGTAGATTTAGATGACGCTATAAATAAGTATACAGAAGCTATGAAAATAGCTAAAGAATGTTCTGAAAAACTAGATAATGCTACTAAAGCAGTTAATAAAATTCTTAGTGAATCAGGAGAACTTGAGGATTTTAAAGAAATGGAAGTTAAAGAATAACCAAAAAATACCAATATTGGTATTTTTTTCTTGTTTTAATTATATAAATTTTGTTAATAGTATTAATGTAGGAGGTATATATGAAATTAAAAAGAATAATTCTTACATTATTTTTATCTTTGTTAATACCATTTTCTAGTGCCTTATCTTACTCATCAGAAGTATATGTTGGAGGAGAAAATATCGGAATAGAAGTTAAAACTAAAGGTGTCTTGGTAATTGGTTTATATAAAGTTAATAATGAATTTATAGCAAAATCTTCTGGTATAGAAAAAGGAGACTATATCATTAGTGTTAATAATCATGAAATTAATACTATAGAAGATTTAACTAATGAAATTAATAATGATACCGATAAAGAATATATTGATATTAAATATAAAAGAAATCAAGATATTAAAAATACATCATTAAAAATTGTTAATGACAATAATGAATATAAAACTGGTTTATATGTTAAAGATGAAGTATCAGGTATAGGAACTCTTACATTAATAGATCCATCTAATAATAAGTTTTTAGCATTGGGACATGCAGTTTTAGATACTTCAACTAATACTGTTATCGATATAAATAATGGTACAATTTACCAATCTTATATAACAGATATTAATAGATCAAGTGGTGGTAATCCAGGAGAAAAAATAGGAGAATCTAACCCTGATAATAAATATGGAGTAGTAGAATCAAATACACTAAAAGGTATTTTTGGTACATATTCAAAAGAAATAATTAATAAACAAAAGATGAAAGTGGCTGATCCTGGTGATATAGTTAAAGGTAAAGCATCTATATTAACAGTAATTGATGGAAATGATATAGGTGAATATGAAATAAACATAGATAAAATAGATTATAATGATGATCTAAAAAATATACTATTTACTATTACTGATAGTAATTTATTATCTAGAACAGGAGGTATTGTTCAGGGAATGAGTGGTTCTCCTATAATACAAAACAATAAGATCATAGGAGCAGTTACGCATGTAATAGTAAATGATTGTACTAGGGGATATGGTATATTTATTACTAATATGTTAGAGGAATCTGAAAAGGATTAATATCCTTTTTTTTCTTGACTTTTTTATAGGCCTTTGATAAAGTATTCTAAAAAAAAAGGACTAATTGAAATGAAAAAGAATGAAGAATTGTTAGAAGAGTATTTAAATGGTGAGATTTTTGACGAAAAAACTCTAAAAGAATTATATGATAATGCTAGTTTTATGAAGTTACTAATTTTTAAAACAAGAGATGTTGAACATTATAATTTATGCTCTAATAGACTTAAAACAAATCTAGATTTTGTTTTATTTTTAACTAATATATTTGATAATAATTTAAACTTACTATTTAGTATGATAAATGCATATGTTTATTCAGGATCAGAAACTGATAAAAAATTCCCGGAATTATTATATAAGATAGATAAATATATTAAGAAAAGAGAGAGTGAAATTGAATATACATATTATATGCAGTATGTATGTAAAATTATTTGGTTTTTCGATATTAAACAAGGTTATATAAATAGTGTTCTAGAAATAATGGATGATGATTTTCAAAGAGAATATTCTCTTGGATTTCCAGTAGTTAAGGACTACTATGAAGATAGTGAAATTACACAAACATTCTTTGCAGAACATTATTTAGATAAAATATTATATAAATACGATTTTGAAGAATATATTCATAAAAGATATCCTACTTTAGAAAAATTAAATCAAGTCAATAATATAATAGTATTATCTGAATATGTTAAGTTCTTTGATTTAGCATTATTTGATTTTGTTGTTGCGCGACCTGAATTATTAAAAGAAAGAGAAATTAGATTATTACAAGTTAAAGATAATTATGATAATTTTATACTAAATGATACTAGTATGAAAGTTGAAAAATTTAATAATAAAGTGGATGAATATTTAGACGAAAATAATCTAGATCTTGGTGTAAAAAAGAATATTATTATGCTTGAAGAAATAAAAAGATTAGATCTAGATAAAGAATTTTTTAATAGAAAAATAGAATTACCTAAAGATTTATCAGATGATAGTGTTCTTAATATTGATGAAGAAAAATTAAGATTATTTATGAGAACAGAACTTATTAATTTGTTTAAAACAAATAATAGAAAATTAGAATTAAATTTAATTAAAGATGATGATGAATAGTCATCATTTTTCTTTTATGTAATATGTAAAAAAACGTTGACAATAAAGGGTAAAAGTGCTAAAATTAATATGTTTGTAAGGCCTCTTAGGCTTACAACCGCACTGAGATAGGTTATAAACTAGAAATAGTACCTTAAAGGCGAGTCTTAAGATTTTATAAAAGGAGGTATAGTATGAAAGCAATTATTGAAACTGGTGGTAAACAATATTCAGTAACTGAAGGTGCTGAAATCTTTGTTGAAAAACTAGATGGAAGTGAAAAAGATAAAGTAACTTTCGATAAAGTACTTGTACTAGGAGATGTTATTGGACATCCTTATGTTGAAGGAGCTAAAGTAACTGGAGAAATAGTTAAACAAGGAAAACAAAGAAAAATTAGAATTTTTAAATATAGACAAAAAACTAACTACCATAGAACACAAGGTCATAGACAACCTTATACTAAAGTAAAAATTACTTCAATTAAGTAAGGACTAATATGATAAAGGTAGATTTAAGTAAAGATAAATTAATTACTGTATCTGGTCATTCTGGTTATGAAGAAGCTGGAAAAGATATAGTATGTGCATCTGTTAGTTCAATTGTAATAACAACAATTAATGCTATTATAGAGATTGATAGTGATGCTATTGATTATAGTGATTTAGATAATAAAATCATTATAAGAATTATTAAGGAAGATGATATTGTTAATAAACTTATTAATAATATGATACTTCTATTAGAAAGTCTTGAAAAAGACTACAAAGAATATATAAAAATTATAAGGAGGTAAGACCTATGTTTAGAATAGAGTTAAATATACAAAAATTTGCACACGTTAAGGCACAAGGTTCTACACATAACGGAAGAGATAGTGCTGGTCGTAGATTAGGTGCTAAAGTTTCAGACGGAGAATTTGTAACTGCTGGATCTATTATCTATCGTCAAAGAGGAACTAAGATTTATCCAGGAACTAATGTAGGTATGGGAACAGATCATACATTATTCGCTAAAATAGATGGAATTGTTAAGTTCGAAAGAAAAGGTAGAGATAAGAAACAAGCTAGTGTTTATGAAGCATAATAATATCACCTAACGGTGATATTTTTTCTATATAAAGGAGATTTAATATGAAATATAATAAAGTAAGAAATGCAAAAAATTCAATAAATGATAGCAATTATGTAATCAAGAATCCAGAGCAATATAAAGGCAAATGGAAAGAAGTATTTGGTAATGATAGACCAATTATGCTTGAACTTGGTTCAGGAAGAGGTGCATTCATTATAAAAATGGCACTTGCACATCCTAATCTAAACTTTATTGGTTTAGAATTAGATCTTAACCAAATAGGATTTGCAGCACAAAGTATAGTAACTAATCATTTAACTAACTTAAAATTAATACATGCAGATGCAAGAGATTTGGGAGAAATATTCTTTAAAGAAATAAATACTATTTACTTAACTTTTAGTGAACCTTGGCCTAAAAAAGAAGATGAAAGAAAAAGATTTACTCATGAAAGTTATTTAAGACTTTATGATAGAGTATTTAAAAAAGATAAACATATTATTTTAAAAACTGATAATAAAATCTTATTTCAATCTAGTTTAGAAAGTTTAAGTAAATATTGGTATTCATTTAATAGAGTTAGTTTAGATTTATATAAAGATGAAAGAAAAATAGAAAATATAATGACTGACTTTGAAAAACAATATGTTAAAGAACATAGACAAATATATTTCTTGGATGCAGTTTATAAGAATTAAGGGGTGATTACATGTTCGTAGATGAAGTAGTAATTAAAGTTATCGCTGGTAATGGTGGTGATGGATGTACTAGTTTTAGAAGAGAAAAATATATACCTAATGGTGGTCCTAATGGAGGTAATGGAGGTAAAGGAGCTTCTATTATATTTAAAGTAGATATGGGCCTTAGAACATTACTTGATTTACGTTTTCAAAAAGAAATAAAAGGTAAAAAAGGTGCTAACGGAGAAGGATCTAATAGAAATGGTAAGAATGCAGAAGATGTTATAGTTAAAGTACCACTTGGGACTACAGTTATAGATACTGATACAAATCTTATTATAGGAGATTTAACAAGAGAAAATGATGAAGTGGTAGTTGCACAAGGTGGAAGAGGTGGAAGAGGTAATACAACCTTTAAAACACATTCTAATACTGCTCCTAATTTCTCTGAAAATGGTGAACCTGGTGAAGAAAAAACTTTAAAAGTAGAACTTAAATCACTTGCAGATGTAGGTTTTGTAGGTTTACCATCAGTAGGTAAAAGTACTTTACTTTCTAAAATAAGCGCTGCTAAACCAAAAATTGGTGCATATCATTTTACAACATTAAATCCTAATCTAGGTGTAGTTAAAACTATAGATGGTAGATCGTTTATAGCAGCAGATTTACCTGGTCTTATAGAAGGAGCTTCAGAAGGAGCAGGTTTAGGTGATAAGTTCTTAAGACATATAGAAAGAACAAAGATTATATGCCATATAATAGATATGTCTGGAGTGGAAGGCCGTGATCCATATGATGATTATTTAACTATAAGAAAAGAACTAGAAAATTATAGTGAAAAACTTTCTAATAAAGAAGAAATAATCGTTGCAAATAAAATGGATATGCCTGATGCTAAAGATAATTTAAAAGAATTTAAAAAGCATGTTAAATCTGAAATTATAGAAATAAGTGCAATTAATAATACTGGTATTAATGAATTATTAATAAAATTAGCTGATAAACTAGATGAAATACCAGAAACTAATATATATGAAGATGATAATTTTGAAAGCTATGTATTATTTAAATTTAATGAAGAAAAACCATTTACGATAGAAAAAGATGGTGATATATATATCATACATAGTGATAAAATTGAAAAATTATTTAAAATGACTAAATTTACAGATGAAGGTATCAGAAGATTTTCTAATAAGCTACGTAGAATGGGTGTAGATGATGAACTTGTTAAGATGGGAATAGAAGAAGGAGATACTGTAAAAATTTTAGATTATGAATTTGAATATACAGAATAATATTGACTTTTTATTTTAATTATTTGTATAATTAAATTAGAATAAAGGGATGATTTTATGATTCAAAAAAGATTAAGAAAAAGTAGTATGAGTGGTCTACTAAAAGATGTAGCATTTATAACTATACTCGCTATATTTTTCTTTGTAGTAGTAGGTAAATTTGGTGGTTATATAGGAGATTATATTACTAAAATGAGTTGTAAATCAATTGATGAAAAGTATGTTCAAGGTAAACATCCTGGAGACGGAGTTTGTATACGATCTAAAGGTAATGTTGATATAAAAAAATAAAACAAGATTTAATCTTGTTTTTTTATTTTGTTCGTAGACAAATGTTCGTTAATTTACTATAATTATAATGGTGATATAAATGTATGAATATATAATAGGAAAAGTAGATAGTGTAAATCCAGGATATATTTCTCTAGATAATAATGGAATAGGATATAAAATTTTTGTTTCTAATCCTTATTCTTTTAAGGAAACTGATGAATATAAAATATATCTATATCAATATATTAGAGAAGATGAGAATACATTATATGGATTTAAGAAAGAAGAAGAAAGAGATTTATTCTTAAAACTTATTAATGTAAAAGGATTAGGTCCTAAAATGGCTTTACCTTTGTTCTCTAATGGATCAATTGATGGTATTATCGATGCAATTGAAAGAGAAAATATACTTTATCTTAAAAAATTTCCTAAGATTGGAGATAAGGTTGCAAGACAAATAATTCTTGATTTAAAAGGAAAATTAGTAAGTAAAACTGATACCGTTATAGTTAAAGATGATGAACTTATTGATGCATTAAGTGCACTTGGTTATAAACAAACTGATATTAATAAAATAATACCTAAAATAAATAAAGATCTAAGTATTGAAGATAAGATTAAAGAGGCATTAAAACTACTTTTAAAATGATAAAGGAGAATATCATATGGAAATCAATAATAAACTAAAAGAATATATAAAAAATAATATTTATCCATTATATAAAAACAATTATATAGGAGATAGTTTAGATAGAATTGATTATGTTATAAAGCGTAGTGAAAGTATAATTAAAGAAAATAATTTAAATGTAGATAATGATATTTTATATACAGCTATTAGTTATCATGATATTAGAAGAAATAATGATGAAAAGAATCATGAAATAATTAGTGGTGAAATAATGTTTAATGATGAATTTTTAAATAATTATTTTTCATTAGAACAAAGAGAAATAATTAAAGAAGCGATTGAAGATCAAAGAGCTAATGCTGATAGAGAACCAAGAAATATATATGGAAAAATTTTATCTTCTGCTTCTAGAAATTCAAGTGTAGAACAGTGCTTAAGAAGATCATATTTTTATGGAAAAAAGAAAAATCCCAATTTGTCTGATGAAGAATTATTTGAAGGTGCATATGAAGCTCTATTAAATAAATTTGGAGAAAATGGATATGCAAAATTTTATTTTAAGGATTCTACATATGAACAGTTTTTAATTGATATAAGAAAGCTACTATCAGATAAAAATAGTTTTATTAAAACTCAAAAAGAATATATTGATAAATTAAAAACAGATGGAGAACTTAAATAAAATTAAACTAATGGATATTTATAAAAAAATAAAACTAATATAAACTGGTTGATTACGGGACAGTAACCACATAGAAGGGGATGAGAAAATGAATAATGAAATAGTTGATGAAAAACAAGATATAGTCTTTTATAATGATGATGATGGTAATTTTAATGTAGAAGTTTTAGTTAAAGATGAAGATGTATGGCTAAATAAAAAACATTATCTGAATTATTTAAAATAGATAGATCTGGTATTATAAAACACATTAATGATATTTATAAAGATGATGAATTATCTAAAACTTCAACTTATGCAAAAATTGCACAAGTTCAAAAAGAAGGAAATAGAAATGTTTCTCGAAATATTGATTATTATAATTTAGATATGATTATTTCTTTAGGTTTTAGAGTTAATTCTAAAACAGCATAGTATTTGATACTTGGTATTGATGGTTAAACTTTTAATAAAAAAGAGGTGAGTAGATGACTTTGGATGATTTAAAAAATGAATATGATAAATTGCAACTTAAATATGGTGCTAAGGAATTAGATTCTATTTATAATGGTGGATGTTCTGATAATCCTGATATATGTTTTGTATTTATGAATCCTACTGGAAAAAATATTGCATCATCTAAATCATGGAAAGGTTTAAAATCACCTTGGATAGGTACTAAAAATATTTGGGATTTATTTTATGAATTAAAATTATTAGATAAAGATATATATGATAAAATAAAGACTATTAAAGGAACCGATTGGACTGAAGAATTTGCTGATGATGTTTATGATAATATAAAAAAACATAAATACTTTATTACTAATTTAGGTAAGTGTACTCAAATTGATGCAAGACCCATTCCTGATAGTGTATATAAAGAATATCTACATTTACTTGAAAAAGAAATAGAAATCATCAATCCGAAAGTAATTGTATTATTTGGAAATCAGGTTTCTTCTATTGTATTAAATCAAAAAGTGTCTGTTTCACAATGTAGAAAACAAGAATTTATTAAAATAATAAATGATAAAAAATATAAGTGTTATTCAGTTTTTTATCCAGTAGGCAATGGCAGATTTAACATAGGAAAATCTATTGAAGATATTAATTACATTATTGATAATATTAATGATAAAATAGTGTAAAAAAAGGAGTTGATCTTAATGAACGAAAATAAAACAAATATAAACTGATTAGGAGGACTTATGGCAAAATTATTATTTAAGTATGCTACTATGAATTCTGGTAAGACAATAGATTTACTTAGAACAGCATATAATTATGAAGAAAATAATGGAAAAGTTTTAATAATTAAACCTAAAATTGATACTAAAGGTGATAATAAAATAACATCTAGAGTTGGATTAGAAAGAGAAGTTGATTTTTTAATTTGCTATGATGATGAATTATTTGAATTATTTAAAGGAAAATTAGATAAAGTTGATGCAATATTAGTAGATGAAGCTCAGTTCTTTAGTAAGAAACAAATAGATGATTTAAGTATTATTTCTAAAGTAATGAATATAGATGTTATTTGTTATGGACTAAGAGTTAATTTTAGAGGTGAATTATTTGAAGGCAGTAAAAAGTTATTTGAAGTAGCAGATTCTATAGATGAATTAGTTACATTATGTAAATGTAGAAATATTGCTAGATTTGTTGGAAGAAAAGAAGATGGTATATTTAAAATAGATGGTCCTGAAATATTAATAGATGGTTCCGTTAAAAATGTTGAATACGTTCCTTTATGTAAAGATTGTTATTTAAAAGAAGTTAAGAATATAGATTATGATAATATTAAAAAGATTTTAGAATAGGAGGTTTTTATGGAAGAAGAAAATATTGTTAGATCAGAAAATATTGAAGAAGAATATGAAGAAAAATTAAGACCTCAATTATTAAAAGAATATATTGGTCAAAGTGATGTTAAAGATAACTTAAAGGTATTCATAGAAGCTGCTAAAATGAGAGATGAGTCTTTAGATCATGTTTTATTATATGGCCCTCCAGGTTTGGGTAAAACAACACTTGCTTTTATTATAGCTAATGAACTTGGTGTAAATATTAAAACTGCATCTGGACCTTCAATTGAAAAGTCTGGTGATTTAGCAGCGGTTTTATCTTCGCTTGAACCAGGGGATGTATTATTTATAGATGAAATACATAGAATGCCAAGATTTATAGAAGAAATTTTATATCCTGCGATGGAAGATTTTACTTTAGATATAATAATAGGAGGAGATGGTTCTAGTAGAAGTATTAAAATAGATTTACCACCATTTACTTTAGTAGGTGCAACTACAAGAGCAGGAGACTTATCATCTCCATTAAGAGATAGATTTGGTATTATATCACATCTAGATTATTATACAATTGAAGATTTAACTAAAATTGTTAAAAGAACTGCAAAAGTATTTGATATTAATATAGATGAAATGGCGGCAATTGAACTTGCTAAAAGAAGTAGAGGTACACCTAGAATTGCGAATAGATTACTTAAAAGAGTAAGAGATTTTGCATTAGTAAATGGTTCAGGTATGATAAATATGGATATTACTAAATCTAGTTTGGATAAATTAAAAGTAGATAATGATGGATTAGATGAAACAGACCATAAGTTATTAGAGGCAATTATATATAAATTTAATGGTGGTCCTGTTGGAATTGACGCTTTAAGTTCTTCTATTGGTGAAGAAAAAGCTACTATAGAAGATGTATATGAACCATATCTACTTCAAAATGGATATTTAAAACGTACAAATAGAGGCCGTATTGTTACCGAAAAAGCTTATGAACATTTAGGTATATCTCATCAAGGAAGTTTATTTTAAAACTTCTTTTTTTATGATATAATCTATATTGGGTGTGGTTTGAATGGGTGAAATAATAAATTTTGATAATTCTATCAATAAGAATAATAGTAAAGTAAATAAAATATTATTAGATACTATTGAAAAAATTAAATATTATAAAAAGGACTATTTTGAAGGGGATAAAGACTACGAAGAATTGGATTATTTAGATAAATATATTTCTAATATAGAATTAAAAAGTAGAACTAAGAACTGGAGAATTGAGCCCACTGAAGAAAAATTTATAAACAATTATGAATATTTTAAAAATAATATGTTAGATGATCCTTATTGGATAGATTTATTTTTAATTAACTTAGTTTATTTATCTGATTTAGATAGTACTATTTTAAATGAAGATCATAATTATATAGATTTAATTGTAACTGGTATGATATTTAGTTTTAATGATATTGATATAAAAAATACTAAAGTTATTAAAAAAATACTTAAAGACATTAAAAAACCAATTATTAAAGATAAATTTAGTTTAACAAATAAATATGATCAACAAAATATTAATGATATGATATATGGATTATCTTTAGGATATAATGTTTTAACAGTTTCAACTTGGTATATTAAAGAAGATATAAATGAAGAAATAGATGACTTACTAGATAAACCATTAACTTATGATAGAATTAAAGAATTTTATTTAGATCAAGAAGATTTAAGGTTTATTGCTGAATGTGACTTAAATAAAAATTTAGAATCTGACTTGATGAAACATAAGAAGAATCAAAAAATAATAGACTCTATTGGAAATATAGAATTATTTGATAATGAATATCAAGAAATATATTTAAAACTAGTAAGAAAGATTATACAAATGCGTAATGTAGATATAGAAATTGATAATTTAGTTAGATTAACAGGCCTTTATTTAGAAATGGGTGCTCAAATTACTGAATTTGATATGGAAGATATAGAACATTATTTAGAAATAGGAGGTAAAAATGAGAACAGAAGACTTTGATTATGATTTACCAGAAGAATTAATCGCACAAACTCCTTTAGAAAAAAGAGATAGTTCTAGATTACTTATACTTGATAAAAATACAGGAGATATAGAACATAAACATTTTAATGATATTATAGATTATCTTGATAAAGGAGATGTACTTGTTGTTAATAATACTAAAGTATTACCAGCAAGGATTATAGGTACTAAAGAAGATACAAATGCTGTTATTGAAGTACTTATGTTAAAAGATCAAGGCAACGATACATGGGAGTGTCTTAGTAAACCTGCTAAAAGAGTTAAAATAGGTACTATAATTAAATTTTCAGATGAATTAAAGGCAGAGTGTACATATATAGGAGAAGAAGGAATTAGACACTTTAAATTTATCTATAATGGTATTTTTTTAGAAATATTAGATAGATTAGGAGAAATGCCGCTTCCTCCATATATACATGAAAAATTAAAAGATAAAGATCGATATCAAACTGTATATGCTAAAGAAGTAGGTTCAGCTGCTGCACCAACTGCAGGTCTTCATTGGACTCCAGAATTATTAAAAAAAGCTAAAGATAAAGGAGTTATTGTTGAAGAAATAACTCTTCATGTAGGACTTGGAACATTTAGACCGGTTAGTGTAGAAGATGTTACTAAACATAAAATGCATAGTGAATTCTATTCTATGACAAAGAATACTGCAGATGTCTTAAATGAAGCCAAAAAAGAAGGAAGAAGAATTATTTCAGTAGGTACAACTACAACTAGAACACTAGAAACTATAATGAATTTATATAATGAATTTAAAGAATGTTCTGGATATACAGATATATTTATTTATCCAGGTTATGAATTTAAAGCAATAGATGCTCTTATTACTAATTTTCATTTACCAAAATCTACATTAGTAATGTTAGTTAGTGCATTTGCATCAAAAGATTATATAATGAAAGCATATAAAGAAGCGGTTAAAGAAAAATATAGATTCTTTAGTTTTGGAGATGCAATGTTTATTAAATAAGGAGGTTTTATGAAAGCAATAATTTTAAATGACAATAATGCTCTTATATTAGAAATATCAGAAGCAAAAGATGAAAGTAATGGTAATTTGTTTAATATAACAACATGTGGTGCAAATATAATTACTTCATCTGTTGATACTTTAATCATTGATGGTAATGAAGAAGTAGTTAAAAACATAACTGAATCTTTAGTTGGTGAAGGAGCTACTATCACATATTATAATCCATCAAAAAAAGAGAAAAAGGTATTTCAAAAAAAGAATGGTAAAACTAGAACATTATCTAATCCTAACTTAAATAATTAAGTTAGGATTTTTTTGACAAAATAATATAAATATGTATAATATTAGCGGTAAAAAAAAGGGGAGAAAAACATGAATATAATTGCAGATAATGGAGTAAATAAAACACTTTTTAGTGAAGCGTATGATTGTAATTTAAAACTTATTTGTGTTGGGAATGATAATCTAAAATCAAAACTATCATCAAGAGTTAATGATAAATTAAAAACTGTAAAAATTGTTAGTAAACCAAATGAAATTGTAAATAATACTAAACCTGGAGTTACTACTACAAATTTTAATCATGAAATAAATTTTCAACGTGATAAAGATATAATAAAATCTGTAAATATTGATATTTATGATTCAAAATTTTATACAAGATTTTATATAAAAAATTTATTGCATACTGAAGCTCATGAATTATTTCATATGTTTTCAGCGTTAGTTCCGGGTATTATGAAAAATAATAAAAATATTTATTATGAAAATGGTAATCTTTATTATAATTGTATTGGAAATTATATGGTTTATAAAAATAACGAAAGCGTAGAATTAGGTTTAATGTTCACTGAAACTTTAACTGATTTACTTGCAACTATTTCATTAAATACTTATAGTCCTCATTATTATAAAAGAGATACTGCTAATAAAATTTTAAGAACTAATCATTTTGTTGGTATAGAAAACATAAGTGATTATACGTTTTTTACTTCAATGACTAGACTTGCTCTAGCAGCATTTAATAATGATCCAAATGTTGATTACGATTCTATGATACTTAATGGACAAAATTTATTTTTTTCTAGAATAAAAGGCAGAAACGGACAAATTTTAATGAAAAATGATTTATTATATGGTTATATGGCAGATCCATTACATACAAAAAGAGAATTTGAAAAAATAATTGGTCCTGAGTCATACGATAAATTCATTTATGCTTTAGACGAAGTGTTTAAAAATGCTTTAAATACAAATAGTATAGATAAAGATAAGATTAAATTATATATGAAAGTATTACCAATTTTTTTAAATTTAAAACTTAAAAAATATAAACAACTTGGTATATTTAATGATGATGATATTGTTAAGATAACTAGTAATTTTAATAAAATTTGGAATGAAATAAAAAAAGAATATGGAGTTTATTTTACTAAAAAAGAGATAAATGAATTTTATAGTTGTAATATAAAATATAATTTAATAAAAGGATTAACTTTATAATTAAGAAATATTTTAATATATTTCTTTTTTTTGTTTGATTACATTGACAATTTTATATAATCATTTATAATAAACATTATTGAAAAAAACTTGAGAGGGAGATGAGATCATATGTTAAAAACTAAGTTACCTGTTATAGTTTTAAGAAATATGATCCTTCTACCTTCTGGCGAAATAAAATTAGAATTACAAGAGTCCAATGATAAGAGTATTATTGAAAACGCAATTAATGAACATAATGGATATGCATTACTTGTTTCACCTAAATTTGCAACTTTAGAAGATATTAATAAAGATGAATTACCTAAGCATGGTATTATAGGTAAAATTAATAGTAATTTTGAACTACCTAATGGTAATATTAGAATCAGTTTATTTGGTATTAATAGAGCAAATATATTTGAATATATCGAAGAAGATAATTATAGATTAACTGCAGTAATAGGACCTGTTAGAATAAATGAATTAGATGAAGAAATAGAATCAGCTAGAGTTAGAATTTTAAAAAATGAATTTTCAAAGTATGTTTCAGTAATACCTAATATATCTAATTATTTAATTACTAAGATTAATGAAGAAAATTCTTTGGAGAATTTAACAGATATTATAGTTAACGTTTTACCATTAAATTTTGAAGATAAATATAAGTTTATAGAAGAAGAGAGTGCTTTAAATAGATGTGATATCCTTATAAATATTCTTAATAAAGAAAAGAATATAGGTACAATAGAACGAGAACTTGAAGAAAAATTAACCGAGAGCATGGATGAAACCCAAAAGGAATTTGTACTAAGAGAAAAGTTAAAAGTAATTAAAGAAGAATTAAATGAAGATAATAAAGATGAAGAAATAGAAGAAATAAGAGAAAAAATTAATAATTTAAAAGCACCAAAAGATATTAAAGAAAGATTATTAAAGGAATTAAAGAAATATGAAAGTATGCCAATTTCTTCACCTGAAGTAACAATTGTTAAAAACTATATAGACACATGTATTTCACTACCATGGAATATATTTACTAAAGATGAAAAAAATCTAGATAAATGTGAAGAAATATTAAATAATTCACATTATGGTCTAGATAAAGTAAAAGAAAGAATTATAGAACATATCGCAGTTAATAAGTTATCTAAAGAGAATAAAAGTCCTATTCTTTGTTTAGTAGGACCTCCTGGTGTAGGTAAAACAACTTTAGCTTTCTCAATTGCAAAAGCTTTAAATAAAAATTTTGTTAAAATATCTGTTGGTGGAGTTTCTGATGAATCTGAAATAGTTGGTCATAGAAGAACATATATAGGAGCAGAACCTGGTAGAATAATAAATACTATGATCAAGGCTAAAAGTTCTAATCCATTATTTTTGATTGATGAAATAGATAAAATGACTAAGGGTATTCATGGAGACCCAGAAAGCGCGTTACTAGAAGTATTAGATAAGGAACAAAATAAATATTTTAAAGATAATTTTTTGGAAGAAGAATATGATTTATCCAATGTTATGTTTGTTTTAACTGCAAACGATATTAATGCTATACCATATCCATTATTAGATAGATTAGAAATAATTGAACTATCTAGTTATACTAAATTTGAAAAATTTCATATAGCTAAAAAATTAATGGTTGATAAGTTACTTAACGATCATGGTTTATCAAAAAACAATCTACAATTTGATGATGAAGCACTATATTTTATAATAGAAAATTATACTAAAGAAGCTGGTGTAAGGGAACTTGAAAGAGTATTAAGTAAGATTATGAGAAAAGTTGCTAAAGAAGTTCTTAGGGATGAATCATTTAGTATAGTAATTAATAAATCAAATGTTAAAAAATATTTAGGTAAAGAAAAATATCAATTGATTAAAAATGATAAGAATTCATCTGGAGTAGTAAATGGTTTAGGTTATACACCATTTGGAGGCGTAATAATACCTATTGAAGTTAGTTATTATAAAGGAAATGGCAATATAATCTTAACAGGATCACTTGGCGATGTTATGAAAGAAAGTGCTAATATAGCAGTAGGATATGTTAAGAGTAATTCGGCTATATTTGGTATTAAAGAAGATTTCTTTAAAAAGAATGATATTCATATTAACGCTGTAGAAGGAGCAGTTCCTAAAGATGGTCCATCTGCAGGTATTACATTAACAACAGCACTAATTTCATCTATTACAGATTATAAAATTTCAAATAAAGTTGCAATGACTGGAGAAATAACTCTAAAAGGAAATATTCTTCCTATTGGAGGATTAAAAGAAAAAGCAATTGGAGCATATAATTCAGAAGTAACTAAGATATTTGTTCCAAAAGAAAATGAAAAAGATTTGGAAGATATTCCAGATGAAATAAAAAACAATTTAAAAATTATATTAGTTTCTAAATATGAAGAAATATATAAACAATTATTTAAATAAGAAGTTCTAAAATAGAACTTCTTTTAATATTATTAAATAGAAAAGAGGGATAAAATGAAAAAAATAGTACCATTTTCAAAAGATATAGTATTTAATACTGATGTATCTATGATTAATAGTATATCTCTTGAACATACATTAAAATTAAATAAAAATAATAATATAGAAGGTGAATTTATAATAAGTGGGGATTATAAAGATAATAATCTTATTAATAGTGAACCATTTATTTATAATTTACCATTTAATATTGAATTAGATTCAAAATATAAAACAGATAATATAAAAATAGAGATTGATGATTTTAATTATGACTTAATAAATAAAAACACCTTGGTTATAAATATAAATGTTTTACTAAATGATATAGAAGAACTAGAAGAACTAGAAGTACTTGAAGATAATGATAATATAGAAACATTAAGAGAAATAGAAGATGTACCTAGTATTATTAATGAAATAAGTTTAGATGAAGATAATTATATTAATTATCATATTCATATATATAGAGAAAATGATAATATAGATAGTATTATTAAAAAATATAAAATTAGCAAAGAAGAATTAGAAGAATATAATGATCTTTCTAATGTTACGATAGGTAGCAAGATAATAGTGCCTTCAAATGATTAATTATTTCATAGATAAATATGCATTAAAAGTAAAAAAAGTCACTAAAAAAGGGGATTTAACTATTTTAGAGACTGAATCAGAAAAGTTTGTATTTAAACAAGCTGATATTAAAATATATAACTATTTATTATCTAGAGGTTTTGATTATTATCCTATGATCATAGACTACCATGATAATATAATAATGTTTAAATATATAGAAAATATTGACTATGATAAATCAGAAAAATCAGAAGACTATATAAAATTATTATCACTTTTACATTTAAAAACTAGTTATTATAAAAATATTGATTTAGAGGAATTTAAAAGCATATATAACGAACTATATAATAAGCTTATCAATCTAAATAATTATTACAATTCATTAATCTTAAATATAGAGTCAAAAGAATATATGTCACCATCAGAATACTTAATAAGTAGAAATATTAGTAACATATTTTTGCTTATTAATAATTCATTTAAATTATTAGAAGATTGGTATAATAATATAAAGAATAATACTAAAAAAAGAGTAGTTACTCTTTATAATAATATTAATCTAGATAATATGTTAAAAAGTACTTCTTCTATATATTTTACTAGTTTTGATAATACTAAAGTAGATTTACCTATATATGATTTATATCAGTTTTATGATAAATATTGTTTAGATTATGATTTTCTTATTCTTCTTAAAAAATATGAAAAAGTTTTTAAATTAAGTAAAGATGAACTTGATTTATTAAAAATTTACATAGGTATACCAGATAAAATAAAAATAAGTAATAAAATAAATGATATATCTATTATTAAAAAGTCTATTAGTAAATTATATACATCTATTAATATTTTAAATTTTAAAAAAGAAGAAGAAACTAATGCACATGAGGATAAAGTCAATAAGTAATAATACTGCATTTATAGAAGTAGTTATAAATAAAAGAATTATAATTTGATAAAATAGTATTATAAATAATGAACATCCTAGTAAAAATAATATTAGTTTTCTTGTGTTTCTTAATAAATATCTTAAAAAGTTATTCATAAAATCACCTATAATAATATATGATTATATAAAAAAAGTGATATACTTTATTATGAAAATATGATATATTATTTATAGTAGAGGTGTATATATGAAGAAGAAAATAATGATTATAATAGGAATTGTTTTAATATTAATTGCTGGTATATTTATATTTATAAAATTGATACCAGAAGAAACTAAGGTAGCTGAAATTAAAACTGTTCATGGAATAAAGTTCTATAATGCTAGAATTGATAAAAAGGACAAAAAATATATATTTTATGTTACTTTATCTTGTTCTGAAGATGTAATTGCTGATAATTTTGATGCAGATATTAAAGATAAAAATGGTAAGTCTCTAGCAGTTTTAAAAGGGTTCATAGGTAATATGAAGAAAGATGATATTATCAATGTTGAAATAGAATCTCAAAATGATTTAAAAAAAGCATATCAAATTACTTATACAGTTAACGCTAAATGAAAAAAATATTAGTTTTTATATTGCTAATATTTCCTACATGTGTTTTTGCAAGTAGTAAAGATACAGTTACATTTTATAAATGTGTAGATGGTGATACAGCAAGATTTATATTAAATAAAAAAGAAATTAAAGTAAGATTTATAGGTATAGATGCACCAGAAAGTGCTAAAACTAATGAAGAACCAGAACCTTATGGTAAAGAATCATCTAGATATACTTGTAATAAATTAAAAAAAGCTAATAAAATTATCATAGAATATGAGCCAAAATCTGAAAAAGAGGATAGGTATGGTAGAGTTTTAGCATATGTATTTGTAGATGGTAAATTATTAGAGGAAAGTATAGTAAAGAATGGATATGCAAAAGTAAAATATATTAAGAGCAATTATAAGTACTATGATAAACTTAATAGTGCTGAATTAATGGCAATAAATAATAAGAAGGGTATTTATCAAGATAAAGATTATAGAGAAGAAGAAATTGAAAAAAGTATCGTTAAATATATTAAAAAATATGGTAAAAAGTTATTAAGTAATATTTTAAGAGAAATTTTTAAATAATTTCTTCTTTTTTTGAAAGTATTTTGATATAATGATTTTAAGGTGAGGAAGTTATGATGAAGAATTTTATACATTCAATAAAATTATCTAGATTATCATACTTACTTGAAGTAATAGAAGTTGGGGATTTTAGAAGTAAGATCAACGCTTACAATAAAATTAGAAAAATGAAAATCACTAAAGATATGGGATTACAAATCTTAAATGAAACAGATTTTGAACACCATAATACTTATAGTGATTTTAATATTAGTCTATCACTAATATCTCTTTTATTTGATGATTATTATGATGAATATTCAGAAAAATTAAGTGAGATATATCCTAAACTTACACTTGAGAGTAAATATGAAGTATTAAATCTTTTAGCATCTTCAGATAATGTAAGTGCTATTACTTTATATAAAGATTTAGTTCTTAAGTATGGTAAAGAATTAAATGATATTCCTATAGGTACTTTATCTTCATCTAACGAAAAATATAGTTTATTATTTCCAGACTTATTTAAAGCTTTAAAACTAGATATTAAAAGAAATAGTATATTATTAATATTAAATGACTTTTTAGTAAATGGTGCAGTTCTAGAAAAAGATATTAAAAAGAATAAAAAATTAATTACTGATTCAATAACTAAAATATTAAGAGAAGCTGCTAATTATAAGTTCAATAAAGATGAACATATAATGCAAAACAAAGACTATATTAATTTAAGAATATTTTTAGAAGCAATATGTAATATTGAGTTTTATGTATCAAATAAAGACACAAAATCTTATTTAGAAAAATTATTAAAGAAAAAAGATAATCAATTAAAACTATTTATTTTAGAAAATTATATTAAAAAGGGAAAAGATATATCTAAAATAAGTTTTAATACAATTGCAAAAGATCCACTTAGCAGATATCCATTATATTCTTTCTTAAAATTTTATAATTTAGAAAGATTAATGCCAAAAAAATATGCTAATAATAAATCAATCGCAGAATCAGATTTATATATAAATTATTGTATTAATTATAAATATACAAGTATTCCTGAAAATATGGAATATGTAGATGAAAGAATAGTAAATGATCTTAAGTATTATGTTTATAAATTTGAAACAAAATATAATTACAGAGAAGAAGTTAAAGATATAGCAACTGACTATATATTAAAAAATACTGAAATAGATAAAACTATAATAGAAAATAGTATTTTAAAATACGTAGGTATAAGTGGAGGATATAATAAAGACATTGATCCTTCTTTAATAGAAATGCCATTAGATACATTACATATTGTTAAATATACTGATAAATATGAAGATTTAATCGATGGTTTATTACCTAAAAAAGAAGCACCTATTACTTTTGATGCTTTAAAAGAAAAATTAGAAAAAGTAAATTCTAAGAAAAAGAATAAAGATCAAGAGAAAGTAGAAGAAGTAAAAGATGAAAAAGAAGTTAAAGAAGAAATAGTAACAGAAAAGACTGATTCTAAAACTGAAGAAAAGAAAAAATTCCAATTATTTAAGAAAAAAGAAAAGAAAAAAATTGAAGAAATTGTTGATGAAGTAGAAAAAGAACCATCTATTTTAAGAAGAATTTTTTCATTCAATACACTATTTATATTATTATTCTTAGCATTTGCGGGAGCAGTATTTGTTCTTTATACTTATCTAAATGGTATGGATATTTTGGATTTAAAGAATAATTCTAAAGATTATACTAATTTTAAAATATTAAAAAGTGTTACTATAAAAGATGATAATTATAAAGAAATTAATTATGATGCAATTTGGAATCAACCTGAAAAAGAATACTATGTTTTATTTTATAATAAGAAGAACAAGAGTTTATATCATAGTTATTTAAAAACTCTATTGAATAATAATTATAAAATTTATTATGTTAATACTAAAAAAGAAGAGAATAAACCAATATTCCAAGGTAACAATACTGGTTTTGTAATTACTAAGGATACATGGTTAAAAGTAAATGATAAAGAATATGAATTCTTTGTAGTAGGAAAGACTAATATTCTAAAAGAATTAAGAGATTATATAGATGTAATAAATAAAAAGATAGAAGAAGAAGAAAAAATTAAGAAAAAAGAAGCTGAAACTAAAAAAATAGAAGAAAAAATAAAAGATAAAATAAATAAGTTATTTAATGAAAAAACTGAAGCAAATAAGCTTGCAAAAGTAGCTTGTACAAAAAAATGCTTCAAAAAAATTGATTTTTATACAAAAAAAGTATATAATCTTAGCATAAACGTTGAAAAAGAGGAGTAAAATACTTATATTTTATAGAGAGTTAGCGGTTCGGTGAAAGCTAATAAATATAGTATTTGAAGGTAGCTTTGGAGTTTAATATCTAAGTAAATAGGATATTACGTTATTCGCGTTAAGAATTTAAGAGCATAGAAATATCTATGAAGTAAGGTGGTACCACGATCATTCGCCCTTACATCATAGATATTTTTTATTTTAGGAGGTAAAAAATGAATAAAGAGGTAGAATTTTTTGAAGAATATACTCATTCTTTTGATTTGTCAGTACCAGATATATATAGAAAATATGAGCATACATATCGAGTCATGAACTATTGTGAGGATATAGCAAAATCAATTGGATTAAGTGATGAGGAAGTGAATAGATCTAAAATATGTGGTCTATTTCATGATTTAGGTAGATTTCCTCAGTTTACTGAATATAAAACATTTATAGATCATAATTCGTTTGATCATGGAGATAAATCAGAAGAAATATTAAAAGATCATAATTACAATGATGAAATTGTGTTAAATGCAGTTAAATATCATAATAAAAAAGATGTCCCTAATTTTGATGAATTAACAAATATTCATTCCAATATAGTAAGAGATGCTGATAAACTAGATATTATAGATATGCAAATAAATGAACTAGATAGATATGACTATGAATATGATGAAATACTTTTGAATTGTTTTAAAGAACATAAGTTATTAGACAATATGGTAACTGAAACAAAGTTTATTAATTTAATAAGAATGCTTGCATTTGTATTTGATATAAATTATAAAAGAACAATAGAAATATTAATTGAAAAAGATATATTAAATAGAAAATTTAATTTATTAAGAAAGAATAAAAATAATAAAGAAGTAGATATTATTGAAAATGAAATAAAAAAATATATAAAAGAAAGGTTTGATGTAGAATGTTAGAGACAAAATACGATCATAAAAAAGTAGAAAAAAACAAGTATGAAGAATGGAAGAATAAGGGTTATTTTGAATGTGGAGATAAAACTAAAACTCCATTTACTATAATACTTCCTCCTCCAAATGTTACTGGTAAATTACATTTAGGACATGCATGGGATGTATCTATTCAAGATATTGTTGCAAGATTCAAAAGAATGGATGGATATGATGTTTTATGGCTTCCGGGTACTGATCATGCTGCTATTGCAACAGAATCAAAAGTAGTTAAAAAACTAAAGTCTGAAGGCATAAATAAGTATGAATTAGGAAGAGAAAAGTTCTTAGAAGCATGTTGGGATTGGACTCATGAATATGGAGGAAATATAAGAGGAGAATGGGCTCATATGGGTTGTTCTCTTGATTATACTAAAGAAAGATTTACTCTAGATGATTATTCAGTAGATGCAGTTAATAAAGTTTTTATAGAAATGTATAACAAAGGATTAATTTATAAAGGTAAAAGAATAATTAACTGGGATCCTGAAGCTAAAACAGCTTTATCTAACGAAGAAGTTATTTATAAAGATACTAAGGGTGCATTCTATCATATTAAATATTATATAGAAGGAACAGAAGATTATTTGGATGTTGCAACTACAAGACCAGAAACTTTATTTGGAGATACAGCAGTAGCAGTTAATCCTAAAGATCCTAGATATAAAGATTTAATTGGTAAAAATGTTATTGTGCCTATTGTAGATAGAGTTGTACCTATTATTGGTGACGAACATGCTGATATGGAAAAAGGTACTGGTGTTGTTAAAATAACTCCAGCTCATGATCCAAATGACTTTGAAGTAGGAAATAGACATAATCTTGAGCGTATTGTAATCATGGATGAAACTGCTCACATGAATGAAGAAACAGGTAAATATAAAGGTTATGATAGATTTGAATGTAGATCTGAATTATTAAAAGAATTAGAAGATAAAGAATTATTAATAGAGATTGAAGATATAGTTCACTCAGTTGGTTATTCTGAAAGAACAGATGCTATGGTTGAACCATATTTATCAGAACAATGGTTTGTTAAGATGAAAGAATTATCCGATAATTTAATAGATATGCAAAAGAATACAGATACTAAAGTTAATTTTTATCCAAAAAGATATGAAAAAACCATTATACAAAAAGCAGAAGAATGTTATGACTGGTGTATATCTAGACAATTATGGTGGGGTATAAGAATACCAGTTTGGTATAAGGATGATGAAATAAAAGCATCAGTTGAATCTCCTGGTGAAGGATGGGTACAAGATCCTGATGTTCTAGATACATGGTTCTCATCAGCTTTATGGCCATTTAGTACTCTAGGTTGGGCTAAAGAAGATAAATCGTTAGTAGATAGATATTTCCCAACTGATTTCATGGCAACTGGTTATGATATTATATTCTTCTGGGTATTTAGAATGATGTTCCAATCAGAACAGTTCATGGGTAAAAATCCTTTTAAAGACTGTTATATGCATGGTTTAATACGTGCTAAAGATGGAAGAAAAATGAGTAAATCTTTAGGTAATGGTGTTGAGCCAATCGATATGGTAGAAAAATATGGTGCAGATTCATTAAGATTTTATTTAACAACAAATAGTGCTCCTGGTCTTGATTTAAGATTTGATGAAGAAAAATTAACTTCAACATGGAACTTTGTTAATAAAATATGGAATGCATCTAGATTTACTCTTATGAATATTGAAGATATAAAAGAATTAGATTTTTCTAATTTAACCTTCAGCGATAAATGGATATTAACAAGATTTAATAGTACGGTAAAACAAGTTAGAAAAAACATGGACAAGTATGAATTTCAAAATGTAGGTTCTAAATTATATGACTTTATTTGGTCAGATTTCTGTGATGGATATATAGAATTTAGTAAATTTAATAGTGATAATATAAGTACTAAGAGTACATTACTATATGTATTAACTGGTATATTAAAATTATTACATCCATTTATGCCATTTGTAACAGAAGAAATATATCAAATGTTACCAATTAAAGATGCAGATAGTATTATGATAAGTTCATATCCTAAATATGATAAAAAACTAGATTATAAAGAAACTATCGATCTAATGAATGGTGTTAGAGAGTTTATTACAAAGGTTAGAACATTTAAGAAAGATAATAATATAAGTAAATCTTCTAAATATACATTTAGATGCTCTGGTGATAGAGAAATAGAAACATTAATTTGTAATACATTAAAACTTACAAAAGAAGATATAGCATATCAAGAAGAAATTGATACTTTAGAAAAACTAACATTAGATTATAATAATAATGATTTTAATGCGAATATAGAATTTTATTATACTATTAGTGAAGAAGATAAACTAAAAGAAAAAGAAGCACTAAATAAACAAAAAGAAGTTTTAGAATCTCAAATTGCAAGAAGAGAGAAATTATTATCTAATCCTGGATATGTAAATAATGCTCCTAAAGAACTAGTAGAGGAAGAAAAGTCAAAATTAGAAAATGAGAAAAAAGAATTAGAAGTAATTCTTTGGAAATTAAAATAAAAAAGATGACTATTTAGTCATCTTTTTAATGTTTACTTTAATATTATCTAGATTAGAATCTCCATCTTTGAATAATTCTTTTCTTGTAGCATTATAATAATCATTATAAGTTTCATACCCGTTTGATTTTAAATATGTACTAAAATTATCATAAGATCCTAATTCAGAACCATCAAATTCTAATGTTCTAAATGTTTTAGTAACGATTTTATGATAATCTGGATTATCTGTACGACCATAATTCTTATAAAGTGTAAATGCTGCAAGATCAGGATTATCAGAGTTTTCAATAAAACTAGCGATATCATTATATTCTATATAAGTATATTCTTGATCTGCTATTTTATCTTCATCTAACATTTCTACAATTTCGCCATTTTGATAAACAGCATTACCAATTCTAGAAAATGTAGCTTTATTAACTACTTCATCTAATTCTTCTGCATAAGTTTTAGTTTTTCTATCAACTTCGTTATTATGATTTATATAGTTAGTAACACCTATAGCCATACCTCCAACTAATAGAGTAGTGGCAATTGCTGTACCAATTAAACCATAATTATGAAATTTTCTTTGAACTGGTTTTCTAGTAACTGGTTCTTCAATTTCTTCTGCTTCTTCTTCATAAATACCAGTTTCTATTTCTACTATTTTATTTTGCATACGTTCTACAAAATTATAAAAGTTTTCTCTAGCTTCAATCTTTTTTCTTTCAATTATATCTTTGCTATGATATTCAACACCTGTTCTAATATCAAATCCTTTATCTAGATATTTAATAATAGATTCATATTTATTACGTTCTCTATCTATAGCTTTTTCTATTTTTTTAATAGCTTCTCTTCTTTTTACTAATTCTTCTATATCTTTTGTACTCATAATATCCCCCTTTTTTAGGCGAAAATACTATATCATACAAAGGTTTTTTTGTCAAATATTTTGCATATTGCATTATCTGTAAAATAAGTGATATAATTATCATAGAGGTGGTAAAATATGAATTTTTGTATCAAATGTGGTAATAAACTACAAAAAAATGAAAAATTTTGTACAAAATGTGGTAATAAAATTGTCACAGAAACAGATAAGAAACTGAAACAAGATAAGAAAAATCAAAATATTATCTTATTATTAGGTATTTTCTTAGTACTATTTTCAACATTTGCACTCGGAATAATCTCTTGGAAAAATATGGAAAGTATATTAAGAATAGCATTCTTTTCATTTGAATGCATATTGTTCTTTGGACTTAGTTATGTCATAAAGAAACTTACTGATAGTAAAATATATAGATTCTTCTTTGTAGTAGGGCTTATATTAATCCCATATACTTTGTCTTTAATTCCATATTATGAATTTTTAATAAACTATTTTAATAGAGGAGCAGGTTTATATATATATTTAGCAATTATTTATTTATTGATAACTGTTTTATATTTTATAATAAACAAAAAATTTGATAGTAGAGTAGTTGATTTACTTTCACTATTAACATTATTTATGTCTTTTGTATTTACTGGATTTATTTTTAACGATAGATTATCAGTTATTACATTACTTATATCAATTTATATTTTAGTATTATATTCTTTATCATTATCTAATATATTTAAAGATAATTTTAAGAAAATTATGAAGATATTTAGCTATGTCATATATTCAGCGCTATTTATAATACTATTTTTATCGTTAATAATTAATGATTTATTAGTTGATTCTGTATTAAATATAATTTCATTTATAATTTATTCATCAATAGGATATATATTTATTTATAAAAAAGAAAAAAATGCATTTTCAGTTATCACTCCATTATTTAATTTTACATTATTATGTGCATTTACTTTTTCTACTCTAAATTCATTTATTGCTATGTTTAATTCTACTAGCAATAACGATATAGTAATAGTATTTGCTTTATCTGTAATATCATATATTTATTATTTCATTTCTATATTAATGAAAAATAAATTATTTAATTATGTTTCGTTAGGCGTAACTTATTTTACTCAAATAGTAGCTATGACTTCTGGTTTAATAATTCCATCTTATGGATTATTAATAGTAATTACAAGTTTATTACTATTATTCAATATATTTAATATATTTATTCAAAAAAGATCATGGATTAATTATCTAATACCAATAAATATTTTCTTTATATTAGAATCTATTTTAAAAATGACATTTAATTTTGAATTTATATATGTATTATTAAGCACTGCATTAATATTTATAATAATTTATGTTATATTAAAAACATATAAGAGCAAATATGCTATGACATATTTAGCTACTTCTTATGCATTATGTATGATTTCTATGTACAATTTCTTAAAAGGATTTGATATTATTAATTTTGGTATAGTAGCAATATTATTAATAATATTCGTATTCTCTTATATATTTAAAGAAAGTATAGGAATAAGTATAGTTTCATTTATTTCATTAAATATTAGTTCCTTATTAATGTATGAAGGAGTGGAACATTCTATTTATTATGGTTTATTAACTATATCAGGATTAACATTAATATTTAGTTTATTAATTAATAAACTTAAAAAAATAGATTTAAAACAATATATTCTATATAGCGAAATAGTTATATTCATTATTACATTATTTAATAGTTTAAATTTACCAAGTTATATTCTATTTATAAATATATTTATTTATGCACTTAGTTATATGGCTCTAATAAAATTCCATAACTATAAATGGTGGAGATTAGCATATATAATGCTTGGTTTATTAACAATAATAAGAATTATTTATACATTAATTAATCCAATTGTTATTGCATCTATAATATCAATATTAGTTATTCTTATTATATTAACAATTATGTATTTACTTGAAATCGAAAAGAACCTAGCATTAGCATTAATATCATTAATTATTTTATATCCATATTATATGTTAATAGGAAATACATTTGCAGATTTGACTCAATTATATTTAATTCCAGCTTTAATATATACATTCATATTTACTGAAATAATTAATTTTAAAGATCCAGATACTAAAAAAGCATTTACTATTATACCTATAACTATTATAAGTTACTGGTTTGTTATGACTGGTGAAGGTGTATCATCAATAGTTATTAATGTATGTGTATCTTTAGCATACATAATCTTAGGTTTATATAGAAAGTATAATTATTTATTATATTTTGGTGTAATATTTATAGTTGCTACATTAATAATAAAACTATTCACAATTCTTAATAGTATGGCTGTAGTTATATTATTAATTATTATTGGATTTATCTTGATAGGTATATCTTTATTTGTAGAATTTAAAAAGAAAAAGTAATGATTGTTTCATTGCTTTTTTTATGTTAATATATTTATATAATAAGGTAGTGATAATATGAGAGAAAAAATATCTATAGAAAAATTTAGAGAATTAATTAGTTTATCAAAAATTATAAGACGTCCTCGTTCAGAAGAAGAATTAATTACAACCATTAATAAAACCTTGATTAAGCATAATGTAGAACCACTCCTTGATAAAGATGAATTCAAAAATTCTAATACTAATTTAAATTATAATGATTATGATGATTATTTTGCAACTAATGCTATAGAAGCATTAAAAATGCAACAAAGAGACTTACTTTCTTATGATTTAAGCAATATTCCGTTTGAAGAATGGATTGGTTTTTCTTTTGTAGAAGATGGAAACACACTTGATTTATCTAAAACAAAAGGAAATTATGATTTCAATTTTATAAAATTCATTTACACATCTTCAAAAAACAATTCATTTACCTTAATAGGAAAAGGTTGTGACATTAAAAATCTTAAACGTATCAATTTTGAACCAGTTACTAATTATTATAGAGAAAATGTAAAAATCTATAAAGAAAATTTTGATCAAGAAACTATAGATTCAAATAAAGAAGCATTTATAGAAGAGTATCCAGATGATTTAAAAATATTTATACAAACAAATCGCTATAGTATAGAGTCCTTTTTAGCCTTGTCCGACGAATCACTTGATATAATTAAAAACGATTCTTTTTTTGATGAACTTTTGATTAATCATCCTGGAGTAGGGATAGATACTATATTACATAATCATTATTTACAAAGTAAAGAAAGTGAACTTCTTTTATTAGATTTAGCAAAAAATAATAAAGAAGTTTTAAGAGAAATATATTATAGTTCTGATTTTAATAAAGATAAAATAAAAGAGTACATTGTTAGTTCAAATTTTAATAGTGAAAAGTACTTAGAAATGCTTCATAAGGAAATATATGATGTAATTATAAAAAAAATGTATAGTGACTATATTATTTATTATTCAAGTATAAGTTTATCTAGGAGAGTAGAATTTGATAATCAAATAGATGAATTAATTAAACATATTTATCCAGAAATAATTGATATAATTAAAGATAATAATGATCTTGTTAAAAAAATAAATAATAAAGATTTATCACTAGATGATTTTTTAAAATATCCAGATTTATTAAGTAACCCTATATTTCTTTATTTTTCAAAAGATATGAATTTAAAAAAATTTATTACAAACGAAAATTTTACACCAGATGAAATAAACAATAGTACAGATGTATACCAATTAAAAAAGGAAAAAGCGTTAAAACAATATGAAACATTTATTTATAATTGCAAAAATTTTGAAGCAATAAAAGAACATATAATTAAGGCAAATGAATTAACAAATATATTTATAAATCATCCAATGGACGAATATCAAACATCAAAAGAAAGAATATTATTTGATAGTAAAGATGAGTTTTATAAAATATCTACAGAAACAATTAATAAATTTATAAATTACTACAATTCTATAAAAAACAGTGATTACCAATTAGTAATTATTCAATTGTTACAAGATAAATTATATGATTCTGCATCCATAGATGATTCATCTTTTAATGTGATTATTGATTTTTTAAAGAAAAGCATAAATAACAATGGTATAGATGAATTTTCAATAGTATATTTACAAAATGTATTAAGAAGAGAGGATTTTTCCAAAAGAATTAAGTATAATAGTGAAAAAGCAATTAATCTTTTAAAAAAATACAACATTGATAATTCAAATCATGTCTTGTATACTAGTTTTATTAATATAATTATAAATAATAGCGATATTGAGATAAATCAAAATGTTATATCTGAATTAGATTATATAAAAAATATTATAGATATAAATAAAAATAGAAACAATATTTATGGAGATAAAATAATTGATGCATTTTTTACTAAATACTCAAATAGACTAAAATTGGATAGTGATGATATAAAAAAAGTAAAGGATTTAGAAAAAATACTAAATTATATTGAAATAAAAGCAAAAGAATGTAGTGAATCTCAAATAAACTCGTTTGTTAATTATATTGTAAGATCAATAGAAAATAATAACATTAATTCTGATAATTTAGATACTCAATTTAAGTTAGGAAATAGAATAGTATATTCAAATTCTAGTGAATTAAGAAGAATATCATTCGAAGTAATTAATCAGTTATCTAAACTTCCTATAGAAGAAGCAATTAATAAATTAGATTCTATAGAAGATATATTTTTAAAGAACAATCTTCCATATGTTGCTAAATTATATAGAGTATTTGAAGCATTACATGAAAATATGATTTTAGATGATTGTAAGTCAAATAATTTGAATTCTAGAAAAAATAAT
>Ga0129307_1000965_pt1 | contig 37093 bp, 26 predicted proteins | sample P1105metagenome_FD_94437 | JGI IMG/M metagenome (GOLD analysis project Ga0129307, IMG submission 94437) | Capybara group fecal microbial communities from Wisconsin, USA - P1105 metagenome | ecosystem: Host-associated > Mammals > Digestive system > Large intestine > Fecal | place: USA: Wisconsin...
CTTTTGCAAGATAGATGGAAGCTTCATCAACATCATCATTGTTCTTTGTAAAATTGCTGTTTTTAACAATGACAATAGGACAATCGACGTCCACTGAATTTGTTGAATTTTTCAATAATGATAAAATGAATAAGTCATTGTTATTCAATATAACAGTCATGTTAGAGAAATTAACTGTATTTTTGCCAGCCACGATGAATAAAGGATCATCACTGGAAAGCAATTGATTGGAACTTGAATCTATATCATCCAATAAGATTCCACCAACTATGCTAATTGATTTATTGACAATTATGGAATCCTTAATGGTATAAAGACTATTTCCTAAATAAATGACGTCACCGCTTAATGCAACATCTACTGCATTTTGAATATCCCAAGCTGGATTGTTGGAATGGACAATGTTTACAAAGGCATTGTTTTCATATAATGCATTGTCTTTAATTATTGAACCTGAAACCTTGTTTAAATAAAGTCCAAATGCAGTGTTTCCACATACATCAATATCATTTGAATAAATCTTCAGATTCTTGCTGTTTATCAGATTGATTCCGTAACTTGACCCATCTTCACGGCTATTGGCTATGGAAATATTATTATTCAAAACAGTCAAGGAATCTGTAATGTCATCATAATTATTGAATCCTTCATTAAATGCTGAAATGGCTGAAATGGAATTTAAATCAGCAACCAACTCAAAAACATTGTTTAATAATCTTATATTTTTAGCACTTTCATCTGAACCTATTATCTTAATGGCAGATAACTGTGCATCTCCAAGAAGATTTGAAACATCAAAATGATTATTCTCAATGATTAAATTGCTTACTCCATCTTTGATTATGATGAATGAAAATTCCTTATTCAGATTACTGTTTTCCAATTTAAATCTTAAATCAGAGATATTGGTGTTTGAAGCCATATCTTCCAAAATTATTGTGGAATTGCTGATTATGGAATCCTTATAGGAACTTATGATTAAAGGAATGTCAATTCTAATTGTCTTATTGGTTAGGTTAGCTATCTTTAAAGTGTCTCCAATAGCTATGTCAAAATCATCATGGAAGTTTCCGGCTGAATTGAAGATTGAATCGTAATTGTCATCACTCACTATAAAAACAGTTATTTTCAATATGGAATCGTTAAGTGACTCTATATCAATATCTGCCAATGTTTTAATGATATTCTCGCCATATAGAATATAACTTCCATTATCATTTAAAATGGCAGGATTTTCACCATTGATAACAATGATATTGTCAACCATGCTAATCTTAGAATTGTTTAGGACTAAAGCATAATTTAGAGAATCAACAGTGATTGTGTTGTTTATGAAGCTGATGTTTTCAACATTATCCAAATGGAATGCATCGTTACCATTTTGAATCATTAAAGAAATATTATCAATTCTTATGTTTGGGAAAATGATGTTGAATGGAATATCACTTATTTGACAATTTTCACCTAAGATTCTAATCCCTTGATTTATTGTGATAGAATCAATAGGCAAATCAGCAAATTCCCCCTTAAGGAGAAGATTGTCAATGGCTTTTTGATCTTTCATCAGCCCTTGTGAATCAAAAGCATTGAAGAAAGTGCCGTTGCTGATTATTATTGAATTGTTGATGAAAGTGATGTTTGACTTGTTTTCAACTTCTGCAAAATTGATGGCTGTGCCGTTGAAATCAAAGATTCTGTTGTTTTCTATATGAATGAAATCCGGAATCTTCGCTTTTGAAAGGACTTTGACTATAATGGCTGTGCCTTCAGGAGAGTGAATGTCATTATCACAGACAGTCACATTGGTCATGTTTCCTCTAATGTACATTCCATTTCCTGATGTCATGTTGATGAAATTGTCTCTAACCAATGTGTTTGAAGCGGAAATTGAAAACTCAAATGCATGCTCTCCGCTTATGTTTTGAATGACATTTCCATAAGCTGTACAGTTGACTGTTACATAAATTGCAGACCCTGTTATTTTACTGTCATGAATTGTATTGTTTATGATAGTGTTGTCATAGGATGCATGTATTCCATACTCTCCACCATCAGTACCATTGTTTCCTTCATAATAGCTTCCAGCCAAAGCATAGATATTGTTTCCAATTATTTCATTGAAGCTTCCTTCTGAATCAACACCTCTATACATAAGATAAATTGTATTGTTAATTGCCTTATTGTAATCTCCCATGATATGGACACCATAAGCCCATGCTGAAGGGTTTGGCAGACCTGTCTCTTCACTGATTGCAGAAGACCTGATTGTATTGTTATAGATATTATTGTAATTTGATTTCTCCCACCCATAAGTTGTCAAATAGATACCATTCGAATCCTTGATGGTTACATCATTTCTATAAATGTTGTTGTAGTGGGACTCTCCAAGCAAGATTCCTGCACGTTTCCATGACATGTTCATATAGCCTGTAAAGGTGGTCTCAAAGACATTGTCATGGATATTGCAATAGCTGGACCCTACCAAAAGGGTCGGATTGCTGTTTGCACCTGTAGAATAGGCATTGTTGTTAAATACATTCACATGATTTGAAGAGACTACATAAACACATGGGTGCTTTTCAAGATGTACTGTAAACCTTAAATTAGAGACATTTGAATAGATTGGAGAACTCACGTTCTCATATTTAACTACACAATTGGTAAGATGAGCATTTTTTAAGCTGCTTGTGATAGAGCAAGGAATCGTGAATGTGAAATTCACCTTATTGAAGTTTCCAGACAAGTCAATGATGTCTCCTGATTTGACAATTGAGGTATTCACATAACCATTCTTGAAATATTTTGAATAGTTGGATGGGCTTACCTTATGCACATTTCCACTGGAGCTTGCTGATAGAACATCATTTTGAGCAATATTTTCATCAGCAATAAGTTCATCCTCACCATTTTCATCAGCCATTTGGCAAGAATTAGAAACTGATGAGATATCATCCTTTTCCTCATTTAAGGAAACCTCATCAATTGAAGTTTCCTGGAGATCCATATCATCAACAGAAGTTTGAATACTGTCACCATCTACAGTAGATGCACTCGCAAATGAGATGCTTAGAATAATAAGAATTATTGACAATATGCAAACTTTACTTAATTTTTTCATAATTCCACCAAATAATCTTAAATTGAATTTAGTTTTAGACAAATAAATTTTATTAATATATATTAAAATTTTTATTTTATTATATATTAATTATTTGATTAAATTGGAAATCTTGGTTGTAAAAATAGAAAATACGAAACATAACAAAAAAATACTAAAAAAATAGTAAAAAATAGTCAATAGATAGAAATAAAAATAGTTAAAAATAATACGAACAAATAAAAAATTCCTAAAAAAAAGTAAAAAGAAAAAAGAAAAAATTTGTATCAAAATTGAAATAATTTTGATCAAACTTTTTCTAAAAGTTTGGAAGAGTTTAGAAAGGACTTGGAAGTCCCATGTTGACTCTTCTTTCGATTTCTTTTCTACCTTTGTCCTTTTTACCGTTAGCTAATTTTTCGAGTAATTCTAAACCAGGTTTTACATCATCCATTGGTTTGGTTTCGATTACTCCAGCTTCAACAGCTGCGGTAAAGATGTCTGCTCCGTTGTCAGTTCTGGTAAATACAGTGGACCAGCCATCTGGGGAACCTACAGATCCAGTAGATACATCAGCTAATTCTGCAACATAGTCGAGACAGATGTTACATCCAGCTTGTTCGTATCCGTGGGTTTCTTTTAATGCAAGTCCAGATTCTTTTTCAGGATCGGTAATCCAGAATTTTCCTTTACCAATGTCCATTTTGTTAACATTTTCTAAGGAAGAGTTCATTTTACCTTCTACGAAGGTTTTTAAGGAATCTCTTGGGAAGTTTTCCATACAGAAAATACCGATGATTAATGCGAGTTTATCTGCTACAAATCTGGTAGCAAATGGGTAGGATTGCATTTTTCTGAGTCCCATAATTTGACAAGGAGTTCCTACAGTTCCGATTTTTTCAAGACCGTATTGTCTTACAGCTTCTTTGAGTCTGATTGCGTTTGGAGAGAAGGTGTATTTGGTACCTGCTGCTGCAATGATTTCTTCTGGAGTCATTGCAATAGTTGGTTCAGGTTTCCATGCGTCTTCAGTATCTCCAGCAACAATAGCTCCTTCAATGATGTTTTCTTCTAAAGCGTAGCATAATAATGCGCTTACGATTCCACCATCTTGTGCGACTTTTTGGATTGCTTTGTCAGTAGCTCTTGCAGATACTACTTCTTTATATGTACCGAATGCCATTTTACTTCCTCCTATAATCCTAAGTCCTTTTTAATTTGTTCAGCAGGGAACCAGGTTCTTGGACAGTGAGTAGTACATGCACCACATTTAATACATCTGTTTTTGTTGTGGGATGGTCTACCTTCAATCATTTCAAGAGCTCTGGTTGGACATGCTAATACACAAGTTCCACAACCAGTACATAATGCTTTGCTTACAACATTGGTTTGTAAGTCACAACCACATGCTAAGTTGCATGCTGCCATGTCTAACATAGGTTGTAAGTAATCCATGTCACCGTTAATTAATGCAACAACTACTTTTGCAATAATTTCAGGGGATGCTGGGCATCCTGGAATAGCACAATCTACTTTAATTAAGTCAGAAATTGGTACAAATGATTCATGTTTTGGTTGAGCTAATTGTCCACCACGTGCGTAACGGGTGAAACAACCAGTCATAGCACAAGATCCAAATGCGCAAACTAATCCTGATTTTTCTCTTACTTCCATAAGTTCTTTTACACTGTGTTCATCTTGTAAACAGACAGACCCTTCGACTAATGCTAAATCCATTTCAGGCATTTCCCATAAATCTACTAAAGTTGTTCCGTAAACAATGTCCACCATATCAGTGAGTAAGGTTGAGAGAATGTCATAGTTTTCAGTTAATGACATACCGTCTCCAGTACAACCACTCATGTGAATATATCCTATTTTTGGTTTGTCAGCCACTTTTTCAACCTCCTGTGTTGAAGATTCTTTACTTATTTGCTCAGATGATTCTGCTTGTTTTTTAGCCTCTTCTTCAGCTGCAGCATCAGCTGCTTTCTTCGCCTCTTCAGCAGGCTTTGATTGAGCTTCTACTTCGCTTTTAATTTCTTGTTTTAATTTAGCTTTTGCTTCATCATCTTCTGCGTCCGGTTTAGCTTCAAGGCCTAAAAATTTTCTTAATTTGTTTTTTAATCCATCAAGCATTGCTAAACCCCTTTAAAGTTCATTTAATATCATTTCAATAGCTTTTGGAATTGCTGCCTCCACTGGCTCTGTTAAGCCCATATCTACATCTGGTGCAGTGATTTCTCCAGGTTTACATCCTACAATTACTACTTCAATTCCCCTATCAGCCAAATCATGAAGCGGCTCTTCAACAGGCCAAGTATGAGCATTTTCATACTTTCCTTTCGGCATATCATAAGGGCTGAAAAGTCTAAGGGTTCCTGGTTCTGCATTCCATTCAACTACATCAACTACAATTATCTTTTTCCAATTGTCATCAGGCATGGAAAAGATGAAATGAGTTGCACCGGTTCCTGCATCAATGAACTGAGTGTCTTCCGGCTTTTCAATATCATTTTCTTTAAAGTAATCTTCAATAGCATGTATAACCATTGGACCGAAGCCGTCATCTTTAAATAAAACATTTCCGCATCCAACTACTAATCTTCCTGCATCATAAGGCATAATATTCCTCTCTATCAAAATCTAAAAAATTAAATTCTCACCATTTCGTTTTTAACAACTGATCCATCTTCGTCGTCAACTACCATTACGTGAGTTGCACAAGATAAACATGGGTCGTAAGCTCTGATTACGTGAGGTCCCCATTCGTGATGGAATCCTTCAGTTGCAGGACCCATAGTTGGGATGTTCCAAGTAGTTGGTACTAATGCACTGTAGAAAGCGGTTTTTCCGTCTTTTACTTGTGCCATGTGAATATCAGTTCCTCTAGGAGCTTCGATTACACCGATACCTAATTTGTTGGTTCCTCTTGGGTCGAAATCTGCAAGGGTATTAGCAGCAGTGTCTAATTCATCTAAGATAGCAATTGCTCTGGAAAGGTAAGTTTTCATTTCACGAGCTCTAGCTAAGTGTTGAGCTACAACACCTTTTTCTTTGTAGCCTTGGAATTTATCTAATCTTGCTCTAGGACCAGTTTCTACATTTAAACCATCGTATAATGGTACAGTAGTACATGCTCTTTTACCGATTTCTGGGTCATCATACCATAATTCTGGTACAATTTCAGTAAATCTGTCAAGATCGAAGAATTCTCTTTTACCGTAAACGACATCACTTGCAAATACAGGAGCAGTAATAGCACCTAATCCTTCAGGAATGTCCTTTTCAAGGATTAAGTTAGCCATCAATTCAACGTGGTTGTCTACTACTGGTACTAATGCTTTGAGTCTGGTGTATAATTTTTTACGTGCAAGTTCAGATAAGTTTCTTGCCATACCACCGATTCTTACGTCAGATGGGTGGATACCTTCACCAGCTACCATATCTACAACATATTGTGCGTTTTTCCTAATTGTTCCAACACTGTCTACTGCAGTCTTGAAAAGATCTTCAGGCACGAAGTCAGGTGCAACTAAGAAATGGTGAATTGCGTGACTGTTTAAGTTGGAAGCGGAGATTGTTAATTCTCTTAACAATGCTGCTGCTTTTGGAATTTCAATGCCTAAAGAGTCATCCATTGCTTCAACGGATGCCATTGTGTGAGGAATTGGGCATACCCCACAGATTCTTTGACAAAGAACTGGTGCAGTCTCAGGTGCTTTACCAGTAACCATTTTCTCTAAGCCTCTGACAGGTGTGATACTGAAGTATCTACCTTTGGTAACGATCCCTTCATCGTCAATTTCCATGACTAATTCCGCATGACCTTCTTGACGAGATGTTGGGGATATAACTATTTTATCGCTCAAATGTGTCACCTCTTATTTTATTTAAAATTTTAAAAGTTAGAAACTAACATTAATAATATATAATGCTAAAGTAATATAAATTAACCTTTTAAATTCAAAGAGAAACATTTAAATAGTTTTATTTATTAGGCGTGCCTAAATTTAGACTAAAAATCAAAAATTCGTTAAGAATTCTTGAAAAGTCAAAAAAACAAGCCCATATGCACGATAAAAAATCAATTAATTAGGTTAAGCTAAAAAATAAGAATGATTAATCATGACAAATACATGATGATAAATTTTTTAGTTTTTTATGAATTTTCTTATAAAATGTATTACTTTTTAAGAAAAAATGAATTAGAAATTTTGCATGAAAAAACAAGATTTATCATTTAAAAAATCATGCAAAAAATTAAATTTTTAATAGATTTTTTAATAGAGATTTTTATAGGGATTTTTATAGAAATTTTTAAAAAAAAACCAATGAATAATCTTATGAAAAATTCAATGATAGACCTTTAAAAAATATGATAAAATAGAAAAATTTTTTAGGAAAGATATATTTAAGATAATGTACAATAATAATATACAATTGTTTAATTTTTTTTAAATTCAATTTAAAAAACCAATTAATTCAAATTTATAAAAATATTCTTCTAATTGAAGGAGGTGAAAGAATGGACAATTCAAATATAATCATATCCGTAATTATTGTATTATGTATCGCTGCAGGAGTAACTGCATATGGAATAAGCGAAGGCGATAATGCAGTATTCAATGATTTGACTGGATTCTCCCCAGACAGTTCAAGTTCTCAAGATAATGGAATTGGCAATTTGTTTGGAGATAATTCAGGTGATGGAACTGGCTCAGATGTTTCCAACGGAGGAAGTTCAGGTTCCAGTGGAAGCAGTGGTGGAACACATTCTAACGGAGGCAGCAACTCTGGCTCTGGATCAGGATCTGGATCAAGCTCAGGTTCAGGATCTGGAAGTAATTCTGGAGGTTCCGGAGGACAAGGCCAAAGTAAAATAAGTGCGGACCAAGCTAAAGCGCTTGTTAACAATAATTTCATTAGTGAAGCTGGAGCATATGTCAGCAATGTAAAAGATGACGGAACTCAATACATCTGCTATATTTCAGACGCAAATGGAACTGTTGTAGATGCAATTGCAATCAGTTACTCTGGTGAAAACTTAGGAAAAGTATAAACTTTTATTTTGAGGAATAATCTTTACGTTTATTCCTTACTTTTTAACTTTTCAATTACTTTTTTTTAAAAACTTTTTTTAAGAATGTAAATCTTTTTTTAAAAGTGAAAAATCTATAAAAATGAATAAATTTATAATATATCGTTACTAAAATATACTATATTATCAATTTAAAAAAATTGATGAAGTGATTTTACAAATATTACATTCATAGAAATTTTATAAAAAATATTGCAAATCTTTTTTAAGATATTCTAAAAGAGGTGGAAATATGGACAATTCAAGCATTATTATTTCTGTTGTTATCGTATTGTGTATCGCTGCAGGAGTAACTGCATATGGATTAACAAATGACAGCAATAGTGTATTCAATGACCTTTCAGGTTTTACACCTGATGACCAAGGAAACACAGGAATAGGAAATAATTCTACTGGCCTTGATGGAAACGGCACTGGAACTGGTGACAATACCGGTTCAAGCAGTGGAACCAGCAGCTCCTCAAGCAGCAGCTCAAGCTCAAGTTCTTCAGGCAAACATAATGTAAGCCCTGAAAAAGCTAAAAAGATTGCTGAAGCTCAAGGATGGGAAGGTTCCTGGTGTTACAGTGTAAAATACAATTCTCATGGTTATTACACTTGCCTTTTAAAAGATGCTAAAGGCCGTACTGGTTATGTACTTGTTGGATCTGGTACTGGAACAGTGTTAGAAGGTGCTTGGAGTGATGAAGTTGTACCTGAAGAAGGTAACAACACTGACTCAAGCGATGATTCAGATAATGAGACCAACAGCCAATAAGTGATCAAAAAATTAAGTTTAACAAAAATTAAACAGTATTGAACAAACAAGAATAAATTCTAAAAAATTGAATTACCAATTAATCTATTTTTTAGTTTTTATTTTCTTTTTTTATTTCATTTATTCAATTTGTTTTCATGAATTATTTTTATTAAGAAAACAGTTTTATCAATTTAAACTTATTAGAATTTTTAATTTAAAAAAAGAGTATTCTTTACGATAGTTTTATATATCATAATAAACATATTATTAAATGTTGTATATAGGGCCCGTAGCCTAGCTGGACAGGGCGTCGGACTTCTAATCCGAAGGTCCCGGGTTCAAATCCCGGCGGGTCCGCTCTATTACTATTTTTACTATTTTTATTATAATTACAAAAGAAGACTACTTAAGATATCTTAAGCAGTATAAGAAATGATATAGGCTTGTAGCCCAGTTTGGATAAGGCGTTAGACTCCTAATCTAAAGACCGCGGGTTCAAATCCCGCCAAGCCTGCTTTTAAAAACAATCAAAACTACTAATTTTACCGTCTTGTTTTAAAAAGAGCATTTAAAAATAATCTAAAGTTACTATTTTTTCAGACTTTTCCGGTTTCTTAAAGTCCTCATTGAAAGATATTTCACCATATTTGCCTCCACCACCAGGAACAACATTTAATGTCTTATTCCTGAATCCTTCTATTCCAAGGGCTACCTTATCATCTATTTTTGAAATATCCTCTAAAGGAGTGTTTATTAAAACATCAATTTCAGGACCGTATGCATCAATCAATTTCTGCCAAACCCCCTGAACGGTTTTGGTTGTAATCCCCTTATCATAGATCATGCTGATTATTTCAGCAAGAGGCATCAGATGAACATAAGGAGGCCTATGGCTTGGATGATGAGGCTCTTTGTAATCTGCGATTTCACTTATTCTAAAGTCCACTCCCTTCTTGATTCTGCCTCCACAGGAACATTTCATTCCATTGGATTTGGCAATTTCAGGGTCTATGATCTTATAGCATTTTGTGCATGCAGTCATATGATACTTTCCCAAATTGGGAAGAAGACCATAATTTGCCTTAACAGTCTTATGCTTCAGCGCCTTTTGAAGTGATGTATATGAAATGTCTTCCATCTCTATTTGATTGAATTCCCTTCCTAATCTGTGAGGCCATGGTGAATGGGCATCAGAATTGGTCAAGAATACAAAATCAGCGAGTTCCTTTACAGTATCAGCCATATCTGTATCTGCAGACAACCCTAATTCAACGAAATCAGGTGCCTTTTCATAACAGTCATAAATGCTGTCATAAGTCTTATACATTCCTGTCCATGGAGTGAATGAATGAGCTGGACCAATCATGCAATCATACTCTTTCACGAGCTCAAAGAGTTCAGCGCCACTTAAAGGGCTTCTTGGCCTTCCATCGATATACTTGTTTGGAGAGACCAGCTTTTCTGAAAGCTCATGAGCAACTTCAATATTCGGCAAAATGATTACGTGGTGGATCTTGTGTTGAGCTTCAACCTCAGTTGTCAAGATGAAATCACAATCCTTATGGGAGTATATTCCATCACCCTTATATTCTGTGCTTTCAGCTACAATATCAAGCCATTTAGGATGAAAAGCATCTCCAGTTCCAACTAGGTTCAATCCCTTTTCACGGGATTTTGGAGCTATATTGTTGATAACCATATCCTTTGAAGTAGCTGCTGAGAAGCAACTGTGAGTATGTAAATCTGCATTAACCAACATATAATCCTTGCCTCAATCAGTATTAACCATGTCTTTTTTTTTATTTGTTTTATAAATTAAAGGTATATTAAATTTTTATTCTATTATGTGCAATTTCAACAAATTGGCTAAAACAATAAGTTTCTTATACATTGCCATTTCCTGTGGAAAAATTTATAATTGTCTTGATGTTATATTACCACAATCGTTACAAATATAATCGTATCTTCTCCATACGCAGGTACTGTCGCCAGGATCAGTCATAGTATGGTATTCAGTAGTTATATTTTTACTACCACATTTCTTACAGGTCATCCATTTTTCCTCTTCTAATCTTTTTTTATTTTCACGAATCACTTTTTCATTTTTAGAAATCTTTTCTAAAGCAGACTGATCAGTAATTCGTTTAGTTGCTTGTTGACGAACCAAATAATCTTCATCATTTAAAGCAATGTCAATTAAAACGGATTCATCAGTAATCCCTTCAACAGCATCATACCGAGCAAGCTCAATTTCATTATTTAAAGCAATGTTTATCAAAGAATCCTCATCAGAAATTTTTTCAATAGCTTTTCTAACAGCCTTAAAATCAGTAGCATTCATAGCAATATCTGATAAAATAGATTCATCATTAATTTTTTCAATAGCAAGTGAACTAGCATCGAAAAGAGAAGCATTTTTAGCAATGTCTGCTAAAACAGATACATCACTAATCTTATTGACTGCATAACAACAATCGGAAACTGAAATAGCATTTTTTGCTATAACTGCTAAAACATGTTTATCATTTATATTTTTAACATTAAGTTTCTTAATTGCCTCTTTCCAGACTTCAGAATTAGAAGTGTTTTTAATAATTTTTACTAAAATGGCTTCATTGCTTATGTTTTTAATAGCACACCTCCTATTGTCTGTATCCGTACCATTCATAGCAATATCTGAAAAAATAGATACATCTTTTATATTCTCTATAGCTTTACAACGAACAAGCCGAACAGAATCATTATTTGCTATATCTAATAAAATAGATACATCATTTATATTCACTACAGCCCAATAACGGAGACTCCACTCAGAATCATTCTTTGCTATATCAGCTAAAAGAGATTGGTCTGTGATATTTTGAACAGCAATCTCTCGAATCTCTAAATCTTTATCATTTTTAGCAATGTCAAAAAGAAACTGTTCATCACTAATCCTACTAATCGCAGTTTTACGAACATCAGTATCAGAATCATTTTTAGCAATGTCTACTAATATATCATCATCATTTAATTCTTTTACCGCTTCTAATCTTACTTTTGAATCTTTATGCTGCCATTTGGGTGTTTTAAACCTATCAAATAAACCCATGTTCTCACCTTTAATGATAGTTAATTAAAATTATCTAAAGCATTATATATAATAATCATTATAGTTTTTTAGTATAAATAATTTTAAAAAATAACAATAGGTAAATAGAATTAAACTATAAAAATATTAATTAAGTAAAATTGAAAAAGTGATTCCATGACTAAAAAACGTTGCCCTTGGGCTGAAGATGTAGGGGAAATCTATGTAAAGTATCATGACGAGGAATGGGGAGTCCCAACTTACGATGACCAAGAACTGTTCGAGCTGCTTGTACTTGAGTCATTTCAAGCTGGACTTGCATGGATTACAATACTAAAGAAAAGAGAGAACTTTAGAGAAGCTTTTGATAACTTTGACGTTGAAAAAGTAGCTGCTTACGATGAAGAGAAAATAGAAGAACTCATAAACAATGCAGAGATAATCAGACATAAGGGAAAGATAAATGCTGCAATCAACAATGCAAAGATCTTTATTGAGATACAAAAGGAATATGGCTCTTTCTCGGAATACATCTGGCACTTTACAGGCAATGAAATATTGATTGATACTGAAGAAAACTATTTGACTAACTCTCCTCTCTCAGATGAAATAACTAAGGACTTGAAGAAAAGAGGAATGAAATTTGTTGGAACCACAATAATATACTCCTACTTGGAGTCAATTGGAGTAATAAATAATCATATTCATGAATGCTTTAGATACGAGGAATTGAAATGAAAACACGAGACTTATTGGAAGAAATAAAGGAAAACATTAAGGATTTTGACATTGCCCCATTTGAGGAAAGAGCAAGGGATGAAAACACTGATCAGACATCCAAACTACGTGCCAATTTCCATATTCAAAACTATAATGAGATTATGGAATTGAATATTGATGAGAATGATGAGAGCAATATAGAAATCGATGAAAAATTGGTAAATGACATTAAAGATGAATTGGGCAGATTCTTTGAAGGATGCTCCCCTGAAAGTGAAGAAGAATTTAAAAGATTCATAACCTATACTTGCATTTACTTAAGTCTGATAACAAAAAGGCCATTGCATCCTATTGGAATAGATATGCACAATGGAAAAACAGTATTTGGTGAAGAAAAAGATGGTGAAACAGTATACTATTGCGACATAAAAGAAGAGCAATCAAAGATTGCTAAAGATTATTACACTTGCCAATACTGTGTTTGCAAACCAAGTGAGTTAAAAGAGAATTGAATTTAAAAAATCGTGAACAAAATTTTAAAAATAGAATAGGTTGAATTTAAAAAAAGAATAAGAAATAAAAAAGAATAGAATATAATCCTATAATTGGATTACATTCGGTTGGACTTCATCATTGTCCTTTCCTTCATATAGGATTTCAGCTAATTTCAATAATTTTTCTTGACCTTTAACCTCATCCTTGAATAAAGGAACTTCTGCAACGACTTGATCTGAGAACTTTTGATCAATGAGTGCGAGACGTTTTTGCTGCAACATGTATCTTGAATGACAGAAGTCACAATCTGAAATGTCTGGCATGACTTGATTTACAATGATGCTGTCAGTTGTAATGTCATATTTATTCAATGCTTCAATAGCTCTTTCTGATTCATAAATGGACATTTCCTCTGGAATTACGACCATCTTAAATGTGGTTCTATCAGGGTCAGATAATACTGCCTTAGCTTCATCGATTTGCTTTTTAGTCTCTTCCAATTCCTTGCTGGACTGCAAGTCATCTGCTGCATCCATAAATGGAATGATATTCTTCAATGCATTTGCTGCACTACCTAATTTTGCTTTGGCTTTCATTAATTTCCCCACCCAAGAGTCCATGATTTCAGGGAATGAAAGCAATCTCAATGTGTGGCCTGTTGGCGCAGTGTCAAATACTACAACATCATACTCATTGGAAGTCATCACAGACAAGAACACTTCAAATGCAGCTGCCTCATCAGCACCTGGAGAAGCAGAAGCCAAATCCATTTGCTCACCTAAAAAGTCAAGGCCCATCAATTGGTCAGGGCTTGCTACAGACTTTTGACTTTCCAAAGCTCTTTGCTTTTCTTCCATAGCTTTGTCTGGGTCGATTTCAACTGCATAGAGGTTTTCATTGATTTGAACAGGGTAATGTCCAATGCTTACCTCAAGTGAATCGGATAATGAATGAGCAGGATCGGTTGATACGATTAATGTTTTCTTTCCTTGATTTGCTAACCACAATGCAGTAGCTGAAGAGATTGAAGTTTTTCCAACTCCACCTTTTCCACCTACAAAAATGAATGTGGTTTCTCCTTGCTTGAATTTAAATAAGTCTTTAAATGCCATATAATCCCTCCATAGGATTTAGTTAAATTATCTAAAAAGTTTTAGTAACAATAAGTTATTTTATTCTTCTTACATATAAAGTTTATCTTTTTTAAAAAAATTCCCTTAAAATAAAACGGATTACACAAAACAAAAACTAATTTTTTAATTAATTTACAATAATTTAATGAATATTTAATGGATATTTAATGAAAATTTTATATTTAATAAAAATAATAAATATAAATTAATATGATTTATTAATTATTTAATTAATTTCTATGCGTATTAATTTGAATATAATTTTTAAATTATACTTATGATTATCAAATTATCAAAATAAAAATGGTGATTTAGTGACTAATAACGAAATTGAAAAGAAATGGCAAAAAATCTGGAGAGAGAACAAGCTATTTCAATCAGACCCTAATGAAAAAGAAAAATTATTCATAACAGTGGCTTATCCATACCCAAGTGGGGCTATGCATATCGGTCACGGTAGAACATATACCGTACCTGATGTATTTGCAAGATTCAAAAGAATGGAAGGCTACAATGTATTATTCCCTATGGCATGGCACGTAACCGGTGCACCTGTTATAGGTATTGCAGATAGAATCAAAAGAAAAGATCCATGGACCCTTGACTTATATGAAAGAGTTCACAAGGTTCCTCATGACACCCTTCCAAAATTGGAAGATCCAATTAACATTGTAAAATACTTCAGTAACGAATACCACACTGTAATGGACGATATGGGTTATTCCATCGACTGGAGAAGGGAATTCAGAACTATCGATCCAACTTATCAGAAATTCATTACATGGCAAGCTAAAAAGCTTAAGTCCTTAGGCTTAATCAAGCAAGGTGAACACCCTGTAAAATACTGTCCTCACGATGAGAACCCTGTAGGAGACCACGACTTGCTTGAAGGTGAAGGTGTAGGGGTAAACGAATTGACCTTAATCAAGTTTGAAGTTGAACCTGGACAATACATCGTACCTGCAACCTTCAGACCTGAAACCATCTTCGCTGCAACCAACGTATGGTTAAACCCAGAGGTTCACTACATTGAAGTTGAAGTGAAATCCGGCGTTAATGCAGGCGAAAAATGGATTATAAGTAATGAAGCTTTCCTAAACCTTTCCAACCAGCATGACTTGGAGATTGTTGGAGACATTGACCCTAAACCATTAATCGGAAAATACGTTAAAAACCCACTTAATGGAGAACCATTACCAATCTTCCCTGCAAGCTTTGTTGACCCTGAATACGGTTCAGGAACAGTATTCTCTGTACCTGCTCACGCACCTGCAGACTATATCGCACTTAGAGACTTGAAGGAAAATGAAGACTTGATCAAAGAGTTTGATATAGCTGATGAAGTTGCTAAAGCAAACCCTATCAATGTTGTAACTGTAAAAGGATATGGTGAATTCCCTGCTGTGGAAGTCGTTGAAAGAATGGGAATCGAAAACCAAAACGACCCTAAAGTGCAAGATGCAACTGATGAATTGTACAAGGCAGAACACAGCAAAGGATACATAAGCGACCATATTGAAAAATACGCAGGAAAAAGAGTCGCATATATCAGAGATGAAATCAAGGCTGACATGATTGAGGAAGGCAGTGCAGACATCATGTACGACTTTGCAGAAAGACCTGTAATCTGCAGATGCGGTAACAAATGTGTAGTCAAGATTATGGATGACCAATGGTTCATCAGATATGGTGATGAGGAATGGACTGAAAAGACCCAAAAGTTACTTGCTCAAGAAACCATCATTCCTGGAGAAATCCGCTCCAACTTTGAATATTACCTTAACTGGCTAGACGATTGGGCATGTTCCAGAAGAGTAGGTCTTGGAACCAGAGTTCCATGGGATGACCAATGGTTAATCGAGCCTTTATCAGACTCAACAATGTATATGTCCTACTATTCAATAGCTAAATACCTTAAGGACATGGACCCTGAAGACTTGAATGAAGCATTCTTTGAAAAGGTCTTCTTAGGAGCCGACAGCGATGAAATCACTGTTGCACCTGAAATCATCGATGAGATTCAAGCTGAATTCAATTACTGGTATCCATTGGATTGGAGATTATCTGCAAAAGACCTTGTAGGTAACCACTTAAGCTTCTTGATGTTTACCCATGCAGCCATTTACCCTGAAGAGAAATGGCCAAAAGGAACTGTTGTATTCGGTATGGGACTTCTTGAAGGAAACAAGATGTCCTCATCAAAAGGTAATGTAATTCTCCTTGCAGATGCAATTGAGGAATACAGTGCAGATGTAGTAAGACTCTTCCTTATGGCTTCAGCTGAACCATGGCAAGACTTCGATTGGAGAGAGAAAGAGGTTAGAGGAACCCAAAGAAGACTCGAATGGTTTAGAGAATTTGCACAAAAAGTTGAAGACATCAAAGGTGAAAAGTTAGACCTTTCCAATATTGAAGAAGTTGCTCTTGAACGCAGCATTGACAAATGGATGATCAGCCAATTGAATGTGCATATCAAGGCTGCAACAGAAGCGCTTGAAGTTTTCCAAACCAGACAAGCATTGCAACATGCATTGTTCTTGCTTAAAAAAGACTTAGACCACTACATGTACAGAGTCAAAGACCTTGTAGGCAAGCAAGACCCAGCTGTAATCTATGTATTGTCTACCGTATTAAGCAATTGGATCAGATTGCTAGCTCCATTTACTCCACACACCTCTGAAGAGCTTTGGGAGAAATTCGGTGGAGAAGGATTCGTTTCCTTTGCTAAATGGCCTGAATATGATGAAGAACTCATCAGCGAAGAGATTGAAAGATCCGAATCCCTTGTTCAAAACATTGTTAAAGATATCAATGAAATCAAAAACATTGTGGACACCGATCCGGAAAAAATACACCTTTATTTAGCTCCAGATTGGAAATGGGAATTATATAAAATAGCTGATGAAGTCGGTAAACCTGACATCGGCCAAATAATGGGTAGGGCAATTGGTCAAAACATCTATGATAACAAAAAGGAAATAGCAAATGTCGCTAAGAAAATATCAAAAGAAATGACCAAAACAAGATACATCGGTAAGATTGATGAAGCTACCATCTTAAATGATGCAAAAGACTTCATTGAAGCGGAAGTGGAATCAGAAGTAATCATTCATACTGATGACAGATATGACCCACAAAACAAGGCAAGAAATGCAATGCCTTATAAACCAGCTATTTTCATGGAATAATCCCAAGCTTTTGACCTTCGGTCAAAACCTTGATCAAAACTTTTTCAGTGATTGATAGAACATGAAAAATAGTTAAAAATAGATAAAAAATAAATTAATAAAAATAGGTAATTAATAGCTATTTTAAATAGCTATTCTTCTTTTCTTTTTTTAAAATCTTTATAAATTTTCCTCTTTTTGTAAAAAAATAATAAAAATTTTAATTTTGAAAATATAAAAAAATAAAAAACTTTTTCTATAATAATACAGAATCAATAGCTTCTTTACAGATTCTTAAAGATTCATCAAGCTCTTCTTTTGTAATGACCAAAGGTGGGTTAAAGTACATTACATTACCTAAAGGCCTAAGCATCAATCCTTGTTTCAAAGCTTCCCTATAGATTTTATAGCCGATTCTTTCTGATGAATCAAACCCTTTTTTAGACTCCTTGTCCTCAACGAGTTCGATTGCATTGATGAGTCCCATCTGTCTGATTTCACCTACATTTGGATGACCATCAAATAATTCATGGAAACGATTGTTTAACCAAATTGCCTTTTCATTAGCCTCATCAAGGATATTGTCTCTTTCCATTATCTTTAATGTAGCATTTGCAACACTTGCAGCAAGTGGATTTCCAGCATAAGTGTGACTGTGCATGAAAGCGACATTATCAGAATAATCTCCATAAAATCCATTATAGATTTCATCTGTACTTACACAAACTGCCATTGCCATATAACCGTTTGTAAGCCCTTTGGAAATGCACATTATATCAGGACTTATTCCTGCATGGTCCACTGCAAACATCTTGCCTGTTCTTCCAAAACCAGTAGCTATCTCATCTGCAATCAATAGTACATCATACAAGTCACAAAGCTCCCTAAGCTTCTTGAGATATAATGGAGGATAAATCTTCATTCCTGCACTGCCTTGAATCAATGGCTCGATTATCATAGCACAGGTTTCATGTCCATATTCTGCAAATGCCTTCTCTGCATTTTCAAAACATTCACAATCACAGCTATCCCTATGCTTATTGTATGGACATCTGTAACAATCTGGAGCCTGAACCTTAATTGTATCTATCATGATTGGTTCAAATACCTTAGAATATTCATCCAATGCGCCAACAGACAATGCACCTAAAGTTTCTCCATGATAAGCATCAGTAAAGCACATGAAACGTTTCTTATGATCCTTTCCATTCTGTGCACAATATTGGAAAGCCATTTTGAGAGCACATTCTATGGATGCTGAACCGTTGTCAACAAAACTGAACTTGTTAAGTCCCTCCGGCATTACCTTGATTAAACGCTCTGACAATTCAATAATTGTCTTGTGTGAAAAGTTAGCAAAAAGAACATGATCCAACTTATCCACTTGACTTTTGAGAGCATCACTAACCTCATCATTGCAGTGTCCAAGCAAATTGCACCACCAGGAGCTGATAATGTCTATATACTCCTTGCCATCTACATCATATAGCTTAACACCTCTTCCATGGTCAATTATTATTGGTGGAAAATCTTCATAGTCTTTCATCTGGGAAGCAGGATGCCAAATATGAGCCAAATCCTTTTTTGCACATTTTTCACTTTCATTCATATTAAAACCTTATAATCTGATAATAATTTTTCTAAAAAAGTTTTTAAAATTTTAATTCTAAAACTCTATTATAAGATTATACTTTATGTTAAATAAATTTTTAATTTTTGTCATTAATAAAAAAAAATACTATATGCAAAAATTTTTCTCATAAAAAAAATTAAAAAAGTATAAGTTACAAATTTTTGAAACAACTATAAAAAAATAAAAAATAGTTAAAAGAATAATAAAAAGAAAAAAAGAAAAATTTAAAATTTTTCAAAAATTAATTAAATGGATTAGATTCTGTATAAGCCACACCATTTACATATAATGTATGACCATTATAATTGATATCACCATTATTCTCTAAACTGGATATGTGACTATCCCCATCTAATGTCCAGTCAGAACCAGATTCAATAATCAAATCAGTTTGCCCAAAATCATCAGAAGGATTGATGGCTCCGACATAGCTGGTGGAGCTTAGAGTCATGTTCAATGAACTGATTGAATCCACAATTACATTTCCATCAAGAGTTTCATCTTTTGCATTGAAAGTGAGCTCTCCACCATTGGAACCTACAGTTCCCCATTGGCTTTGACCGGAAACATCCAAGAGAGTTCCACTACCAAAGTTAAGTTCTGTTTTTTCCAAGTTAATGATTGCCTTGGTATTGGTTACATGGAACATCGGTGCAGATTCATAGCAGTCTGAATCGGATAGGATTGACAATACAGAATCCTTTGCAGTGAAAGTTGATGTTCCCACATCAGCATCCCCACTCATGCTTTGATAGATAAATACACCACCTAAATCAACATATTCACCATTGTCCTGTCTGTTTCCACCTGCAGCAGCAGACAAGTCACAGTTAGAGAGTTCAATACTGTTTTTACCTTCAATACAAGCTATTTGAGAAACATAAGCAGTGCCTATGGAGTTTGCCACAGTTATGTTTCCTGTAGAATAGATTATTGGTGAACCTCTGCCGCTTTGCTTGCTTACACCTGTATTCAATTCACTGTTAGTTACATGAACCTCTCCTTCACCACGATCTGTAGCAAGAGCTGCACAGCTTTGACCATTTGTATTGATTATGACATTTTTAGCATTGATGATTCCATTGTATGTTGCATCAAGTCCACGAGACTTATCGCTGTATGTTGTTATTTCTACATTTTCAATATTTGCCTCTGTAGTTCCATCTACACTATCTTGGTTAGATGCTGCCATACTTGAGGATTCTCCACCACCAGAAGCTCCATTTGAATCCGTCATTTCAGGAAGAGTTCCACCATCAGAACCAGTATCGCCAGAAGGCATGGTAGGAGGTGTTCCTCCATTAGATGAATCACTTCCTGAGCCACTTGAACCTTCTGCCAAACCATTGCCATCTAAAGCAACATTAGATGAAGAGCTTCCAGAGCTTTCTGCATTTGTTACAAAAATACCGTTTGATCCTTTTGAATTTGTAGTTATCTTAACATTTGAAATATCCAAACTTCCATTTGTATTAACCAAAATCGCTGAATTGATTCCATAGAAGTCCGCATCATCACCAGTAGTACTTGTATCACCTGTTTTATTGATTATTGAATTAGCTAATTTCAATACTCCATTATTTTTTACTAAAACAGCGTTTTCATCAGAAGAGGAACTTGAATACAAACTATTGTCTGCTGAGGTCTCTTCTGAGTCAACAACTAAATTTCCCTTATCTTCAAGTGCATTTGCATCAACATTTATTGAAGCACCATTACCTGATTGCATATTAATTAATGCAAAGGCACCAGCACATATTATGATTATTGCAATTATTGCAATTAAGATTTTTTTATTCATAGGAATTAATAACTCCAAACTTGCCTATAAATTTTACTATTAACGTAACAAAATAAGAAATCGAAAAATATGAAAAAATTGAAATAATGAATTTAAATTCCCAATTAAAAATCGTGACCCCCACTAACTAGTAGTAGTTAAATCTAATTTGAAGAATATTGTTTAAAAATTTCCTGGATTTATATTCAAATGTTTAACAACTAAAAACAAGTTAAAAAAAAAAAAGTGAAAGGTGGATAAATAAATATCCACTCATTTTAGTTTAAGCAATTATTCACCCAATTAATGAAATTGGTGGTGGAGTCACCAGTTCTTTCTGCTTGGGTGTGTCCTTGACCCCATACAGTTGAAAACTCAACGTTATCTTTTCCAACCTTATTCAACACTGCCAAATATAGGTTGACATCAACACATTGAGATGTGTCCCCCTGTTCAATACCTGTATTGATTCTCCAATAGTTAGCCACGTCAGAGCTTCCAGCTCCATCATAGTAGTCGCATAAGTAATACATTGGATTATACATGTTTACACGGGTTTCCATAGAATTGTTTAAACTATCTGTTGCCGCCAAATCATTTTTATATTGGCTAGCATAATCAGATGAGTAATCACTGTATTTGGAGTAAGATTCGCCATTATTGTTAAGCAACTCGCTTAATGTTTTATCGAAATGTGATGAACTGTTTGCATCAATACCAAACAATGCATTTTCAGCTTGAGAACGTTCCAAATCATCAAAAGCAGCTACAGATTTAGATGGGTTTTTGCAATGTTTTACAAAAGCTTCCAAACTGGTGATTTTTGCTGTGTTTGTACTTGCATCATATTCAATCCATGTTTCGTTTCCATTAAGTGAATCTATATAGTCCTGTGCAGTTTCATAGCTTGTTGAAGAGTCTGCATCAGTGCTTTCACTTGACATTTCACCACTCATATTTCCACTTGGAGCCTCACCAGAAGGAGCCTCACCACTCATATTTCCACTTGGAGCCTCACCAGAAGGCATTTCTCCGCTAGTTGCTTCACCTGATTGCATGTCTCCCATGCCATTGGAACTTGGAGTGTAAGGGAATGTTGTATCATTCAAGAAATTATTCAATGACTCTTCAGTAACACTTAACATATAGTCGTAGTAACTGCCTGATGTATAGATTCCACTATCGCTTTCCTCTAGTGTCAATGTGTTTCCATTCGGATCTTTTAAGCCTAAATCGTTAATGTATTTAGCATATTCTGTTGCCAAATCAGTGCTTAATGCACCGGTAAATGAATCTGAACTTCTCGCATATTGTCCCAGATTCCATTCATATGCTCCATCAGCTGTATCCAAATTGGTTATTGGACACCAACACATTGAACCATAGATTGCATTTGACAATGCGTTTCCATCCTTATCAACCATAGCAGCTCCGATATCCTCCAAATATGGATTATATAATTCACTGTTTCCGGAAGCTCCCATTATTGCAGATTGGGCTCCTCCTCCACTATGGCCAAATGTGAATATTTTCTCATCATCTCCAGGCAATACATCACCATTGAATCTGTAATAGCTTACAGCTGCTTTCAGGTCAACTACACCATCAGGCGCTTCTGCATTGTCTCTTCCTCTGCAACCGGCATTCAAGTAGATGAATCCAGCGTCAGTGTATTCTTTAATTTCACCTGCATTGTAGCTTGTAGGTGCTGCACATGAGGAATAACCAGGTGTGTTTACTGGCATCACTATAGGTGCAGAGCCAGCGGTATAATTTCCAACCTGTACATTTTCATTTAAACTACAAGTATAAGTCCCATTTGAATTTTTTGTCCCATCAAAGTATTTTCCAGGAACATATATTCCACAGGATTCATAAGCAGTGTCTTCAGGATTCATACAGTATACAAGACCTATTTGATAATAGATGTCATTTGTTTCGTCATATTGCCAATTATTCATGTCGATTGATAGGGAATTCGTTAAAACACTTGCATTATATGAAGGCCCATCTCCTGTAGGGGTTGAACTGCCCATCAGGAAAAAAGCTCCTACAATCGCAAGTAGAATAATTATGGCAATTACAAGAAGTTTATGTAATTTTTTCATAATACCACCATTAAGTAATAATAATAACTCCCATTTCTTATTTAACATTTTCTAAGAAAAACCCCGTTTTAATCATTTTTTTTATAATGGAATGCATTAGACTTTTAAAATTATATAAGATTGGGAGGTTTTTACTTAACATTTTTGGTTGTAATAATTGGGAAATCATTATCTATGATATAAGTATGCATATGGAAATGAGGTTTGGGTGTATGTGAAAAAAATTATAAATGTGAAAAGAAACTAAACAAGTTTAAAAATTAAGAAAGATATGAAAAAAACTGAAATTTAATAGAAATTTAATTAAAAATTTTTGCATAAGAAACAAGTACAATTTTAATTAAAAGGAAATATAAAATAAAAAAAGAAATTAAGATAAACTATAAAATAATTATAGATATCTTTAATATAATGAAAAGTATTATTTGAAATATGAAATTAATTCTTCAGTACCTACATCAAGTCGTAGATTTTTATCATTTTGATAAACTTTTGCTATAACCGGAACATCACAAAGATCTTCAACCATTTTGATATTGTCATTTTCCATAAATTCATCCTTGTAGTTGTTCATGATGATACCGCATACATGAATATTTCTGTTTTTGAGATATTCGACTGTAGTGACAATTGAGTTGATGGTTCCAAGTCCAGCATCTGCAATGAGTATGACATCAAGGCCAAGACATTTTATTACATCCTCCAACATTATGTTGTTGATATTGTCTTTTCCTTCGTATCTTATAGGACAAACTATACCTCCACTTCCTTCCATGACAATATAGTCATATTTTTGGGATACCTTTTCATAAGCATCTTTCACTACATCTAAATTTACTGGATTTCCTTCAATCTGACTTGCGAGATGTGGTGAAACTGCAGTTTCATAAATGTATGGAACCAGGAAATCCGTATCTTCCTCTAAACCAGCCATTGTCAATACATCTACAGCATCTCCAGGAACCAAAGAACCATTTTCGTCTCTTATGGCTCCACTTAAAGCCGCTTTGAAATAAGTGGCATCATATCCATTGTCACGAATATACTTCAACAATAATCCAGTGACATAAGTTTTCCCAATATCTGTTCCAGTTCCAATTACAAACAGTCCTTTAGACAAAGTATCACAATCCATCTATTGAGTAGGTTATTTCAAAACCCAATTCTTCCAAAAGTTTCAAGTCATTATCCAATTCCACACCTTGAGTGGTTAGCATATTTCCTAAAATTCCAGCATTTGCACCTGACTCAAATGCCTTTCTACCATTGTCTCCTAAAAGCGCTCTTCCACCAGCCATACGGATAAAAGCATCAGGATTGATGAATCTGAATATTGCAATAATTCTGCAGGCCTCATCATTGGACAATATCTCATTGTTTTCAACAGGAGTTCCCTTTATAGGGTTCAAGACATTTATTGGAATTGATTTGACGCCAAACTCTCTCAATTGAAGTGCCAAGTCAATCCTATCTTCAAAGCTTTCACCCATTCCAAAAATTCCTCCACTGCAGATCATGACGTTTTCATCATGAATCATTTCTATAGTGTCAAGCTTTTCATCATATGAGTGAGTTGTGCAGATTTCCTTGAAATAATTTCTTGAGCTTTCCAAATTATTATGGATTCTATCCACACCCACTTCATTTAATGTTGAAATCTGGTCTTTTGTTAAAAGTCCTAATGAAACGCATATCTTTATGTCATTGCATTCCTCTTTTAATTCATCAATGAGAGAAGATAATGTTTCAAAGTCCTTTTGAGTAACTTTTCTGCCTGAAGCAACATAGGATATCCTTTTGAATCCAGAATTGTAAATAGCCAATGACCTTTCCTTCAATTCATCTTTGGATAGAAGCGGATAGGTTTCTATATCAGTAACATAATGATTTGATTGCGCACAGAACTTGCAGTTTTCACTGCATCTGCCGCTTTTTACATTGATTAACATACAAGCATCGAATTTGTTTCCACAGAATGACTTTCTTATTTCATTTGCTGCGCTTGTCAAATCTTCCAATGGAACATCAATGAGATTCATTGCATCTTCCTTAATGATTTTGTAATCATTCAACACCTTGTCTTTTAACTCATTCACATCAAACATGATACCACATAAACATTACAATTGTTATAAAAATTAACTGTTATAATTAATAAGAATATAAATCTTAAAATTAAAAAATATTTTATTCAGAAAAAATTGCCTAAAGCTTTCTAGCAAAAACCAAATAACCGCTATGACCAACCATTCTTGTTTTTGGTCTGGTTCCTTGAGGTCTTATTTCCATTTCTCTCTCAAGAGTTTCAAGGATTGTAAGATCTCTAAATCCTAATTTCTTTGCAATTCTATAAGCTGTTTCGGCTTGATCAATATATGGAGCGTAAACTGCTAACCATCCTCCAAGCCTTAATGCCTTTTTAACATCTTCAAAAATCTCAAATGGCTTTGGAAGGTCTAGGAAAACCAAATCTATTTCCTCTTCATCGATTCCATCCTTGATGTTTTGGTTTTTGACTTCAATGTTCTTTATGCCGAAATCATCAATGTTCTTTTTGGCGACTTCCGCAAAGTCCTCCCTTATCTCATAGGTGAAGACTTTACCTTTTTCTCCAACAACATTTCCGAAGTTCAATGCAATAGCTCCTGCACCTGTACCTGCATCGATTACTCTGTCACCTGAACCGAGTCCAGTGCGAGAAAGAACAGTTCCAATATCCTTTTGGATAAGAATGGAACATCTTCTGTCCATTAAGTCAATGAAATCATTTACAGTTGGCTTAATGACTTTAAACTCCTTATTTAAATGAGTGATTATTGTATCACCAATAGTAGCTCTTTCCATTTGCTCTTTTTTAATAATACCTAAATCAGTTTGGAACTCTCTGTCTTCCTTGATTAAGTATTTCTTTCCTCTTTCATCCATTAAAATCTTCAAATAATCACCATCTAAATGAAATTTGTAAAAGTAATTGAAATAAAAATTATGTAAAAATATTATGAAATAAATATTATATTAAATTTTTTAAATAATAGTTATTTTTAAACTAATAGTTATTTTTAGCTTTTATTATATATAATAATTTTTTAAAAATAGATTAATAATTATTTAAAAATAGATTAATAATTATTTAAAAATAGATTAATAATTATTTAAAATAAGAAAAATTTTAAAAAATAGAAAAATTAAGAAACTTAAAGGTTTCATTTAAGTTTCTTTTGATTGTCATCCTTTTTGAAGTAGAGATACTTGCCTTCAACAACTTCCCTAATGTTCTTAGATGTTTTCTTACCGATTCCTTCGACTTCCTGCAGTTTTTTCTCATCAGCTTCCAATACTGCCTTAACGGTACCGAAGTGTTCCAAGAGTCTTTTAGCATGAACTGGTCCAATGTTTGGCAATGATTCAATGATGAACAATTGCTGTTCCCATAGGTTTTGAGGTTTTCTTTCTGTTCTGATTTGAATGCTGCGTTTTTCACCTTTTTGTTCTCTGATTGCAATTCTCTTGATCATTGCAGCAGTGTCTTCTTCAGTTCTTGTTGGAATGATGCTGATACCATAGTCAAGTGCAATGGATGTCATAGCACCTCTGATAGCATTAGGATTTATGAATCCTGAATAGAAATCATTTCCTTCAAGAATCATGATCGGCTTTTTAAACTCTTCCATCATCATTCTTGCCTGCTTGAACAATCTCTTATCGACAATGGAATCTACAAAGTCCTTAGCGGTTTTTCTCTCTATTGCAACCTCTTCACTTACTTGATAATCTGCAACAGCCATAGTATTGACTTTAACCTTAACGCCAATGGTATCCAATGCCCTTATGACTTTTGAATTTCCTTCTCTTGTGTCAACATAAACAACCAATTCCTGGTTTTGAGGATTTTTAGCAAGCTCTTCATAAATCGCATCTTCTAAAGACTGTTCCTCTTTAGCTTCCTTCTCTTTAAGCTCTTCCAGCTTGCTTTCATTTTCATTTTCCAAATCAATTTCTTCGATATCCTCATCACTGACTTCCTCTTCCAATGAATCTTCCAAATCTGGAGTGACTGGATCCTCTACAATTGACTTTTCCCTTTTACCTAAGACCTTAGCTGTACGTTCAGCTTCAATCTTTTCAGCAGCATTGAGCTTTAGCTCTTCAATCGCTTCCTGTGTTGCAAGCTGTGACTTCATTCTGGACTCCCTTCTAACGCTGGTCCAGTAATATCCTTCATCAATTGTCTTTTTGGTTATCAATACCTTCATCCTACCAGATGATTTACGTCCGGTTCTTCCTCTTCTTTGTATCATACGGATTTCAGATGGAACCGGTTCATATAAAATAACCAAATCAACTGCAGGGATGTCTATACCCTCTTCTGCAACACTTGTTGAAATCAAGACATCGTAATTTCCTGTCTTAAATGATTTGATAATGTTTTTCTGTTCCTTTTGAGTCAATCCTTTCTTTCCGTCACTGGTTCCTTGACCATAGAATCTGACACTTTTGATGCCTTCCTTCTCACATCTTTCATGAATCATATCTAAAGTGTCTCTAAATTGTGTAAACACTATGATTTTCGGACTGTCCTCATCCTCTCCATCGTCCCTTAGGGATTTCAATCTTGTCTGTCCATCCATACCAAGTTCTAGCTTAAGGAGTTCTATGAGCTTTTTCATCTTTGGATGCTCAAGGCCATACTCTTCTGCCTCTTTTGCAAGATAAACCGCTTTTGAGAAGTTTGGATCAAGAAGGATGTTCTTTGCAGCTCTTGTAGTTTTCTTTCTGAGTCTTCCTACATAGTCATTGAATGGAGCCACTCCTTGACTTTCCAATAATCCCAATGCATGCTGCAAGTTGATTACGGCAGATAAAATGGATATCGCTTGGAAACATTCCTTAGGAGGATTTACAGATTGTCCTATCTTCCTTTGAACCCTAGACCTTGCCTTCAATATATCTCTCTTGTTTACAGACACTGTGTTGATGATTCCTAAATCCTTCAATCCTTTCAAACGAACCTGCAATGACTTATTCACTAAATCTCTGATTTTTTCGAGTCTTGGACCCATTTCCACTTTTATCCAATCTATATTGATTGGATTGAAATATGGCTTTACATCTGGGTCCTCTTCAGTCTTGATAGTGATATCCTGAATGAAAAGGTTTTCACAAACTTCCTTGATTTTGTTCTTGTCATGTCCTGGAGAAGCGGTAAGTCCTAAAATAAGATGATTTTGACATTCCTTAACATATCTTGAAGCAAGATAAACGTAGGAATAGGAACCTACTGCATGGTGACACTCATCAAAAACAACAAGGGAAACATCTTCTAAACTGTATCTTTCATTCAATAGGTCTGATTCAACGGTTTGTGGTGTTGCACAGATAACCTGTGACTCTCTCCATCGCTTTTCCCTTTCATCTGTCTTTACAGCCCCAGTGATTGAGGTGCAAGTAACATTTAAGAAGTGCTTGAAGTTTTCTTCATGCTGTATGGTTAATGGTTTACTTGGAGCTAAAATAAGAATTTTTGATCCTTTTAATTTTTGAAGCCTATCTGCAGCTACGAGTATTGCAATGATTGTCTTACCTAAAGCTGTCGGAGCTACAATCATTGTATTTCCATTTTTGAGTACATCTGCTGCTAAAACCTGTTGATAAATCCTAGCTTCTGCTGAATTAGGCCTAATTAAAGGATGTTCGATATAAGTAACCATAAAATAATATATGTATGGGTATTATTTAAATGTTTATAGAGAGCAATTGAAAATTAATCAATGAATATAAAAATGATTTAAAATAAAAATAAGAAAAAAAGAATGGTTAAAAATAATTAATCCTTATCACATAATTCACTGATAGCTGAATTGAATTTAAATGCAGCCTCACCAATAGCTATGACAATATTGGAATCTGTTTTTAAAGCTGCCTTGACACCTTCAACCACTTGTTCCTGATTAGCACCTAAAGTAAATTTAGAAGCTTGCTCTGGTGCATCTTCAGTGAAAACAAAGGTTTTCTCTAAAGTTTCATAATCAAAATCAGCATTTCCCTCTTTCGCAGATGCTAATAATTCATCTACAACCAATCTTGAATCATGAGAAGCTGGAACTATATATTTTACATTATCCAATGCCTTTTCTAAAATCTCAATGTCTCCCTCATGACCAGATTCAGAAGTAACAGTAATTACAACAGTTGTATCACCATAGATTTTAGTGATCTCCTTTAGTACTGTTTCTACACCTGCGGGATTATGAGCATAGTCAACCATAATGGTTTTATCTCCAACTTTACCCATAATTTCCATTCTTCCAGCAGTTCCCTTAAAACTTAAAAGTCCTTTTTGAATCTCTTCATCAGAAAGTTTTAGGAATCTTCTTGCTGCAATTATTGCTCCAACGGAATTGTAAACATTATGCAAACCATCAAGTGAAATGGTGAAATCTGTTTCTCCTTCAGGAGATTCAAGAGTGAATGTTCTCTCCTTTAAAGAAATGTTTTTAGCCAAATACATTGGCTTTTCATACTTTATGCCACATTCACACTCAAAGGTTCCGCAACCGGAGATAAGCTCATTTATCTCAATGTCCCTTCCACACCAGCATGGCTTGGTTGATACTCTGCATGGCTCATCTTCAAGGCCAAAGCTGATTGCATCACCCTTAAAGTCAATTTCCTTGAACAATCCTACAATTATTGGATCATCACTATTGTAGATTAAGGTACCGTCATTCTCTTCAATGCCTTTTACAAGCTCTCCTTTAACTTTAGCATACTCTAAAAAGCTTCTTGTGATGAAGTCTGTTTCATCATTTTCGTGAGGGTCCTGCAAGTGGTCAACTGTAATGTTTGTCAAGATTCCAAAATTAGCATGAGTCAAGTCAATGATGGACTTCAATCCTCCAGGTGTACCATCAGTACCTGTCTCTAAAATAGCCAAATCACCATTCAATCTGGTTTGAAGTGATGGGATGAATTCATTGTTACCTTGCATGCCTTTCAAGTTATGCTCGCAAGGGTTGATACCTGCAGAATATGCAATATGCTTCAAAAGAGTTGTTGTAGTGGTCTTTCCATTGGTTCCACCAATGCACATAACAGGTTTTTCTGGTGTGAATAGCTTAAATATGTCTCCAAGCTCAATGATTTTAATGCCTTGATTAGAGGCCATCTCCAAAACCTTTGCATTTTTTGGCATGCTTGGAGGAGGAACGATATAATCTATCTTTTCAAAGAACTCCTCAGGATGTCCTCCAAAGAATATTTCAATGTCATAGCCGTCAAAAGAAGAGTGGAATCTGCAATCCTCTTTAGATGAGATATCTGTTCCAATAACAGAATAGCCCCTGTCCATAAGGATTCTTGCAACCAAGTTTCCTACAACTCCACAAACACCAATTACACCAAAGGTTTTATTTTCTAAATCCAATGAAGCCAATTCTTCATCAGACATAGAAGAGAGCTCTAAACTATTCAATTTAACACCTTCATGAAAAGATAAAAATTAATTAAAAAAAGAAAAAAATAAAAGATTAATACTCCGTTATCGGAGAAAAATTTTGGTTAGGCTTTTGAGCTCAAAACTCATTACCTATTCATACTTTTTACAGCCTTCTTCTAAACCAGTGACTATCTTTTCCATAATTCCTTCAGGATCCTGCATGAGTTGTGGTCCTAAGTGAAGGATAGTGTCTCCAGGTTTAGAATATTTAATGGCTAGTTCTGCACCTTCTTCCATAGTTCCTGCAATTACCTTAACTGCATCAGAGTCTACTGCAGCATCAAGCAATTCCTGTGCAGGTTCCAAGTCAACTCTTTGGTAAACCTCATTGAATCCAGTAGCTACCATTACATTAGCATACTTACCCATAAGCTTACCTGTTTCCTTCTTGTCCCTGTAAGTTGAAGTGTCAAAGTTATCAAGCAATAGGACAAGACTTCTGTCACCTAAGAAGTCAAGTGCAGCAGTAATACCTTCAATTAAGTAGGAAGCATCAATGTAAACTTCCCTGCCGTTATAGTCTCCAATGTATTCCATATGAACTGAAAGTCCCTTGAAGTTTGCAAGTCCTTCCTTGATGATTTCAACAGGCAATCCATAAGCCATTGCAATAGCTGTTGCAGCAACTGCATTCTCATAGTAATAGCTCATCATATGGAAATCGGAAGTAAAGCTGCCTTTTTTAAGTTCTTTGGATTTGTTTCTGAATTTATAAGCTATATCAATAGCGCCTTTAGCGCTGTCACCAATAAAATTACATACTTGTCCTTCACCGATAGCAACTTCCTCAAAGTTTGCTACCTTATCAAAGTATTCGGATTTTTTGGATGGATCATATCCTGGTAAATCCTTAACCATTGCGTAAAAGATTGCATCAGGTCTTGCTTCTTTTACAGTGTCTTTACAATGAATGCTTGTAATGAAGTTTTCACTATTCTTAGCAATGAACATCTTTCTTTGGGTGTAACGTTCCATTGAACCTCCAAACTCAGACAAATGCTCTTCATAAATATTCAAGAGTGCTCCTACCTTAAGCTGAAGCTCTGCCATTAAACCTGCAGTTCCATGAGGAAGCTCCAAAACAGCAATGTCTGATTTTTCTGGAATTCCTTTGATGATTCCATCAACAATGACTTCACTAACAAGGTTTTGGGTCATGGAGGAACATATCCAAACTTGATATCCCGCAGTTCTGAAGATTTCAGTTACCATATGGGTTGTACTGGTTTTACCTACACTGCCTGTGATACCGATAATGTCAATATCAATGAAACTGTCTGCCAATCTTCCAAAGTCATCGTTGGAAAAGACATTAAGGTTAGCTTCTTTTATGATTTTGTAAGCTGGAGCATTTTCCGGTACAGTTGGAGATAAGTAAACTGTATCGATTCCGTCAAGATTCGGTTCAAATACACCTAAATCTAATTCAACTCCTTCACTTTCCATAAGTCTTAAAGTCTTTTGAACATCCATGTGGAAGTCTTCAATTTTCTTTGGATCGGTTATCTTTACCGTGTGGCCAGCATAGTTTAATAATCTTGCAACAGGACGACCTGCATTTCCTGCTCCTACAACAATAACATTCATTAAGTAACACTCCTTGAAGGTTTATGTAATTTTATTAGAATTTTTATAATTTTTCAATTTAGAAATCATTTGTCAAAATATGACTTAGCAAATAATTCATAAATTTATATGATATTATTTATTATTCTTATATAACTTAAAGTTTATTAAAAAAATGGGCGAATTAATTCTTGAATAATTAAATTTTATTAAAAAATTAAGCAAAATAGGATAAGATTAATAAAAAAATAGTTATGAATGAAATTAAAAATAAAAAATAAAATTAATGAAAAAATAAGAAAGAAAGAGAGGAAAAAATAGTTATGAATGAAATTAAAAATAAAAAATAAAATTAATGAAAAAATAGATTTATTCAAAATCCAATAGGTTTTCAATGTCGTTATAGATAACTTTCAATCCACACATTGAAGGGACATAATTAGCTGCCTTTGCAGAGTTAACTCCAATGACTTCATAGCCCATTTGCTCTATTGGAGCAACTACCATACAAGTATCACAGCAAATCTTACCTCCTGCCTTCTCAATGGCATCAAGATATCCTAAACGTTTAGCGGCTTCCTTGATGTTGATTGAAGTGCAAACCCAAAGCTCGTTTTTGATTTTTTTGCCTTTGACTATTTCTGCTACCTCTTTCACCTCTTCAAGAGATGCATGAGGACATCCTAAACAGACCAAATCTGCATATCCTTCTGCTGTTGAGAGCTTTTCCCTTGTTTCCACAATGTCATCTTTAGTGATTGTGATCTTATCATCAGCATTTCCAATGTCAGCAAACTTGTACTCTGGAGTGATGTCTTCAACATGGTATAAAGCCACTGCACCGGAAGATGCAAGCGCTGCACCAAGAGCTTTAAGATTACCATTTTCAACCTGATAAGACTTGTTTTGCATTTTAAAGTAAGGAACTCCATCCTTAACCACTTGACCTACTGCATAACCTAAAGCACCGAAATCAGCCCTTTCAAGTTCACATTCCACATCAACAAACAAACTAGCAGCCCTGTTTTCATCCAAATGGAATCCATATAACGGAGTCTTTCCTACAATAGCTGCAGCTAATGCTCCAGGACCTCCTTCACGATTGGTTCTTGCACCGATTACAGAATTCACATAAGCGACTGCAGATGATTCAGACCAGGAAACATGGTCGCCGAATCTTGGAACGTTTCCAATCAAATAAGGAGTGCAGGTACAGGTAGTGCTTATACCAAGTGCCCCATAGGCATTGCAGATATCAACTTGCTTTTTAGCAAACTCTGGAGGAAAACCGAAATCTTCCCAATTGTCAAGATCAGTTCCTGCAGGGTTAAGTGTTGCAGAAATTGTTGCAATTCCACTTTTATCGCTTATTGTACCATTTTCATTATAAATGATTTCAGCAGTTCTAGCCAAGTCTTCAAGATATTCAAGACCTGCTTGGCCTATGGTCTTATAGGAAACTCCAGAGACTTGAGCAGACTTGATGTCTACGAATTTCTCTGCACCGTAAATGTCTCCCAATGCAATTAAGATATCCATACTCTTTCTAATGGTTTCTCCATATTCACCACTAGCCATCTTTTCTTCTTCTTTAGTTAAAAACATGCAACTCTCCTAAATTCTATGAAATTTTGTAAAAAATTTGAAAATACAGTTAATTTAAATTACTTCAAAACCTATAAGTTTGATATGATTGGAAATCAATTCAGGATTTTCATCAATAGGTTCTGACAATTTGGTTGTTATGTACTTCTTGTTGTCATCTGGGAAGACTGTTGCAATCTTCAAGTCATCATTGTCCATGATTACACTTGCCAAGAAGTTCGCACCGCTTGAAATTCCAATTCCCAATCCTAATTCCTGAGCAATCCTTTTAGACATGTTTATAGCATCACAGTCATGAATCAGGACAATGTCATCAATCAATTCCTCATCAACGATTCCTGGAATGAAGTCATCACCAATACCCTCAATCAAATGGCTTCCCTCATCCATTCCCATCTTAAGAATGGACAATGTGCTTGGCTCCAATGCAAAGACTTTAGCATCAGGATTATGATTCTTAAATCTTTTGCCGATTCCCATAAGTGTTCCACCGGTACCGATTCCTGAAACAAATGCATTTACATCTGGGATGGCATCAATTATCTCTTGACCGGTTTTCTTGTATTGGGCTTCCACATTCAATTCATTGTCAAACTGAAGAGGCTTATAAGCGCCGATTTCCTCAGCAAAATCATCTACAAGTTCAAGAGCACCCTTGAATCCACCATCTTCTCTGGATACGAGATGAACCTCTGCACCATACATTTGAATAAGTTTCCTTCTTTCAAGAGATACCCAATCAGGCATGAAGATGTGCACATCATGGCCTAAAAGCGCTCCAATTGCACTGAAAGCGATTCCAGTGTTTCCGCTTGTAACCTCAATGATAGGTTGACCATCCTTTAGGTTTCCTCTTTCCTTTTCCTTTTGGATAATGTATAATGCTATTCTGTCTTTAATGCTTCCAGAATAGTTGTAATATTCAACTTTAGAATAAATGCTTCCCTTTTTGCCATCATATTCATAATCAATCTTAATCATTGGGGTATTGCCAACTAATTTATCAACATTCATAAGATTCCACCAATCAATAATAAAATAATATAAGCAATGATAATAATCATTTAGTAAACTAATTTAATAATATAACATTATTATTTTTGTATTTTAATTATAAAATACTTTTTAAAAAATAGGCTAAAAAATTGCAATTTAATGAAAAATTTGTAGAAATAGTTGATTATGAAAAAGTTAAAAATATAAAACTCATGAAAACTTTTTAAAATTTGATTAAAAAAAGAAATTGATTAAAAAAATAATAGCTAAGAATAATCTTAACTATTTAATTGAGCTTCAATAGCTTGGTCAACTAAATGCAAGAATTGATCCTTAGCTTCATATGGTATCATAGCACCAGCTGCTATATCGTGTCCACCACCTTGCCCGCCAAAGTTAACTGCGACTTCGCTTAAAGCTTTGCCTAAATTAACTCCACGTGCAACCATTGGGCGTGTTGCCCTGCCGGAAACCTTAATGTCCTTATGAAGTCTTGATAATCCTAAAATAGGCTTATCATCATTTAAGATCTTAGCAGACATACCTACACCAGCAATTGTTCCCATAATGCTTTTGAGAACCTTATCCTCACTATAGATATATTGAATGTAATTCAATTGTTGGGCGCCTTCACGGCTAATCCAATCAAACCCTTTAGTAAGGTCGTTCCTATAAGTCTTTTGAAGATTGAGAGCCTTATCTAAAGCTTCCTCTCTTTCACCAAGAACAATGCTAAGTGCCAATCCATACTCCTTGTTTTTACCACAAGCATCCAAGATTGCAGAATACTCCTCTAAATTACGTAAGACTGGATGCTCACGAGGAACACTGTAAACATCACCAAATATTTGAGGATTGACCTTTACAAGTTCATCTTTAACAACATCCTTTTCCTCATCTTCCAATTCAATGAATGTAATACCATAGGAAACACCCATTTTTTCAAGGAGTTCCTGTGAGTTCTCCAAACTACCAGTTAAACCTGGAAGTGGAGGATTCAAGGTATACGCAATTGATTTGAATAAAGGCTCTTGTGCTTTAGAGACTATCTTTAAGTCTTCATGGATTTCCAAATTGCCTGCTTCCTGACCATCCTTCAAAATTAATTGGTTTACACCAACAAATCTGTTCTGGCACTGCATGTCACCAAATGCACCAATAAGCGCCATATAAGCCAAATGCTTTTTGTCCATGTCTCTAACTGACAAATAGCTAGACCCTGCACCACTTATTTCACGACTTCCGTCAACGCCAAACAAGTGTGGGTTGACATGGACAAGATTGTCTTTAGGTTCATGGGTGCTTGGCTGGTGATGGTCTGCAACAATAACATCAGCCTTTAGGGAATTGAGTTGCTTGATACAAGCACTACCCATATCTGAAAAAACATACAATTCATATTTTTCCTTTGCAACATCCCTAATCACATCAGCCTTAAGGCGAGGGACAATAGTAATGTGGAATTGTCCTCCCTCTTCCTTGATGGCATTAGCTATAATACCTGCTGATGACAATCCATCAGCATCATTATGAGAAATTAATCTAATAATGTTATCATTTGCAATATGCTTCTTTAGCATATCACTAGCTTCACATCCTCTACTTAATAGAGAATCAAATTTTTCATTGTCTCTATTTAACGAGAAGTGCTGCTTTTGTTGGATCGTATCTCCATCCTTCTGGTAATTGACCATTCTTTGCATAGTATCTACCTAATCTACGGATTCTAGATTCAATGATAGTTAATCCTCTTTTACCATGAAGGTCTTTTGGGTTTTCTTCTAAGTGATCTCTGATATTTACTGCTCTTCTGATTAAATTCATTAAATCTTCAGGGTACTCTTCAGCTTGACCGTTTCTTTTTAAGATTTGGGTAATTTTTTCACCAGTGACTTCTTTTACACTAGGAATACCGTATTGGTCTCTTAAAATTACTCCGATTTGACTTGCAGATTTACCTTCTCTTTTGAATTTTACAATAAATTCTTCGATTTCTTCGTTACTGTATGCGATCCATTCTGGTCTTGCCATAAATATCCTCTCCAATAAGTTTTTTGATTATTTATAGTAAGGTCCTTTGTAAAATAATTATTAATGAAAAATCGTCATTTAAAACCATTAAAAACGATTTATTAGACAATGATCATTTTAAAAAATTATTTTAAATTCATTTTTTGAAAAAATCTTTAAAAAATTACCAAAATATGACCTAAATAAAAACAATAAGTTTTAAATTTCAACAATTAAACTACGATAAAACAGCCAATCTTAGATAAAATTGCCTATTCTAATTTTGTTAATTAAAAAATATTTAAAAATTTATTATTCATCATCTTGGTTTACATACCAATTGATAAATTTTTCTAAAGAATTTCTTCTATGTGAATA
>Ga0129307_1000966_pt1 | contig 37085 bp, 35 predicted proteins | sample P1105metagenome_FD_94437 | JGI IMG/M metagenome (GOLD analysis project Ga0129307, IMG submission 94437) | Capybara group fecal microbial communities from Wisconsin, USA - P1105 metagenome | ecosystem: Host-associated > Mammals > Digestive system > Large intestine > Fecal | place: USA: Wisconsin...
TTAGCCTGAATGCGGCATTGGCGGTATAGCACCGTCGTTGCTGAGTTCTGGCTGTATGGTAGAAAGGCGGTCCGGGGACTAAATCCCTGGAAGCACGCGACTTAAGTCGTGTGAGGCTTCACTATGCTCAACAACCCATTCTGATGCTTTGCGATAAGAACCTTCTTCTCCCAGACGCTCAGTGGGCATCTCGTCCAGATAGGGAGAACCGAGGCTGCTGTCAGCAAAAGGACTGAAATCAGGCAGCTGGTTATGATATTCAATGCCGTCCAGACCATATGCTTTGTATTTTTCAAACAGGGATGCGTAAGTATACTCCTTCTGCTTGTACCAGAACGTTTCGTTGGGATCGGGTATCCATTTGAAACAATCAGAATGGCCTGAGCAGTCAAGCGGAATTTCTTCTCCCTTTGTTTTGGGTGTAATGGGTTTCCTGCCATTGTTTATTGCGACAGAGTTCAGAAGCTGATCAATATTGATACCTTCTGGTTCTGCTGGAACAGGCAGCATTGTTCCTGCCGGATGGGTGTGTTCCAGCACAATCTGCTCAATTTCGTTTGCCCATCGAAGGGAATTCATCCTGATGCCTGCACTGACGGATTCCATGTGCTTTTCTTCCTCTGCCAGCTCAAGCATCAGCCTGCGAATCTTTTTTTCATAAATGCCAAGGAGCGCATGCTCTTCTGCATAAATATTCTACAGACGCTTCAACGCTTCTCTGACTTTTTCCTCATTCTTTTGCAGATCAGAAGCAATGTGGCGCAGTGCGTTAGCAGTCGACAGATTGATGCCGATCGTTGCATTTTGTAACTGGGACATATCACTTCATTCACTCCTGGTCTATTCGCTCAGCTGCCATGCTTGCTGATTTCATTCTCGATCGCTGCGGCCCACGTGACTGCCTGTGTCCGCACTTTCTGGCTGGTCTGCAATATGGGCTTTTTTTGCTGGTCCAGGTCGTCAATCATTTTTCTTACACTGGTCTCGTATATGCCAAGGCCGCCCTTGTTTTCCTCGAATCGGTCATTGAAGCGTTTCATCGCTTCCGTCATTTTCTGTTCACTTTCCTCCAGCCTCTTCGCAAGAACCCTCAATCCCGTAGCTGTCTGCTGGTTGATAGCGATCACTATGGTTTTGTTCGCCATTTGTATGACCTCCTTTCATCTGGAAAGCGTTGGTTTATTCGGACCTGCGTTTGAACTTACTTATAATCTCATCACGCTCGTCCCTGAGCTGTCTCTGCAAGTGGAGAGTTTCAGAGCAGAAACTGCCCAGTGCATCGTATATTTTTCTGACATCCTTGTATTCCTGTTCACTGAAATATTCATCCTCTGTTTTGCTTTGAAGGACTTTGAGAAGATTCGCCAGACGTTTCAGCTCTTCGCCATGGGATTCCATAGCGGTGTTCAGCACGCCCAGTTCATCAATGATTTTGTTGAAACTTTCGATTCTAACAAGTAGAGCATTGTTTGACATACTGTCTGCCTCCTTAATCGAGATAATCCGGTTCATCACTTGTCCTGTCAGCAGGCTGCTCAGAGTCGCTCGGAACAACCTCGCCATGTTCATCCAGCATAAAGTCAGCCACGATAATTCCGGGATGAATATATGGCCGGTATGACACTGCATCCAGTGCATTGGAATAGCGGAACGTGTGATCCGGCATGGACTCAATGCTTTTGGGCTCGCCTCTCTTTACATAATCCAGAACGTCGTCCCGCGCCGCCTTAAAAAAGATGCGGTGGCGGTAATCCGTGCTGTTCATTTTAGTGACTGTGAGTTCATAGGAAGACTTCAGTACGGAGATGACATGGCAGCCGCGTCGTGAACCGTGCTGCAGAAGCCACGCGACAGCTTCTGATGGATCCTTCATGTCTGCTGCATCGGGATCCATCATGTCGGATGCATCGGCTTCATGATCACTCAATCCGCCCAGGACCGCGATCAATTCATCCTCTGACATATCAAAGTTACGATGACCCGCATGCGTGCTGGTTTCTTTCGAAATGAATTCCATATAATCCAGCAGAACAATCAGCGTATTTCTGTTTGTTTCTTCTTTCACCTGACTGCAGAGCTGATTCAAATACCGGAGTGCTTTCCTGTCCTGATTTATGATGACTTCATCCGCTGCGTTCCATTTGTCGGCAATCGCTGCAGCTGTGAGAAAAGGCTGATGCCTGCTTTTCACCAGCAAGGCAATATCGCATTTGTTCCCAGGCAGCGCACAGCTTGAGACCAGGGAGAGGATCAGCGAAATCATATCATCGGACTGTTCCGGACTGCCTACAATCAGCATGTTTTCGCCGACGTTGGGTCTCAGTCTGATATCCTGGACGACACGCATGCGCCGCGGCTGACCAGGGAAAAGAGAAATAAAACAGTCATTTTCATTTTCCGGGTCGCCCATGTATTTGACCATGGACTCTTCCTGGGAAGCAAAGGATTGATAGCTGTATCCATCATAGGTTTCAGGTTTTTTGGAAATGTAAGTCCGCGGATCTTCAGGGTCATAGACTTTCACCGGTTGAACAGCGTTCTGTGTCAGCTCGATGAGATTGAACTGATCCTGAATTTCGGGAAAGTACAGAACCTTTCCATGGTCCAGCTGATTGCCATGATCATCTGCTTCACGTTTGACCAGAACATGGTATTGCGCGAGGGTAGAGATTAACCGGGTATCATGCTCTGTGGGACTGCCGATTGCGAGCGTATCCGCTTTTTCAGAAAGGGCCCCCATTAATGAAGCCCTCCAGCCCAGATTGATCTTGGCTGTCTCACTCAGCCCTGCAAGCCCTAAGGTAAAATTCTGACTGGACAGGAGGAGATGGATCCCAAAGGCCGCAGCTTTCGTGATCAGAAATTCAAGGTTTTCCCTGTATGCTTCCATCCCCTCACGGTTCAGAATGGAGGACATGACATTGAATTCATCAATGATGACGAATATGCTTGTAATGTATTCCCCTTCGGGTATATCCTGCATATCTTTCCATCTGTGAAGAGAAAAACGTTCACGTCGTTTTTTGTAGACCTCCATAAGCCGGTTTATCAGGTCAGACACCATTTCAGGAGAATCTTCAAGGAGAATATACCTCACCTGCGGCGGCAAATGATCGATATAACGATTAAACTCGGTCATTTTAAAATCGACCAGCCATAATTCCACATCATCCGGATGCAGGTTCAGGATCATGCTGGTGATCAGTGCATGCAGAAATGTGGATTTGCCTGAGCGTGTCACGCCATACACAAAGCCAAAAGTCCTTATGCCTTCAAAATCGGTTTTCAGCAGGTGTTTTCCGTCTGGAGTCAGTGCATAGGGCAGATCAGACAATGCTTTATGATCTTTTCCTTTATACCGGTATGCAAAGCTGCTGTCCAGATTGATGGCTGTAAATTGTTGCATGCACTTGATATAGCGGTTGTCCAGGGTGTATTTTTCTTCCGGGCATGAAAAAAACACATTCTGGGCGGTCTGTTCTTCGAATTCCCCAAAAACAGTTTCTGAGCGTCCCGGGATTTCAGGCAGCTCCAAACGGAATGATTTTCCTTCAGGACGGATCATCTGTGCAGGGAATGGAAGGGAATAATCCGCCGGCATCTTTTTTTCGGTAAAGTCGTTGGACAGCAGGATGATCAGATGATATTTCCTTGCATTGTAGCACAGCTCGCGAATGATTTGCAGTTCATCACTCTGGTATTCGTTGGGATACCCCATGAGTACACAGATCCGGCAGAGTTTCTTTTCATCATTTTTTTTATATTTGCAGTTGTTCAATAAGTCGGATAAACCTGTTTTGATCTCTGAACGGCTTTCCGGGATGCGGAACAGGCTTTTTTCTCCTCTGCGCACGGCTTGTGTCAGAGGATCCAGAATATCTCCATTCAGACGATAGGGGTCGATGAAGAGAATCTGCTTGAGGATTGTGTCCGGATCGGATGCAGCAGTGACAAGCAGGCGCTTTGTCAGGGAAGTGAACTGATCTTCCGTCTCCTGATGATACCCGACAAATGTGCAGCTGCCGCTCTTTAAGTCGAAAACCAGCGGACAGGAAAAGCGGTTATTCTGAAAGGAGAGGGGAAATCTGTCAAAATAATAATCGGGAGGGACAGAAGATGCAGGCAGTTCGACAGTCAGCTTCCCTGCGCAGAGACTGCTGGACCAGCCGTCCGGTATCCCGGATTTCTGCCTGTTTTTCATATTGAGCATGGCCCAGGCGGTTTCAAAAAGCCTGGTCATCTGCCCACGCATATTTTCCTGAAAATCCTGCAGCAGATTTTCCGAATCCGTCTGCGAGGATTCGGATGCCAGCTCTTGCAGGCGACGCTCAATTCCTTTGATTTGGCCACATGCTTCTCTATAAAGTCTGGCAGGTTCGCCGCCAGGCAGGCCGGCGTGTATTCTTCCCAGGAGTTTCTGAAGAAGGACAATGTCCGGAGCATGTTCGGGATAATCCATTTCCCCTTTGACTGAATCGCCTGCAAGGAGCAGGGCTTCCTGCTGAAGGTCGACGATGAGCTTTTTGAGATTCAGCAAATCCTCTCTTTGCCTTTGATGTTCTCTCCAGGCAAGGGATTCCTTTTCTGAGAGCCTTTGAATTTCTTTGAGCAGGTCCTGTTTTTCTTCAGCGTTTTTCTGGCATAGTCTCTGCAGTTCCATGCAAATCTTTTCAAGCCCGCCGGGTACTGAAACGCAACTTCTCATACGATCCCCTTAAAATGCCTGTATTTCGACATATGTTTTATTCTTAGCTGTGTAACGAAGTCTGTCTTCAACATATTCTCTTCCATTCAGCGCAAGTTTGATGTAATCCTGCCTGTCAGGTTGAAACACCTGCACTTCTCCTGCCCATTCAGGCCGATAAGACAAAAGCCTGGTATTCATTTTCACCGTCAGAGCGATGAGCATAGCTGTTCGACTGATCCCACTGATCAGATTGCTGCGTCGTTTTTCATGGAAATCATAGATACGCTTGTCCCTGGTTAACCTGGACACAATGTGTTTCAGGGACAATTCTTTGTCGGCCTCGAGCATGTCGTATGGGATACATACAATTCGTTCGGCTTCAACATGAATCAGGCATTCCAGTCCGACATCCGGCCTGGTGTTGCCAGGCTGGAATGATTGGAAAGATTCCATGAACAGCATCATGATCCAATCGGCGACCTCGTCGACTAAACGACTGTCTATCATGTGATCCATTTCGATCGTGAGTGCTTCCGTTGTTTGCTCGTATTCTCTGGTCAGGTCGTCACAGCGTTTCTCCCATGCACGAAGAGCTTCCTGATAATTCCGGTTCCTTTGTTCTTTTTCTTTCAGCCAACTGGTTTTGTCCTGCTGATACAACCGCTCCTGTTCTGCTTTACGCCGCAGGGTTTCTTCCTGCCATTGGAGTCTGTGAGCCTGGTAGATTCTGCTGGCCGCTTTCTTTTCTGCTGCTTTCGCGGCCAGCGGCTTCAACAGCCATTGAAGGAAGAGGATCAGCAACCATGCGGCAAAGAAAAGAACAGCAAAAAGTTCAAAAACAGGTCCGACAAACAGATCTTTGAATGATACTGATGCCCTGACTGCCAGAATGACAATGATCACCGCAGCGAGGGGCAAAGCTGCAAGGAGTGATACTGCCCATTTTTGCCACCCGCGTGGCTGAAGCCACAGAGGATAATCCTCCGGCGATAGATCTGAGAAGATAACCTGGATCTTATCCTCGTGTGGTTCTGGGACAGGTATAAAAGGAAAATCTTCCAGGCGCGGTTCCGGTCGGAGGGGATAGTCCCTGATATCGGGTTTGATTGGCAATGTCGGTGAGCCAAAAGACGGATCATTTCGATTTGACATCCCTGTTCTCCTCCATGGCAGTTATTTTGGTTTGTTATTCGGGAAATGCTCTCATGGGATTCTCGTATTGTGGATTCTGACCGGTCCATTGGGCAAAGAAGCATGCATTTTCAGGGGATGTGATCGTCAGTTTGCTGTCAGTCAATTCTGTCATCAACTGATTATCTATATGATTGTTCAGATAATTGGATACAGCCGTTGCAACCAGCATGCACTGTCTGCTGTCCTTCAGTTGTGTCATACGATGCTCGTTGAATTCGAAACAATAGTCCTTTGGCTGAAGGATGGAAAAATGTGTGAACAGGCTGAGATCAATCTGCTCAGGTTTCACCGTCACACGGGACAGTATGTCGATATACTCGATGTTCCGTTCACGTTTGATTTCTCTCAGATAATCCCGCCAGAGATTCTGAATCCACTTCGCGATTTCAACTGTCATGCTGAGATTCTCATATTTCTGAATCAACGCTTCATCCTCAGCGCTTAGCGGGTGAACCGCGGCGCGGCCGCTCTTTTTCATCCAGACAGCATGTGCCGCTTCGAAACGTATCTGCTGATCGCTGCGTGCCTCCTGGATTTCCTGCTCATACTTCCTTACAGCCTTGGCATAGGATTCGTTTTCATATCTCCTGCGTGCGTTTGTCCGGGAAACGATCGCAGAAACAGGAATTCCGATCGGAACGACTACGAAATTGATTAAAATAAATACAAAGGTGACAAAGGTTGTTTCGGGTAATCTGAATACATTAAATATGAGATAGGTTAAGAAAAAAGACACGACAAACCCGCCAATCGCGTAGAGCACTGAGTTGCGCTCTTTCCAGAAACGCCCAATCGGGGAATAATACCGGAGTGGTATATCCCCGGAAAGCTTTTCTTTCACGGGCATGGGGATTTCTTTTATCGGAAAATCTTCAATTCGCGGCTCCCTGTCATACATAACGGTTAGCTCCTGTCTATTTATACTTGGCATATGAGATATGTGTTGTTCTTATAATAAACATCTCCAGTCGGTTTCGCAAGCAGAAAATCGAAACGATCATATCTCTATCATATCTGGTGCATCGTGATGGATGCAGACAAGCCTTTCGGAGTGCTATATATGATTCCGGGGAATATGCATGTTCTGGTGCGCATAAACATTGACATACAGAAGGAAAGCATCCTGCATGGAGCATCACGAACAATGAAGGCATCTGATGTTTCCTGAGGAACAGGACGGCAAAACACGGTCATGCTGTCTTTCTGGATACAGGTACAGAAGGCACCCGGGCAGTCTTCTGGAAAGAAAAAGTGTGGTCTGTGCAGGTTGACATCGCAGCGAAAACGGTACTACAATGAAAAGCAGCAGAGAAAAAAACAACACAGAGAGGATGAGTACGCATGGCAGGCAGACGCTGGTGTATCGGATGCCTTTCCGAAGAAAATGAGTACGATAACTTTTACAGGGCACTGCAGGGCGGAAAACTCAACCGGCTGATCCTCCGCGCAAACGAAGAGTATGTCGTTCCGGCCGCGCAGGACCTGCTGTCCCTGGACGAGGATGTGTACCGCATTGTGGCACAGTACTGCGAAAAGAAGATCGCTGCCAGAATGAAAGAGAAAGGGGAGACATTCATCCGAATGCCGAATGACGACGTCATTCGGACCACCATCACCTGGCAGCAGGAAAAAGTGCCCGCCGGTCTGTTCGGCCTGCTGAAGAAAAAGGTCCCGAAACAGGTGACGATCCCCAACCCGGATTTCGAGCGCGTGCTGGTTTTCCTGAAGGGAGAGGATACCGTACTCATCAATTCCTTCCGCAGCGAGGACGAATACGGCGGGGGACACTCGACCGAGCACGATGATGCTTACCTTCTGACGAGCGGCGGAAGAATCGTGAATCTGCAGTATTCGGTCAGCTACACGGGAAACGGGGTCGAGCGTGAGATATCCGGGGTCCGTGAGGTGCCCTATAACGATGTGAAGGCCAATATCCTGCTTGCTGCGCTGATCGTCAAGCATATGGGATACGAGGCATTTCAGAGGCTTTTAATGCTGGGACCGGATAACTGACCGGTCCGCAGGCATGGATTCAGTGAAGGGAAGGAGGGGAAACGCATGACAACCATCCTGAGCAAACAGGTCAGCTACGGCAAAGTGGAAATCCGGGACCATGGCGCACAGAGCCCGAGGTATTCCATCTGGGTCAACGGCCAGATCAAGGAGTATTCCGATGACTATTCTACGATCAAGAGCATCTATGATTCCAAATACTATTGACTGTCTGCAGCATCGGAAGAGATTTGTGCGGATCAGATTCGCACAGAAACGGGAAAAGGAGGCATGGTCACACATGCCTCCTTTTCCCGTGCCTGAAAGGTTTTCTGGGGACAGGAAGGATCGTCAGAAGCCAGAGCACGGATCAGCATGAATGATCCGGCACCTGAAGTACCATGCCAGACTGGATGATGCATATCCGCTTCATACCGTGGATATACCGGGTGAAAAGGCAGTGATTGCCCATATCAGAGTGTATCCTGTTCGAAAGGATGGAAAACGATATTCAGCGGATCCTGCTGGAAATGAAGCAGAATGGATGCTGCGGAAATGCTGATGCAATCGGCATATCTGCCATGCCTGGCTTCGTTGTGCCTGATTCCTTCCAATGATTTCCCTGGAAGTCCGGGGAGTCCCTGAGCTTTCCATCAAACCCGCTGGAAAACGGAATGGATCAGAGGCGGCCATATACATCGCTTTTCACACTTGCACAGGATCCCCGGCAATTCGCTCCCTGCACGCAGGCATTGTGCCGCACGGAAGGGGATGAAGGAAACCTTCATGAGTCCCCGGGAAGACGCGGTCATCCTCAACCCGGCGCCGCATCCCTCGACAGGGCGTTTGCAGACGCAGATTTCCTCCGGGGAATGTCTGAAGGGAGAAAACAGATCCATGCCCCGAGGGCCGGGAAAGGCAGGAAACAAAAAAGACGCCGGCGGCGTCTTATGTCATCAGGTACTGCCCGAGTCGGGTCACGGGAGACTGCATCAGGTAGTCTCCTTTTTTGAGCAGAAACGGTCTTTTGCATTTCGGTGCTTTGGAGATGGCAAGAAATCTCCGGATGATTTCTTCCTGCTCCGCGCTCAGGACGCCTTCATAGCTCCTGAGGAGGCAGGCTGCCTGGGTCTCATTGACCTTCAGGCGTTTTCTGACTGCAGCGGGCATCTGAAGGGCTTTGAGGAAACGCCCGGTCAGGCCGCTCGCGCTGGCCCCGATGGCATTGGTGCCGTGCTGGCGGTAGCGGACGAGCGCGCGGGGCACAAAGACGATGGCGCCGAAGGCCGCAGCGGTCTGGGCAAAGAACCAGTCATGCATGAACATGTTTTCCCGCACGGCATGCCCGGCGATGAGTCTGCGGAGCGGGTCGTTCATGAGACAGGCGCAGCCGGTGACATTGTTCTGCACGAGCAGGCGCGGAAGCGATACGGCCTTCGGATCCCAGCCCTGGTGGCGGAAAAAGCTCTCATGGATCAGGGTGCCGTCGCCGGATATGACCGAGAGGTCCGAGTGCACCAGAATCGGCGTTTCCTTCCCGAGGCGCGCTTCCGCCTCTTCCAGGGCTTGCATGCCCAGCTCCAGCCTCTCCGGCTCCCAGATGTCATCCTGATCACAGCAGGCAGCCGGGCCTTCGACCTGAGAGAGCAGGCTCAGGAAATTGCCGGCGGCCCCGAGATGCTGTCCGCTGGATGCGGAGAGGGAAAAGCGGGGATCGCTTAGGGTGAGGCTTTGAAGGACCTCCAGCGTCCCGTCGGTGGACCCGTCGTCCTGGATCAGGCACGAAAAGGGCACGGTCTGACGTTTGAGGGAGTCGATGAGCTCATTGAGATAGGGCAGGCCGTTGTAGGCGGCCAGCAGCACGGTCGGTTTTATCACCATCTCCAACCCCACTTCCAGAAGAACTGCAGCGAGGAGTACAGGTGCACCAGGCGCAGGCGCAGGGATTTGGAGTCTGCCCGGCTCCAGGCGTGGGTCACATGCATGTCCGGGTGGTAGATAACGCTTCCGTAATTGAGGGCTTTGAGGGTGAGATCGCTGTCCTCCTGATAGAGGAAATAGCGCGGGTCAAACCCCTTCATCTGATAGAGCGCATGGGTGCGGATCATCATAAAGCAGCCGGTCGCAAAATCGACATGGATGGGCCCGGTGATGTTTTCATTGCGCAGCGTGTATTCATCCCTCCACCGCTTGAAGGGAAGATCCATGCGTCCGAGCACGGCGACGAGGAGTTTCCGGAGAAGGACCAGGCGCAGGCGGAACTTCTTTGTGCCCGATTCCCCGGCCGGCGGGTTGATTACCCGGAGATGTTTCTCAATGTGCCGGTCGCGCCAGGCCGCAAAGCGTTCGCTGACGTGCTCGAGCGGGCCGCCGAGGAGATAGCGCACGGTCGGACGGCGGTGGGGCAGGTGCTGCTCGGTGCCGTCGGGGGAAAAGACCCGGGGGGAGAGCATGACGATGTCGGGATGCGCGTCCATATAGTCCACCATGCGGGAGACAAGCGAATCATCAAAGGTGATGTCCGGATTGACGATCAGGTGATAGGTGCTCTTGAGATAGGGGATCACGGCATTGTTCGCCCTGCCGTAGCCGAGGTTCTGGTCCTCGAGGCAGAACAGGGTGCTGGGATCCAGGTTCTCAATCATCCGGAGCACAGGAGACGCCTGGGGCGGCAGACGGTCGGGCCGGCGGTTCTGTCCGGGCTGGAGCACCGGCCTTTTTTTCACAGGCTGATCCTGTTTTTTGCGAAACAGATGCTTCAGGCGCTGAACGAACGGCCTGTCTGCATTTTCAACCACGTAGAGCTGGATCTGCTCCCGGGAATTGACAATGGATTTGACGGTTTCCAGAACACTGGGCGTGGCGTGATAGAGCACGATGCAGGCGGAAACCCGGGGATCGGTGATCATGACAGCCTCCTTTCCGGCGGCATGCCGAAGGATTTGCAGGGAGTATTGTACACGGCAAACCCGGAAAAGACAAGCCGGGAAGCGGGGAATGGCGCGCTTTCCCGTGCGGGATCCCGGGCTTTTGCCCCCTTCCCGGACACCCGGTGTGCGGGGAATCGGTGTTCAGGAGGCACGGAGATGTGTTCCGGACAGGGAGTCACCGGCCGTCTGCTCAGACTCGCCATGCTGCCCACCTGACCTGTCTGCCGGGACGCGGCCCTTCGCCCCCTCCTCCCTTCCTGCAGGTTGGACCCTTTCCAGGCGCACAGGACAAAGGGCGGGAGACGACTGAACGGACCGCATGCCCCGGGAGGGGGCAGGACAGGCACCGGCATGTTCGCGGCCCGCGCGGCCTCTTCCGCATGGGCGGCAGGGTGTCCGGGAAAAGTCCATGTGTTCCCATTTTATGCGGGAAGTGCTATACTAAAGGTCTGCAAGGCGTTTTTCAGCTGCCCCGGGGGGCGAAGCAGGGCTTTCGGCCTCTGCTCTTTCCCGGGAAAACGCGAGTGCACGCAAGGAGGTACGGTATGGCACAGTTCCAGGCACAGGAGCCGAAATACAAGCGGCTTCTGGATACAATCCGCTCGGAGATTCAGCGGGGCATCTATCAGGTGCACGACCAGATCCCGTCGGAGAAGGAGCTCGGTGAGCGTTTTGATGTCAGCCGCGTGACGGTGAGAAGGGCACTGAAGGAACTCACCGAGGAAGGACTGCTGGAGCGGTATCAGGGGAAGGGCACCTATGTGAGCATGCCGAGAATCCAGAGAGACCTTCGCAGCGTCACGAGCTTCCATGCATCCTGCACCATGATGGGCCTGACGGGCTCGGCGCGCGTGATTCTGCGCCAGCTCATCCAGCCCACCGAGCGCGATCTCAGGGAACTGCAGCTGAGCGCGGATGCGCGCGTGATTGAGGTGCGGCGTCTGTGCCTTGCAGATGATGCTCCGGTGATGCTGGAGATCAACCATTTCCCGCCCGAGTATGCCTGGCTGCTCGATGAGGACCTGTCGGGGTCATTGTATCAGATGCTCTCGGAGCGGAAGATCGAGCCGGACAAGGCGATCCATGAGATCTCCCTGTGCCGGGCGGACGAGGACGATGCCCGCTGGCTGGATACCCAGAAGGGCGAGGCCCTTTTGTGTGTGGAGGAAACCATTTTCGACCAGAAAGGCAAGCCCCTGCACACATCCTGTCAGCATATCCGGGCCGACCGCTTCACGTTCCGCATCTGAGGGACGGGGAGGAAACGGCCCGGGATGGACCGCGCGATTGCGCGCACAGAAGTGAGGGAGGAGAGACGGAAGCGTTTTTCCTCTCTGCGGCTTCTCCGGACGCTGGGCGTTTGGAGGCCGGGCAGGGGAACCTGCCGAAATTCAGAAAAGAAAGGAAATGATGTTTTTGGCTAAGTATGCCGTATTCGTCGATCTGGAAAACTGCGGCGCCAAAGTGACGACGCTGAGCAGTATTCTGGAAAAAGTGAAAATGCGCGGAGATATTCTCCTGGGCCGGGTGTATGGCTACACCGACCGTTTTTCGGACCTCAAAGAGATCCTTTTGAGCAATACCTTCCAGGTGGTGCCCTCCATCCGCTACGGGATTGCCCAGAAAAACAACGCGGACATCCAGCTGGTCGTCGATGCCCTCGAAGTCGCCTACACCAATCCCCTGATTGACTCCTTCTGCATAGTCTCCGGTGACAGCGACTATATGCCGCTCGTCGGACGCCTCAAGAGCATGGGCAAGTTTGTGCTGGGCATCTCCAGGTCCGAGGCCGCGAGCAATATCTTCATCAACGCCTGCAATGAGTTCCAGTTCCTCGAGAGCATGGGCGGGCGCACCACGGCCAAGACCGGCAAGACCAGGACGCAGAAGCAGGGCGCGGTCTCCGATGAGATGATGGACCTCTCCGAGCTCAACAAGCAGCTCGTCAATATCTGCGAGGAGCAGTCGGATACCGACGGCATGTACGCCTCCGAGCTCAAGAATGTCCTGATGCGTCTGCGCCCGGACTTCAACGAGAAGGCGTACGGCTGCCCGACCTTCTTCAAGCTCCTCACCAAGCTCCAGTCCAAGTTCGGCGACATCCATGTCAAGAACGACAACTACAATGTCATTGTGAACCTGACCTCCAAGGTCGAGGAGAGCGCGGAGGAGGAGACCCAGCTCACGCGCGAAAACTGGCGCGAGGCCTTCAAGGCGCAGCTGGATGCCTACAAGGAGGGCGGTTTCGACCGGATCAATCCCTCCATCCTCAAGGCGGATATCCTCACCACCTATCCCAACTTCAACGAGCGCAGCATCGGGTTCAAGCGCTTCTCGGATGTCATGAAGCAGCTGGAAAAGGACGGCCTGGTGCGCGTCGAAATGGATGAGCAGAAGACGATGCTCGTGCAGCTGCTGTGACGCGGGGGGGACGGAACCATGGAAAGCGGAATCACAAGGGAAAAAGCGCTTGCGCTGCTGAAAACCTATAACAAAGAACCCTTCCACCTCCAGCATGCGCTGACGGTGGAGGCCGTGATGCGTTTTTTTGCGGAGCATCTCGGGTACGCGGAGGAAGCGGACTTCTGGGCCATGGCCGGGCTTCTCCATGACCTCGACTTTGAATGCTGGCCGGAAGAACACTGCAAACGCTGCGTGCCGCTCATGCAGGAGGCCGGGTGCACGGAGGAACTGATCCACGCGGTGTGCAGCCACGGCTGGGGCCTCGGCGTGGAGACGGAGCCCGAAAAGGAAATGGAAAAGATGCTGTATGCCAGCGATGAACTCACCGGGCTCATCGGGGCGGCGGCAAAAATGCGGCCATCCCTGTCGTGCACGGACATGGAGCTTTCCAGCCTGAAAAAGAAGTTCAAGGATAAGAAGTTCGCAGCCGGCTGCTCAAGGGATGTCATCCGGAAGGGTGCGGAGATCCTCGGCTGGGAGCTGGACCGGCTGCTCGGGGAGACCCTGCAGGCCATGGCCGCGACGGAAGCGCATGTCCGGGAGGAAATGCAGGCACTCGGCGTGTAAAAGCGAAAGATGACAGAAAAAGCGCAGACAGGCTGTGCGCAGGGATGCTCACGGGCGGGGGAAACGTTGAATACCTGAAGGAGGAGTGAGACATGAAGTATTTCCGGCGGCTCATGTGGTTCATTGCTTCCAGACTGCTGGTCCTCGCACTGGTGGGCGGGCTTTGTGTGATGGCGTTTTACTACGCCATGAACCTTTCGAATATACAGATCATTCTCAAGGACGGCATGGCCAGGCGCGCGCAGTATGTGATGGGCATGGAGAGCGCGGGGGAGCTGAACAAGTACTTCCAGAGCAGTTTCCTCAACGCGGATGCCACCATTCTGAGCGTGCAGAACGGAACGAGCCCGTATCAAAACTATACGGTGCGCGGCATAGACCACCGCATCGGCATGGGCTTTCTGTGGGTCTGGCCGTGGGATACGATGTGCCGCGTGGAGATTACCGAGAGCATTCCCCGGATTGACGGGCGCGTGCGTGCGGACCGGGCGGAAGCGATCATTGCGGCGTATGGCCAGAATGCCATCTATCCTCCCTCCTGGCAGAGCGCAAAATACAGGGCCACCCTGACACGGGAAGGCGGACAATGGAAGATCCGTTCGCTGGCCCTGATTGAATAGAGATGGCCGGAAGCGCCTGAACAGGCAGCACGCATGGACCCGTCCGGGAGGGGGCAGCAGCACATGGAAGTCCATCTCGGGAATGGATGGGGAAGCAGATGTTTCCTGAAAAACGGATCGATCTGCGGGGCGTGCTCTGTGTGCTGAAGGGTGTGATCAATGGATCAGAAACAACAGGATAAAAGACGACAGAAAGGAGAGAGACCTTGAAAGTATTCAATACAACGGCTGTGTGTGTACCGGAAAAGCACTATATGGTGGATCTCTCCGAACGTGTAGAAGAGATCAGAAAGCTGGTCGATGCCGGGAAGTATTTCACCATGAACCGGGCAAGGCAGTATGGAAAAACGACAACGATTACAGCACTGAGAAAACTGATCGGCAGGGATTATGTCGTCATCAGTCTCGACTTTCAGGGGATCAGCAAAAGCGGCTTTCAAACGGAGCAGGAATTTGTACAGGAATTCAGTCGTCTGATTATAAGGAAACGGAAGACGATCTCTTTCATTCCTGACGGGATCGAAAAAACGCTGATCACTTACATGAATCAGGCGGATCCGCGCATCAAGCTTGGAGAACTGTTTGTCACACTCAGCGAATGGTGCGAACAATCAGAAAAAGGAATTGTATTGATCATCGATGAAGTAGACAGTGCAACGAACAACCAGGTATTCCTTGATTTTCTCGCACAGCTTCGTGACAGCTATATTGCCAGAGACACTGACCATATGGCTGCCTTTCAATCGGTGATTCTTGCGGGTGTGACGGACATCAAGCATCTGAAGGGAAAAATCCGTGAAGAGGATCAGCACAGGGAAAACAGCCCGTGGAACATTGCGGCAGATTTTACAATTGACATGAGTCTTTCAGAATCCGGTATCAGGGAGATGCTGGATGAGTATGAGGCAGACCATCATACGGGAATGAATACGGCGGAAATCGCCCGACAGATCAGGGAATATACGAATGGATATCCATTCCTGGTCAGCAGGATCTGCCAGCTTCTCGACGAGCAGGTCGGACCAGGGATCGGCTTATCTGCAGCGTGGACAAGGGCAGGAATGGATGAGGCTGTGAAAATGATTCTCGCTGAGAACAACACACTGTTCCAGTCACTGACGAAGAATCTGAATCAATATCCCGAGTTAAAAGCGGCGATTCGAAGCATTCTTATGGAGGGTACAAAGATCGCCTACAATGCGCAGCAAGATGAGATTGTTCAGCTGCAAATGTACGGTTTGATCAGAAATGACCATAATACAGTTCGAGTTGCAAACAGAATCTTTGAGACGATGCTCTATAACCTCTTCCTGTCAGAGGAAGAGCTGAAGAACAATGTGTTTTCCAGAGCAGGGGATCTGGCGAGAAATCAGTTCGTCACCGACGGAAAGCTGAATATGCGTCTGATTATGGAGCGGTTCATTGATACATATATCGGGGTATTTGGTCCGTTGAAGGAAAGATTCAGGGAAAAAGACGGAAGAGAGCTGTTCCTGCTGTACCTGAAACCAATCATTAACGGGACTGGCAACTATTATATTGAAGCGCAGACAAGAGATCAGACCAGAACAGATGTCATTGTCGATTATCTCGGTCAGCAGTATATTATTGAACTGAAAATCTGGCGTGGCCCGAGGTATCATGCCGAGGGCGAGAAACAGATCAGCCAGTATCTGGACTACTTCGGGCTGACAATGGGTTACATGCTGAGTTTTAATTTCAATCAAAACAAAGTGCCTGGCGTCCAGATGGTTTCTGTTGGAGATAAACGGCTCCTTGAGGGAACGTTGTGATGGATGGACGATTGAGGTGGAATCGCTCAGGATGTTTCTCATGAGAAGGATCCTGTTACGGCGTATTGATCGATGACCGTGAACCAGCCTGAAAAAAGAAGACAAAGAGACAAAAGAAGCTGGATTTGCTTTTTCAGGCCCTGCAGTGGCACTGCAGGGCTTTTCTGATGTCCTGCATTTCGGAAAACCGGGCTTCCTGTGCATGGAGCGTAAGAAGATCCAGGGATCTCCTCCTGGAAAGAAACCGGCCCCGCGCAGGGAGGATGCAGTTTTCTCAGGGCGGCTTTACGGGGCAGATCGACAAAAGAATGAACATTTAATTCAGTATTTACTAAATTAAAACAGTGGATTATAATCTGAAACCTGAACGGAGGCGAAGCCCATGGATGCAAATGTGCTGAAGGCGCTCGGAGATCCACACCGTTTTGAGCTGCTTCAGATGATGGCAGACCGCAGTTACTGTGTCCGCGCGCTGGCCAGAAGAAGCCATCTGACGGCATCTGCTGTTTCCCAGCACCTCAAAATCCTGCGCGAAGCCGGCCTGATCTACGGGATCCGGATCGGCTATTACACGCATTACCGGGTGGACACGGATGCGCTGGGCCAGGTGATTGCAGAACTCGAAGCCATTCGAAGCACGCAGCGCAAACCCTGTGACGGGCCGTTTTACGGATGCCCGGAATCGGAATATGTGCGCTGCAAATCCTATGTTCCCATGGAGGAACGCGGCAAACGGGAGGACGAAACATGCTGAAACGCTTTATTTCCTATTACAAACCGCATAAGAAGATGCTGGCTCTGGATATGCTGGCCTCGCTGCTGATTTCCCTCATCGGCATGGTCTATCCGATCGTGACCAACAGGATGCTCAATACCTATATCCCGGAGAAAATGTACGGCACCATTGTCGCGGCGGGACTCATCGTGCTCGCCCTGTATTTTGTCCGGATGCTGATGCGCTATTTCGTGCAGTACTACGGGCACCTGATCGGCGTCAAAATGCAGAGCCGGATGCGTCAGGACCTGTTTGCGCACCTGGAAAAACTGCCCTTCAGCTTCTATGACGATCATGAGACAGGGCGGATCATGACCCGGATCACGAGCGACCTGTTTGAAGTGTGCGAGCTGGCCCACCACGGCCCGGAAAACCTGCTGATCAGCTCGGTGATGATCCTGCTCTCGTTTTCCTACCTGTGCAGCATTGACTGGATGCTCACGCTCATTGTCTTCTCCTGCGTGCCGATTCTCGTGGCGGTCACCATGCACTACCGCAAGGAAATGCGCAAGGCCTTTGATGACCGGCGCAAGAGCAATGCCACGATCAACGCGGCGGTGGAGAGCAGTGTGACGGGCATCCGCGTGACGAAAGCCTATACGAATGCGGAGAGGGAAGTGGAAAAGTTTGAGCGGGGCGACAGGGAGTTTGTCAATGCCTCCCGCGCGGCCTACCATGCCATGGCGAAATTCTCCTCCTCCACGGCGTTTATCACGGACGTCTTCAATGTCATCATCCTCATTGCCGGCGGTCTCTTCCTGTACTCGGGACGGATTACCTTCGGCGATTATTCCACCTTCATTGTCTCGGTCAACCTGTTTATCAACCCGGTCAATACCCTCATCAACTTCATGGAACAGTACCAGAACGGCGTGAGCGGATTCAGGCGCTTCCAGGAAATCATGGACGAGCAGCCCGAGACGGATGCGCCGGATGCGAGAGTGCTCGAGCATGTGGAGGGCAACATTGAATTCCACGATGTGAGCTACAGCTACAACGATTCCCAGGAAGTGCTCAGTCATGTGAACCTGTCCATTCCCAAGGGCAGAAAACTGGCCCTGGTCGGACCTTCCGGCGGCGGGAAAACGACGCTCTGCCACCTGCTCCCCAATTTCTATAAGCTGGGCGACGGGGACGGATCCATTCTCATCGACGGCACGGATATCCGGAAGCTGACGCTGGAATCGGTCCGGCGGAATATCGGGATTGTGCAGCAGGATGTCTTCCTGTTTGTCGGCACCATCCGCGACAATATCCTCTACGGACGGCCGGATGCGACGTTTGAGGAAGTGCAGGAGGCCGCGAAGCGTGCCAATATCCACGACTATATCATGTCCCTTGAGCACGGGTATGATACGGAGATCGGTGAGCGCGGCGTGAAGCTGTCGGGCGGACAGAAGCAGAGACTGAGCATTGCCCGCGTCTTCCTCAAGGACCCTGCCATCCTGATTCTCGATGAAGCGACCAGCGCGCTGGACAATTCGACGGAAGTCCTGATCCAGCATGCCTTGGATGAACTGTGCAAGGGACGCACGACCCTGGTGGTTGCCCACCGCCTGTCCACGATCCGGAATGCGGATGAAATTGCCGTGGTCATGGACGGCCAGATCCGGGAGCGCGGGACGCATGAAGAGCTCATGGCGCTGGATGGCACGTATAAGAAACTCTACTCTCTCCAGTTCAGGGAGAATGACCTGGTCGCCTGACGGAATCCTGTCCGGATGCCTGATGACAAACCGGCACGGGGGCTCCTGTCCGGGAACAACCCGCCGGATGCAGCCGCTTTCAGTGATATGGAAGCGGCTGTTTTTTTGCACAGAAGCATGCAGAGGGCCGTTTCAGAAGGAAGGTCGGGGTGTATGGCATGTCAGAACTTGACATGGGATCCTGCCCTTCGGTGCTCCGGGGATGCAGGGAGCGAAAGGTCGGGCGGAAGAGGGTGTGCATGGGAGAAAAACAGATCCGGGAGAGGGAGGTAGGACACAGGGATGCCCGGATGGAAATCCTTTCATGCAGCAGAAGAGAAACCGCGTCTGCAGGACAGGGCCTGTCAGGAAAGGGGCTGAAAAAGGATGGTATCACAGAGTCTGTGCCATGGACAGGGATGCATGCATGCCTCGCCGGATCCCGGAACATCTCCTCGCGGGGCGCCCGGGAAATGCGTGCACAGAAAAAACTGTCTGTCCGGGTCGGGCAGACAGTTTTGAAACGGTTTTGTGTTCTTCTTTCACAGGACAGCCGGCCTGCGCATCCTGTTTCCAGGCAAAGGCAGATGCCATGCCGGGAATCCCCATATTCCGGAAGGTCCCGGGGGATGGTGCCAATACGCAGAAGGGACAGAAGGCCTGAGCTGCAGACAGCAGCACAGGGGTCGGGGATTCCTTCCCTGAGCAGCCTGATTGCCGGCATGGATTGGAAAGGGTGGGGGATCAGTCTTCGTCTTCGCTGTCCTCTTCAGGATCATCGTCGTCCCAGTCGGGAACCTGCTCCGGAGCCTCTCCGACGGAGCGAATGATCTGTGGAAAGTCTGTCTTTTCATCCAGTTCCTTCAACACCCTGCACTGGAAAATCCAGTTGTCCCCGAAATCGAACAGATATTTGAATTTCTTTCCGGGGAAAGCGCCGGCTTCCTCCAGCGTCGTTTCGGTTGTCAGCGGTTCATCGCCCTCCACTTCATCGGAAGTATAGCAGTCCGAGCGGCTGTGCGCTTCGTTATCCATACAGAAGGCATGCATGTGGTCGTTATCGAAGGAGAAAGCATCCAGCATGGCGTCGGAGAGGTCACAGAGGGTGTCCTGACTGGAAATCTGAATATGGCGGCAGCATCCGGTGGCGAGCGATACGCTGATCACCAGGCTTTTTCCGGGCCTTTCGTTCTTTTTCCCGGGAGCTTTTTCATCTTTGCCGGTTTCTTATTCAGCAGATTATCCAGTTTTCGGAGGACCTTCCGGATCTTCTCCCGGAGCTCTTCCGGCGTATCCGGATAAAGCACCATGCGTTCCAGGGATTTCTTTTCTTCTGCAAGCCCTTCCGGGTCGTCTAAAAGCATCTCATCCGGCATGCTCAGCAGGAGATCCAGCATCTCATGGATCTCGCTGATTGTCTCTTCAGCGTCCTCGTCTTCCGGCTCATCCTCTTCGAAGGCCTGCACTTCCACCGGAACCTCTCCTCTGGAAAGCCGGATGCCGACGGCACTGCACCATCCCCGGAGCAGCTTTTCCGTTCGCGTATCCGAGACCCGGATCGTGTCCGGGCGGTGCTCTTCGCGGAAAATGGCCTCCATCAGCCTGTCCAGCATGACATCCGTGTGGTGGACGTAGTCCCGGACGGCCTGAACAGGGACCGGCAGACCCACGTCCAGGTCAAAGGTGCGCAGTTCCCAGGCAAAAGAATCTCCCTCTGCGCCGTCGGCAGGCTCGGGTTCCGACTGGATATCCAGCGCGCAGTACCAGGTTCCCCACTTTACCATTTTCTTTGTTTTCATCTTGTAAATGTCATTATGGCAGATGCCCTCAGGCATTTCGGTTTCCGGCAGTTTCGGCATGGCCATATCTTCCGCGGTATACCCATCTGCCTCTTTCCGGACAAGCGTCATGAGCTGGCTGTGGGATGTGATGCTGCGGATCTTCAGGCCTTTTTCCTCCATGTGTTCCGCAAGCCAGTTCACGGCGTCCAGGCACTCCAGCATGGCATGCTCCTCGTCCGGCTCCGGTTCCCGGCCGGGCTGGAAGCTGACCAGACGCACAACCTGCGGCCAGGCAAAACGCCCGCGCAGGGAGATGCCGTGCTCTCTGGCATAGGTCCGAACCGCTTTCACTTCCTCCCCGTCCAGAGCCTGCTGCACGGTGAGCGCGCAGATGAGCGTATTCTGGGAAAGCGCCTGCGCGAACATCTCAAGCCTTGAGTCGGACGCGGGATCATACTCCAGCATCATGAGACAGCTCTTGAGATCATTCTCATCCTGATGGATGCGCAGGATCCGATCCGTATCATGCTCCGCGATCTGCAGATAATAGGTGTTTCCTGCAATCTTCAGCGCGAAAATCTGATCCATCGCCAGCGTCTTCCACGGCTGGGCAGCTTTCATCTGAAATATTTTTTCATACAGCAAATCTCTGAGCAAATCTGTTTTCATGCGGATGCTTCCTTTCTCGTATTCTGCGTTTCTTTCTCCCCGGCGTGTTCCAGGAGGACTGTCCGCATGTTTCATGCGGATGTCCCGGATGCGCCATCCATGGCCAGGAGTCACTCTGCACGCTCTTCTTGATCTGCTTCTCCCATGCCGCGGAAAGGATGCTTCTCCCTCTTCCGGCGCCTCTGGGGGCTGAAGCCGGGGCGGGCTTTGTCTGGCAGGACGGGGATGCAGGCCGGGATGCCCGGCTGCGGCCTTCGTGCTGTTTTTTATGTTTTCAGGCAGCGTTCAGGCGATGGGAAATCCTATCGGCAGTCAGTGACTCCAACGTAGGATGGATGCGGTTCCTTCTGCTTTTTTATGCGGGTCTTTTTTCGGAGGCCAGAGATCGGCCATCCGGCGCATTTTTTATGGATGCATTCATTATACAGGAAGATTGCTGCAAAGCAACTGCTGCATGACGGAAACCTTCATCCTGGGCATGCCGTCATCTCTGGGCACGTATGCTTTTTCCTGAAGAGACAGACCCCTTCAGCGTGCAGGCAGTGTACGTTTTCCTCCGGACAAAAGGAGGCCGGCGCCGCAGGGACGGGGCTGCAGCAGGCCGTCCTCAGGCACGATCCAGGAAGACGCACCGGAAACGGACAGCTTTTTTCTTCCCCACAGCGGCAGGAAACAGCTTGCACGAACAGGACGAAAGACATATAATGAAAGCAGGAAAGAAAGCTTGAAGAAAGAAGAGGCATGCCGGAATCTGTCCTGGAAAAGCACAGACAGGTTTTGGTGCGGCATGCAGAGAAAGTCCCTGCAAAAAACGAAGCTGCCTGAAGCACGGAATCCATCTCCCGGGATGGGGGAGATGCTGACCTTTCGGCAGCCAGGAGAAGGGAGCGGAAGGGCATCGGACATCCGGTGCCCGGCAGCATGAATCTTGTCAGAGAAACCAGAGCGCATCTTGAACGCAAAATCCTTCCGTTCTGGAAGGGACTTCGGGATGACATCCACGGTGGGTTCGTGGGGTATGTCGGGTATGACCTGAAGCGGGATCCCATGGCGGAGCGGGGCTGCATTCTCAACAGCCGGATCCTCTACTTTTTCTCCCAGGCCTCCATGTCCCTGTCGGATCCATCCCTGCTCTCGTATGCGGCGCATGCGTATGAGACGCTGCTGGAGATGATGGACAGTGAGCACGGCGGTGTCTTCTGGTCCATGCATGCAGACGGCACGGTGCTCGATCCCACCAAGCACACCTATAACCAGGCCTTTGCCATCTATGCGCTCTCCAATTATGCGCTCGCGAGCGGAAAGACCGCGCCGCTTGAAAAGGCTCGGGAACTCTTCCATCTCATTGAGCACAAGTGCCGGGACGCGGGCGGCTATCTGGAAGCCTTCCATGCGGACTTCACCCCCGAGAGCAATGAGAAACTCTCGGAAAACGGCGTCATGGCGGAGCGGACGATGAATACGCTCCTGCATGTCCTGGAAGCGTATACGGAACTCTACCGGGTGGGACGGGATCCGGAAGTGCGGGAAAAGCTGCTGGAGATCCTGGATACCTGGGAAAAGCATGTCTACAATCCCGAAAAACGCCGGCAGGAAGTCTTCTTTGATCACGAGTGGAACACGCTGATTGACCTGCATTCCTTCGGGCACGATATCGAGACGTCCTGGCTGTGCGACCGGACGCTGGAGGTGCTGGAGGATGAGGCACTGACGCAGAGGATCCGGCCGAAACTCCTGTCGCTCGCGGAAAAGACGCTCGAGTGCGCGTATACCACGCACGGGTTTGCCAATGAGAGCGAAAACGGGAAGGTCAACGGGATGCGCATCTGGTGGGTGCAGGCGGAAGCCCTGCTGGGCTTCCTGAATGCATGGCAGAAGACCGGTGAGGAAAAGTACCTGGATGCGGTGCGCCACCAGTGGACGTTTATTCAGGAACACATGACGGATCCACGGGAGGGCTCGGAATGGTTCTGGTGGACCTCGGAGCACGGGATCCCGGTCGAAAAGCCGATTGTCGAACCCTGGAAGTGCCCTTATCACAACGGACGCATGGCGTTTGAAATCATGAGGAGGATCAGGGATGAAGACCTATAAGGAACTGAATGCGGCGTATGAATCGCTGGTGCGGCGGCCCAACCGGAAGAACCAGCATTTCTATAACGGCATCTATGACCGGTGGGAGTACCCGGTCCTGACGCGGGAACATATCCCGCCCTTCTGGATGTATGACGTGAATCCTGCCACCAATCCCCATATGATGCAGCGCCTCGGGGTGAACGGGGTGTTCAACAGCGGCGCGCTGATGCTGGACGGGAAGTATACCCTGGTCGCGCGCGTGGAGGGGAATGATCGGAAGAGCTTCTTTGCGGTCGCCCAGTCCGACAACGGTGTGGACGGCTTCCGCTTCTGGGACTATCCGGTGCAATTGCCGGATACGTGCCCGGAAGAGACGAATGTGTATGACATGCGCCTCACGCAGCACGACGACGGGTGGATCTACGGCGTGTTCTGCTCGGAGAGCAAGGATACTGCATCCAATGATCTCTCGGCGGCCACGGCAGCGGCCGGGATTGTCAGGACAAAGGACCTGGTGACCTGGGAGCGGCTGGACAACCTCAAAACCCTCCACAGTCCGCAGCAGCGCAATGTCGTCCTGCACCCGGCGTTTGTGCGGGGACAGTATGCGTTCTATACGCGCCCGATGGATGACTTTATTCAGACGGGCTCGGGCGGGGGCATCGGGTTTGGGCTGTGCGAAGATATTCAGCATGCAGTGATTGATGAGGAAAAGATGACGAGCATCCGGCGGTATCACACGATCACCGAGAGTAAGAACGGCGCCGGGGCGGTTCCAATCCGCGGCACAAAGGGCTGGATCCATATTGCCCACGGCGTGCGCAATACCGCGGCCGGGCTTCGGTATGTCATCTACGCCTTTGCGACGGATCTCCTGGATCCCTCGAAAGTCATTGCAGAGCCCGGGGGATTCCTGATCGCACCTCTTGGGCATGAGCGGGTCGGGGATGTCTCCAATGTGGTCTTCACCAACGGCGCCATCTGCGATGCGGAGAAGAATGTCTTCATCTACTATGCGAGCTCGGATACACGCCTGCATGTGGCGACGACGACGCTCGAACAGCTCGAGGACTATGTCTTCAACACCCCGCCGGATGCGCTGCGGAGCCCGGACTGCGTGAAGCAGCGGTGCAGCCTGATTGAGCAGAACCTGAAATTCCTGGGAAAGTAAGGCGCGGGATCCCGGAAACCAACACCCTGTCGGATGCGCTGCGGAGCCCTGACTGCGTGAAACAGCGGTGCAGCCTGATGGAGCAGAACATGAGATTTCTGGGAAAGGAAGGCGCAGGGTCCCGGAAATCTACCCCCCGCCGGATGCGCTGCGGAGCTCAGACTGCGTGAAGCAGCGGTGCAGCCTGATTGAGCAGAATATGAGATTTCTGGGAAAGGAAGGTGCTGAATCCCGGAAACCAACACCCTGTCGGATGCGCTGCGGAGTTCGAACTGCGTGAAGCTGCGGTGCAGCCTGATGGAGCAGAACCTGAAATTTCCGGGAAAGTGAGGCGCAGGATCCCGGAAACCAGCATCTCGCCGGATGCGCTGCGGAGCCCTGACTGCGTAAAGCAGCGGTGCAGCCTGATGGAGCAGAACCTGACATTCCCCGGGAAGTAAGGCAGAAGATCCAGGCAAACCGGAAATCCAAAACAGGAAGGGCCGGAAAGCGAAGACCGGGTGGAAGAACAGAAGCGTGCCGGGAAGGGATTTCAGGAGGCGGGGCGGACCAACTGCAGACAATCTGAAAAAGAATCCTTAAATACAATATATAATACATCACGCTGTCCTGCGCGAACAGGACAGCCCAAGGAGGGAATTCGTATGCCGGATAAGGAAAGACAACAGAAGATGGAACAGGAATGGGCGGACCGGATTCCGGATCTGCCGGACAGAGACGGTGAGGACGGGGGCAAGGATGAGGCCTGGGAGCCGGTGTACCGGGACGGCAGTCCAAAAAACGAGTGCTGGAAGGAAGAATGAGGCGGCAGCATCTGTCCGCTGACGGTTCGGCTCCATGGAAATGGGGACGGACCTGAGAGAAAGCTGGGCAACTCCGCATGATCTGACATCTCCCCGGGGGAAGGCCGGGCATGCGGAGGCGGAAGGGCAGGCGCATGCTGAAAACTGACTGAACCTGAGCCTTCCGGAGAAAGCTGTTTCAGGGCTTTCTCCGGGAGGCTTTTCCTTTTTTCCGGAAAAGGAAAAAATGTTCGGAAAAATGTTCGGAAACCCTATTGACGAAAACCTCTTTTATGCTAGAATGAGTGCCGACATCTGAATACCTTATCACGAGTGGTTGAGGGATGGGCCCGATGATACCACGGCAACCGGTCATTTTCTTCCGTGACGCGGTGCCAATTCCCACAGCGCGGCACACAAAGGGAATACCTGCGCTGACAGATAAGGGGCGATCGCATGATTGATCCGTCTGGCTGTGTGCGGCCAGGCGTTTTTTCATCCAGGAAGGCACCATATGGAAAAGAGGGTAACATGGTACGTCTTTTTACTTCTGAATCGGTCACCGAAGGGCATCCCGACAAACTCTGCGACCAGATCAGCGACGCGATTCTCGACGCGATGCTCGAGCAGGATCCCATGTCCCGCGTGGCCTGCGAGACCTTTGCCACGACGGGCATGATTCATGTCATGGGCGAAATCACAACCAGGGCCCATGTGGACATCCCGGGCATTGTCCGGAAAACCGCGCTGGACATTGGGTACAATTCCTCCTCTGTCTGCTTTGACGGCAACACCTGCGGCGTGAGCGTGGCCATCCATGCCCAGAGCCCGGACATCGCCATGGGCGTGGACGCGGCCCTGGAAAAGCGCGACGGGGCATCCGGACAGGCAAGCGACGAGATCGGGGCGGGCGACCAGGGCATGATGTTCGGGTATGCCTGCGATGAGACGCCGGAATATATGCCGATGCCCATTGCACTGTCCCATCGGCTCGCGAGAAAACTCGCTGAGGTGCGAAAGAGCGGCGTTCTCCCGTATCTGTGTCCCGACGGCAAGACCCAGGTGACCATCCGCTATGAGAATGACGTCCCGGTCGCGGTCGACACGATTGTCATTTCCACCCAGCACACCGCGGATACCGACATGGAGGTTCTGAAAAAAGATCTCCGAGAAAAGGTCATTGACGCGGTGATCCCGAAGGAACTGATGCGCAGTGACACGAAGATCTTTATCAACCCCACCGGGCGGTTTGTGATCGGCGGACCTGCCGGGGATACGGGCCTTACGGGAAGAAAGATCATTGTGGACACCTACGGCGGATATGCACCCCATGGCGGCGGCGCTTTCTCCGGCAAGGATCCGACCAAGGTCGACCGCTCTGCTGCCTATGCGGTGCGGCATGTGGCCAAGAACGTCGTGGCTGCCGGCCTGGCGAAAAAGTGCGAAGTTCAGGTCGCCTATGCGATTGGCGTGGCAAGGCCGGTGAGCCTCCTGGTGGATACCAAGGGAACGGGTGTTCTCCCGGATGACGTGCTCTCCGGGATTGTCTCCGAAATCTTTGATCTTCGCCCCCAGGCGATTATCCAGAACCTGAACCTGAGACGGCCGATCTATAAGCAGACGGCGGCCTACGGACATTTCGGAAGGAATGACCTGGACCTGCCCTGGGAAAAACTCGACAAAGTGGATGCCCTGAAGGCGGCCGCTGCGAAAGCTTCTGTGTAAAGGAAATAACCAAAATGATCTGCGCAGGATAACTGCTGCGGGAAGACTGGAAACCATCCGGACGCCGAAAGGCGTCCTTTTTGTGTGAAAGAATGGATCGGAATGAAGTGGCGGGCAGCATCCTGTTTCTGTCCGGCATGGATGCATGTTCAGTCTGTACAGCAGAGTCTCCGGCACTCAGCAGAGGAAACGACGTTTCGGACGTGAAGTCTCAGAAGGGAAGAAGCTTTGAAGGGGCCGGACGAAAAAGGGGAAGGCAGGCTGCATGAAGCGGATTCAACAGGGTCTTTTTGAGACTGTAACCAGACAATGCGATGAGCGCAGCGGGGCACCTTGTACGGGCGGGGCCTGAAGATCTGAAGATAACAGCGAAAAGCCACAGGATGGGAGAAAGACTCATACGGATTCCCTTTTTCTTCCGCAGGATACTCTCTTCCCATGGATCAATGCTGCACCAATGGACAGGATACAGGATACCAGTAAGGCAATGAGTGGGAAAGACCATTGCGATTGATCCAGAAAAACAGAAAGAGTTTTGATGACCTGGTGGTGGATCACGATGAAGCAGAGGGAACAATTTGTGCCAAACCAGACAATCGGGGCCGGCGCTGGGAGGCGGCTGTGATTGATGCTGTAACAGATGAGCATGGCCGCAACGATGATTTGCCCGATAAACACATAATCTCCGGTTGGCAATATATAGTATTCGCCGAAGGTGATGAGCATTCCGATGCACAGAAAAACAAGTTCTTTGCCGTACAGTTTTTCAACGAATCCTGAATGCAAACGAAGCTGCTGACCGATAAGGAACATTGGAATGCCGGTAAAAAAAGCATTGCCTGCATAATACCATTCAAATGGCGTGAAATGATTGATGATCCATCCACACAATGTAAGAACTGCAATAGCAATGGTACGGTGCTTTTCTGTGAAATATGATTTATTAACCAGTATACAAAAAGCATAAATGTATACCAGCATGAAAAAGTAGTAGAAAACAGAATTCAGGAAGACGGCACGGTTGAACAGGACAAAGTTGAAGAGTGTATGAAATCCCATATAACTGAGAATCCATTCCGTGGGAGAGCCAGAGCGAAGGCAGCTGATGATGCAATTCCAGATCACGCATAAAGCTCCTCCGCAGAGGATGATTTTCAATGTATCTCTTAACTTTTTCTGAGCTTTAGCCTGCATATTGCTTCCGTAAATGTAGTATCCGGAAATCATAAGAAAATAAGGCACAGCAAAGCGCCCAAGGATCACGACATATCTCCCAAACGGCCCCGGAAACTGAGCATGAATAAAAAAAATCATGATACAGGCCAGGGTGCGGAACAGTTCAATCATTTCATTATTACGTGTATGCATTATTGACTCCTCCTTGCGTTGGCATTTTAGCATACAGAAAATTGTGACGTCAAAGAGAAACGGAACGGTGTAAAAGGATCAGGACATATCAACAAGTGAGGCATATTTTATACATAACACTTTCAACATCAGGTGGTCCAAATAAAAAAGTGGAAAGAAAATCCACACGCAGGCGAATCTTCATGCGGAGCGGGGGGATCTCGTGCCGAAAGAATCATATAGAAGAAGCAGAGCTGTCAATACACGATTTCTGTATCTTCATCTACCTGACCGTTGTGCACCGCAGTGTGCCCCGTTGGGATATGGATTCCTGCGACTGGAAGTGCGGCCGGTTTTCCGTGAATATATCCAGGGGCAGTGTCAGGACGTGAACAACCAGGGCGGCAATGATACCGAAATGATGTTGTTCGAAGAGCTCGCTGCCTGCGAGTGAAAGGGGCATCCTGCCCTATGACTGGCAACCATGCCCCGGTGGTTACGGCGAAAACCCTGGACCTGACAGGGGCCCTGGGAGTGAAATGAGCCTTCCGGGCAGCGCCTTCGATCCGGATGGCGGGAAACTGCCGGTATCCTGATTTGTGCAGGCCTGTGCATGCACCTATACACCAAAGACAGCAGAGGACGACACTGTTTCCGAATGAGAAGTCTTCAGCAGCCGATGGGTTGAGTGCGAAGGTTATGATCTGCAAAGATGCGCAGGCGGGAGACGTGTTTGTGGTGAACATGCAGGCAAAGGAGCAGGCAGACCGCGCTATGACGATATTTGCCCGGTTTGTGATTACGGTTGGAATCACCGAAATGGGAGCGTCTGAAGAGCAACCGGATCCCAGCGCGCAGGCGGGTGAGGGGTGCCGGGGAGCTGCCGAAAAGGGGACAAAATGATTCAACCACCGGTTGAATGGGAAGACGAAAAACGGACAAAACTGGTCTGAAAGAAGGATCTGAGGAGGCTGGGCAGAGAGGAACAGAAATCCATATATCGGTCGGACCATATCATGGGACCGCAATGTGTCGTGGATGGTCTGCTGATATGGATATTATGACATATCTTGCAGGAAATGTGTCATTTATGAAAAAAGTATGTCGAAATATGTGACAAAAATCGAAAAATATGCTATGATATCCACAGCCAGCGAAACATCTGCCGGGAGGGAAAACAGGCAGAGTTTGCTGCGGCGAAAACCAAAATCCTGGATGAGGGGAAGTGCAATGAAGATGAAGGTAGAACACAGGAAACATGCTGTGCTTGGACTGGTGCTGATCCTGCTTCTGAGCTCGTTGGTCCTGATGGCGTCTGCTGCGTCATCTCTTCGATATATTGTCAGCGTCAATTCCGCGCCGGTGAATCTGCGCTGGGAACCGACCAGGGAGGCGCGGGTTATCACGAAGGTAAAAACCGGCAAGACGGTCACGGTGCTTGGGGAGCAGGGCAACTGGTCGAAGGTCCGGGTCGACGGACGGGTCGGCTGGGTCATGACGATTTTCCTCTCGGAGACGGATCCGCTGCTCAAGCCAGAAGCGGAGCGCTACATTCTCAGCCCCAACAGCATGCCGGTCAATGTCCGCAGGGACGCAAGCCGCTTTTCCAGAGTGGAGGACAAACTGGTCACAGGCGCGAAAGTCAAAATCCTTGAGGTTGTCGGCGAGTGGGCCAAAGTCCAGGTGACTGAGACCGGCGAAACCGGCTATGTCCTGGCAAGCTATCTTACCCCGGAGAATCCCTACACGGAAGAGGAGATTTCGACAACCGGCAGAACGGTATATGTCATCAGCGAGGGAGGCGGAGACGTCAACGTCCGAGAAAAGCCGAATATCAAGTCGGATCTTGTGGACAGGGTTCCCAGCGGCACGGAAGTCGTCCTGGTCACTGCCGGCACGGAATGGAGCAAAATTGACACAGGCAAGATCACGGGCTATGTCCAGAACATCTATCTGGGCAACACCCCCGGTCAGAATCCGAACGGCGAATATACCGCGTATGTCCTTTCCTCCGACAGCATGGCGGTCAACTTCCGCAAAGAGCCCAGCCGGAACGCAAAGATGATTGACCGGCTTGTGACGGGCACGGCAGTGAAAGTCCTCTCCAGCGAAGGCAGCTGGTCCAAAGTGGAAGTCAAGGGAAAGACCGGGTACATTATGAACATGTATCTGATCGACACCCAGCCCACAGCCTACAAAGGCGGGAAAACAGCCTATGTCTCGGCGCCCAATGGCGGAACAGTCCGGATGCGTCTTGGTGCAGGTACTGGCTATGATGTGGTCACAGTGCTTGAAACTGGAGCGCAGGTGGAAGTGTTCGCCAGCGTGAAGGGCTGGGCCCGAGTCAAGTGCGGCGGTGATGAAGGATATATCGACGAGAGGTATCTTTCCGACAAGCGGCCCTGACAGGATGCAGGAAGAAAGATGAATCGACAGGGAATCGAACAATGCGATTCTGAAGACACCCTGAGGCAGGTATGAATGCTTCAGGGTGTTTCTTTTTTGGGGCACATGTTGCGCATGCATGAAAAGGGCCAGTCGATTCTTCAGCTGACAGGGCAGGGAGCAATATGATCTGCGATGGGAGTGGGGGAAAAGAGAGCGGGCAGTATGCAGAAAGAATGATAGACAAAGGGGATAAAATTCGTATCTTTGAAGAAACATCGGAGCTTCCTGTCCGAGCTGTTTGCGGAGGGAAACGAGCAGGGAAGACAGAGGGAAAAGCCTGGTACCGGGATGAACAGATCAGCTGGATCTTCTGTAAAAATAGTACTCCATTTTCCTGCGTGAAGGAAAAAAGAATTGCTTGTCAGAGAATCTTCCGGCGCGGTTTTGTGTGAAATGGATATGTGCAAAGATTTTTTGAATGTGAAGGGATGTAGGGATTCCAGGAGAGGAACAGAAACTGAGTGCATTGCCATCGGTCTAAATGAATCTGCGTATTGATGGATCAGAGCATGTCAGGATGTGTCCCTGCAACAATAAGGCGCATATCAGATCTTCACGGATTCGCTGACTGTGACGTGCCGGAAGGAGGCAGAACGGAAAAAATCAGCCTTGCTTTTTACTGTCAATTCGATTATACTTCTCCCTGCCATTCCGCGATGAAGTCCGGGTCTCGTGCGATTCACCTCTGTGAATCATGTCAGGGCCGGAAGGCAGCAGCATTAAGCGGCAGGTAGGATGTGCTGCGGGGTTGCCCGGTCTGAGCGGTGTGGTATTTTTATATCCCATCAATCTGCCGACGTTTTTGAGAATGAGTGCAGGCATACAGGGCAGTTATTGAACAGCATTGGCGGAGCAGAAGATGATATGCATTTTCTGCTCTTTTTGTTTTTGAGATAAAGACAGGGAGAACGGAGACGGCGAACGGGCAGATCAGATGCATCGGATGCGTGACCCCGCGGGAACAACGGAATTCTTATAGGGCCTATGATCTTTTTCACAGCGCGGGTGTCGATAGCTTCGTTTTACGGCGTGAAAACGAACAAAAATGAAGAAAAATGAAGAAAAATGAAGAAATACCAACATAATATGGTTGATTCTCAGGTGGACAGAAAGAGGATTCTACATTATAATATGACCGTGTCGCTGTGCCTGAAAATGAACATGGCATATGAGCGATACACAGGGAGAAATCTGTCCTCACTGTATGGGTTCGGCAGGAAAATGAAAGCACTGCCTTTCTTTTTTTCTGCAGGGCCTCGGACAGACTTGGACAGGCAGGGAAAACACAGTATCTCTGGCAACAGCGCCTTGTCGGCATATGCCTCCGCATATTCTGTGCAGGGTGCCTGCGCAGAATATGGGTTCACTGAGAAATCAAGGTACAATTTCTTATACTTGTGCACTGAAAAAGACGTCATCTTAACCGGATGAGCCGGCATAGAGCAGTCAGAGCCTGAGGAAAAACGGCCGGGATGGCCAGGGAGCTCTGAATGAAATGGAATACATCCTGCAGCGTGACAGCAGAGATAGATGCTGTTCAAATAGCAGGACAATTGTGTTCAAAAACATGCCGGCAGATAAACAGATTTGAACATGCGGCGGGAAAAGACTGGACAAAAGCCTCGGATTCCCGGTGCAGAGAGAAGGAACATGGACTATGGATCCGAACAGGAACAGGAACAAGAAACGCGGCAGGCGCATGTGGACGCTTGTCACCTATGACGCATTGATCTTACTGGTAGTATGTGCCTGCTTTTTGATCGTGTCCCCGAGTTCACAGGTCAGAATGTCACCGATGGGTGTTGTATTCAATGCTCTGCTGTGCGGCACCTGTATCTTTCTGGGACGCTGGCTGGGCGGCATTTACAGGCAGGTCTGGCGGTATGGAACCAACCGATCCTATATTCTTCTCATGGCCATTGATGCCATAGCGGGGATTGCGTTCTGGCTGATTTCGACGCTCCTGCCCATGGAGAGCATGGCATTTGTCCGAATTGTCTCCCTGTTTTCGGTCAATCTGATTCTGACCATTGCCATCCGTATGGTGTATCAGTATATGTACGACTACCAGAGCCGCTATTCCAGATTGTTTAATCTGGTTCGGCCTTTCACCCGCTTCCTGACGGGGGAGCATATTGATGCAGAGATCATCAAGGCCAGCTCAAAGGAAAAAGAGCATGAAAGAAAAATCAATATTGCCATCGTCGGAGCCGGGCGCGTGGGCGTGCTGCTCGCCGATGAACTCTCAAGCAATCCGAAATCGTACTATCTGCCGAAATGCTTTATTGATATTGACCGGGAAAAAATCGGGAGAAACATCAACGGCATTCCGGTCCTGGATGAGCACGAAGTGAATGACAGTGTTTTCCTGAGAATGCACATCCAGGAGATTGTTCTGGCCCTTCCGGACACAAGTCCTGAGCGGCGCAAGGAACTCTATGAGCGATACAAACAGACGGGATGCAAGATCAAGGTCTATGATTTCCCGGTCACGCAGAGTGCGGACGGAGGGGGACGCAGGCAGCTGCGCGATTTCGACATTGAGGAATTGCTCTTCAGGAAAGCCAGAAATTTCCTGACCGAACAGACGATCTCCAAGTACAAGGATAAGGTCGTCCTGATCACGGGCGGCGGCGGGAGCATTGGCAGCGAGATTGCCAGACAGATTGCCAAAATGCAGCCGAAAAAGCTGGTGCTTCTGGACGTTTATGAAAACGGCGTGTATGACATCCAGCAGGAACTGCGGATTAATTACGGCGGACGGCTGAATCTGCAGGTCATTATCGTGAACATCTGCGACCGGGAACTGCTTTCAAAGGCATTTGCTGAAGTGCAGCCCGAGATTGTCATCCATGCGGCGGCGCACAAACATGTGCCGCTCATGCAGGAAAGTGTCTGCGAGTGCGTGAAGAACAATGTATTCGGCTCCCTGAATGTCGCCGACATGTGCGAAAAGTATCATGTGAAGCGCGCAATCATGGTGAGTACAGACAAGGCGGTCAACCCGACGAATGTCATGGGCGCGACCAAGCGCATGTGTGAGATGATCTTCCAGAGCAGAACCGACGGCGAAACGATCTTTACCTGCACACGGTTCGGCAATGTGCTGGGGAGCAATGGCTCGGTGATTCCGCTCTTTAAGCGGCAGATTGCGGCGGGCGGGCCAGTGACCATTACTGATAAGCGGATCATCCGCTACTTCATGACAATTCCGGAAGCTGCGCAGCTGGTGCTGACCTCGGGCAGCATGGCGAAGCGCGGGGAACTGTATGTCCTGGATATGGGCGATCCGATCCATATTCTGGAGCTTGCGGAAAACATGATTCGTCTTTCCGGCTATGAGCCTTATAAGGATATCAGCATTGTGGAGACGGGGCTCAGGCCCGGAGAGAAGCTGTACGAGGAGCTGCTGATCAAGACCGAAGAACTTGACAAAACAGAGAACAGCATGATCTTCGTGGAGCGGGACGAACCGCTCAGCAGGGAAGAAATCGACGAAAAACTGGAAGTGCTGAAGGCTGCGGCAGACACGTATGACAATGCAGCCTGCAAGAAGGCTCTGAAACAGGTGGTGCCGACGTATCATTCGCCGAAGGAAGTGAATGAGGCTGCAGAAGAGGCAGAAGAAATGAAGCATGCACGCTGATTCCGGATCATGAAATGATCCGGAATCAGCACACACATTTCCATTGAATCCGGATGGATGTGCGGAGGTGAGAAAAATGCATGTGTACTGCTTGTTCTGTGAAACGCAGCGGTGCAGGGATATTGCACGGCTGATCGAAAAGACGCTGGGTTACCGGTGCATTTCTCCTCAGATCATTCAAAGAAAATGGACCAAAGGGAAATGCGAGGATGTACCGCATGCCTGGCTGCCGGGGTATCTGTTCCTGTACACGGAGGAACCTATTTTCCCTAGGCTCGAGATCAGCGGGGTGATTCGATTCCTGGGCCAGGGAGAACTGCAGAATGAAGACCTGGCGTTTGCTGAAATGATCTATGAGAAGGATGGTCAGGTCGGGACAGTCCAGCTGATTCAGGAAGGTGATCGTTGCCGGTTGGAAGATCCACTGTGGGAGAATGTCCAAGGTGTGGTCATAAAGATGGATCGGGGACGCAAACGGTGCTGTATCGATTTTGAATTCGACCATATCAGGCGCACAGTGTGGGTTGGATATGACATCGTCAGGAAAGACGATACAGCGAATGACGGGGAGACGGCGAAGATCTGATCGAGCCTGGGAATGAAAAGCATCATGTCGACAGCACTGACCGGACTGGCAGGCTGGAAGCATAATGAGACATATCGGGTATCATGATTTCAGGATGTTCATGGCTCATTTGACACCCTGAAATAGCGGAGCTTACACTTTTTTGAAAAAATGTTACTCCGCGGCATGACGTTAAGTTAGAGGATGTGCAGGAATATTTATGGAACATGGATGCGTTGATGCCTTAAATGACAGGAAATGGCGTTCAGCCAACAGAAGAATCAGATACCGCAGTGAAGCGCTTCTGCATTGGAATTCCAGAGCATTGTTTGCTCTGGAATCTTTCTGATGAAGGGACACTTCTGTGGGAATAGACATCAATAAACAAGGCAGGTAAGAACATTGAAAAAAATATGGAACCTGGTCGCCAAGGATTTATGGATTGTCTTGCTGGACATGATTGCAGTCAATGGAGCGTATTTTCTCGCGCTCATGATTCGATTCTATGTCAACAATGAATTTCGGCCAACGGTCACCTATTATCTGACCGCGTTCTATCGTTTTACCCCTTTCTATACCATTTTGGCAGTCGCGATCTTCGCTTGCTTCCGTCTCTACGGCGGCATGTGGCGCTATGCGGGCATCAATGATATGAACCGGATCATCCTGGCAAACATCTGTACTGCGCTGGTCCAGGTTGTTGGCACGCTGCTTTTTGTGCGCAGAATGCCGATCACCTATTATGTCATCGGTGCGGTTATTCAGTTCATTGCTGTGGCGCTGATTCGCTTTGGATATCGGATTCTTCTGGTGGAAAAGAGAAAGTTCGGGAATCGGAACACGTCCACAGTGCCCACTTTGGTGATTGGCGCAGGCGAGACGGCCCGCAGAGCAGTCCATTATCTGGAGAATACACCGTTCCGGCCGACGCTGATTTACAATGAAAAGGATGCCGGCAAATCGATCGACGGCGTTCAGGTGACCGGGGATCTGGGGACAGCTCTTTCTTCTGTTCACAATGTGGTGATTGCAGACCTGTCTCTTTCAGCAGACAAACGGAAAGAGCTGCAGGAAAAGTGTGAAGAGAAAGGTCTGGAATTCCGCGACTACAGCGGTTATCTGAATAACCTGGGAGGAAAAATTCCGGTTTCTGGATTGCTGGAACTGGTGGAAGGTAAAGTCACCCTCGTGATTGATGGAAAAGAGACAGAGTATAAGAGTGGCAGAGAAGCAATCCAGTCGATTCAGGACAGATATGAGGTTCAGGGAATTGAAGGAATGAAGATTCATCTGGGCAAGCCCAGCAGCAGTCCTTATGTGGGTTATGAGGACTGGGCCAAACAGCACAAAGAGCAGACCGGCGAAGACGTCAGCTTCTTCTGAGGAGAGTGAGAGATCATGATAGATATTAAGAATGATATTCGCTTTCGCGGTCTGGAACCTTTTGCGAACCGTGTCTGGCTGTCTTCCCCGACAATGCATGGGGATGAACAGCGGTGGGTGGATGATGCCATTCAGACTAACTGGGTCAGCACTGTGGGACGAAATATTGATGAAATTGAGCAGCAGATCGCGAAATATGTAGGTTGTCGATATGCGGTTGCACTTTCAGCCGGAACTGCTGCTTTGCATCTGGCGACCAAACTTGCCGGAGAAAAACTGTACGGACAGGCAAGGCCGAATGCGGGAACACTTCAGGGGCATACGGTTTTCTGTTCTGATGTAACCTTTGATGCTTCAATTAATCCAGTCGCATATGAAGATGGCAATGCTGTTTTCATTGATACAGAACGGGATACCTGGAATATGGATCCGGAGGCATTGCGAAAAGCCTTTGAACTGTATCCAGACACCAAATTGATCGTCATTGCACATTTGTATGGCACACCTGGAAAGATGGAAGAAATCCGAAAGATTGCTGATGAACATGGTGCACTGATTGTTGAAGATGCAGCAGAGAGCCTTGGCGCGAAGTATATGATGAAAGGCCAGTGGGTTGAGACCGGAACACTGGGAGATTACAACTGCATTTCTTTCAATGGGAATAACGTCTTCCAGCCGGTTAGGGATGCAGCCTGATTGTAATAACTGCAATAATTGACCACTGAAAAGCCTCGAAAAACGGCACTTTTTAGTGCAAACTACACAAAGGCCTGACTCTCTCGAAAA
>Ga0129307_1000968_pt1 | contig 37015 bp, 36 predicted proteins | sample P1105metagenome_FD_94437 | JGI IMG/M metagenome (GOLD analysis project Ga0129307, IMG submission 94437) | Capybara group fecal microbial communities from Wisconsin, USA - P1105 metagenome | ecosystem: Host-associated > Mammals > Digestive system > Large intestine > Fecal | place: USA: Wisconsin...
CTATTTGCTTTACTGTTCTTAGCTGGCAGGCTTTTTTCAGTTTAGCACATTAGGAGGTCTTGTTTACTCACCGCTTAAGCTCTCTTCAACCACGCGACTATCGCGTGGTTTTCGTATTACAAACCAAAAGAGACCTCATAATGAGGTCTCTTTTCATGTTCTCTTTTCCATTAAGCTATCGTTTCGAGTATCTCCAGAACTTCCTTCTTTCCTAGCATATGCCCGTACTGTGAGAGATCCGCTTCCCTGTCAGGAGTCAGTCCCACATCGTTTATCACCTGGTTTCCTCCTCCGAGATACGTTCCCGTAACAAGCCTCAGCATGCTCCCTGATGAAGGGATCTTGTAGAGGGAGGTGATGACCGTCCTTCCTGACGTCGTCGTTCCGGCTATCCTGGCACCGGCGTTGCTCTTGAGCGCATATGCGAAGAGCTCTGCCATTTCCGAGGTGCCTCCGTCCACCAGCACTGTGATCTTTCCCTCGAAGGTGACTCCCTCGGTAGCCGAATAGTAGATGCCTTCCGCTCCTTTCGATTCAACGCTTGCGAAGGTGACGTTCTCTATGAAGAGATCGGCGCAGGCGATCGTCTTTTCTATATCGCCCTTCCGTACGTTCCTGAGGTCTATCACCAGGTTCTTCACCCTTGCCTTCTGAAGATCGTCCACAGCTGCTATGAACTCTTCGTCAGCCTTGTTCGAGAACTCTGTCACCCTTATGTAGCCCGTATCCTCTGAGACGGTCAGATATTCGACTGTCCTTATCTCCTTGTCCGTCCTCACTACCGTGAGGGTCATGACCTCATCCCCCCTCTCGAGAGTCACGTCATAGGTGGTACCTTCGAGGCCCTTCATATAGCTCTTTATGAGGTCGAAGCTCACCGCCTTGACGCTGAGATCGTCCACCAGTATTATCCTGTCTCCTTCGAGTATCCCGGCCTCATAGCCTGAGGTACCTTCAAAGACCTTCTCCACGAGTATGTAATCCTTGTCCTCCTTTAAGAGCATCCCCGAAGTGATATCGGAATAGTCGACGCTTGTATCGTAATACAGGTTGAAGAGCTCCTCCGAATAGTATGAGGAATATCCGTCGGAGAGTTCTCTCACCATTCCGTAGCTGGCTCCCTCGCGGAGTATCTTCTCGAAGTCTATATCCTTATAGTAATACTCTCCTATGAGTTTCTTAATGTTCCTAAGCTCATATATGTCAAGGATCTCATCGTAGGAGTCGGCTTTTATGTATATCTCTCCTTTGTCTACCTTGTCAAGCACTATCTTCCTCGTTAAAAGGATCGAAACGGCTCCAGTCACGAGGACAGCGGCTATCAGGAGTATTATCCATCTCTTGCTGTTCATATGTCTTCCTCTGCTATGAATCTCCTGAGCTTCCTAAGATCCTCAAGATACACTTCCTTGAGCTCAGGATTGTATATTATGCTGGCCGGATGATAAAGAGGATATATCTGTCCGTTATGGAAGCGTATCACCTTCCCGTGCACGGCTCCGACAGTATATTTCTCACCGGCTATAGCCTTAAGGGCGGTATTCCCGAGAGTCACTATGAGCTTTGGTGAAAGAAGTCTTAGTTCCCTGTATAGAAAGGGCTTGCACCATTCGGTCTCCTTCTGGTTCGGAGCCCTGTTTGCCCTCTGCCCGCTCACGCCTATCCTGTATGGTCTGAACTTCACGACGTTGGTAATATAGAGATCCTCCCTGTTGAGCCCCGTATATTCGAGGAATTCGTCCAGGTTCTTTCCGGCCTTCCCTACGAAGGGCTTGAGTTGCTTTACCTCCTCGGCTCCGGGAGCCTCTCCAACCATGACTATCCTCGGACTCGTATTCCCGTCTCCCGTCACCATGGGCTCGGTCATTCCCTGTTCAGTCAGGAATTCTCTCTGCTCCCTGTACAACAGGTCCAGTTCTTCCATCATATCCTCCTAAAAAATAAAGAATACTGACCGTATTCTTTATCTGCCTTCTCAGTATGGTCTTCTTGCCTCTATGGACCTTATCAGGGTCTCGTCTCCGGCATTCTGGAGCTCTCCTCCGATAGGCACGCCGTGTGCTATCCTGGTCACGGTGACATCGTACTTCTCCAGCTGTTTTGCAATGTAGATCGCTGTAGATTCGCCCTTTACGTCGGCATTTGTGGCAAGTATCACTTCCTTTATGCCTCCGTCCTCTATCCTCTTATACAGAGATGCGAGATTGAGCTCATCCGGTCCTATCCCTTCAAAGGGTGACAGTTCGCCCTGGAGCACGTGGTAAACTCCCCTGTACTCGTGGCCCCTCTCTATTGCCATGACGTCCTTCACGTCCCTCACGACACAGACGGTGGAATGGTCTCTCCTGTCATCATCGCATATGGAGCAGATCTCCCTGTCGGTGAGGTTACCGCAGACGGGGCAGTGCCTTACTGCAAGCCTTGCAGTATACATGTCCTGAGCGAACTGCTTCACTTCTTCGGGGTCCATCTCGATCAGATGATACGCAAGATTCCTTGCGCTCTTCGGACCTATGCCCGGTAGCTTTGAGAACCACTCCTGAAGTATGTTCATCGATTCGATGCTGTACATGAATTAAAACAATCCTCCGAGGCTGAGTCCGCCTGTGACCTTGCTCATCTGCTCCTCAGCATATTTGTCAGCATTCCTCATGGCCTCGTTGACAGCAGCGAGTATGAGGTCCTGGAGCATCTCCACATCCTCGGGATCAACGATCTCGGGAGCTATGGTTATCTCCTTCAGTTCCTTCTTGCCGGTAACGACGGCTTTTACCATGCCGCCGCCGGAGGTAGCCTCTATCTCGGCTTCGGCAAGCTCGTTCTGTACACGCTCTATGTTCTGCTGCATCCTCTGGGCCTGCTGCATCATGCTGGCCATATTGCCTCCGCCACCCATGGGGAATCCGTTCCTCTTTGCCATTATTCGTTCTCCTGCCTTAAAAAGTCTAGTCTATTATAACAATTTCATCCGTAGGGGACAACTTCTCCTCATTTGCTGAAGAGATCGTGATGAGTTTGTGTCTCCCGAACTTCTGATCCATCTCCCTGTTCAGATCGTCGGCCTTGAGACTCAGGAAATTCCTGAACATAGGATTGTCGCATCTTACTGCTATCTGGGAGGAATCCTCCCTGATGAGCTCCAGTCTGCTGAAGAAAGGAGCGTAGCTTTTGTCCTTCTTTATGAGTTCCTTCGTGAGATATGTGAAGAATTCCCCTTCCCTGCCTGCGTCCTCAGACACTTCCTGTGCGGGGGAACCCTTTTTGGTCTGCTGTCTCTTCTCCTGCCTGACCGGGATCTCTTCTGCCGTTTCCGGTGCTGCCTTTATTCCGTTCCTCTCGAGCTCGGAGATCTTCTTCTCGAGTCTTCTTATCGTCTCTATGAGTCCTCCCGGCAGGGCCTTCTCGTCATTCATCGGGATCATGGTCTTGAGCACGGCTCCCTCAAGCACCGCATCCGGCCTTGAGACATACCTCATCTTCGACTGGGCATCCGAGATTATGTCCATGGACCTTATGAGTCTCTCCTTTGAGAACTCATCCTTATATCCGCTCCAGGCATTCTCCTCTCCGGTGACAACGGAGACAAGTATCTTTTCCAGTATGTCGGTAAGCTGCACCGCAAGAGGTCCGCTCTCTATACCTGAGGCCAGTATCTCTCTAAGTTTCAGTATTGAGCCCCTCTCATCGTAACGGGAATAGCAGTCCATGAATCCTCTTAGCACTATGTTGCTCGCACGTCCAAGCACGGAAGCCACTATGTCGGAATCTATGTTGACCCCGAAGGCACAGCATTTCTCGAGCATGGTGAGAGCATCTCTCATCGCTCCCTCCGAAGCATCGGCTATGTCCTCAAGAGCATCATCATCGGCAGTCATGCCGGTGGTCCTGAGCACTTCCTTCATCCTCTCTATGACGAGTTTCCTGTCTATGAACTTGAAGTCGAAACGCAGGCATCTTGAAAGCACGGTCTTCGGCACGGCATCGAGCTCGGTCGTTGCAAGTATGAACACCACGTGTTCGGGCGGTTCCTCGATGGTCTTCAGAAGAGCATTGAAAGCAGGTCCGGTGAGCATATGGACCTCGTCTATGATATATACCTTGTATCTTCCCCTGGTAGGCAGGAGCCCTGCCTTGTCCCTTATGTCCCTTGCATTATCGACTCCGTTGTTCGAAGCTGCGTCCATCTCTATGATGTCTATCATGCTGTCGTTTAAAGCGGCGATGCAGTTCTGACATTTGAGGCATGGCTCGCCGTTCTCCGGATTCTCGCAGTTAAGAGCAGCCGCGAATATCTTTGCGGTACTGGTCTTTCCCGTGCCTCTCGGTCCCGAGAAGATGTATGCGTGGGCGGGTTCGTTCTGGATTATCTGGTTCCTGAGTATCCTCGTAATGAGCTCCTGACCCTTAAGGTCAGAGAAGCGTCTCGGACGGAATTGTCTGTAAAGTGCTTTGTATGCCATGTCTTCTTCCGATAAAAAAATGCTCCCATATATTATACAATACGGGAGCATCTTTTAAGAATGATAAAAATTATAATGCCCGTTCTTTGCCCAACATGAGCACAGCCATTACTCCTGGTCCGCAGTGGCTGCCTATGACAGGTCCGACGTGCTGGATCCAGACGTTGTTGAAGCTCACCCTCTTAAGGATCTCTTCTTTAAGGGCCTCTGCCATATCGACGTTGTCACCGTGCATTATGACCATGAGTTCCCTTCCCTCATCCGTATCGAGGTAGTTCTCCTCCGTGAGTTCCGCAAGTTTCTTTATGAGTTTCTTCCTGCCCTTGACCTTGTCATATGCAACGATCTTCCCTTCCTTCGTGACACAGAGTATCGGTTTCAAGTCCAGCATGGTCCCGAGCGTTGCGGAGACTGCAGAGACTCTTCCGGTCCTCTTCAGGTAATTGAGATCGTCGACGGAGAAGAAATGCAGGAGATGGAGCTTGTTTGCCTCCACCCAGTCCTTCACCTCATCAAGGCTCTTTCCGTTCTCTCTCATGAATGCAGCATGATAGACGAGCATGCCGGCTCCCATGGAGATGCTCAGTGTATCCACTATCTCGAGCCTTCTGTCAGGGTAGTTCTTAAGAGCTTCTTCCCTTGCCATGAGGGACAGATTATAGTGTCCGCTCAGATTGTGAGAGAAGCAGAGGTAAAGTACGTCCTTTCCCTCCTTAAGTATGCTCTCGAACCATTCCTGTATATCGAGGGTGGATCTGGTGGATGTGCTGGCAGAAGCTCCCTGCCTCAGGGCATTGTAGAAGCCCTCGAAGTCGGTGTTCTTTCCAAGGTCGAAAAGGGATTCCTTTCCGTTAAGGGTGTAAGGCATCAGGAATACCGGGATATCATGCTCCTCAGCAAAGGAATATGGGATCTCGGAGTCAGAGTCGGTTATAAGGATAAAATCGCTCATCCTGGTCTCTCCTTTCATATTGGTCCTCATTGTTTGAGGCTAATATATCATACTTCGTTGAAAATATAAACCAAAAGAAAGAAAAGGGCCGGCCATTTGGAGACCGGCCCGTATCTTACATACATGGGATCAATAGAGTCCCTGCGCTATCATGGCAGTGGCCACCTTCTCGAAACCGGCGATATTGGCGCCGACCACGAAGTTGTCCTTGTAGCCGTACTTTTCTGCGGCATCGCGGCAGTTCTTATAGATGTTGACCATGATGTTGTGGAGCCTCTCATCCACTTCCTCGAAGGTCCATGAGAGTCTGAGGCTGTTCTGGCTCATCTCGAGAGCGGATACCGAGACACCTCCGGCGTTTGATGCCTTGCCGGGTGCGAAGAGGACTCCGTTCTCCTGGAACACCTTCGTGCCTTCGATGGTGGTAGGCATGTTTGCACCCTCACCTACGGCGAACACTCCGTTTTTGACGAGGATCTTTGCAGACTCCTCATCGATCTCGTTCTGTGTTGCGCACGGAAGAGCTATGTCGCACGGGATCGTCCAGATACCTGAGCATCCTTCATGATATTCTGCAGACGGGACCTGATCCACATACTCCTTTATCCTGCCTCTTCTTCCGATCTTTATCTCCTTTACTACATCGAGCTTGATGCCTTCCTTGTCATATACATAGCCGTTGGAGTCTGACATAGCGACCACCTTTGCTCCGAGCTCCTGTGCCTTCTGGCATGCGAAGGTAGCTACGTTTCCGGAACCGGAGATGACGACCGTCGCACCGTCGAAGTTCCTTCCCTTCTCGCCTATCATCTCTCTTACGAAATAGATGAGTCCGAAGCCGGTAGCTTCAGTCCTCGTAAGGGAACCGCCGTATGTGAGGCCTTTGCCGGTGAAGACTCCGTGATAGTTGTCGGTGAGCTTCTTGTACTGTCCGTAGAAGTATCCGATCTCCCTTGCTCCGACTCCGATGTCTCCTGCCGGAACGTCCACGTCAGGACCTACGTACTTGTACATCTCATTCATGAGGCTCTGGCAGAAACGCATGACTTCAGCATCGCTCTTGCCGTGAGGATCGAAATCGCTTCCTCCCTTTGCTCCGCCTATCGGAAGTCCGGTGAGTGAGTTCTTGAATATCTGTTCAAATCCGAGGAATTTGATGATACCGAGGTTTACTGAAGGATGCAGTCTCATTCCGCCCTTATATGGACCGACAGCATTGTTGAACTGTACTCTCATGGCACGGTTCACCTGCACCTTTCCGCTGTCATCTGTCCACGGAACGCGGAATATGATCTGACGGTCGGGCTCGACGAGCCTTTCAAGTATCGCATGCTGCTCGTAGACCGGGTTCTTTTCGATAACCGGGCGGAGGGAATCAAGCACTTCCTTCACAGCCTGAAGGAACTCCTTCTGCTCGCCGTTCTTCTGTACTACGGAATCATATACTCTCTCAATATATCCCATAAAACTGTTCTCCTTTTCGGTTTTTCAAAACTTTTAATGATTATTATAGCAGAGGGATATTGAAAATCAACATCTACTGAATAATTAAAGGCCCGTTCTTGCATAATAGTTCGTATCTTTCATTGTCGATGCCAAAATATGAAAAAATATGCATTAAGGTATTTCATTTCACCGTTTCCACAAGTCCTATCCCGACCATATACCATGTTATCGTGACGGAAAAAGGATATATAATTAGGGATACGGAGGTCTCATCATATGGAACGCATTTACGATCAGAAAAGCATAAGGGATCTGGACAGAAGGTTAATAGAGGGCGGCATACCTTCGGGTTCTCTGATGAAGGAGGCTGCACGGTGTGTCTTCTCCGAGATCGGATCCCTTGATATGCGAAAAGACAATATCCTCATACTCGCAGGCAAGGGGAACAACGGCGGAGACGGGTATGCGCTTGCTGAGATCCTTTCCGACAGCGGATATTCCGTTACGGTCATCTCTGCAGAGGACCCCGTCACTGATGATGCCGTTTATTACCGTGACCGTTTCAGTGAAGCGTCCGGGATGATCATCTCCACTGAGGATGTCCCTCCTGATCTTTCAAAGTACGATATCATAATAGACTGTCTGTTCGGCGTGGGCTTCCATGGAGAGCTTAAGGGCATATATGAAGATCTCGTGAGGCTTGCAAATGACAGCTCAGCATACAGGATCGCATGCGACGTCCCCTCAGGAGTCGAAACCGACACGGGTAAAGCCTCCCTCGCATTCAGGGCTGACCTGACCGTCACCTTCTCATATCCGAAGCCCTGCCATTTCCTGTATCCCGGAAGAGAGTATACGGGAAAGCTCTCCGTAAGGCCCATAGCAGACCTTCCGGAAGATGAATGCCATATGTTCCATGTGGACGGCTATGCCCTTCCGAAAAGGAAAAGGGATACCCATAAGGGAGACTACGGAAGACTCCTCATCGTAGCCGGCAGCAAAGACCTTTTCGGTGCTTCGTATCTGTGTTCCTCCGCGGCCCTGAGGTCCGGTGCAGGGCTCATAACCCTAAAGTCCTGTTCATATGTCACAGGAAAGATGCATACCATGCTCCCTGAGATAATGTCGAAGGATGTATCATCAAAAAAGGATTTCCTGTCATCCCCTCCCCTCGACGCAGAGGGATTCGACTGCATGGCCATCGGTCCCGGGCTCGGAACTGATGAAGAGACCGGAAAAGCCATTGAAGAGCTCATATCTTCTGATGTCCCAAAGGTCCTCGATGCCGATGCCCTTAACATCATATCCAGGTATTCCCTCCCCGTAGGAAGAAATACCGTCATGACGCCACACCCGGGGGAATTTTCTAGACTCAGCGGCCTTGATATGGAGACCATAAAGAAGGATCCCGTGAAGGCTGCAAGAAAATATGCACTTGAAAAGGGTGTAGTGCTCCTTTTAAAGGGTGCGACTTCCGTCGTGACCGACGGAACTGACATATTCTTCATAACTTCCGGTACTCCTGCAATGGCAAAAGGCGGCAGCGGAGACGTGCTAACGGGCGTCATATCGTCTTTCATAGCCCAGGGGCTTCCCTTAATGGAGGCAGCATATGCCGGTGCATTTCTCTGCGGAAAAGCTGCTGAAAAGGCAGTAAAAAATACCGGAGAATACTCTTTTACACCAAGAGATACTATCCGGTATCTTAGATACGTTCTTTAAAGACCTGTCAGTCTTCTATTATCCTTATCACAGCGCTCACCTTCTTGACGACCTCTGAGAGCTTCAGCTCCTGGATGGCTGCCTGGACGTCCTTCTCGTTCGAAGGATATGTCAGGAACACGATGGTGGCCGCCTCTTTCTTGAGTCCCTTCTGCATGACGAGGTTAAGGCTTATGTTGTGGTCGCCCATGATCTTCGTGACCTTTGAAAGGACACCGGGCCTTTCGAGAAGATCGAGCCTGATATAGAATGGGTTCTGCCAGTTAGTGTTGAACTCGAGCTCCTCAGAGAGCTCGCCCATGTTGTTCTTGAAGGATGCATACTTGTGCTTGGTCTTCTGAGCTGCATATATCACGTCGGAGAGGACTGCGCTCGCAGTCGGGAAATCTCCCGCTCCCCTTCCGTATACCATTATGTCTCCTATGGCGTTTCCGTTTAAGAGAATGGCGTTATACGAATCGAGGACGTTTGCAAGAGGATGCTGCTTCGAGATCATTGCGGGATGGACTCTCAGCTCTATCTTCTTTCCGTTCTTCCTTGCTATTGCAAGAAGTTTTATCACATAACCGAAATCGGAAGCGAACTGTATATCCTTCTTCTTAATGCCGGAGATGCCCTCCATGTAGATCCTGTCTATCGGGATCCTGGTATGGAATGCCTTTGAGGCAAGTATGGCCAGCTTGTACATGGCATCGTATCCATCCACGTCTGCTGAAGGATCTGCCTCTGCATAGCCAAGCTCCTGAGCCTCTCTTAGTACGTCATCATAGTCCCTTCCCTCAAGATACATCTTAGTGAGGATATAGTTCGTAGTACCGTTGATAATGGCTTCTACGGAAGAGATCGTATTAGCCTGAAGAGAATCGTCTATGGTGCGGAGTATCGGTATCCCGGCTCCGACGCTTGCCTCGAAATAGAGCCCGGCTCCTGTCTTCTTTGCAGCCTCTTCGAGCTCAGGCCAGTACATCGCTATCATCTTCTTGTTGGCTGTGACGACGGTCTTGCCGCTGTTAAGGCACTGAAGCACCAGATCCTTCGTAGGCTCGATGCCTCCGATGGTCTCGATCACTATGTCGATATCCGGATCCTCGGATATGTCGTCAACGGAATAGACCTTCAGGATGTCGGGGATATTGTAATGGAAGTGTCTGGAATACACCTTGGCAATGTTAAGGGATATCCCTTCCTTTTCCTCTATGTTCTTCTTCTCCTTCTCCAGCACCTTGTATACTCCGGTACCAACTGTGCCGAATCCCATTATGGCGACGTTAACCTTTTTCAAAATGAGCCTCCTTATCTGCTGCGGTTCTTCTTATATATTATGTACAGTCCTTTCAGAGTAAGAAGACTGTCTATTATATCTATGCTGTCCGTTTCCGATGCGATGGTGTTTGCCATTCCTCCGGTGGCGATGACCTTCACGTTCCCACCCATCTCCTTCTTCATCTTCCGAAGTATATATTCCACCTGTCCCACGTACCCGTAAATGATACCGGACTGCATGTTCTGAACTGTGTTCTTATTTATCACGTTCTCAGGTTTCACGAGCTCGACTCTAGGGAGCTTTGCAGTGTTGTTGGTAAGCGCATTTGATGAAAGGATTATTCCGGGGCATATCGCTCCGCCAAGGAACTCTCCGTTCTTCGATATGCATCCGAAGCTGGTGGCAGTGCCGAAGTCCACAGTGATGCAGGGACCTCCGTAATTCTCGTAGGCAGCCACTGCGTTCACTATCCTGTCGGAGCCGAGTTCCTTAGGATTGTCATAGAGGATGTTTATGCCGGTCTTCACTCCGGGTCCCACGAACGTCGGCTTGATCTTGAAGTAAGTCCTGCACATATGCTCGAAGGTATAGTTCATCGAGGGTATGACTGAAGATATCATTATGTCCTCGATGTCTGAGGCATCGAGACCCAGATATTTCAGGAAGGACATGTTCTTTATTCCGATCTCATCGGAAGTCACATGCTCCTTCGTGGCCATCCTCCAGGAGTTTCGAAGCTGATCTCCCTCAAAGAGGCCGAACTTCAGGTTTGTGTTCCCTGCATCCAAAACAAATATCATCTTTTCATTCCTTTGTATCTGTATTCATGGACTTCCTGACTGCATAAATCACCGGTCCGCATATGAGGGCTGCTGCAAGAGCCTCGAGGGAGCCGTTCATAAGTCCCACTCCCGTGATCACTGCGACCACCTTGGCTGAATTGATCCCGGTAAGCGAATAGAAAAGGAGCATGAGACCGAGGTAGCAGACCGTATTCGTGAGTGTCCCTGCAACAGGGCCGGCTACGAGAGCTACAGACTCCTTCTTCTTTGCTATCATCTTATACACTAAATAAGCGACTATGGGGATCATGAGTCTTGAGAGCACCGACATGATTATCACGAGCACGGGGCTCTCTGCAAGCAGCGGTCCTACGAGTGAGGACGTTGCGGTGAATGCCTTCCATACGCTGGTGAGACCAAACATGAGTCCGAGCAGCAGTCCGGTCTTTGGTCCGAGGAGCAGCGCTCCTATTATTACCGGAATGTGCATAGTGGTCACGTTTGCGGGAGGGATAGATATGATCCCGATATTCGTGAGCCCGAGCACCAGTGTGATGGCTATCAGTATGGCCGTAAGGGTCATAGTCCTGATCTTCTGATCTTTCATTTTTCTCCGTTCCGACTCCGCCATTACCCTCTCCAGCATACCGGCAAGGACTGAGACTCTTTCCGATGCCCCTTCCTTCCGCCTTCAATGGCTTTCTTATGCGGATATCTTACTTTTTTCGTATTATATGATAACCGTAATGAAAATACAATCAAACATATACTTCGTACGTTCAGCGCGAAAAAAAAGACCCGTATCGGATACGGGCCTTAAAAATCAGGCATCTGTCATACCATCTCTTCAGGATGGAACACCCTGTCGAATTCTTCTTCACTCATCAGTCCGAGTTCTATACAGGACTGTCTTAAGGATATCCCCTCCCTGTATGCCTTCTTGGCTACCTTTGCCGCATTCTCGTATCCTATGTACGGATTCAGCACGGTAACCAGCATGAGGGAATTGTCGAGATTATGCTTCATCTTCTCCCTGTTGGCCTTTATGCCGGATACGCAGTTCCTATCGAAAGAGATGACTGCATCCCTTAAAAGCCTTCCTGACTGTATGAAATTGTACGCTATCACGGGCATGAACACGTTGAGCTCGAAATTGCCCTGGGATGCAGCGAATCCTATTGCGGAATCGTTGCCCATGACCTGTACGGCCACCATCGTCATGGCCTCACACTGTGTGGGATTCACCTTTCCCGGCATTATGGAGCTTCCGGGCTCGTTTTCCGGGATGTATATCTCTCCGAGTCCGTCCCTCGGTCCGCTCGCCAGCCATCTCACGTCGTTTGCTATCTTCATGAGGTCTGCTGCCAGGGCCTTTAGAGCTCCGTGGGCAAAGACGATCTCATCCTTGCTCGTAAGTGCATGGAACTTGTTAGATGCAGTCCTGAATGGATGTCCTGTTATGACGCTCATGTATTCTGCGGCCTTTTCCGCAAAACCTTGAGGAGCGTTCAGCCCTGTTCCCACTGCCGTACCCCCGAGTGCCAGTTCAGACAAAGGTCCAACAGAATTCCTTATGATCTCCAGATCTTTTTCGAGGGAGGATCTCCATCCGCTTATCTCCTGAGAGAACGATATCGGGACCGCATCCTGAAGATGAGTCCTTCCGCTCTTCACAATGCCCTCGTTCTCTTTTTCAAGTCTCTTAAGGGTGCCTGTAAGTCCTTCTACGGCAGGTACGAGCCCTTCTTCAATCAGCAGACATGCCGCAACGTGCATTGCGGTCGGGAAAGTGTCATTGGAGGACTGGCTCATGTTTATGTCGTCATTCGGATGCACGAGCTTTTCCCCAAGGATCTCGTTTGCCCTGTTTGCGATCACCTCATTGGCGTTCATGTTGGACTGGGTACCGCTTCCTGTCTGCCATACTACAAGAGGAAAATGGTCCATGAGAGCTCCTTCTGCCACCTCTCCAGCTGCCTGCATCACGGCACCGGCCTTCCTCTCGGTCATCTTGTCCGGTCTGAGTTCCCTGTTTGCCATGCAGGCTGCCTTCTTCAGCAGTCCGAAAGCCTTTATTATCTCTTCAGGCATGGTCTCGAGCCCTACTCCTATGCGGAAATTGTCGCGACTCCTCTGTGTCTGGGCTCCCCAGTATCTGTCGGAAGGCACCAGCACCTCACCCATGGAATCGTGTTCTTTTCTGTAATCCATAATCCACCTCTTGAGATTCATTATTTCCATTATATCATCGGGACATGAAGTTTGCTCCGGATATATATAAAGAGACGGTCCGTAGATCGGATCGCCTCGGGTATAAAAGATGGCAAAAACTTCAGTTGAAATCGATACCTTCAATGACCTTCTTAAGACTGTCTGCGCTCTTGTGCATCAGTGCTCTCTCCTCGCATGAGATCTTTGTCTCTACTCTCGAGATGACACCTCTTCTTCCTATCACGCATGGCATGCTGAGACAGACGTCGCTTACGCCGTATTCGCCGTGAAGCATCGTGGAAATGGTCATGACTCTGTCCACTTCGCTGAAGATGGACTTGCAGATATGTGCTACCGATGCCGCTATGGCATAGTTGGTAACGCCCTTCTTTGAGATGATGTTGCTTCCGGAGGTTCGCATGTAATGCTCTATCTCCTCCTTGTCCAGTTTACCGTACTGGATGGACTTGTTGGAAAGACCGCCTTCAAAGTCCTCTATCGGAATGTTTATTATCGTAGCGATGGACCACGGAACGAATGAAGTGTCTCCGTGCTCACCGAAGACCTGAGCGTGTATGTTCTGCTGATTCAGCTTGTAGTGATTGGCTATGCCTGACCTAAGTCTTGCGGTATCGAGTATCGTGCCCGAACCGATGACCTGGGACTCAGGAAGTCCGGAATACTTGCTGAACTGATATGTGAGGATATCCACAGGATTGCTTACGATCACATAGACTGCATCCGGACAGACAGGGACTATCTTCCCCATTATGTCCTTCATGATGTTGACGTTAGTCTGTGCAAGGTCGAGTCTCGTCTCCCCCGGCTTCCTTCCCCTTCCTGACGTTATGATGACGATATCGGAACCCTTTGCGTCGTCATAGTCACCGGAAGAGATGTTGGCAGAGTTCATGAACAGGACTCCCTGGGAGATATCCATGGCTTCGCCTGCAGCCTTGTCCTTCAGGATGTCGATAAGGAGGACTTCCGAGGAGACTCCTTCCAGCATCAGGGTATAGGCTATGGTCGATCCGACTGTTCCCGCCCCTATGATAGTAACTTTGCTCATATTAAAAACCTCCAAAAACCTTTCAAAGCCGATGCTTCGCCATATGGATCCGAAAGCTCCACGCAAATAAGTCTGATATATGCATAAACTAAATGATATATGCACCAAACGAAGCATATCATGATCCATTCCGGAAAGAGTGATCAGAAGATCGCTCGAGGCCGGATACGGATCCGTATGGTTTCATCAAAGATCCCTGCCGATCTTCTGGATCTGCTTATGAAAAAAAGCGGCTGCGTTTTTTCGTTTTGAGAAGGAATCTGACAACAACACACGTAAAAACTGAAATATTGCCGCCCGTCTATTTCAACCGGGACTTTCCGAAACCACACAACGATATTATAGATGCTCTTAATAATCAATGCAACCAAAACCGACAAAAAAAAGCACCCGGACTTTCATTCGGGTGCATAAATATACATTAGAGTCAACTCAAACCTTTGCCAGTATGACCTTGATGCCGGACTGCTCCATGTCCCTTATCATCCTGGTGTTCGTGAAATACTCCGTGGTCACTATGGTATCTATCTCTGTTGCCTCGGCATAGCTCATGAATGCTGTCTTTCCGAACTTATGAGAGTCACACAGTATTATGGCCTCGTCCGCACACTTAACGTACTGTGCCTTCATCCTCGTCAGATCCTCGTTCGTATTTGTCGCTCCGTCCTCCAGGGTGAATCCCTCTGTCGAAAGGAATGCCTTGTTCACATTCAGATTCTTTATGGCGTCTATCGACGTCTGTCCGTAAAATGTGTTAAAGCCTTTCCTAAGGCGTCCTCCCGGTACGAAAATATCGAAGTTGCTGTTCTCATTCAGGTAGTTCGCTATGAAGAGGTCATTGGTGACTATGGTGAGGTCCTTGAACCCGGTGATGCTCTTTGCGAGCTCCCTAGTGGTGGTTCCCACGTCTATCACTATCCTGTCCCCTTCCTCTATGAGCTTCGCAGCCTCTCTTCCGATGGCTGCCTTCTCATCTCCCCTTTCCACGAGCCTCTCCCTGTAGGGCTGGTCAAAAACGTTCATGGCATTGGAGAGAGCTCCGCCATGTGTTCTCTTAAGAAGTCCCGCGTTCTCGAGATCTCTAAGATCGTTCCTCACCGTGGCGGGAGAAACATCATAGAGGGCACACAGCTCGCTAACCGTCGCCTTCGACTGTCTGTTAACGAGGTCCAGTATCTTCTGTTTTCTTTCTTCTGCAAATATGCTGTCCTTTTTGGGCATCTTCACCCTCCGTATCGTTCTCTTACTCTATTATGTATGCGTCCTTTATCTCACCGATATACATCGTATGCATGTCCCGGAATCCCGTCTCATCAGGCATGTACATCCTGTTTATGACTTCCCCGGGTATCAGATCCAGTTCCTGTTTCTGGCGGTAGACTATCCTGCACTCAAGTGTGAGCGGATATTCCTTTATCCCCGGGACCGTTCCGGTCCTCGGTTCCTCAAGAGTGAGTCCCGCTTCCTTCACCTTGTCGATATCCCTTCCGGACTTCGAACCGCAGACCTTCTGGATGAGCGGGTCGATCTTTTCAAGAGGACAGGATATGGTGAACCATTCGGTATCGTCTATCATCTCTTTTGTAAAACGGCTGTCTCTGACGTAAACGGTGAACACGCTCTTTCCCCACAGTGTGCCGATGTTTCCCCATCCGATCACCATGGAATTGAACTTGTCTCCCCTTTTTGTATTAAGAAGTATTCCTTTCTTCAGCATCTCAGTGAGTGTTACGGAACACTGTTCTGCTCTTATGTCCTTTTTCATGTCTGTCCTCCTTCACATGTCTTTCCTGTTTATTATACCCCAGAGGCACCGTTTCTTCTAACCTTCTTTTTCCATGCCCCCTTCGTGTGATATACTCGGTTTAAGGGAGACTATTTATATATGAAACAGATTCTACTCATAGGTACAGGCGGCACAATCGCCTCCAAGGAGTCGGAGAACGGTCTCGTTCCTGCCATCTCGGCTGACGAGATACTGTCCTTCATCCCTGAGGTAAGGGATCTCTGCCGCATCACCGCCTACCAGCTGTTCAATCTTGACAGCACCAACATGACCCCTGAAAACTGGATAGGGATCGCAGACTTCATAAGGGATAATTATGAGATCTACGACGGTTTTGTGATAACCCACGGCACCGACACCATGTCATACAGCGTGGCTGCCCTCTCATATCTCATTCAGAACAGCAGAAAACCCATAGTCTTTACGGGAAGCCAGAAATCCATATATGAAAGGGATTCGGATGCCAGGAACAATCTGCTGAACGCCTTCATATTCGCATCCGATGACGATGCATTCGGAGTAAGGCTCGTATTCGACAACAAGATCTTAATAGGAACCAGGACCAGAAAGACCCATACCAAGAGCTTCAATGCCTTTGAAAGCATTGACTACCCGTCTGTTGGCATATTCAGGGACCACAGGATCATATATTACATAAAGGAAGAAAAGCCTGAAGGAGATGTAAGGTTCTTTTCCTCCCTCAACAGCAACATCTTCCTTCTTAAGCTGATCCCCGGTCTCGATGAGAAGATCTTCGGATACATCAGGGAGAACTATGACGGAGTCGTCATAGAGAGCTTCGGCGTCGGCGGAGTACCTAGCTATCCGAGCGAGAACTATTCAAGAGAGATAGAAAAGATGATACGTAAGGGGATCACCATAATCATGGCGACTCAGGTCCCCTACGAGGGGAGCGACATAGAGCTCTATCAGGTGGGATATCACCTGAAGGAGAGATTCGACCTACTTGAGGCGTCCACTATGACCCTTGAAACTTCAGTGGTGAAACTCATGTGGGTCCTCGCCCAGACCAGGGACAAGGACGAGATAAGGCGACTCTTCTATACCCCCATTGATAAAGACATTTTAATATAAACAAAGCATCAAGGAGACACCATTATGGCTGTATTAGAACTCACTTACAGGAGCAATGTTCTGGACTTTGACCAGAACCTCACGGTAATGCTGCCCGAGCCTTCCAATCTGTCCCTCATGGACAGAGACGGTCCTCTCGTGACGGAATTCCCGGTACTCTACCTGCTCCATGGCTACAGTGACGACCATACCTCATGGCTCAGAAGAAGCAGCGTGGAGAGATATCTCACGATGGACTTCAACAAGCCCCTCGTGATAGTATGCCCGTCCGTTCAGAACTCTTTCTATGAGGATATGGTACATGACTGGAAGTATTACACATATCTCACTGAAGAGGTCCCGGAGCTCCTCTCCAGATGGATCAGGATATCCAGGAGACCTGAAGACACCTTCATCGCAGGACTCTCGATGGGAGGCTACGGTGCCATGAAGATCGGCCTTCGCCATCCGGAGAGGTTCGCTGCAGTGGCAAGCTTCTCAGGAGTGCTGAACCTGCCCTTAAGCGGCGAGGTCAATGAGGAAAGAGATAACATGACTTTCAATGTGTTCAGAATGAAGCGCACCGAGACCAAGGGAACCGACTACGACGTGTTCCATCTGCTGGACAAGGCGATAGAGAGTGGAAAGAAGCTCCCGAAGCTGTATTCGTCCTGCGGTACAGCCGATTTTCATTACGAGAACAACCTGAGTTTCAGGGACTATGCCCTCTCCAAGGGAGATGCCATAGACTACACCTATTCCGAGACCGAAGGAATGGAACATGAGTGGAAGTTCTGGGATGCCGAGATCAGGAAGCTTCTCGACTGGCTGCCATTAAGGGACTGCACGAAATAAGGAGGAAGAGAAATGTCACTTGCATCATTCTATTTTTATTCCGACGTACTTCATTCTTCCCAGAAAGTGAGCATAGCTCTTCCGGAACCGAAGACCATGCTCGAGGAAGACAAGAGCGAGATGGAGGTGCTCTATCTCCTTCATGGGGCACAGGGAAGCGAGCACTCATGGGTATCAGCATCGAACGTCGAGAGATATCTTTATGAATCTGAGAGGAACATGGCGATAGTGATACCGACCATGAAGACCAACTACTATACCGACCACAAGATCGGCGACAAGTATTACACATATGTTGCAAAAGAACTCCCGAAGATCATCGAGACCTATTTCAACGTGACCTTCAAGAGAGAGAAGACATACGTCGCAGGTCTCTCAATGGGAGGCTTCGGAGCCATGAAGGTGGTCCTGAACAACCCCGAGAAGTTCTGCTTCGGCGCTACATTCTCCGGTGCTCTCAATATAGGCGAGAGGATCAGGACAGGAGCAAGGCCCGAGAGGCGCTATGACATGATATTCGGAAGCTATGATGATTTCGTGGGTTCCGAGAGCGACCTCTACTATCTGCTTAAGAAGAACGTGGAAGAGAACAAACCCCTTCCGAAGCTCTATATCTCCTGCGGTACTGCTGACGGGCTCCTGCAGGACAGCATAGACTTCTACAATGAAGCAAAGAAGCTCGGTTATGACTGCAAGCTCCATAAGGAGAAGATGCTCGGTCATGGCTGGAGGTTCTGGGATCTCGAGGTTGAGAAACTGCTCCGTACGCTGATCTGAATCCGAAGATAAAACCGAAAGGGAGTGCTTTATTGCACTCCCTTTTTTCATGTCTATGATAAATCTACTTTCTGAAGAAACCCTTCTTACCCTTTTCAGGCACTTCCATGCCTTCGAATTCAGCTATCAGTTCCTTCTGCCTGTCGGTGAGTTTCTTAGGAACGGTGATGTTGACCTTTACATAAAGATCTCCCTTCCTGTCCTGCCTCAGGTATTTTATTCCCCTGTCCTTGATGCGGAATACGGTCCCCGTCTGTGTCCCTGCGGGGATATTGTACTTGATGTCTCCTTCAAGGGTAGGCACCTGGACTTCAGCTCCGAGAGCTGCCTGTCCGAAACTGATCGGAAGATCTAGATAGAGGTTGTATCCTTCCCTCTCGAACTTCTTGTGGTTCTTGACTCTGATGGTAACGAGAAGTGAGCCTGAAGGTGCTCCAGGATCTCCTACGTTTCCCTGTCCCGAAAGTTCCAATGTCTGTCCGTCGTCTATTCCGGCCGGGATGTTGACGCTTATCGTCCTTCTCTTGGAGACTCTTCCTGTACCTCTGCATGTCTCGCATGGCTGTTCTATGATCTCGCCTGTTCCATTGCAGGTCGTACAGGTAGTGATGTTCATGAAGGATCCCATCTGATGCCTTATCTGTCCCGTTCCGTTGCAGGTAGGGCATTTCTTCTTTCCGGTACCGGGCTTTGCACCCGTTCCCTCACAGGCATCGCATCTTTCAAACCTGTTTATGGTGATGTCCTTCTTGACTCCGAATGCCGCCTCCTCGAACTCTATCCTGATGGTGGTCCTTATATCGGAGCCCATCTGCGGGCCGCGGTTCCTCATGCCTCCTCCGCCAAAGAAGCTCTCGAAGATATCTCCGAAACCGCCGAATCCTCCGAAACCGCCGAAATCGCTGAAGCCTCCTCCGGCTCCTCCGTTCGGGTCGAACTCACTGGTTCCGAACTGGTCATACTGATGGCGCTTCTGATCGTCTCCGAGCACCTGGTACGCCTCATTTATCTCCTTGAATTTCTGTGCAGCTGAATCGTCACCCTGATTGAGGTCCGGGTGATACTTCTTGGCCAGAGTCCTGTATGCTTTTTTTATCTCTTCTGCGGAAGCGGATCTGTCCACTCCCAGCACTTCATAGTAATCCTTGTTTGCCAAAGCTAAGCTCCTGATGCGTCCGTAACGGACACACTGTTAAATCAGGACAAGGAGAGGCCTTAAGCCTCTCCCATCCTATTCTTGTCAGTTCTTCTTGTCGTCATCGACAACTTCGTAGTCTGCATCCACGACATTGTCATCGCTCTTCTGGTTTCCCGAAGGCTGTCCTTCCTGATGAGGAGCCTCATTCTGGGCAGTGCTGTATGCCTTTCCGAATACTTCATAAGAAGCATTTGTAAGCTCTTCCTGTGCCTTCTTGATGGCTTCTGTATCGTTGCCTTCAAGTGCCTTCTTGACCTCTGCGACCTTGTCCTCAAGAGTCTTCTTGTCAGCCTCGCTGATCTTGTCTCCGAGATCCTTTATGGTCTTCTCGGTCTGATAGACTATGGAGTCGGCGTTGTTCCTTACCTCTACCTCTTCCTTTCTCTTCTTGTCTTCCTCAGCATATCTCTCAGCATCCTTTACTGCCTTGTCGATATCGCTGTCGGAGAGGTTCGTGGAGGCTGTGATCGTTATATTCTGCTCATTTCCTGTTCCGAGGTCCTTTGCAGAGACATGTACTATACCGTTTGCGTCGATGTCAAACGTGACTTCGATCTGCGGGACACCTCTCGGTGCAGGAGGTATTCCTGTAAGATTGAATCTTCCGAGGGTCTTGTTGTACTGGGCCATCTCCCTTTCGCCCTGGAGCACGTGGATCTCAACACTGGTCTGTCCGTCAGCCGCGGTAGAGAATATCTGGCTCTTCTTTGTAGGTATGGTGGTGTTCCTCTCGATGAGTCTCGTGCATACTCCGCCGAGTGTCTCTATTCCAAGTGAAAGCGGTGTAACGTCGAGGAGCAGCACGTCCTTGACTTCTCCTGTAAGCACTCCTCCCTGGATGGCTGCACCTATTGCAACGCACTCATCAGGGTTGATGCCCTTATAAGGATCGTGTCCGGTAAGAGCCTTGACCTTGTCCTGAACTGCAGGGATCCTTGTTGATCCTCCGACGAGGATGACCTTGTCGAGTTCAGACGGCTTCAGTCCTGCATCGTTTAGGGCGTTTCTGACAGGTGTCTCTGTAGCATTCACGAGGTCTTCTGTCAGCTGGTTGAACATTGCTCTTGTAAGAGTGAGATCTAAGTGCTTCGGTCCTGTAGCGTCCATCGTTATGAACGGGAGATTGATATTGCTCTGGGTGACTCCGGAGAGGTCTATCTTTGCCTTCTCTGCAGCTTCCCTGAGTCTCTGCATTGCTGAATTGTCCTTGGAAAGGTCTATCCCCTGATCCTTCTTGAATTCAGTTACCATCCAGTTGACTATCCTGTCATCGAAATCGTCGCCGCCGAGGTGAGTATTTCCGTTAGTGGAAAGCACTTCTATGACGTTGTCTGCGATCTCAAGGATGGATACGTCGAAGGTTCCGCCTCCGAGGTCATATACCAGCACCTTCTGGTTTATGTCCTTATCGAGTCCGTATGCAAGTGCTGCTGCGGTAGGCTCGTTGATGATCCTTAAGACTTCAAGTCCTGCTATCTTTCCTGCGTCCTTAGTAGCCTGTCTCTGTGCGTCGTTGAAGTAAGCCGGGACGGTGATGACTGCCTGTGTCACAGGCTCTCCGAGATAGCTCTCAGCGTCTGTCTTCAGTTTCTGAAGTATCATTGCGGATATCTCCTGAGGTGAATATGATCTGTTCTCCACGGGGATCCTTACGTTCTCGCTCGTTCCCATCTTTCTCTTGATGGACGATACGGTATTCTCATGGTTGGTAACAGCCTGTCTCTTTGCTATCTGTCCGACAAGCCTCTCTCCGGTCTTCGTGAATGCAACCACTGAAGAAGTGGTCCTTGCTCCCTCTGCATTGGAGATGACTACCGGGTCTCCTCCTTCCATGATGGCCATGCAGCTGTTGGTTGTTCCAAGGTCGATTCCTATTATTTTGCTCATTGTTCTCTTTCCTCCGTTTATTGCTGTTGAATCTTTATCTGGTAACGATCACCATGCTGTGCCTGATGACCGTGTCATTTGCCGTGTATCCTTTCTGGAGCACCTGCTTTATGATGCCGCTCTCCTCTCCCTCTTTGGGATCAGCCTGCATCACCGCATTATGGAATGCCGGGTCGAATGGCTTTCCGAGACAATCCATCTCCTTTATCCCCATGTCCTCCAGTATCTTCACCATCTGCTTTCTCGTGAGTTCTATCCCTTCCTTAAGGGGTGAGTCCTCAGAGGATGCTTCGAGCGCTCTTTCGAGGTTGTCCAGCACCGGCAGCAGCTTTGAGACTGTATCATTTCTGGAATCCTGATATGCCTTTGAGACGGCCTGTTCGTTCCTCTTCTTGAAGTTGATGAATGAGGCTCTCTCTCTCAGGAACATGTCATAGTTCTCATCAGCCTTTGAAGTCATCTCATCAAGAGCCTTCTTCAGCTCTTCGGTGCTCTCCTCCGGTTTTTCCTCGGTTACAGGGACTTCAACAGTCTCCTGTTTCCGGATCTTTTCTTCTTCGTTTTTCTTCTTCGTCATTCCGGTTCCTCTTTATTTGTCTTTATCGTCTCCGTCATCGAACATGCCGTTTATCGTCTGACCGATGAACTGCAGTATCGAGAGGACACGTCCGTAATCCATCCTTGTCGGCCCTATGAGCCCGAAAGTGCCGATGCTCCTGCTGTTTATCCTGTACGATGCCGTAATGACGCTCATGTGCTTTAACTGTTCCTGTTTGTTCTCGTTTCCTATCCTGATCTGGAATTCGAGACCGTTGGAATCAGATAATATGTCATATAGGGCATCCTTCTTGTCAAGCAGCGTAAGGAAGTTCTTTGCACTTTCCACGTCCTGATATTCAGGATAGTTGAGAATGTTCCTCGCACCGCCTAAGGCAACGTTCTTCCTAGGGGCATTCTTCCTAATGTTGTCGAGCACGAGATTTATGATCTCCTCGCCGAATCTCTGATGGAGCCTCAGATCGTTCTCCGCTCCGCTCCTTATCTGAACGAGCGCATCCTCAAGGTTCCTGTTCTCCACGAACCTCGAGAGCCATCCTGAGAGATTCTCGAGATAATCTTCATTTATATCCTTCGGAACGTCTATCATCACGTCCCTCACGCTTCCGGATGCGAATATCAGTACCAGAACAGCTTTCCTGTCGGAGAGCTTCACTATCTGTATCCTCTTCAGTTCGTCTTCTTCGGATTTTGATTCTATGACGACCGAGGTAAGTTTAGTGAGATCCGAAAGCACCTCTGCGGTCACGTCGACTATATCGTTCATCTCGGAATACTTCCTGTTGAGATATCCCTTTACGAACTTGAGCTCTTCATCGGTCAGCTGTGAGACTCTCATGAAGGTATCGACGTAAAGCCTGAATGCCTTGTCGGAAGGACGTCTTCCCGAGGACGTATGGGGCTGTTCCAGATACCCTTCTTCCTCCAGATCCGCCATCTCGTTCCTTATGGTGGCAGGGCTCAGATTTATGTCTTCCCTCTTGGAGATGGTCCTGGAACCCACAGGAGTGCCCGTGGTGATATAGTCATCCACTATGGCTTTCAATATCTTCAGTTTTCTTTCAGATATGCTCATACGGGCCTTCCTTTCCATTTTATTAGCACTCGCTGATATCGAGTGCTAATAAACTATACAAAATATACTCTCGTTTGGGGAATGTGTCAATAAAGAAAATATGTACTTTTTATTAACCCGGAAATCCTGAGTGACGCTTCTCAGCCCTGTGCCCTTAGCATGAGGGCAAGACTGAACTATCAGAAACGGTCACTGAAAACTGTAATATCATGAGTCTGTAAATTACAGCTTTGTGTTCATTTGTGAGCTATCATCAGTAGGACTGAAATACTGCAAAATGAAAAGTTCAAAACAAAGATTCTCCGTTATAGGAGCATTTTTTCAAAAATATACAAATTATAAATACTATTTACACAACAAAAGAAGTTATCGTTCATGATAACGTTCACGCTTAAGGGGTAAAAAGACATTGATATACTCTTTGACGGCTATATAAACTTCATCAAAGGAAGGTTTTTCAACACTGTCCCCTACCCGGAACTTATTATACGCATGTCTGAGTTCATCGGTGCGATTAAGGAACCCACTGAAGCAATCTATTGATTTCCCGCTGTTCCATAATGCTAGCAGGACTCCTTCTTTCGAAAAAGAAAAGGTTTTTGAAATTTAGTACAGGTCAATAACATCTTTAATTCTTCTAAACACTTTGTTTGTTGAAACAGCACAAATCTTATCTGCGATTATTTGTGTTGGAGATACACCATAAAAACGTAGACCTGCTATTTCATATAAACGTGACTCTGGCATAGGACGGTTTACATCTATGTCCATTGAAAACAACTCGGTGTTTGTTTTTCGATCCATCAGAACAAACCCTGCAGATCTGTTATTTCCATACATCCTGACTATTTTCACGTCAATCTGTAGTTTGCTGTGGTCTATCGCAGATTGCAAAGACGCTACCATTTGCTCCGCTGTCGGCGGCTCATCGAAATACCAGTTTGCATCAATATCAACAGTTTGGCGAACATTATCCGTGAAACCGGACTCATTTAAGAAAGCTTTGAGCACCATAGAACCTTTGAAACAAATAGGTATACCACTATCATAGATTGATTTCATCACCATATACATTTGCATCTCATTTGCAGTAATGTCCATAATAAACCTCTTAGTTGTTGTAGTATTCTACTGCGTCCTGAGCCAAAACCTCAAACCGCTCTTGATATTCAGGAGCAACAGATATCCCACTCATACTTTCACCATTAGAATAATAATAAAAGCTCAGCGCTTCTGTAATGCCTTGCATATCCAAGATATGCTCATTTGCCAATGCGTCATTAACAGTCCTGTTAAAATCCGTATAATAAAGTCCATCCCTGTTTTTTACCTGATAAGGACTGATGTGGTTTCCTAGCAAAACTACACCATTGTATTGAGAAAGACTATCATTACCATACAACCATACAAGACCTTCATCGACACGCCCAAGGAATCTCCCATGACACATAAGAGCTTCATCCAAAGCAAATACTATCTCAGTTCCAATGTGATCCTGTATGGCATGTAGCCAGGATAGCGGACTTAAAAAATCACTACGCTTCGGAAGTAGAGCTTTTCTTGAATCGTGCATAGGCAAGATTGCTGTCTTTCTATTGACGAGGTCTTCTCGTATCCTATTTTCCAAGAGCCTTATAACATATTCAGGTGGCTTCCTTAACCCGGTCTCCCAGTTTTGAACAGTACGGAATGGAATACCATAACGATTTGCAAATTCACTCTGAGTATCACCTAGTCTTAATCTTAGTTCACGTATTTCCATATTATCACCTCGAATAGATAATACACCCATTGAGTGTGTAATGTAAAGTCTCGAATTATATATCTTTCTGATAAATCTTAATCTCGAACAATACTTATTTTTATATCTCTTGATCAGCGTATATCTGCCAAGAAAAAAAGAGAGGATCTCGCAATCCTCTCTTCAGCTTTGCTAAACTATTTACTTGTTCAGAAGTGCCTCTGCCTTTGCTACCAGGTTCTCGACAGTGAAGCCGAATTCCTTGAAGAGAATTCCTGCAGGTGCGGATGCACCGAAGTGATCCAGACAGAGTGTATCTCCGTCAAGGCCTGTATATTTCTGCCAGCCGAAGCTGCTTCCTGCCTCAACAGCGATCCTCTTCCTGCATGCGTTAGGAAGTACGCTCTCCTTATAGCAGTCACACTGCTTGTCGAAGAGCTCCATGCAAGGAACGGATACTACTCTTACCTTCCTGCCGGCCTTTATGAGCTCATCATATGCCTTGACGCAGAGCTCGACCTCGGAACCTGTTCCCATGAGTATGATCTCAGGAGTGCCTTCGCAGTCCTTCATGACATATGCTCCCTTGAGTGCAGCCTTGCCGGTCTCTTCATAGAGCGGCAGCTTCTGGCGTGAGAGAGCCATGCATACAGGGCCGTCTGCCTTCGTGAGTGCGAACTCATAAGCTGCTGCAGTCTCCTTGGAGTCTGCAGGTCTCCACATATATGCTCCCGGGATGGAACGGATAGCTGCGAGCTGTTCGATAGGCTCGTGTGTAGGTCCGTCTTCTCCTACTCCGATGCTGTCGTGGGTAAGTACATACATAACAGGCAGTTCCATGAGAGCGGAGAGCCTGATGCCGTGCTTCAGATAGTCGCTGAATACGAAGAATGTTGCAACATAAGGAGTGATTCCGCCATGCAGATACATTCCGTTTGCGATACCGGACATTGCGAACTCCCTGATTCCGAAGTGGATGTTGGATCCTTCATAGCAGTCAGCTGAGAAGTAAGGTCTGTCATCCATGGTGGACTTGTTGGAAGGAGCAAGGTCTGCGGAACCTCCCATGAGGTTCGGGACGAGCTTGGAGAGCTTGTTGAGCACTTTTCCGGAGGACTCTCTGGTAGCCATTGCTCCGCCGAAGCTGTAGAAATCATCATTGAAGATCTCTTCAGATGGCTTAGCCTTGTATGCCTTGTAGAGTTCTGCGAGCTCAGGATATTCCTTCTCATACTTCGCGAACATCTCGCACCACTCTTTTTCAGCCTCTGCGTTCTTGTCTCCCTCAGCCTTTGCAGCTGCGTAGACTTCCTCAGGCACATAGAATGTCTTCTCTGTGTCGAATCCGAGGGTCTCCTTTAAGATCTTGAGGTTTGCTTCGCCTATAGGTGAACCATGGCAGCCTGCCGTTCCTGCAACAGGAGCGCAGCCGTAGCCGATCGTGGTGTGGCAGATGATGATTGAAGGCTTGTCAGTGACCTTCTTTGCCTCTGCTATAGCCTTGTCGATTCCGTCAACGTCGGTATTTCCGTCTTCAACATGCTGTACGTGCCAGCCGTATGCTTCGTAGCGCTTGCCTACGTCCTCGGTGAAAGCGGTATCTATATCGCCTTCGATGGTGATATTGTTCTTATCATAGAGAAGTATGAGCTTTCCGAGCTTAAGGGTTCCTGCAAGAGAGCAGGCCTCGCCGGATATACCTTCCATGAGACAACCGTCACCTGTGAGCACATATGTATAATGATCTACTACAGGGAATCCCGGTCTGTTGAATATCTTTGCGAGATGAGCTTCTGCCATGGCCATTCCGACTGCATTAGCAACTCCCATTCCGAGAGGGCCTGTGCTGGTCTCTACTCCAGGGGTCATGCCATATTCCGGATGTCCGGGCGTGATGGATTTCCACTGACGGAAGTTCTTGATGTCGTCCATGGATACTCCCATGCCATAGAGATGGAGCATGGTGTAGAGAAGCATTGAACCGTGTCCTGCTGAAAGCACGAATCTGTCACGGTTATCCCACTTAATGTCAGCAGGATTCATTTTGTAGTGTCTTGAAAACAATGTATGAGCTATAGGAGCAGCGCCCATCGGGAGTCCCGGATGTCCGGAATTGCTCTTGTTGATGGCCTCTGCACTCAATACTCTGATGGTATTGATGCTCAGATTGTCGATCGAATTCATGTGATCTCCTCCTCAAATTTCATTAACTTAATTATATATTCAAAGCCCACCCTTATCAAGTGAACGGTTGAACTCAAAACGTCCGAAAAAGCCGATAAAAAGCACGTTTTCACCACTGATATGATAAACCGTTTCGTGCCCGGTAATCCCCTTTTCCCTATTTATTTTCCCGACCTCTCAAGCAGCATTAGCACAATGCTGTTCTGTATGTCCATGCCCCTGTCCGTGAGGATGAGCCTTTCTCCTTCAATTAAGGCAAGCCCTTCCCTTACCATCCTTTCTATTACGGGATCGTCTTCCCTGAGACAAGCTTTCTTTAGAGAAAGGCCCTTCATGGTCCTCGTCGACAGCATCACATATTCCTCGAGCCAGTCCACTTTCTCTTCAGATATGACTGCATTACCGTTCTTTTCCATCATGGAAAGATATGACGGTATGGTCGCTGCATTTCCGTGCCTTATTCCCCTGTAGCAGGAGTGAGCGCTCACTCCTATGCCTACATAGTCATCCATCTCCCAGTATTTCAGGTTGTGGCGGCATTCGTATCCCGGAAGCGCGAAGTTCGAGATCTCGTAGCGCTGGAAGTCCCTTTCCTTTAGTATCCCCTCTATTACAGAGAACATCTCCCTGTCCGTATCCTCGTCGGGCTGTTCCGCTCCGTAGAGGGGCGTCCCTTCCTCGAGTCTCAGGGCATACGCGGAAACATGGGTTACCGGCAATGATGAGATGAACTCTGCCGCATTCCTGCAGTTCCCGACCGTCTGAGTCGGAAGAGAATACATGAGATCTCCCGATATGTTTGTAATTCCGTATTTCACGCAGTTATGGACAGCCCTTTCGAAGTCCGAGGCATCGTGTATCCTTCCAAGGATGCGAAGGAGCTTCGGGTCAGTTTCCTGAAGGCCCATGCTTATCCTGTTTATCCCCGCTTCCCGAAACTCGGAGATCTTTTCTTCTGTAAGGGAATTCGGATTGGCCTCGCTCGATATCTCCGCTCCTTCTGCCAGTTCCACCCTCTCCCTTATTCCTTCCATGAGCCTCATCATGTCCCCTGGTCTCAGTACCGACGGGGTCCCGCCTCCGAAATACACCGTATCAACGAAAAGATGCCCGTATGAAGACAGTTCCTTCATACAGGCATCAATATATGCGTCTATGGTATCTGTTTTTCCGGTAAAGGACGCAAAGTCACAGTATGTGCATTTGCTCTCGCAGTACGGGATATGGATATATAAGCCGACACTTTCCATGTCAGTCTATCTTGAGGATGCTCATGAACGCCTCCGACGGAACCTCTACGGTACCGATCTGGCGCATCCTCTTCTTTCCTTCCTTCTGTTTCTCGAGAAGCTTCTTCTTTCTCGTGATGTCTCCGCCGTAGCACTTTGCAAGCACGTCCTTACGGAGGGCCTTTACGGTCTCCCTTGCTATTATCTTGCCTCCTATGGCGGCCTGGATCGGGACCTCGAACATCTGGCGCGGTATCACGTCCTTCAGTTTCTCGGCCATGGCCCTGCCCCTCTGATATGCCCTGTCCCTATGGACTATTATCGAAAGTGCGTCGCACATGTCTCCGTTAAGGAGCATGTCCAGTTTTACGAGGTCGCTCTTCATATAGCCCGATATCTCATAGTCCATCGATGCATAGCCTCTGGAACGTGACTTGAGCGTATCGAAGAAGTCGAATATTATCTCGTTCAATGGTACATCGTAGTGGAGCATCACCCTGCTCCCCTCGATGTATTCCATGGTCTTGAAGATGCCCCTCTTGTCCTGGCAGAGATCCATTATCGCTCCCACGTATTCGTTCGGGGTTATTATGCTCACGTCTGCCACCGGCTCCTCCATCGATTCTATGACCGATGGATCCGGAAGGCTTGACGGGTTCTCCACCACTATCTGCTCCCCGTTCGTGAGGTTCACCCTGTAGGAAACGGAAGGAGCCGTAGTCACTATATCAAGATCGAATTCTCTCTCCAGTCTCTGCTGGATTATGTCCATATGCAGAAGACCAAGGAATCCGCATCTGTATCCGAATCCGAGAGCTACGGATGTCTCCGGCTCGTATGAGATGGATGCATCGTTCAGCTGTAGCTTCTCGAGGGCATCCTTGAGAGCCTCATAGTCGCTTCCGTCTGCAGGATATATTCCGCAGAAGACAACCGGAAGTGCTCTCTTGTATCCAGGGAGCGGTTCATCTACGGGATCCTCCGCAAGGGTTATGGTATCTCCGACTCTCGTGTCAGCCACTGTCTTTATGCTTCCCGTGAGATATCCGACGTCTCCCGCCTCAAGATGGTCCACGGGCGTAAGAGCAGGTGTGAAGATGCCCGTCTCCACGACCTGGTATTCCTTTCCCGTTGCCATGAAAAGGACCGTATCCCCGGGCTTCACGGTTCCGTCCATGACCCTAATGAAGCTTATTGCTCCCTTGTAGTTGTCATAATATGAATCGAATATGAGGGCCTTGAGTTTTCCTTTGGGATCCCCCTTAGGAGGAGGCAGTACTTCCGCGATCTTGTCGAGCACATCCTCTATCCCTATGCCCTCCTTGGCACTAATCCTCGGAGCTATGCTGCAGTCGAGCCCGATCACGTCCTCGATCTCCTTGGCCACTTCATCGGGCCTTGCAGAAGCAAGGTCTATCTTGTTTATGACGGGCAGAATCTCAAGGTCATGATCGAGAGCCAGATACACATTTGCAAGCGTCTGTGCCTCGACACCCTGAGTCGCGTCCACCACAAGTATGGCCCCCTCGCATGCTGCGAGTGACCTTGATACCTCGTAGGTAAAGTCCACGTGTCCTGGAGTATCGATCAGGTTATATGTATAGGTCTCACCGTCCTTTTTGTGGCGCATGGTCACGGCCTGGGCCTTTATGGTGATGCCCCTTTCCCTCTCGAGCTCCATCTTGTCAAGTATCCTGTCCTCCATGTCCCTTAAAGCTACCGTTTCGGTCTTCTCTATGAGTCTGTCGGCCAGTGTGGACTTGCCGTGATCGATATGGGCGATTATGCAAAAGTTCCTTACGTTCTTCATCTTGAAAAGCCGTCAGGCATTCTTGCCGTGACAGTTCTTGTATTTCTTCCCGCTGCCGCAGGGGCACGGATCGTTCCTTCCTATCTTGACCTCGTTTATGACCTGTCTGGATCTTCTCCACTCCTTAGTGATCTCCTTCCTCTTGTCCTCGGAAAGGACCTTGTCCCACTCGGGAAGAGTGTAGAGCCACTTGGCCTTTGCTTCCAGCATGTTGTAGTAGAGCTTCTCAGGATCTATGTCCAGTGTGACTTCCGTTGTCTCCTCGAGGGCTTCAACGTCATACTCTTTTCTGAGGCTGGTGTTTATGCCGTCCATGAATCCGCAGAACACCGCAGGCTCCATGTCGAATTCCTTTGCCAGTTCTTCCATGGTTCCGCTGTAGGTCCTTCCCATATCGGAAAGGATCTTCTGATAGTTCTTCTTCTCTGCAGTGAAATACTCGCTCCAGTACTGTGCGCTCTGCTGTTCAGTCGTCTGCATCTCGGCCATTCTGCGCCAGACATCGTATAGTTTCATATATATCTCCGTTTCGGGCATCTGCCCAACAATATCTTTAAGGTACGGGATCTCAGGTCCGCAATACCGATTATATCATTTTTCTGTTTCTCTTTTGAAGAATTCAGAAGAGACCTCTTACGGATATCTCTCCTGAGCTCAGTTCCAGTTTCTTCCCGTCTGCATCTACAAGAAGGTGCCCCTCGTCAGTGATGCAGATGACAGTACCGTATCTCTTTATGCCGTTCTCCTCAAAGGATATCTTCTTCCCGGTAAGGATGGATCTTTTCCTGTATTCATCCATGGCAGTTCTTTTTGCTTCATCCGTTCCGTTCAGCAGGTCCGTCACCTCAATGGCGATATCGGAAATGACAGTGTTCCTTGAAATATGGGAAAGATCGATATATCCGGCCTCAGGGAGATCCTCGGGGAACACCTGGGGTCTCACATTAGCTCCTATCCCTATGATCAGGCTTTCTACGGTTCCTCCGGAAAAATCACTTATGGCTTCAACGAGGATACCGGCTATCTTCCTTCCCCTGAGATACAGGTCATTCACCCATTTTATGCCTGTCTTCTCTTCGGTATGCTTTTCAAGGGCCCTTGAGACAGCTACGGCAGTGAGGGATGTCACCATGAGCGAATCGTTTACCCTGAGCTCTTCCGGGAACAGCACGAGAGTCATGTATATCCCCTTGCCTGAAGGAGAATGGAAGCTCCTTCCCCTCCTGCCCCTGCCTCCTGACTGGCTGTCGGAAACGATGAGCTTGTCATGGCGAAGTCCCTTCACTATCTGTCTTCTGGCCTCAGAATTCGTAGAATCGATGTCAGTGAAGACTTCAGTGTCCATGCCAGAAAGTGCCGCTATCTCTAAGGAGTTGAGATCGCTCATAGTACCTTCTCCAGTTCAGAATAGTAATTTACCCATGTGAAGATGCCGTTCTCCCTGAATTCCACCGTTCCGAAAGTCGGTTCTCCCTGATGCTGAGCTCCGAGGCTTCCGGGATTAAAGAGTATGCATCCCCTGTTTGAATAGTCTGTCCTGGGCACATGTGTATGTCCGTACAGCAGAAGATCAAGTCTCCTCTCGTCCGCAAATAGGCCGAGCTTCAGAAGGGAATACTTCACTCCCTCCCTGTGGCCATGGGTCATACCAATTGAATATCCGCAGATATCCGCCTGTATATACGGACTTGTATCCATATTCAGTACGTCACAGTTTCCCCTGACAGAATAGAAACGGATATTTCTCTCCTCCAGAACGGGTCTTATGTGATCGAGGTCCCTCACGAGGTCTCCGAGATGGATCAGTATGTCATCATCCCTCATTCTCTTTACTATTCCTTCAAGGAGGTCTTTTCTCCCGTGGGTGTCGGAAGTTACGATGAGGCGCATCAGTTTTCCTCTACGAATCTCTTGAAAGCCGCAAGGGCATTTGCTCTGTGGCTGATCCTGTTCTTTATATCCGGGTCCATCTCACCGAAGGTGATGCCGTAATCATCGAGGAAGAAATACGGATCATATCCGAATCCGTTCTTGCCTCTCGCTTCAAGGATTATCCTGCCGTCGCAGGTGCCCTCGCATGAGAAGATCTCTTCACCGTTCCTTGCGAGTACGAGAGCGCAGACGTAGTGAGCCTTCCTGTCCTCCTCCGGAATGCAGGAGCACTCCTCCACCAGCTTTCTGTTATTGTCCTCATCCGTGCCGCTCATGGAATACCTTGCGGAATAGACTCCCGGTCTCCCGTCGAGCCCGTCCACGCAGAGACCGGAGTCATCCGCGAGCACATCAGCATCCGTAAGCCTGCTCACTGTCAGTGCCTTTATTGCCGCATTTCCTAGGAACGTGTCGGCATCCTCCACTATGTCGGCCTTTATCCCGGCCTCCTTCATGGTCATGATGCTGTCATACTCCCCGTTAAGGAGAGCCTCTATCTCTCTTACCTTGCCGGGATTCCCTGTAGCTATAATGAGCTTCTTCATTCCTCTCCCTCCAGTATCTCATTCTGTATCTTGAGGAGCTCCCTCACGCCCTTTCTTGCAAGGGAAAGGAGCTTCGTGAACTCTTCATCAGTAACGGATCTCTTTTCTCCGGAGATCTGTATCTCGCTTATGGTACCCTCATCGGTCCCCACATAGTTCATGTCCGCAACGGCATTCGAATCCTCCGAGTAATCGAGGTCCAGAAGGGCCTCATCCTCCACTATGCCGCAGGATATGGCTGCGAGCTGATGCTTCACGGGATATTTCTTTATCTTCCCTTCCTTCAGAAGTCTCTTGAACAGGAGCGTCATCGCCACGAAACCCGCGGTTATTGAAGCTGTCCTCGTACCGCCGTCGGCCTGTATGACATCGCAGTCTATCGTAACGAGTATCCCGGGAAATGCCTGGAAATCCAGCACCGATCTTAAAGACCTTCCTATGAGTCTCTGTATCTCTATGCTCCTCGAATCGTACTTGTTCCTCTCTCTCTGCTTCCTGGAGACAGTAGAGCCCGGCAGCATGGCATACTCTGCCGTCAGCCATCCCCTGTTCTGTCCGGTGAGGAAGGGAGGTATGGTATCGCTGACGTTGGCCGTTACGAGCACCCTCGTGTTGCCGCAGGAAATGAGGCAAGAGCTCATGGAATTAGGCATGAAATCCTTTACTATGCTCACGCTTCTCTTCTCGTCATTATTTCTGTTCTCAGATCTCATTTTTATAACACCGTCCTGATTTTTATCAATTAATTATATAATAAGACCCTGCACAAATGAAGAATGCAGGGTCTCATAATGATTACATGTTTTCACTCAGATAAAGAACTTCCTCCTGAGCTTTTCCTTTATATTTGTATTGAAATTGATCCACAGCAGGACTCCTCCGAGCAGCACGAATATGCTGAGAGGATAAAGAGACCATGTAAGACCTTGTCCCGGCATGAATGCCGAAATGATCAGTATCTCAGTGATAAGGCTCAGTACGCCTGTGAGTATCAGTATGACCGCGCTCAGGAGAAGCTTCGGGAACCCCAGAAGTTTCCTCATTGCCACACATGCATAGAATGCTGCCATAACGATCAGCACCAGGGGCAGTGCGAACGGTAAGAACCACTTTCCTCCTGTCTTGTTGCTGATATACTGCAGGAACATGGTCAGAGATATGAACACCACCAGCATTCCGAGGCACAGATACAGCAGTTTGTCCTTCAATTTGCTGAACAGCACGAAGCAGACGAACGGGACATACAGAAGACACAGTGAAGCGAGCACGTAACCGGACCATGTGACCTTTCCCGTTATGGACAGATCGCAGATCAGGGTTATCGCAGCAGGAATGAGGAACAGAAGGGTTATGAGAATGGAGATGCTCTTCCTGCTCACGTTGTCCTCGGTGATGGGAACGTATTTCGGATATATCTCCGTAACAGACTCATCCTCTTCCTCAAGAGGATCCCTTATCTCGATATTGCAGATGGGACAGAATTTCTGTCCCTTCTCCAGTTTGCTTCCGCAATGTACACAGTATGCCATAAATCATCATCTCCGTTTATATGTGTCATATGGCCGTTATCACAGCCTTATACTCTGTTATCTCTGAACCCGTGCAGTACCTTCAGTTCTCACAGATCCTCTGAAGCTCATCCCTTCCCTTACGGATCATCTCCACCAGTTCAGTGTAGTCAGTATCCGTTCTCTTCCTCAGCAGTTCCACGATCCCGTACACCGGAGCGAATATGGGGGTAAGGGACAGGTTTCCCTTTTCTATCGAATCATACAGTTTCTGGAAGTTCGGATCACCGGGTATCAGTTTTACCATGCGAAGATAGAAGCTCTCGTTCCCTATGCATATATGGAGTCCTGCTTTAGTATCTGCTCCGAAATTCCTAAGACCATCAACCGTCTTTTTTTCTTCCTTTCCACTTTTCCTGCAGCTTGATTATTCCACTCTAGTACCTTCAAGTGTATATGCTATGCCCTGAGCCTTCAGGGCTTTTATGAATTCATATTCCAGTTTTGCTTCCTTTATGTTCCTTGTGAGGTTTATCCTCAGCTTGTCCCCGAATGACACGACTCCGCAGTTGTTGTGCTGTGTGACCTGGGCTCCGAGGACGAAATCGAACCTCTCTATATAGGGCTCCATCTCGGAAGGCACCTTCACGTTTCCGAGATTCGAGCAGGTGAATGTCGCCTTAGTCTCCCCCACAAGTGAATAGACCAGTTTCATTATCATGTTCTTTATCGCAAGAGGCATTATCCTCACTATGAGATACTTCTCGCTCTTGACGTTGGCGGCTATCCTAGCCCTCATGTTTTTCGGAGTCACATCCAGCTTCATCTGGTAATGTACGCTCTGAAGGACCTCATCAAAGGTGTACTCCCCGAGTTTGGGATCGACTCCCGGAGTCACGAAGAGCACGAAGTTCCTGAGCGTACTGCTCAAAAAGAGCTTCCTCAGGTTGACCGGTACCAGTATCTTCACGAATCTCTTCCCGTTTCCCTCCCTCTTCTGTATCTCAAGGGTCGACATTATGAACAGAGCTGTAAGATACTCAGTGATGGTGACCCCCTTCTCCCTAGTCCTTTTGAGCAGGTCGTTCACGTCAAGGGTCACGCACGTGAGGTCCAGATATCCCGATTCATTTATCTGTCCCTTTATATGATATGAGGAGGGCTCTTTCCTGCTCATCCTCACGTCTCCGCTGTATTTCAGGAAGCTGTCTTCAAGCTCCTCTTCAGGAGCCGCCACCTCGATATCCAGTACACCATCGGTATGGGGTATCTCGATTCCATACCTGAGTTCCAGATATCTCGAGACCACGGTCTTCAGGAACACGAGGCCTCCGTTGCCGTCGGTCAGGGAGTGATATATCTCGAGCGCTATCCGCCTCCTGTAATAGAGCACGCGGAATGCGCATTTCCTTATGTCCTTGAACCTGATGTCGGCAAGAGGTGCATAAGTATCCATCCTCGCTCTCGGGAGGCTTTCCGTCTCCTCAAGATAATACCAGAAGAATCCCTTCCTTAGCCTTGCGGAAATGGAGGGGAACCTAGGCACTGTCTCCGTGACCGCCTGATTCAGCAGAAACGGATCTACCGGCTCCTTAAGCGTGGCGGAGACTCTGAACATGTTGTTCCAGTTTCTCCGTCTTGCAGCCGGATAGATCTTTGCCGCATTATCCAGTTTCAGCCATTTGAGTTCTTTTTCTTCCATCAGATATATCTTTCACCTGATGAGTTCATTTATGAATGAGCCCATCTTCCTGTAATCTTCCCTGGTTTCCTTCATGCCGTAAAGGAGATATGCATGCCACATGCCTTCCCTTATATAAAGCTCGCTCCTGTTCCCTCCGTTCCTGAGCCTCATGTCGAGGATCCTTGCGTCATCAGCCATCACCTCGTCTCCGCCTGAAAAGATGAGAGAAGGAGGCATGTCCTTCATCTCGAAGAGAGCGGGAGATACGCATCTGTCGTTCCTTCTCGAATCCTCATCGGCATACTGGGCGGCATAATAGTCAAGTCTCTCCTTTGAAAGGGTCGGATCCTTATCCCTGTTCAGGATATATGACGTGCCCGACTGAGTGAGGTCGACCCAGGGAGATATCGCCACTATGCCGGAGGGAAGTGGTCTTCCCTTATCCTTCAGCCTGTTCATGAGACAGTAGCAGAGACCGCCGCCTGCAGATTCCCCGCATATGATCATTTTCCGGGGATCATATCCTCTTTCAAGGAGTCGCTCGTAGGCTTCCTCAACGTCGTCAAGAGCTGCCGGATACGGGTCTTCCGGAGCCAGGCGGTATCCTACCGCATATACGTCTATATCGAACTTGCCTGATATCACTGAACCGAAACCGCGTGCGTATTCGAGGCTTCCCGCCACGTATCCTCCTCCGTGGAGGTACATTATGAGGCCTTTCCTGGCTTTCCTGTTGTGTATGAGGCATGCCCTGAAATGCTCCCCCGGGTCATCCGTTATAGTGAGCCCCTTCTTATGGGTCTTAAGCATTATCTCGCCCATCTTGTCCTGGCCCAGTCTAGAAGTCGGAATATCAAGCCTCTCCATGAACGGCTTTGTGAACTCAAGTTCTTTTCTCAGGATCTTTGTGGAGATCTTCATGCGGTTTCTGTCCTTTCTTCTCTATCATTATACATTTTAAGGGAGAGGGATATATATAAATATGTACAAAGTGTGAATTAATATCGTTGACACCCATTTTTGCCAAACATATAATTGAATTGATCAGAATAAAAGGAAAGGGATGCAGAGGCTCGTTTAACATATCAGTCAATATATCCGGTATATGCTGAAGGAGCTATCAGGCGATCCCCTCCCAAGGGTTGTAGTGCACCCCAAAAGTTGGACACGCATTTAGATTAATTATTTACAAGGACGAACTCCTGAACTGAGAAGGAGTTCGTCCTTTCAGTTTCACCTTGATCCGTTCTGTGTTGTAGTATCTGA
>Ga0129307_1000969_pt1 | contig 37010 bp, 19 predicted proteins | sample P1105metagenome_FD_94437 | JGI IMG/M metagenome (GOLD analysis project Ga0129307, IMG submission 94437) | Capybara group fecal microbial communities from Wisconsin, USA - P1105 metagenome | ecosystem: Host-associated > Mammals > Digestive system > Large intestine > Fecal | place: USA: Wisconsin...
CTTTACTTAAAAATTCTTTGGGAATGTCCATAAAATCTGCTTTTTACAAAGTTAATAGATAAATAAAAAAACTACGAGAAAAATCCCGTAGTTTTCTATTTACACAATCTAATGGATAGTCCCATTTTCCGCCACTTTTTTATTCCTGAAAAACAATCCTTCCCTCAAAAACAACCAACCTCTATTTTTCTTTTCAGAAAACCCCTTCCGTGGTCATTCTCACCCGCTTCATGGTTCCATCTTCATTATAGAACAAACGGTCGATACAAACCGATCGGCGAAAGCTCCCGCCCAAGGGATTGATTCCGCCGTTGTGATAGATGAAATACCAATCACCTTTGAACTCTATGATGGCTTGATGGTTTGTGTTGGAGTTACCGGCCAACTCATTCAGGATTCCTTTATACTCCCATGGCCCCGTGATACTGCGGCTCATGGCATAACAAATCTTCTCCGGAAATTCCGAGGCGTAAGACAGATAATACCAGTCACTGCGTTTATGCACCCACGGTGCCTCCGTAAAACGAGGTAAATCTACCGGAACAACAGGACCGTCTAATTCTATCATATTTTCTTTTAATTTGGCATAATAGCACTGACTGTTTCCCCAATAGAGATAAGCCTGCCCATCTTCATCAATAAAGACGGTAGGGTCTATATCGTCCCATAAACTCTTGCTACGTTCCGTAGTCATTGCATTGGTGATCAAGGCCGAACCGCGTGCATCGACAAACGGACCGACAGGCGAATCGGAGACAGCCACACCGATAGACTTGCCCGGCACAGTTGCATGTTCTACCGTCACATACCAGTAGAACTTGCCATTTCGTTCAATCACCTGGCTTGCCCATGCCTCACCCTTGGCCCATGCAAAGTCTTTGGCTTTCAGCGGTACGGGATGTTCCTTCCAAGTCTTCATATCCGAAGAGGAGAACACGCACCACTCGTTGAGCAGATAATGCTCAGCTCCCGGTGGACATTCATCATGTCCGGCATAGAGATAGATCTTGCCATCGTGCACCAAAGCAGCAGGGTCGGCCGTATATTTATGCTTCACAATAGGATTCCCGTGTGCCACAAAAGAAGTATCTTTCTGTGCCGACAGTTCTTTAGAAACTGCCGGCATAAAAGTCACCATCCCCAATATAAATCCGATAAAACGATTCATGACAATTTCTTCAGGATATAAACGGCAAAAGTTTTCGGTTCCAAATTCACATTCAATACTTGCCCGCTTACCTGCAAATCCGATTCACGAGGTATAACGGCCGAAGGCTTTCCAATCGTATTGTCCATATCCGGATCGGCAGATGCCAACTTGATGCAACGTCCGGCAGAGAGCACCTCTTTTTTCTTCCATCCGTCGAACTTCAATGTCAAAGGCTGAGCCTTGTCCGAAGTATTCGCCACCTTGACGATGATTTCATCTTTCAGTTTATCATATACCGCACTGGCAAAAAGGCCATTCTGCCCTTCACCGCCCGTAACAGGCACTTTGTTCATAGTGAGCGGTAATACATTCGTACCCTTATAGAGGGCGTAAAGCTGCTGCACATAGTAGCTTGCCGTTCGTACCGACTTCAGGTTATCATACCAAATCATGTCCGGACGCCACTGCCACCCTTCCACATGTGCGAACAGAGGCGCATAAGTAGCCATGTGCACTATGTCGGCATTACGTTCCAGCCCCGTCATGAAAGCGGCTTCCAGCAAGGAAGCATGGAAATGATTCCATTTTTTTCCTTTGCCGTGACAGGCATATTCTCCGGCAAAAACCTTCGGGCCTTTGCGGTCATAGTTATCATATCGTGCTCCTTGACTGAGGAACCATGTTTCGGGGCGATAGAAATGCTCGTCCACCAAATCGGCTTTCAACCGCTTCATCTCCGGCCAGAGGTAATCGAACTGCTTCCCTTCGGAGTCGGGGCCCGAACTGCCCACGATCTTCATCTGCGGATAAGCTTTGCGGATAGCGGCAATAAACGGTTCCAGATGTTCGGGATATTCCTTGCCCCATTGTTCGTTGCCAATGCCGATAAACTTCAGGTTGAAGGGAGCCGGATGTCCCATTTCGGCACGTACCTTACCCCACGGACTATCTATGCTGCCATTGGCAAATTCTATCAAATCGAGCGCATCCTGAATGTAACTACCCAAGTCGCAAACCGCCACATGAGCGTCCGCATCGGTATTCTGAAACTGGCAGGACAAGCCGCAGCTCAGCACCGGAAGCGGCTCTGCACCAATTTCTTCCGATAGCAAGAAGAACTCATAGAATCCCAAACCGTAACTTTGGTAATAGTCGGGAAAGAAGCGGTGAGGGAAAGTATATTGCCAACGGTTTTCGTTCAGAGGACGATTTTCCACAGGACCTACCGACTTTTTCCAGTCATATCGGGTAGCCAAATCCGTTCCTTCCACAATACATCCGCCGGGAAAACGGAAGATGCCCGGTTTCAGGTCGGCCAAGGCTTGTGCCAGGTCTTTCCGCAATCCGTTTTCATGTCCTTTCCAAGTATCTGTGGGAAAGAGGGAAACATGCTCCAAATCTACCGTCGGCCGAGAAGCAAGGAAGATGCGAAGCACTGCCTTTGCATCTGTGACATTCGGTTTCAGCATCACCTGATATTTTTTCCATTCTTTGGAATCTATCGTCAGTGTTTCTGTGGCAAAAGCCTGACGTTCTCCTTTCGAAGCGGTGTTCACCAGTTCCACGCGAATCTTCCCAGCCTCTCCTCCTTCGGGAATGCGCGCCCATACAGAGAAGCGATATTCCTCTCCTTGCTTCACGCCAATACCGAAGAATCCTTCGTTATCCAGCCCTGTCTGCTTGTGTGGATGGCCGGAATAGGCCAAACGCACATAATGCGGATTTCGTTCAAAAGGTCCATCGTCTTTCAAGGAGACTTTTCCGAAACTTTTCCACCCCATCAGGTTCTGCGGGAACTCAAACGAACGGTTCTTCACGAGTTCGGCATACAAGCCGCCATCGGCGGCATAATTAATATCTTCAAAAAAGAGGCCGTACATGGTAGGCTGGATTTCCGCCCCCACTCTCTTGGTCTGCACCACCAGTTCATTGGTTTGTGCCTGAAGCCCCACACTTGCTGCAAAAGTGAATGCAGCCAATAATCCTGTGTATTTTCTCATGGTTAAAACAAAATATTTAGATGTATCATTTGATTCTTTTTCCCCATACGGAACGTCCCCGGCTGTCAAGCCCCGTGAAGAGTATCGTTTCCGTCTCGTTCTCCCAGTCGTGCCCCGCAAAGACAATCAATCCTTTCAGTTCCTCTCCGTCAAGTGTGAGGGAAAGAGACTGTTTTTCCTCCGCAAAGCGCCAATGCCCTTTTCCATCGGCTGTCTTGTTCCCTTTCCTGAAAAAAACCGTGTGAGACAAGTTCCACTCCTCATTCTTCAGTTCACTCTCACCCCAGAGAATCTGTCCGGCTTCCAATCGGCGTTCATACAATGGTTCTCGCACCCGTAACACTTCCCATTCACCCAACAAATCGATGTCGGAAAACTTCCGCGACTTGCTGCCTGTATAGCGTTGGGGCGACACTACGGGCCAGCCCTCTTCCGTGAAAAACACCTGACGCACATGTAAGTCCATCATCAAGTTTTGTGGTGACAAACGTCCCTGATGCACCATGAAAAATTTGCCCTCCTCCGATGTCAACATACCGCAGTGAGCAGTTCCCGCCCAACCTTGGTGATTCCGGAAGCGGTAAGGGGCTGTTAAGATAGGGAAATTATTGGTAGTATCTTTCAGTTCCTTTCCGAAATAATCAATGAAAGGACCTTCCGGCTTGTCCGAACGGCCTACACGTACATTGTAGGTCGTCATCAACGGATCGTAAGAGACAAAAAGGAAATATTTCTTTAAGTCGGGATGATAGATGATTTCGGGAGCTTCCAGATTATCTTTCCAGTAATTGGCGCGACGGGCAATCAGATGTCCCTTATCCCCTTCAGTGGCGGGAAGACCGGTCGACGGGTTCAGTTCCACGCAATACAAACCGCCAAAATATGATCCGTAGTGCATCCACCATTTACCATCCGTACCGACCACAATGCTGGGATCGATGGCATTCATGGCAGTGGTTTCGTCTGTCTTCACCACGCAGCCCGCTTGTGTCCATGGCCCTTCGGGAGAGAGTGATTCTGCCAGTCCGATGTAGGATGTCTTACGTCCGAAGGCCGATACACAGTAATAAAGGCGGTACTTCTTTCCGAATGGAATGATGTATGGAGCCCAGATATTCGTCGCCCCTTGCCCTCCGGCACGAGAGCGCACCCACTCCATCGCCTCCTGCGGAATCTTCGGAAACGCCCAACCGCAAAACTCCCAGTTTACCAAATCCTTGGAACGTCTCACCTGTATATATCCAAGCGGCACACCTTTCTTTTCGGCCTCCTTCTTATTCTCCCGATAAATGGCATCCGTGGAATACATGTAATAATAGTCGCCCAGCTTGCGACAAGAGGGGTCGTGCACATTGTAAGTGCCCCACGAACGATAATTTTCCATCGAAAAGAACGGAGTATAATCATCCGCCCAAGGGTTGGGAAAAGGCGTCGGAGCAAAGGATGAAGCTGCACCACAGCCGGCCAACAACATCAGGGCACAAAAAGCAGTCAACAATGATTGTAACGTTTTCCTCATATTACCAAATAAAATAAACAGACGACCAAAGTTTACTTATCCCCCAGTCATCTCCCGATGAAATAATATTGTATTGAAAGACATCGCAAATATACGTCCAAAGGATTTCGGCGAGGTGGACAAACGGACAAACATGGTGGACAAACAGACAAAAAACAGATTTTGCGCAGTAAAACTTTGGCTAATCAGACTCCGGACGCTAACTTTGCCTCCGTCAACCAACAGTCTACAACAATGAAAAAAATCCTTATTGGCTCTTTACACTTTATTACAATACTTCTCTGGCTTCTTCTGTTGCCTGACCGCATACTGGCGCAAGAAGCATTTGCCAAACACTACAATGCCACTTACATCACGATGGACGAGGGCTTACCCGCTAATTTCATCGAAGATATTTTTCAGGATAGCCAGGGTTTCATCTGGTTGTCTTTGTCAGGTGGTGGCTTGTCGAGATACGATGGATATGAATTTATCCACTTCAATTCCAACACTTTTCACCGCAAACTGAAAAGCAACTTCGTGCGTTGCGTGCGCGAAGACCGCTTCCATCGTCTATGGGTTTCCTCGGAAGGGGGTGTAGACCTTATCGACCTACGCACTTTGCAGACCCTCCGTCCCGACAAGCTGAAAGGATTGCCTGCCACACTGATGAATCATCCTGTCTCACACATAGAAGCAGACGCAGAAGGATGTATCTGGACGCACGATGGCAACCGCCTTCACCGCATAGCGTTTAATGCTGCTGGAAACATTGAAAGCATCCACTCGCTGAACCATGCAGGAATACAAAAAAACAACCTGATATTCAAAGACATCGAACAGAAAGGCACGGTATGGATCAGTTTGAACGGACAAATATGCAATGTAAGTCCGCAAGGAGGAGACCGTCTGCAGGCCGTACCGGTGTCTCGCAGCCTGAACTTCGCCCCGGACATCACTATCTCCGATTTTATTCTCAAAGAACACGAAATATGGATAGCTTCCAGTCAAGGGCTGTACAGATATGACCGAAACAACGACGTGGTGAAACATTACGAATACGTGACCGGCGACCCTAACTCCCTCTCCCAGAATTTCCTGACTGCACTGGCCGTCACCGAAAACAAGCAACTGATAGTAGCCACCCTATGCGGATTGAATATATACAACCCGCTAAAGGATAATTTCGAGCAGATCAGGAACGACCTGCCCGGCAGCAAAACGCCTCTGCTGAACAGTAACTTCGTGAACTGCATTACCACGGAAGGACGGCATATCTGGATAGGAACCGAAAGCGGAGGCATTAACCTATTGACCCCCAAACGGCTGGCTTTGCAGAATTTCCGACACGATAAAGAAAATCCGGGCAGCCTGAGCCGCAATCCCGTAAACGCCATCTACGAAGACGAAGCGGGCACTCTGTGGGTAGGCACAGTGGAGGGAGGACTGAACCGTCAAGCGAAAGGCAGCCACAGTTTTCAGCACTATACTTACGAAAACGGCAGCCTGAGCCATAACTCCGTCAGTGCCATTACCGCCGATGCCGAAGACCGCTTGTGGGTCGGCACTTGGGGAGGAGGAATCAACCTGCTCGAAAAGAAAAACCCGCAACGCCGGCTGCAAACGCTGACACCAGCCAATTGCAACAACTATCCCATCTATTTTATCGGCTCGCTGACCTACGACTCTATCAATAACGGTGTATGGGTGGGAGCTAACGAAGGTCTCTATTTCTACGACCTGAAGCAGGAAAAGATGATTGTCCCCCTGCCCGACTCCATTGCCCGCAACATACACGGATGCATCGGCTCCATCATCGACCGCGACGGCCGATTGTGGATAGGCTGTCTGGAAGGAACCTACATCATCGACTTGCATTCGCGCCATACAGCCGTACAAGAGCAGTTCCGATACCGACACCTGAAATACAAACTCGACCAGCCAGAATCGGGACTTATCGAAAAGATTGTATGCTTCCATCAGTCCGAAGACGGAACATTATGGCTCGGCAGCAATGGATGCGGTCTCTACCGCCGTACTGTCAGTACCGACGGGCAAGAGCGTTTCGAAGCCTATACCACTGTCAACGGGCTGCCCAACAACACGGTGCGCACCATTTTGGGAGATGATAAAGGACATCTTTGGCTGGCTACCAACAACGGACTTTCTTGCTTTCTCCCCGAAAAAAAACATTTTATCAACTTCACGAAACAAGATGGCCTCGACTGCACGCAATTCTACTGGAACGCCGCTTGCCGCTCGACCGATAACCTGCTGTACTTCGGACATGTGACAGGCATGGTGGCCATTACCCCCGACCTTCCTTCCTATCTCCCCTCGCAACCCGCACCTCTCCGCTTCACCCGCCTATGGGCAGGCAACGAGGTGGTACAGCCCGGCAAGGGAATGTTGCCGAAAGACCTGCCTTTCACCCGCAAAATCAGCATACACGAGAGCATGCAGTCCTTCTCGCTGGAATTCTCGGCACTCAACTACGAACCGGAAAATGCAGGCAGCTACAGCTACCGCCTCATCGGTTTCGACAAGCAATGGATTCCCGCACCTGCCAACCACCGCTTTGCCCGATACACCAACCTCTCGCCGGGCAAGTACACCCTGCAAGTGAAGTACACTCCTTATCAGGAAGGCGGCAAGGAACAAACGGCAGAACTGGACATACTTGTCAGACCCTACTTCTACAAGACTGTCTGGTTCATTCTGCTGGCTATCGTAGCGGTCGGCATAGCCGTATGGCAGTTCTATCAATGGCGCATCCGCAACCTGAAGCGCCGCAGCGAGCTGCTGCATCGCAAAGTGGAACATCGCACCCGCGAACTGAAAGAGCAGAAACTGCTGCTGGAAGAGAAAACCGAAGAACTCTCCCGACAGAACCGGCTGCTGACAGAACAGAACGAGAAAATTTCCATGCAGAAAGCCAAACTGGCCGAACTGGCACACAAGGTGCATACAATGACGCTGGACAAAATAGCTTTCTTCACCAATATCACGCACGAGTTCCGCACACCTATCACGCTCATCATCGGCCCCATAGAACGCGCCCTGAAGCTGAGCTATAACCCACAGGTCATCGAACAACTGCAATTCGTGGAGCGTAACTCCAAATACCTGTTGTCGCTTGTCAACCAACTGATGGACTTCCGCAAGATAGAATCCGGAACGTTGAAGATTGTCAACACTCCCGGCAACTTCGGAAAGTTTGCCAACGAGCTGGTGATGCCTTTCGCCGTCTTCGCCCATGAGCGAAACATTGACCTGAGGTTCTACATCCGCCTCGGCGACAACCATTTGAATTACGATGAAGAAGCCATGCAAAAGATACTGACCAACCTGCTGAGCAACGCCATCAAATTTACCCCCGACGGCGGCAGCGTGTCACTCTTCATCGCCCGGCTTCCAAAGACGGAAAAGCGTGCAGAATCGCTCTACATCAGCATCTGCGACTCGGGCAGCGGCATTCCGCCCGAAGATCTTGAAAAAATATTCAATCGTTTCTACCAAGTGCGCAACCAGCCTAAATTCCCCATGTACGGACAGTCGGGCAGCGGCATCGGCCTCTATCTGTGCCGGTGCATCGTGCAAGCCATGAACGGTGACATCGAGGTGCGAAACAACCGCACCGCCGGTTGTACGTTCCGCCTGTTGATTCCCGTATCTGCCGATCAATCTGCCGAACCTGCCGCTTCCGAAGGCAGGCAAACCACATTCGGCCTGCCCGCACAGCCATCCGATGGCAACCAGAAACGTCTCCATATCCTCGTGGTGGAAGACAACCCCGATATGCGCGGATATATCCGCTCCATCCTTCGCGAAAAGTATCAGGTGACGGAGGCCTCTAACGGAGAAGAAGCCTTGAACGTGCTGACTTCGCAACACATCGACTTCATCATCAGCGACCTGATGATGCCCGTGATGGATGGCATCGAACTGTCTCGTCGCGTGAAGGAGAATCTCTCCGTTTCTCACATACCGTTCCTGATGCTGACCGCCAAAACCTCGCAAGAGTCTCGCATAGAGAGCTACCGCATCGGCGTGGACGAGTACCTGCTGAAGCCTTTTGACGAGACGTTGCTCCTGACACGCATAGAGAATATCTTGGAGGCACGGAAACGCTATCAGCGGAAATTTGCCGTCAGCATGGATCCGGATGCGTTGCACATTGGCGACGAATCGGGCGACAAGAAATTTATCACCCGTATCATGGAGGCGGTGAAGACACGCTACAAAGATCCCACGTTGGAAGTCGGCGACCTCAGCGAAGCCGCAGGGGTCAGCAAGTCGCTGCTCAACCAAAAGTTGCAAAGCCTGATGGGACAGTCGCCTAATCAGTTTATCCGCAGCTACCGCCTGAATGTGGCACGCGAACTGATTCTGAAAACCCGCAACACCAAGAGTATGAACATTGCAGAAATAGCCTATGAAGTAGGTTTCAACGACCCCAAATACTTCAGCCGATGTTTTGCCAAAGAGTTCAACATCAGTCCCGGTACCTTGCTGAGCGAACAATCTCACTCTTGAAGAACCGGTAACCCCGGTTGCAGGAGCACATCGTTTCTTTTGCCACACTTCACCGTCTCCAATGCCACACTTGACAAGGTGCAAGGTGTGAGATTTGAGACAACAAAGTGTGGCATTTAGGACGATGAAGTGTGGCATTTCCTTCGTCAATCTGCTGCAATTTTCCCGATAAGTGGCAATCTCCTCCACCTCCACCTTCGTTTTTAGAGGAACCTTATGGAGGAGAGTCTTTTCTTTTCTATTCTATTCTATTCTATTCTCCTCTTTTCTTCTCTTATCTTTTTTCTTCTCTCGCGCGCGCGAGAAGAGTTTTCATATATAACAAACTAAGAAACAGCAAATTGTTCTTGTTTATTAAAGTGCCCAAACTTGTTGGCGTTTCCGAGTTGGTTAGCACTTTCAACATATACTATTTTTCTCTAACTTTATACCCTACAAAAGAAGATGGGTGTATTCAAAGTTTGTAATTCAACGTAATACATTTATCTTTAAAGCAGAATAAAGCAAAAACATCTAAACAAAGAGAAACAAGCAGCTTTATATGGTTTGGAGAAGCACAACCAATGTAAATAATACACTTATTTACTCGTTTGTCCACCTCTAATGTTCATTTGTCCACCTCTTTCAGCAGACGATGTTATACCTTTGCGTTACTACTTGTGAGTAGAAACCGAATTTGTTTAACAATTAATATCTGTATTATGAAGAAGACAAGAAAGAGTCCGTCCATTATTATGGCGGCAATGACTATTCTTTCATTTTCGGCTTGCGAGGATTGGGGCCAAATGGATCCACCGGCAGGTACGGATGTCTATCCCAAATTGGAACAGGTAGCAAACATCGACTTCGAACCGGCTGCAAAAGAGGGCGAAGCAGGATTTGAACCGGAAAGTTTCAATTACTACGCTTATGAGGAAGGCAACATCGCCGTGGTGGAAAAAGACAATGACCACGGACACGTGCTGCACCTGCCCAACGGTTATGCCCGTACGTTCAATCCGCTGACCGCCTACAAGGTTCAAAACGGCATATCGCTGACATTCTGGGTAAAACAAGCCCTCCGCATCGACAAAGAGACGGAAGAGGAACTGGAACCCGACTTGACCGGCGCATTATTCTCTTTTCAGAACAGCAACGGAACACAACGCATGTTCCTCACTGCAAACGGCTGGTTGAAGTACGAAGGGGTGGACGGAGAATATGAAGTCAACAATCCCGAAGAAAACAAAGTTTCTCGAAATCCCTTGCTATTGCCCGCCGGAGAGTGGCACTACATGGCGGTAACCGTGCGCAACGACGGCTACAGCATCTATGTAGACGGAAAACAACGTATTGACAAAACCGTATTGAAATCAGACTTCGATTTCAGCAAGATTGTACAATTCATGGCCGCTACTTCCTATTTATATATAGGTGCCGGCTCAGACATCCCCACGCAAGAGATGTGGATAGACGATATCAAAATCTATCGTAACCAGATAACCGACAACGAATGCCGGATGCCAAGCATGGAAGAGAGCGCATTTGAATATATCATCGGTGCTCCCATCATCACGGTGGGTGCGGAGGATAATTCGGCAGGCTGGTGGAGCGCCTTCTCCAACTATTTCAGGATACCCGCCGATGGACAAATAAAATTCAAGTTTACCAACCATACCAACGGAGTGGGCAATTGGAATAACTGGAACCTCTGTCTCTGTACCGATGCCGACCGAGGTGGAAGCGGCTATGCCGAATACTTTGTCATTCGGTCCGACCTCTACGGTTGGGGCGACAGCTATGGAACGGGAACTTGGACCAACGAAGGCTACGGCAACTGGGATGCTTTCCGTGCCGACATGGAAGGAGCCGACGTGACGGTAACCATCCGCCGCAACAAAGCCACAGTGGTTGTAGAAGCCACGGCCAAAGCCAATAACGGAAACGTGTATAAAGAAACCTTTACCACCACATGCGGAGACGGCGCACAGATAGTCAGAGCTTTCTTTGTGATGGACGGATCACACATCGTATTCGACACCCAAGAGACCTCCGCTTTTACTCCCCAGCCCATAACGAAAACCGCTATCGGTGCCGAAGATTGTTCCACAGGCTGGTGGCAGGAATTTTCTGACTATTTCCTGATTCCTGCCGGACAGAATCTGCGCCTTGAATTCGAGAACCACACCAACGGGGCGGGCAACTGGAACAACTGGAACCTCTGCCTCTGCACCGATGCCGACCGTGGTGCGGGTGGCTATGCCGAATACTTTGTCATTCGATCCGACCTTTACGGATGGGGCGACAGCTATGGAGCAGGTACCTGGACCAACGAGGGCTATGGCAATTGGGATGCTTTCCGTGCCGACATGGAAGGTGCCCAAGTGACTATAAACATCTTGCGCGACGGAGCCAAAGTGACTACTACGGCTGTTGCCACGTCACCTAACGGAAACGTGTATAAAGAAACTTTTGTAACAAACTGCGGCGACGGCAACCAACCTGTACGAGCATTTCTCATCGTAGATGGCTCGCACCTCAAGATGGATAGTTCAAACTGCTACCTGTTTACTCCGCTATTTAAGTAACAATCCTTATAAACAATACATTATGAACAACAAAACAGTCACAATATCAGCAACTCCCCGCTTGGCGGGCATGTTGTTGGCACTTGCCTTCATGCTGACCGTGCAGCAACTTTTTGCCCAAAGCAAACAAGTGAGCGGTGTAGTGAACGATGCCTTCGGTCCCGTAATCGGTGCCAGCGTCGTGGAAAAAGGCACAACAAACGGTGTGATTACTGATTTGGAAGGTAATTTCAAACTCACAGTGAGCGGTGAGAATGCCACACTGCAAATCTCCTACGTAGGGTATCAGACCCAAGAGATTCCCGTTGCAGGCAAAACTTCTTTCAACATCCTGATGAAAGAAGACAGCGAAATGCTGGAAGAAGTGGTGGTTGTGGGATACGGTGCCCAGAAAAAGGAGAGTGTGGTAGGAGCCATTTCTCAAGTTTCGAGTAAGGAACTGCTTGCCTCACCTGCCGCCAACGTGTCACAAGCCATTGCCGGTAAAATTTCGGGTGTGATAACCTCACAGACATCCGGTGCGCCGGGTTCGGACGACACGCAGATTTATATCCGCGGCCGTGCCACCTTTGCCGGTGATGCACAACCGCTGGTGTTAGTAGATGGTGTGGAACGCTCGTTCGCACAAATAGCTCCGGACGACATCGAAACCATCTCCGTACTGAAAGACGCTTCGGCCACAGCAGTCTACGGTGTACGCGGTGCCAACGGCGTGATGCTGATTACCACCAAACGTGGAAAGGAACAAAAACCGGAAGTGAGCCTGACGGCCAACTACCAGATTCAAAGCCCTACCCGTAAAGATACGTATCTGGACTCTTACCAATCGTTGACACTGTTGGAAGAAGCATTGGCCAACGACGGTTTGCCTTCGCAATTCAACGCTGCCGACCTGGAAATGTTCCGCAAATCGAGTGCGGGTCAACTGAGCGGCATCGACGCCATGCTCTATCCTAACGTGAACTGGTATGACGAAGTGCTGAAAAACAGTGCTCCCGCCCAACGCTACAACGTGAGCGTGCGCGGAGGCACAAAGCGTATGCGTTACTACGCGTCGGCCGAGTATTACAATCAGCAGGGATTGGTGAAGGATTTGAGCAATGACAAGTTCGGCAACTCTTCCAGCCCGTCTTTCACCCGATATGCCTTCCGTGCCAATATGGACCTCTTCCTGACCAAAGACCTGACTTTCTCCGTCAACTTCGGTACGCGTTTCGAGGAGCGCGGCGGTTCGAACAGCAACGAAAGTGCCGCCTACAGCGAAATCTTCTACGAAATGAATCATACACCGGGATGGCTCTTCCCCGTAAAAACCGAAGTGCAGAACGGAGAAAAGCGGCAAATCATTTACGGCGGCAGTTCGCAATACCAAAACAACATCGTAGGACGTCTGGCCGAAGCCGGCTTCTATCGCTCCACCAACACCATCAACGAAACCAATTTTATTGCCGACTACAAAATGGATTGGCTGACCGAAGGCCTCAGCGCCAAAGCAATGGTTTCGTTCGACTACGACTCGTTCAACAAAAAACTATATAGCAAGTCGTTTGCTACATACGAGCTGAACGACCGCGACAACTATGACGACATTGATGCCTACAACCGCTTCAACAGCGACGGTGAACTGGCCGGCTCGCAAGATCGCAATGCCATCTACAAGCTCTACATGGAAGCACAAATCAACTATGCCCGCAAATTCGGCAAACATGACGTTACGGGTATGGTGCTCTACAACCAGAACGACTATCGCGTGAACGACGAACTGGCCAAACGTTATCAAGGCTTAGTGGGTCGTGCCACATACGGCTACGATGACCGTTATCTGGCAGAAGTGAATTTCGGCTACAACGGTTCGGAAAACTTCATGAAGGGCAAACGTTTCGGTTTCTTCCCGGCTTTCTCTTTGGGATGGCGCATCAGCAACGAAGAGTTCATGCAAAACTCCTCCGGGTGGCTGAACAATCTGAAACTACGTGCCAGCTACGGACAGGTGGGTAACGATGTCTATCAGGTAGGCGGGGTAACACAGCGTTTCCTCTACGAAGAAAACTGGCAGCAACTAAGCAATGATTACTACTTTGGAAGTACCGGCATGAGCGGTATCTATGAGTCGCAATATCCTAACTATGGCGTCACTTGGGAACGTGCGCATAAATACAACATCGGCCTTGAATTCGGTTTGTGGAACGGTTTATTGAACGGTAACATCGACCTCTTTTACGAAAAACGTAATGATATTTTGACGCAGTTCCTCACCCGCCCGCAATGGGTGGGAACCACCATGGCCGCCGCCAACTTGGGAGAAACCGCCAACAAAGGTTTTGAAATCGAACTGAAGCACAGCCATCGCATCAACAAAGATTTCACATACAACGTTGGCTTGACTTTCTCGCATGCCAGAAACGAAATCAAAAACATGGATGAGCCGAAGTTGAAAACCGATTACCGCAAACGCGAAGGGCATCCCATCGGTCAATACTTCGGTCTGATATGCGACGGATTCGTGACACAAGCCGACATTGATGGCGGCCGACTGCCCGTCTCTACTTTCGGCAATCCAAAAGCGGGTGATCTGAAATACCGTGACATGAACGAAGACGGATTCATTGACGAACGCGACGAAACCTTCATCGGTTACAGCGACGTTCCCGAGAACACCTATGCACTGACCTTGGGAGCAAACTACAAAGGTTGGGGATTCAGTGTCATGTTTCAAGGCGTAGACCACGTAAGCCGCTATTACGACGCAGAAGCTATGTATGCCTTTGTTAACGGCGGCAAGGTGAAGGAACACCATCTGCAACGCTGGAATCCGGCAAAGAGCGAAAGCGAGAATCTGGCCAATGCCCAATATCCTCTGCTGCACTACGACAGCTATGGCGACCACAATCAGCGTCAAAGTTCTTTCTTCCTGAAAAACGGAGCTTTTGTCCGTCTGAAGAATATCGAACTGAGTTATACGCTGCCCGAAAAATGGTCGAAAGTGGTGGGAATGAGCGATTGCCGTCTTTACGTCAACGCCAACAACCTCATGACATGGGATCATCTGGATGACTTGGTAGATCCGGAAAGCAACGGTTCCAATCGCTATCCGATTATGAAGACAGTAAACTTTGGTGTAAACATTAAATTCTGACAGTGAACATGAAAAAGAAATTATTATACAGTATATTCGCCTTGGGCATCGTCACCACTACCCTCACCTCTTGCGAGGACATGTTCGGCGATTTCCTCGACAAGCAGCCAAGCGGTGAACTGACAGGCGAAGAAGTGTTCGGCGACTGGGGAATGATGACTCAATTCCACAATGACACATACAACTTCCTGCGCCACGGAGCATGCCGTATCAACCGTTCCTGGCTGGATGCCGCCACCGATTTGGGTGAGACCAGTTATGCCAACGGGGGTGTGCGTACCACCTTCAATATAGGCAACTACTATGGAGAAGGCGGTGCCAACGAACTCACCGCCACTTGGGAAGCCTTCTATCGTGGCATACGTAAATGCAACATGATATTGACCCGTATAGAAAGTGTTCCCAAAGGTGCCGAGCTATCCGAAAGCGACTATTTGGTGAAAAAACAGAACTACATCTCGGAAGCCCGCTTCCTGCGTGCATGGTTCTATTGGGAACTCTTCCTACGCTATGGCCCTATCCCCATAGTGACCGAAGTGCTCGACCCCAACGGTGACTTGCTGAGCAACTACACCACCCGTCCCACACTGAAAGAATATGTAGTGGATTTCATTCTGAAAGAACTGGAGGAATGCGAAGCCGGATTACAGCCCAATGATAAAAACTACAAAGAATACGGACGCATCAATCAACCCATGGCACGTGCGCTCCACAGCCACATCATGCTTTATATGGCCAGTCCTCGTTACAGTGCCGAATCGGGTGTCACATGGCAACAGGCTGCCGATGCCAACAAGAGCTTCATCGACACTTACGGAGGCCTTTACTCACTGATGCAAGGCGTAGACGCCAAGACTGCACTGACCAATGCCTGGTTGCTGACACCCGCCGAAGGGAACAAAGAAATGATTTTCTACCGCAACGACAATACAATAACCTGGGGAGGCATTTCCAATGACACCCCGGTAGGAGAAGGTGGAAACGGCGGTCTATGCCCTTCGCAAAACCTGATAGACATGTATGACATGATAGATGGAAACGCTCCGTTCCAAAGTTATGATGAAACAGGGGCGCCTGCATATAACGGCACACAACCGATTATCAACCCGGCCGCCGGATACAGCGATGCCAAGATGTGGATTAACCGCGACCAACGTCTGAATGCATCCATCCTCTATCATGGTGTTGTTTGGGGAAACGGAACTATCAACGTGGTGAAAGGACAGCGCGACAACCCGATGGGAAATGCCAATGCCACTCCGACCGGTTATTATGTGCGGAAGCTGATTCCGGAATCCATCTTGAGCAACAACCATGGAGGTAAGGCATACCGTCTATGGTCTTTCATTCGCTACTCGGAGATTCTGCTGAATTATGCCGAAGCCGTAAATGAGGTACAAGGACCTTGCGAGGAAGTATACAAAGCGCTTGACCTGATACGCCATCGTGCCGGTATCACGGGGAATATAGCCGATCGAACAGACCTCAATACGAAAGAGAAGATGCGCAACTTCATCCGCAAGGAGCGTAGCATAGAACTGGCTTTCGAGGAACATCGTCCGTGGGATGTACGCCGGTGGAATGTGGCCGAGAAAGCGTTGGGACGCGACATCATAGGAATCGATGTAGCTGCCGACGGCAGCATCACTCGCAAAGTGGCACAAAAACGCGTATTCAGCGAGAAGATGTACCTCTATCCCATACCCGAAGGCGAATATTGGAAGACCGGCATCAAAAACAATCCCGGTTGGTAACCTTAAACATGATAACAGCATATGTATAAAATGAATCACATCATAAAAAGAATGGCAGATGCAGGCAAAGCCCTGATGCCGGTAGTCTTGCTCTTTGTAGCCACCGCCATATGGGCACAAAGCGAGCAAACATTGAAAGGCCGTGTTATAGACAGCGAAGGCAATCCCATTGTCGGTGCGGTGGTGAACATAGCAGAACAGAGTCGCATTGTCCTGACCGACAAAGACGGGAACTTCATCCTGAAAGGTGTAAAACTGACCGATGAGATCTGCATCAGCAGCGTCGGTTACAAGAATGTGCAAGTACCTGTAGAGTTCAGCGACGAGTTCAAAGTAGAGCTGGCCTCCGATTTAGATGAGTATCTACATACCACACCGGTACCTTTCGGGCGCAAAGCCAGGAAACTGCTGACGGAAGCCACCTCCGTGGTAACGGGAGAAGAACTCCAGAAGCACCCCATCACCGTGTTGCAGAACGCATTCACCTCCACCGTAAACGGCGTACAGACTTATGAATGGTCCAGTGAACCGGGATGGACGGAATCGGCCATGTATATCCGCGGTATCCGCACTATGAACAGCAATGCCCGCGCTCCGTTGGTGATGGTGGATAATGTGGAACGCGACCTCTCATTCCTCGATGCTTTCCCCATCGAAAATATCACCATTTTGAAAGATGCGGCGGCAACGGCCATTTACGGTATGCGCGGGGCAAACGGCGCCATCATCGTGACAACCAAACGAGGCGAGGCCGGTAAAACCCGAGTGGACTTCACGCAAGAAGTGGGTTTCCAGATGCTGAGCAACAAAATGGAAAACCAAAATGCATATAACATGGCTCTGACACGCAACCGGGTGAAGTACCTGAATGGCGACCAACCGATGTACACGGACGAACAGATTGAGAAGTATCGTCGTGTATGCAACGGTGAAGAACTGGAGGGAATGGATAAATACAAATACTTCAACACAAACTGGTTTGACGAACTGTATCGGGAAACCGCACCTACTTATAAAACCAACTTGCAGGTAAGCGGTGGTAACGACCGTGCCCGCTACTATGTGTCGTTCTCCTACCTGCGTCAGGAAGGTATGTGGAACGATAAATGGACTGACTACAACAAAGATTACAACACGGGGCATACACTGAACCGATGGAATCTCCGCTCCAATCTGGACATTGATGTAACCAAATTCCTGAATGTATCGCTGGACTTAGGCGGACGTATCGACAACATCCAACAACCATTGACCGGTGTGTTCAGCCTCATCACTTTCGGCGCCGTGGAGTGTGATCCCACCGCTCCTGTATTCTGTCCCAATGGAGAAATCTTCGCTAAAGCCGGTGTGGAAAATGCAGGAAAGCTGTTGGCCGCTTCCGGTAAGGAAAGCAACCGCCGCCGTAACCTTTACTCTACTTTGAACGTCAACGGAGATTTGAGTGCCATCCTGCAGGGACTGAAAGTAAATGCCACCGTCAGCTTCGACTCTTATGAAGTATTTGAAACTTCGCAAGCCAACAACGTAAACTCGTACAACTACGATTACCTGAATCTGGATGTGGACGATGTTTCGAAAATTAAGTACAATAAATTCAGTTCGTACCAAGCGCTACATTATACTTCAGGAGCAAAAGGCAACCAACGTGCCCACTACTACAACCTGAACCTGATGGGTGGGTTAAGCTACGAAAAGAGCATCGGCAAGCATAATATAGGTGTCCGTGCTTTTGCGCGTGCCTATCGCAACCAAATCAACGTGCAAGAAGCCAACAACGCCCAATACAACTCTTCGAACCGTTATTTATCATGCAACGGGCAGTTGAATTACAACTATAATAACCGTTACCTGCTCTCAGCCAATATCTCGCGCATGGGCAGCGACAATTTCCGTGAAGACAGCCGTTGGGGAACGTTCTATGGAGGCTCGCTCGGCTGGGTGGCTTCTGAAGAATCTTGGTTGAGAAACAATAAACACATCGAACTCTTGAAACTGCGTGCTTCTTACGGACGTTCGGGACAAGCCAATACCGGTTCCGGCCGTTATCCTTACCAAAACACGTATGGCACAGCCACCGGCTACGGGTTCGGTTACAGTAACAGCACATACATTAATGGTTTTGCAGAGACAATGGCAGGAAATGCCAACAACATTTGGGAAATCTCCGATATGTTGAACATCGGCCTGGACTTCGACTTTTGGAAGAAAAAACTCTACGGACAGATTGACGTCTTCAAAGAATGGCGTTCCAATATTCTGGTGACACGCTCCAGCGTTCCCAGCATCTTGGGCATATCCGTGGCTCAAGACTCCTATGGAAAGGCCGAGACAAAAGGTTTTGAAGCGACATTGGGACACCGTAACCACATCGGAAACTTCAATTTCTATGTAGAAGGAATGCTGACTTACAACACCAATAAAATTACCGAGATGGACGAAACGGAACCCAACGTACCTTGGCAACGCAAAACGGGCAACCGTATTTTAGACTACACATCCGTAGCCAGCCTTTACGAAGCACCGTTCAACAATACGGTGGGTGGCTGGAATCGCTATAAATTCGTACAATGGGCTGCCGACCCCAACCTGATTGCCACCAGCCAGCAGGATGCCATCGACCACCCGGAAAAGTATCCTTATCACACCTCTTCCAACGGTAATCAACGATTGGGTACTGCCGTGTTCAGAGACCTGAACGGCGACCGTCAGATAGACTCAAACGATATGATTCCGGACACCTACACCATCATTCCGGAACTCATCCCTACGCTGAACTTAGGTTTTGAGTGGAAAGGATTGGATGCCCGTGCCGTATTGACCGCCTACCTGAACCGCGACGTATTCTTCTCACCCGCCATCTCTTGGTCCGGATGGGGCAACCAAGGCACGCACGAGGTTGTGAAAAGCTGGGGTTACCACACCGATGATCCGACAGACCCGCGCAACGTAAACGCCACTTATCCTCGTCCGGTATATGGCGGATACAATGCCATCGATTCTGACCGAGACAGCGGTACTTATCAGAACGATATCTGGATTGTGAACGGAAATTTCCTCTCGCTGCGCAACATCGAAGTGGGATATTCACTGCCGAAAAAACTGATAGCCAAAGCCAATCTGACGAAGTGCCGTGTTTACTTCAGCGGGTATAACCTCTATACTTGGGACAGCATGCCCGACGGCATCGACCCGGAAAAACCGATGAGTTATTGCTGGTGGTATCCGAAGACCCGTACATTCACCTTCGGCATCAATGTGGGATTCTGACCTTTATGTTGAAAACTTTAAAACAAGACGTATGAAGAAATATATTAAATACATGACAGTAGCCCTGCTTGCAGTAAATTTCACCGCTTGCAGCGACTTCCTCGACAAAGAAGTAGACTTGGCACTCGGACCGGAAGACGTATTCAATAAATTTGAAAATACACGGGGCAATCTGGCCAACATATACAGTTACTTGCCTGATGCTTTTGCCGGCTATAACGATGGACAATTCTTGGGCGCCTCGCGCGACTGCATGACGGACAATGCCATCTCTTTCTGGAATGTGCATCGCTATCATGCCGTACTTGCAGACAGCTATTCGGCCACCAACCATTGGTTTGCCCAGAACTACTGGGAAAAGAACTTCAGAGGCATTCGTGCCGCTAACACCTTCCTTACGTATGCCAAAGAAAGCGTCATCAAGAACAAGGAGACGGATAATGACGACAACCGCTTGTACGACCGTTACGTCGCTGAAGCCAAACTGCTCCGCGCCATCTTCCACTTCGATTTGGTGAGCTATTTCGGAGCCATCCCCATATTGGGCGAAAACGAAGAGGGTAAACCCATCATCTTCGATTATACCAATCCGGAAGCCATGAACCAGCCCCGTACCGATGCCGCCGAAGCATTGCAATGGATAGCCGACGAATGCGACAAAGTGAAAGACGTGCTCCCCTTCCGCTACAAGCAAGAAGACTTGAACTGGGGACGTCTGAACGGTGCCTCCGCGTATGCGCTGAAGGCAAGAGCGCTGCTCTACAGAGCCTCGGCCCTGAACAACCCTTCCAACGATAAAAGCAGATGGCAGGCAGCAGCCGATGCCGCCACGGCTTTCTTCGCAAAGAACAATCAGCAGAGCAATCCCTATCGTCTGTATACAACTGCCGATAATAATCCCGAAAAGAATTATTATGAATGCTTCGTTTCAGACCCTACTCCCCCGCACCTGAATAATGAGTTTATCCTCTGCCGGTCGGAGTGGACCAATACGCGGGAAATAGAATTGTTCTTAACTCCTTGTGGATTCAGCGGTTCGGCCAATGCCGTGGGCCGCACCAACCCGACCCAGAATTTAGTGGACAGCTATGAAACCATCAACGGGAAGCCTATTGATCAAGATCCTTCTTATGACCCGCAAAATCCATATGCCAACCGTGACCCGCGTCTGGAACAAACCATTCTGCATCACGGCTCGATATGGGGAGACGCCAACGAATCGGAAGAACGGGAAGTGGACATCACATACGGCAGCGGTAAAGACTATAAGGCGTTGCATGGTGGCACGGTAACCGGATATTATACCAAAAAGTTCCTGCACAACATGTCGTTCAAGAGTCCCAAACTATATACGCACGCCTGCCCCATCTTCCGTTATGCCGAAGTGTTGCTGAATGCCGCCGAAGCCGTCAACGAAGCCCAGGGTCCGGACAATGCCTATCAATATGTGAATCAGGTACGTGCCCGTGTGGGTATGCCTGCCTATAAAGGCATGACACAAGAGCAACTGCGTGAACGCATCCGTAACGAACGCCGCATCGAACTGTGCTTTGAAGACCATCGTTTCTTTGATGAACGCCGTTGGAAACTGTTTGAAGGGAAGAGCGCATCGAACGAACGAAACGAACCGCGCTACAAACAGGTATATAATATATATGGTGTACAGGTAAATCCGGGTAGCTCAACTATATATACTTATGGAAGTTCCGACTTGTACAAGGCCCGTGCTTTCAGCAGCCCGAAGAACTATTATTTCCCGATACCCGATGCGGAAATCAAACGTCTGCCCAAACTGAAACAGAATGCAGGCTGGGAGCTGACAGCTTCTTCTGAAACAGAAAACACTACGACCGAACAATAAAAACAGGAAAAGTATGAAACTGATAAAATGGCTCAATCTCCTCGCACTGGGATGCACACTGTTTATAGGCATGGCATCCTGCGATGACAATGATAATAACTCTGGCGAACTGAAACTGAGCACACCTACTGTGACCGATATTGCAGTTCCCGCGGCAACCGTTACTTCGGAAGTAACGGTTTGCCAAGAAGATATTGACTTTGGAAGAATACGGGTAATGACCTATGGCTTCTGTTATGGCAAGGCCATCAACCCCACCATCTACGACGCTACGGTGAAAACAACTCCCGACAACGGAAAGATGACGGCAAGCTTGACAAGTTTGGAAAGCGACACCGATTATCATGTACGCGCCTTTGCCACTCTCTATCCGAACGGGGTCATCTATTCCGATGACGTTTCATTTACCACCAATGCCCAAGGCACGATTTCCGAACTGAATGATTATGTTCCTCCGACCTATGCAGACAACTATACAGACATAGCCGATTGGAACCAACGCAATAAATGGAATTTGGCCAATGTGCACGACCCCAGCGTGGTGCTGGCCGATGACGGTTATTATTATATGTACCAAACCGATGCTTCCTACGGAAATGCACACGCTGCAGGCGGACACTTCCACGGGCGGCGCTCCAAGGATCTCGTGAATTGGGAATACTTGGGCGGAACCATGAAATCGCTGCCTGCATGGATTACACCTAAATTAAATGAAATACGCAAAGCCATGGGTTTGGAAGAGGCCTCCCCCTCCGAAGCGAATTTCGGCTATTGGGCTCCTTGTGTACGCAAAGTAAAAGACGGACTGTATAGAATGTATTATTCCATTGTTGTTCCCGGACATATCAATGGGCCTGAAAGCTGGGGAGAGCGTGCTTTCATCGGTCTGATGGAAAACAACAACCCGGCAAACAACGACGGTTGGGAAGACAAGGGCTACGTCATCACCAATGCTTCGGACAAAGGACTGGACTACATGATAAAACCCGATGATTGGGCTAACTGCTATTTCAAATGGAATGCCATCGATCCTTCTTACATTATAGATAAAGACGGGAAACATTATCTGATTTACGGCTCTTGGCATAGCGGCATCGTTTCCATAGAAATAGATGCCGACACCGGAAAACCTGCAACAACGCTTCCCAATCCGTGGGGAACAGCCAATGACATCGCACCTTACGGAAAACTGCTGGCAACCCGCCAGATGGGAAACCGCTGGCAAGGCTCTGAAGGAGCGGAGGTAATCTATAATGCCCAAACCGGATATTACTATCTGTTTGTGGCCTACGATGCTTTGGATGTCCCTTACAACACACGTGTGTGCCGTTCGAAAGACATCAACGGCCCCTATATCGGCATTGATGGCACAGACCTCACCGCCAACGGAGGCAACATGCTTCCCGTAGTGACCCATCCTTATAAATTCAATAACAGCGACGGATGGGTAGGTTTCGCACATTGCGCCATCTTCGACGACGGAAAAGGCAACTGGTTTTATGCTTCGCAAGGTCGATTGCCGAAAGACGTACCGAACATCAATGCAAGCAATGCCATCATGATGGGGCATGTCCGTTCCATTCGCTGGACAAAAGACGGATGGCCGGTAGTTATGCCCGAACGCTACGGCGCAGTACCCAAAGTGCCCATTACGGAAAATGAATTGGCGGGAAAATGGGAGCATATCGACCTCTCCTACTCTTACGGTAAACAGAAGACGGCCGACAACATGACTCTCTCCTCCGACCACAAAGTGACCGAGGGTAGCTGGAAAGGCGCCACTTGGACGTATGATGCCACCAACGAGATACTCAGCTTCAGCAACGGTGTAGAGGTCTGCCTGCAACGAGAGGTTGATTGGGAAGCCAATCCGCGAACACATACCATCGTGTATGCCGGATATAGTAAAGATAAAACATATTGGGGCAAAAAAACTCGCTGATTATTTCACACAGCCTGTCACAGAAGGACAATTAAATGCTTTTGTGACAGGCTGAAGCCGACCGATAAAGCCATGACACCCATATATCGTACGCTACTTCTCCGTTGTTGACCGGAGTTTCTTCTTCTCCCCCCCCTCATCGTTTTACAATGCGCTCTCACCCCCCGACAACTCCACACCTTCCAACCGACAACTGATTTTCCTACACAATCCGACCTTCGGAATCTGCTCCACTTTTATTCTCGAACGTTTGTCCGCACCGTGCGGATTTCTGTCCGCACAGCACGAATATGTATCCGCACGTTGCGGATTTCTGTTCGCACGGCGCGAACAGAGATTTATTCAGACAGAGAACAGGTGTACTCCTTGTCACACACGGTTTTTTCCTTTGAATCCAAGAAGTTTATACTTTGAGCCTGACCGATAGAACAATTATTGTTGTTATCCGCTAAGCTTAGATCTACCACAGAAAAGTACAAGACATGCTTTTTATAAAAAAGAATCTCCGCACCTGTCCGTTGGCTTTGCAGAAGTTGCCGGCTTTCGTTTGAAAGGTCAGGAAACCAACAACGGAAATCCCGCTCTACACACTTGACGAATCGTAAGCCCACACTTGAAGCGGCCTAATCCCACACTTTAATGAGGCTAAGCCCACATCATAATAAGTCTAAGCCCACACCTTAGAGGGCATCCCCCCGCACCTTAAGGAAGGTAAGCCCACACTATAAAGAAGCTACCTCCACAGCCGAAAACTGAGATAAACTTGCAATAAACTCAAAAAAGAGCAATTTTATGTTGCACAACATATAAAAGTGTTCCTCACACACCAAAGCAAAGTGTTACTTTTACACCCAACAAAAGTTTATATCTCATTTATATAAAACATTAAGCTATGAACAAACAATTCTTACTCGCCGGAATAGCCGCTCTGATGCTGGCGTCCTGCAATCAGAAACCGGATACAAAGCTGACTTTATCCGGGCTTAATCCTGCTGATTTTCAAGCTACTGTGAATGACTCTCAAACCGGTCTTTATGCTTTGAAAAACAAAGCCGGCATGGAAGTCTGCATCACCAACTTCGGCGGACGCATCGTATCCGTCATGGTGCCCGATAAAAACGGAACCATGCAAGACGTGGTATTGGGATTCGACAGCATTGCCGACTACATCAACATCCCCAGCGACTTCGGCGCTTCCATCGGACGCTATGCCAACCGTATCAACCAAGGAAGAATCGTACTGAACGGCGACACCATCCAACTGCCGCAAAATAACTTCGGACATTGTCTGCACGGCGGACCGAAAGGCTGGCAATATCAGGTTTTCGATGCCAAACAGATTGACGAAACCACATTGGAACTGACACGTTTCTCTCCGGATGGTGATGAGAATTTCCCCGGAAACGTTACGGCAAAAGTTCTCTTCAAGCTGACGGAAGACAATGCCATCGACATCAAGTATAGCGCCACCACGGATAAGACAACGATTATCAACATGACCAATCACTCCTACTTCAACTTATCCGGCAATCCGGCACAAGCAGCCACCGACCATATCCTGTACGTCAATGCCGACACTTATACGCCGGTAGACAATACTTTCATGACCACGGGAGAGATTGCTCCGGTAAAAGATACGCCCATGGATTTCACCACTCCTAAAGCCGTGGGACAAGATATTGCCAACTTCGACTTCGACCAACTGAAAAACGGAAACGGATACGACCATAACTGGATATTGAACACAAAAGGCGACATCACCCGCATAGCGGCCAAGCTGACTTCTCCTGTAAGCGGCATCACACTGGAGGTTTACACCAATGAACCGGGCATCCAAGTCTACACCGGCAACTTCCTTGACGGTACAGTGAAAGGAAAAAAAGGAATCGTCTATAATCAACGCGCTTCCGTATGCCTTGAAACACAACACTATCCCGACAGCCCCAATAAGCCTGAATGGCCTTCCGTCGTTCTGGAACCGGGACAGACTTACAACAGTGAATGTATCTTTAAATTCTCGGTAGAGAAATAACAATAACTTTGAAATCATATTTATGGAAGCATTAGATTGGATAGTCATTGGAGGTTTTTTCCTGGCTTTAATAGGAATCATAGTTTGGGTTGTAAGACAAAAGCAGGACGACTCGGCAGACTATTTCTTGGGCGGACGTGACGCCACATGGATTGCGATAGGCGCATCTATCTTCGCATCGAACATCGGTTCCGAACACTTGATAGGTTTGGCCGGCGCCGGCGCATCAAGCGGTATGGCAATGGCACACTGGGAAATACAAGGATGGATGATTCTTATCCTCGGTTGGGTATTCGTACCGTTCTATTCGCGAAGCATGGTGTATACAATGCCGGAATTTCTGGAGCGTCGTTATAACCCTCAATCACGCACCATATTGTCCGTAATCTCATTAATCAGCTACGTGCTGACCAAGGTTGCGGTGACTGTATATGCCGGCGGACTGGTATTTCAGCAAGTATTCGGTATTGACACGCTTTGGGGTATCGACTTCTTCTGGATTGCAGCCATCGGACTGGTAGTGTTGACCGCACTTTATACCATTTTCGGAGGAATGAAGTCCGTGCTTTATACTTCGGTACTTCAAACACCTATTCTGTTGTTAGGCTCGCTGATTATTCTTGTGCTCGGCTTCAAAGAATTAGGAGGATGGGACGAGATGATGCGCATCTGCGGTGCCGTCACGGTGAACGAATATGGAAATACCATGACCGAACTTATCCGCAGCAATAACGACCCCGACTTTCCGTGGTTGGGAGCGTTGGTTGGCTCTGCCATCATCGGTTTCTGGTATTGGTGTACAGACCAGTTTATCGTACAGCGCGTCCTTTCCGGAAAGAATGAACGGGAAGCACGTCGAGGAACTATCTTCGGGGCTTACCTCAAACTGTTGCCCGTATTCCTGTTCCTGATTCCGGGTATGATTGCTTTTGCTTTGCACCAGAAATACCTTGGTGCAGGCGGCGAAGGTTTCTTGCCCTTGCTGGCCAATGGAAGCGCCAATGCAGATGCCGCTTTCCCGACTTTGGTTGCCAAACTGCTTCCGGCAGGAGTCAAAGGACTTGTGGTCTGCGGCATTCTCGCAGCCTTGATGAGTTCGCTTGCATCTCTGTTCAACTCTTCGGCCATGCTGTTCACTATCGACTTCTACAAACGCTTCAAGCCGAACACTCCGGAAAAGAAACTGGTAGGTATCGGGCAGATGGCCACCGTGGTGATAGTGGTATTGGGTATTCTCTGGATTCCCATCATGCGTAGCGTAGGCGATGTACTTTATACTTATCTGCAAGATGTACAGTCGGTATTGGCTCCGGGTATTGCATCCGCATTCCTGCTCGGCATTTGCTGGAAACGGACTTCCGCCAAAGGCGGCATGTGGGGACTGATTGCCGGTATGATTATAGGTCTTACCCGATTGGGAGCCAAAGTATATTACAGCAATGCCGGCGAAACGGCCGATAATATATTCAAATATTTGTTCTATGATTTGAACTGGTTGTTCTTCTGCGGATGGATGTTCCTGTTCTGCATCATTGTGGTAATAATTGTCAGCTTAATGACAGAAGCACCCGGTGCAGAAAAGATACAAGGATTGGTGTTCGGAACTTCCACCCCGGCACAGAGAGCTGCCACACGGGCAAGCTGGAACAAATGGGACATCATCCATACTGCCATTATTTTAGGCATTACCGGTATTTTCTACTGGTATTTTTGGTAATGGAAGAATCTGACAATATGAACTTAATTTACAAATAATAAAAAAAAGGAAAAGATGAGTGATTATTATAGTTCAAACCCGAAATTCTATGTGGGTGTAGATTGCATCATCTTCGGTTTCCACGAAGGTGAACTGCATCTGCTGTTATTAAAACGGAACTTCAAACCGGCAATGGGCGAATGGTCGCTGATGGGCGGCTTTGTACAGGAAAATGAAAGCGTGGATGATGCCGCCAAGCGAGTCCTGAAGGAGCTGACAGGATTACATAATGTGTATATGGAACAAGTAGGTTCTTATGGAGCCGTCGACCGCGATCCGGGCGAACGGGTCATCTCCATCGCCTATTACGCATTAGTCAATATCAACGAGTATGACAAAGATTTGGTACATCAGCATAATGCTTTTTGGGTAAACATCAAAAATCTGCCTCCGCTTATCTTCGACCATCCGTTGATGGTGGAAAATGCACTGAGCCTGATGCAACAAAAAGCCTCCTCCGAACCCATCGGCTTCAACCTGCTGCCCAAACTCTTTACTTTAACACAGTTGCAGACGATGTACGAGGCTATTTTCGGTGAAGAAATGGATAAACGGAACTTCCGTAAACGCATAAGCGAAATGGATTTCGTGGAAAAGACCAACAAAATAGATAAAATCACTTCCAAGCGAGGTGCGGCTTTGTATAAATTCAACGAGAAAGTATATCGCAAATCTCCGAAATTTAAACTGTAAATAAAGAATGAAGAGGTGTCATGCCATAAGCATCCTCCTCTTCATTCACAAATCAAAATTCTTCTGATTATGTTGGAAGCACTGAAAGAAAAAGTTTTTCACGCCAATCTCGAATTGGTGAAACATGGACTGGTTATTTTCACATGGGGGAATGTATCGGCCATCGACCGCGAAAGCGGACTGGTGGTTATTAAGCCCAGTGGAGTGAGTTATGATGAGATGAAAGCGGAAGACATGGTTGTTGTTGACCTCGACGGCAAAGTAGTGGAGGGAAAGCTGAAACCTTCTTCCGACACGCCCACTCACGTGGTACTTTATCAGGCATTTCCCGAAATAGGAGGAGTAGTACACACACACTCCACCTATGCCACCGCCTGGGCGCAAGCCGGACTGGATATTCCCAACATCGGAACGACCCATGCCGACTACTTCCACGATGCCATTCCCTGCACGGCAGACATGACGGAAGCCGAAGTAAAAGGGGCGTATGAACAGGAAACGGGAAATGTCATCGTAAAACGTTTCAAAGGTCTGAATCCGGTACACACACCGGGAGTGCTCGTAAAGAACCACGGGCCTTTCTCTTGGGGAAAGGATGCGCACGATGCCGTACACAATGCCGTGGTGATGGAACAAGTGGCCAAAATGGCAAGCATAGCCTACGCCGCCAATCCCAACCTGACCATGAACCAGCTGCTGGTGGAAAAACACTTCAGCCGCAAGCACGGGCCTAATGCTTATTACGGACAGAAATAACAACTACAAATATTAACTATAAAAAAGAAAATTGTATGAACAACTTATTTAATCAATACGAAGTATGGTTCGTCACCGGAGCACAGCTCCTGTACGGAGGCGACGCAGTAGTAGCGGTAGACGCACACAGCACCGAAATGGTAAAAGGTTTGAATGAATCGGGCAAACTTCCCGTTAAGGTAGTATATAAAGGAACGGCCAACTCTTCTAAAGAGGTGGAAACTATCTTCAAAGCAGCCAACAACGATGACAAATGTATAGGCGTCATCACATGGATGCACACTTTCTCGCCTGCCAAGATGTGGATTCACGGTTTGCAACAACTCAAGAAACCGTTGCTGCACCTGCACACGCAATACAACAAAGAGATTCCTTGGGACACCATGGACATGGACTTCATGAACCTGAACCAGAGTGCACATGGCGACCGCGAATTCGGACACATCTGCACCCGTATGCGCATCCGCCGCAAAGTAGTGGTAGGTTACTGGAAAGACGAACAGACATTGCATAAAATCGCCGTATGGATGCGTGTTTGTGCAGGATGGGCCGATGCACAAGACATGTTGATTATACGCTTCGGCGATCAGATGAATAATGTGGCAGTGACCGATGGCGACAAAGTAGAAGCGGAACAGCGTATGGGCTACCACGTGGACTACTGTCCCGTAAGCGAACTGATGGCCTATCAGAAGCAAGTAAAAGATGAAGAGGTGGAAGCGATGGTAGCCACCTATTTCAAGGAATACGACCACGACGCCGAATTGGAAGATAAATCCTCCGAAGCCTACCGCAAAGTTTGGAATGCCGCCAAAGCCGAAGTTGCCCTGCGTGCCATCCTGAAAGTCAAAGGGGCCAAAGGATTCACCACCAATTTCGACGACTTGGGCGATGTGGATGTTGACAAGACCAGTAACGGATTCGACCAGATTCCCGGATTGGCTTCGCAACGTCTGATGGCCGAAGGCTACGGCTTCGGTGCCGAGGGCGACTGGAAATCGGCTGCTCTCTACCGTACTGTTTGGGTAATGAATCAAGGGCTGCCTAACGGATGCTCTTTCTTGGAAGACTATACGCTGAATTTTGACGGTGAAAACAGTTCCATCCTCCAATCGCACATGCTGGAAATCTGTCCGCTCATTGCCAATAGCAAACCCCGTTTGGAAGTACATTTCCTTGGCATCGGTATCCGCAAAAGCCAGACGGCACGCCTTGTCTTCACCAGCAAAGCACGCAAAGGTTGCACAGCTACCATTGTCGACCTGGGTAATCGTTTCCGCCTCATTGTGAACGATGTAGAATGCATCGAATCGAAACCGCTGCCCAAATTGCCCGTTGCCAGCGCACTGTGGATTCCGCAACCCAACTTCGAGATTGGCGCAGGTGCTTGGATATTGGCAGGCGGCACGCATCACTCCTGCTTCTCCTACGACCTCACAGCCGAATATTGGGAAGATTATGCCGAAATCTCCGGCATCGAGATGTTGCATATCAACAAGCACACCACTATCAACGAGTTCAAGAAAGAACTGCGCATGAACGAGGTGTACTACATGCTTAACAAGGCTCTTTGCTAATTATTCAACCGGCCTCATAAATAAAAACGGAAGTGCCGGTGGCAATGAACCGCCGGGCACTTCTCATTCTATGGATTTATAATAATTGTTGTACCTTAATTATTTTGGTTCCAATATGAAAACAGATGCAAAATCAACTATTGAAACAGGCAAAGCCATTCTTGGCATCGAATTCGGCTCAACACGCATAAAAGCCGTTCTGATCGACCAAGAAAACAAGCCCATTGCACAAGGAAGCCACACTTGGGAAAATCAGTTGGTCGACGGGCTTTGGACTTACAGCGTAGAAGCCATCTGGCATGGACTGCAAGATTGCTACACCGACCTTCGTTCGAACGTAAAAGAATTATATGACACAGAAATAGAGTCTTTGGCCGCCATAGGTGTCAGTGCCATGATGCATGGTTACATGGCATTTAATAAGAAAGAAGAGATTCTCGTTCCTTTCCGTACATGGAGAAATACCAATACAGGTCGGGCGGCGGCAGCTCTATCAGAATTATTTGTATATAACATTCCCTTGAGATGGAGCATTTCTCACCTGTATCAGGCAATTCTGGATAATGAAGAACATGTGAAGGAAATCGATTTTCTGACAACTCTTGCCGGTTTTATCCATTGGCAGATAACGGGAAAGAAAGTGTTGGGTATAGGCGATGCTTCGGGAATGCTCCCCATAGACCCCACCACCAAGAATTATTCAGCCGAGATGGTGGATAAATTCAATTGCTTGATTGAACCCAAAGGATATGACTGGAAATTATCGGACATTCTTCCCAAGGTATTGCTTGCCGGCGAAAATGCGGGCTTCCTCACAACGGAAGGAGCTGCGAGATTGGATGTATCGGGACACCTGAAAGCAGGAATACCGGTTTGTCCTCCCGAAGGAGATGCCGGCACCGGCATGGTTGCAACCAATGCCGTAAAGCAGCGCACAGGAAACGTATCAGCGGGAACGTCTTCTTTCTCGATGATTGTTTTAGAGAAAGATTTATCAAAACCATACGAGATGATCGATATGGTTACTACTCCGGACGGAAGCCTTGTAGCCATGGTGCACTGCAACAATTGCACCTCCGACCTCAACGCATGGATCAACTTGTTCAAAGAATATCAGGAGTTGCTGGGTATTCCCGTAGACATGAACCTCATATACGAGAAACTCTATAACCATGCATTGAAAGGTGATGCAGATTGCGGAGGCCTCATTTCGTACAACTATATCTCAGGCGAACCGATAACAGGACTTGCCGACGGAAGGCCTCTGTTTGTACGTTCGGCAAATGATAAGTTCAGCCTTGCCAACTTCATGAGAGCCCACCTGCATGCTTCGGTAGGAGTGCTCAAAATCGGTAATGACATCCTTTTCAAAGAGGAGAAGGTTAAGGTCGACAGAATCACTGGACATGGAGGTCTGTTCAAGACGAAAGGTGTAGGTCAAAGAATACTTGCAGCAGCTATCAATTCGCCCATTTCCGTTATGGAAACAGCCGGCGAAGGCGGTGCATGGGGTATTGCCCTGCTCGGCTCTTATCTTGTTAATAATGAAAAAAAACAATCTCTGGCAGATTTTCTGGAAGAAAAGGTGTTTGCCGGTGAAGCCGGTGTCGAAATAGCTCCTACAGCCGAAGAGGTGGCAGGCTTCAACACATACATCGAGAATTACAAGGCCGGACTGCCTATCGAAACAGTAGCAGTTACATATAAAAAGTAGAAATTTAAAACCAAAAGAAACACCCATGAGAAACAAGCTTATCATCAGCGGTCTTATGCTTGCCGCTTCGCTTACCGCATCAGCACAAGAAAGTGCAACCCTTACCCTGCAAGCCGATAAAGCCGAACAAATCATCCCGAAGGAAATCTATGGCCAGTTTGCCGAACATTTGGGAACCTGCATCTATGGCGGACTTTGGGTAGGTGAAAACTCTGAAATTCCCAATATCAACGGTTACCGTACCGATGTGTTCAATGCGCTGAAAGAACTGAAAGTACCGGTTCTTCGCTGGCCGGGCGGCTGTTTTGCCGATGAGTATCACTGGATGGACGGTATAGGCCCGAAAGAAAAACGTCCCAAAATGGTAAACAACAACTGGGGAGGAACGATTGAAGACAATAGTTTCGGAACACACGAGTTCCTCAACCTCTGCGAAATGTTGGGCTGCGAACCCTATATCAGTGGCAACGTAGGCAGCGGAACCGTGGAAGAACTGGCCAAATGGGTAGAATACATGACTTCGGAAGGCGACTCTCCAATGGCACGTCTGCGCCGGCAAAACGGACGCGACAAGGCGTGGAAGGTGAAATATCTCGGCGTGGGTAACGAAAGCTGGGGTTGCGGCGGAAGCATGCGTCCCGAATATTATGCCGACCTTTATCGTCGCTACTCCACTTATTGCCGTAACTACGACAGTACCCGCCTCTTCAAGATAGCCAGCGGTGCGAGCGACTATGATTACAACTGGACAAAGGTGTTGATGGACCGCGTGGGCAGAGGCATGCACGGACTCTCTCTGCACTATTACACCGTCACCGGATGGAGCGGAAGCAAAGGTTCGGCCACGCAATTCGACAAGGGCGATTACTACTGGACACTCGGCAAGTGCCGCGAAATAGAAGATGTTCTGAAAAAGCATATCGCCATTATGGACGAGTATGACAAGCAGAAACATGTTGCGTTACTGCTCGATGAATGGGGCACTTGGTGGGACGAGGAACCCGGCACCGTACGCGGACACCTCTATCAACAGAACACCTTGCGCGATGCTTTTGTGGCTTCCCTCAGCTTCGACATCTTCCATAAATACACCGACCGCCTGAAAATGGCAAACATCGCCCAGATAGTGAACGTACTTCAATCCATGATTCTAACTAAAGGCAAAGAAATGGTGCTTACCCCTACCTACTATGTATTCAAAATGTACAACGTACATCAGGATGCCACTTATATTCCTCTCGAAGGAAGTTGCAAGATTATGAACCTGGAAGGCGAACGCAACCAAAACCGTAAACTGCCGCTGCTGAGCGCCACCGCTTCAAGAGACAAGAGTGGCAAGATACATATCTCTATGTCCAACATTGATGCCGACCAAGCACAGGAAGTGACCATCAACCTGTCGGGCACAAACGCCAAGAAAGCGGTGGGCGAAATTCTGACATCATCCAATCTGACAGATTACAACTCTTTTGAAAAACCCGATAACGTAAAGTTAGCTCCGTTCAAAGAGGTAAAAGTCAATAAAGGTGTACTCAAAATCAAGTTGCCCGCCAAATCCATTGTCACCCTTGAATTGCAATAAGGCACAACCGGCTTACAGTAAAGCAAACAAGCCTACTTAATGTATTTTTGACATGAAGCAGACAAGGAGGCCAGCAAAAAAGGCCTCCTGACAGTGTTGCTAATTGCACATAAAGAGTTATCTTTGCCCTTATTAAAATCCAATAAGCAAAGAACCGTCTGTTTCCGACATTCAAAAACTAATTATAAACGATATGAACGACAACAAACTAATGAACCGTGCAGCGGATAATATCCGCATCCTTGCCGCCTCTATGGTTGAAAAGGCCAACTCCGGACACCCCGGTGGCGCCATGGGCGGTGCCGACTTTGTGAACGTGCTTTTCTCCGAGTTCCTGGTATACGACCCTGAAAATCCCGCTTGGGAAGGCCGCGACCGTTTCTTCCTCGACCCGGGACACATGTCTCCGATGCTCTATTCCCAACTGGCATTGACCGGAAAATTCACTTTGGACGAACTGAAAGAGTTCCGCCAATGGGAAAGCCCCACTCCGGGACATCCCGAACGCGATATCATGCGCGGCATTGAAAACACTTCCGGTCCATTGGGACAAGGACATACTTATGCCGTAGGTGCAGCCATTGCAGCCAAGTTCCTGCAAGCCCGCTTCGAGGAAGTGATGCCGCAAACCATCTACGCATACATTTCCGACGGAGGCGTGCAAGAAGAAATTTCTCAAGGTGCGGGGCGCATTGCCGGTACGCTGGGATTGGACAACCTCATCATGTTCTACGATGCCAACGACATTCAGCTTTCTACCGAAACAAAAGATGTCACCATCGAAGATACTGCGAAGAAATACGAGGCATGGGGCTGGAAAGTTATCACGATCAACGGTAACGATCCCGATGCCATCCGTGGCGCGCTGAAAGAAGCAAAGGCTGAAAAAGAGCGTCCGACGCTGATTATCGGTCACACCGTAATGGGCAAGGGCGCCCGCAAGGCCGACGGCAGCAGCTACGAAGCCGACTGCGCCACTCACGGTGCTCCTTTGGGCGGCGACGCTTACGTCAACACCATCAAGAATCTGGGCGGCGACCCGACGAATCCGTTCGTCATTTTCCCCGAAGTGGCCGAATTATATGCCAAACGCACTGCCGAACTGAAGAAAATCATGGCCGAGAAGTATGCAGCCAAAGCAGCTTGGACCAAAGCCAATCCGGAAAAGGCAGCCAAACTGGAACAGTTCTTCTCCGGCAAAGCCCCCGAAGTAAACTGGGCAGCCATCGAGCAGAAAGCCGGCTCGGCCACACGTGCCGCATCGGCCACAGTGCTCGGTGCTCTTGCCACTCAGGTGGAAAACATGATTGTGGCATCCGCCGACCTCTCCAACTCCGATAAGACCGACGGCTTCCTGAAAAAGACGCACGCTTTCAAGAAAGGAGATTTCAGCGGCGCATTCTTCCAAGCCGGCGTTGCCGAGCTGACCATGGCCTGCTGCTGCATCGGCATGGCGCTGCATGGCGGCGTTATCCCTGCATGCGGCACATTCTTCGTATTCTCCGACTACATGAAACCCGCCGTGCGTATGGCTGCCCTGATGGAAGTTCCGGTTAAGTTTATCTGGACTCACGACGCATTCCGTGTAGGCGAAGACGGCCCTACCCACGAACCGGTGGAACAAGAAGCCCAAATCCGCTTGATGGAAAAACTGAAGAACCACAAGGGACAGAACTCCATGCTGGTACTCCGCCCGGCAGATGCCGAAGAGACCACGGTGGCATGGAAACTGGCCATGGAGAATACCACCACGCCGACCGGATTGATTTTCTCCCGTCAGAACATCGCCAATCTGCCCGCAGGAAACGATTACCAACAAGCCGCCAAAGGCGCTTACATCGTAGCCGGTTCGGACGAGAACCCGGATGTAGTTCTTGTTGCATCGGGCTCCGAAGTATCTACGTTAGTGGCCGGTACCGAGCTATTGCGTAAAGACGGCATTAAGGTTCGCATTGTTTCCGCTCCTTCCGAAGGGCTCTTCCGCAGCCAGGTACTCGGCTATCAGGAAAGCGTCATTCCGGGCAATGTGAAAGTGTTCGGTCTGACTGCCGGCCTGCCTGTAACTTTGCAGGGATTGGTAGGTCTTCATGGCAAAGTATGGGGCTTGGAATCATTCGGCTTTTCAGCTCCTTACAAAGTGCTGGACGAGAAACTCGGATTCACGGCCGAAAACGTTTACAAACAAGTAAAGGAGATGCTGCGATGAAGACAATAGGAATCTGCTCCGACCATGCCGGATATGCCCTAAAGCAATATGTAAAGCAATGGTTGGAGGCTAAAGGATGGGAATACAAGGACTTCGGAACTTACTCTCCGGAGAGTGTGGATTATCCCGATTTTGCCCATCCGTTGGCACTGGCTGTCGAAGCCGGCGAGTGTTATCCCGGCATTGCCATCTGCGGTAGCGGAAACGGTATCAACATGACATTGAACAAACACCAAGGCATCCGTGCCGCTTTGTGCTGGACACCGGAGATTTCTGCTCTGGCACGTCAACACAACGATGCCAATGTTCTCGTCTTGCCGGGACGTTTCGTCACCAACAACGAAGCCGATGAAATCATGAGCAAGTTCTTCACCACTCCATTTGAAGGTGGACGTCATCAACGGAGAATAGAAAAGATACCGGCAGAATAACAGAAGGTGTAACCTCAGCATATCGGGGACTTGCAAATGTTTTACATGACGTTTTGCAAGTCCCCGTCGTATATACCGCAAGGCGGTAAGCCCCCTGCGTTCTCTTTCTCTCATAATCCGTATTTTTGCATGCTAATCACATAAAACATAATACAGATGTTAGGATTCCTATTCAAATTCAAGAGAGCAGAGATTGCAAAGGAGAGCAGTACAAAGAAGTCAAGAGTAAGTAAAGAGCGGAACGCCGTCCCCACGCTTTCGGGTTTCACCGGTGCGGCATCCCGTGGCGTGAGCCGTTCCACGGCCGAGAACTACTGCACGGCCGTGCGCTCTTTCGTCCGCTTCAACGGTGGCAGGGACGTGCCGCTTTTGGCGCTCGATGCCGAAACCCTGCGCCGCTACGAGCGTTGGCTGCGCGAAGGTGGCGTGTGCCCCAACACCTCCTCGTGCTACCTGCGCTCCCTGCGCGCCATCTACAACAAGGCGGCCTCTAAGCGGCTCGTGAAGGACAGGGCGCCGTTCAAGGGCTTGTTCACGGGCAACGAGCGCACC
>Ga0129307_1000970_pt1 | contig 36903 bp, 31 predicted proteins | sample P1105metagenome_FD_94437 | JGI IMG/M metagenome (GOLD analysis project Ga0129307, IMG submission 94437) | Capybara group fecal microbial communities from Wisconsin, USA - P1105 metagenome | ecosystem: Host-associated > Mammals > Digestive system > Large intestine > Fecal | place: USA: Wisconsin...
ACCGGATTCAAAGGTCTTCAAGATGGAGGATGCCTACCGCACCGGCGATGAGATAGAGGTACTGGCTGAGTCTTTCGCCGATATATCCGAGAAGACTGCGAAGTACATCTCCGAGATAACACGCATAACGGCTGAAAAGGAGCGTATGGGCGCGGAGCTCGATGTTGCAAAGCAGATTCAGTCGGATATGCTGCCGAGAATATTCCCTCCGTACCCCGAAAGGGAGGAGTTCGATATCTATGCGGATATGCTCCCCGCGCGTGAGGTGGGAGGAGATTTCTACGATTTCTTCCTTGTGGACGATGATCACCTTGCGGTCGTGATGGCTGACGTATCGGGCAAGGGAATACCCGCGGCGCTGTTTATGGTCATAGCCAAAACTCTGATAAAGAACCGCACACAGGCAGGCGGTAGCCCCGCCGAGATACTCAGGGACGTTAACGAGCAGCTCTGCGAGGGCAACGAAGCGGATATGTTCGTTACGGCGTGGCTCGCGGTCATCGACCTGAATACTGGCGAGGGCTTTGCGACAAATGCAGGACACGAGAACCCCGCACTGTGCCATTCGGGCGGAAATTTCGAGCTTATCAAAAACAAGCACTCGCTTGCTGTGGCTGTTATGGACGGAGCAAACTTCCGTGAGCACGGCTTCAAGCTTGAGGCGGGAGATACATTGTTCATATATACCGACGGTGTCCCCGAGGCTTCCAATTCCAATGATGAGATGTTCGGAACGGACAGAATGATCGAGGTCCTCAATAATAACAGGGACGAGTCCCTCAACAGCATAATCGACAGTATGAGAAGCGAGATAATCAAGTTTACAGGTGAGGCGGAGCAGTTCGACGATTTCACTATGCTCGCGCTTCGGTATTACGGAAAAAAGTAAATGCTGCACAGGTCTGAGGAGCCCGTCTCTGCTGACCTGCGGTATAGAGGAGAAATTATATGAGAACAGATATCATCAGAGTGTACAGCAATCTGGACGGAAGCGACAAGGCACTCAATGCCGCGGAGAAATTTGCGGTGTACAACGAGCTTGGGGGGAAGGATGGGAGACACCTCCGCCTGCTGACAGAGGAAACGATCTCTATGCTCCACGGCATAATGGAGGATTTCAGCGGCAGCTTCTGGATAGAGAGCGAGCAGACAAAAAAAGGACTGCTCTGCCGTATCTGCCTTACAATAGACAGGCAGGCGAATATGGAGCAGGAGGAGCATATCCTTTCGGTCGCCTCAAGCGGAAAAAACGAGTCAACGAGGGGCGTTGTCGGAAAGATACGCGAGCTCATACGCAGGAGCATACAGTCATCGTCCTCCGAGGAGGAGAAGGAACTGAGGAATATGAGCGATGCGTGGCTCGGAATGGGTGCGGGCACAGGCAGCGCAGTTGTACCGATACAGGGAGATAACTGCTGGTCTTTGCAGCTCTACCGCAATAGTCTTGCACAGCAAAAGGAAAAAACGCAGGAATGGGACGAGCTTGAGAAGTCGATAATAGCTAAGCTGTCAGACGAGGTAAAGGTCTGGCTGATGACCGACGAGACGCGTATAGTCGTCGAGAAGCTAATCAGAGCGTAGGAAAAGGATATGGATAACGAACACTTCCTGATCAAGAGCATTCTTGAGGATATGTCTGACGGCGTTATTGTCGTCGGCTTCGACGGAAGGATACAGCAGTACAACAGAGCTGCAAAGCGGATACTCAGCCTTTACGATGAACAGCTCCGTGACAAGAGCATCGCCTCAATAATGAATGAGACAGATGAAAACGACGAGCTGTTCGATCTGGTCACACAGGCTATCCTCTCAAAGGAGAAAGTAGTCAGGACCATACCGTATTTCCGCGGCGAGGAAATGCTTTATCTGCGTATTACTGCGGACTTCATGATGAATAATTCCGAGAAGATCGGCGTTATCGTCCAGATCAGCGACATAACCGAGAATGCGATGCTGTTCATCGCGAACAAGCGGCTTGCGAATCAGGTCATTGACCTGATGAACTCCTTCGTTGAGGTGATGGTAACAGCGATAGATGAAAAATCCTCATACAACGCCAATCACACCAAAAGCATGGTGAGATATGCGGAACGTTATCTTGGGTGGCTGGAAAAGCAGGGTGAGCTCACAGAGCATACAGCCGAGAATACAGCACCGCTGATTATGAGCGTGTGGCTGCACGATATCGGAAAGCTGCTTGTCCCGCAGGAGATAATGGATAAACCGACCCGACTCGGAGCCGCCGCTGCCGAGCTGTCACACCGCTTCGAGATAGCGCGGCTCGTGCTGAAAAACGAGAGCCTGACATATCCCGAACGGAAGGCGGAGCTCGAAGGGCTCGCGGAACAGCTCAGGGAGGCGGAAAAGCTGATATCCTCGGCAGATACGGCAGGCTTCCTCGATGAGGAAACCATTAGCAGGCTGAAAGCTGCGGCGAGGATAGAATGTCCGCTGTCGGACGGCAGCCGCCGACCGCTCCTCAGCGATAAAGAGCTTGAAGCGCTGACTGTAGTGCGCGGCACACTGACCTCCGAGGAACGGAAGATAATAGAATCCCACGTGAGCTGGACAGGTACGCTGCTCTCCAAAATGGAGTTCCGCGGCGACTATAAGAAGGTCCCGCTATGGGCGGCAGGTCATCACGAGCTGCTGGACGGCTCGGGCTATCCCGAGCGTCTGAGCGGGGAAGATATCCCGTGGGAGACCCGCCTCATAACGATAATCGACATCTACGATGCACTGACAGCTGAGGACAGACCGTATAAACCGCCGATGAAGCCCGAAAAAGCCTTCGCTGTCCTTGATGATATGGCTGAGCAGGGCAAGATCGATAAAACAATACTAAACAGCTTTCGCAGCAGCGAGGCTTGGAAAAATGAAAGGAAAGATGAGATATGACTATTGAAAAAAGCAGTAACGGTGACAAGCTGATCATTGCCGTTGAGGGCAGGATCGATACCAAAACAGCTCCCGAGCTCGAGAGCGAGCTGAACACATCGCTTGAGGGCGTCAGTGACCTGACTATCGACCTTGCGAAGGTGGACTACATCTCCTCGGCAGGACTGCGTGTGCTCCTTGTGGCTCAGAAGTGTATGAACCGTCAGGGAACGATGACAGTCATCAATGCAAACGATGACCTTATGGAGATATTCGAGATCACAGGTTTTACCGATATCTTCACTATCAAATAAGTCGGGAGGCGATTCATTGTGAAAGAGCTTGATATAACAGCTGTAAAGGATAATCTCGACACGGTAATGAGCTTCGTTGACGAGCAGATCGAGGATATTGATTGCTCGCCGAAGACACAGATGCAGATAGACCTTGCTGTAGAGGAGATATTCATCAATATCGCCAGCTACGCTTATAATCCCGAAACAGGCAACACCACCGTGCGCGTAGAGGTCGACAAAGAGATCCCTGCGGTGAAGATAACCTTCATAGATCACGGAGTACCCTACGACCCGCTTGCAAAGGCTGACCCCGATATAACGCTTGCTGCTGAAGACAGGCGTATCGGCGGACTTGGCATATTCCTTGTAAAGAAGAATATGGACGATATCAAGTACGAGTACGTAAACGGCAGCAATATCCTTACCATCGTAAAAGATCTGTAAGGCAGAGATGTCAGCTATACAGATAAGACCGCTCGGGAGACAGTCCCGAGCGGTTTTTGCATATCACGGTACATCAGATAACGTACAGGAGACGAAAATGCATTTACTTCTGTAAATCTGCACAAAATCGCGCGGAAATATTTGTGCAAGTATACAAAAGAAGGCGCTTTCTGAAACTGAATACAGAATCCTGAGGGTACTATTTATGAGCTGAAACCTTTATAAAAAAATGTCAGTAGGAAATTATAATGCCAAGCTTAAAGCAGATATACGATGATGCGATAAATACTGTCGAGAAGGAGCCCGAAAAGATAGGCGCGCATTTTTGGCTGGCTCTTACTGCCAGCAGGATGATGCAGGAAAGCAACGATGACAGTATGGATTACAGCTATGCGGACGTAGGCTCGAAGTATTTCGAGTATCAGAACGACCCTGCGTTCCGTAAGGCGATGAAGGTCTATGGCGAAACACAGAGCATGGAGCGTATGAAGGAACCCGGCTCATTCTGGAAGATCTATGATGTGTTCGATGATGACCTTGACCGTGAGCCTGTTGAAGACATACAGCAGTGCTCGGAATCGCAGAGGTCACGTATATCGACGCAGACCTCCTTCAGCGCCTCGTTGAAATCGTCGGGATTCTGGAGCTTGATACAGGTCTCAAGAACTGAGGAGGCTATGTCGGCAGAGATAGCAGACATTCTCTTGGCGTCGGGCTTGAAGCTTATCTCCATAATGTAGAGACAGTAGCATAAATTGCCGTTATCGGGATACAGCGGCACGAACGTCATATCGAACCACACGTCATACCTTGCGGGGTGCGCATAGGAGTGGATGCACTTCTTTTCTATCGCCGCCTGATAACAGGCTTCCTCGAAATTGAGGTCGCGCGGCATATAATCGGTGTACACACTGTCGGGGACAAAGGTTCGCTTCAGCACCTCAACGCCGTTTATAGGCAGCTCTATAGTATCCATATATGAACGGTTACCCGTAACAATGCGCAGCTCACCGTAGCTGCCGCCGTCCAACTTCTCAACGGATATTATACAAGCGGCTTTGCCCATACTGTCAACGATAGTCTGGAAATCCATAGCTTCACCCCCATTTGAACTGTGTATAAACAGGCGGAATGATATACCACTGCCCTGAACTTGAATACATTTTACCACTTTTCCGAAAAAGCTTCAATGTAATATCCGAAAAGTTTACAAAAGCAGGCAAATAATCGGCATTTCATATAAAGCTGAAAGGTGCGCTTTGTACGTTATGACAAAACAAATCAGGCATCGTATAATAGCTCTGCCAAAACACAGGAATCCATTGACAATTTAAGGAGTATTGGGTATAATTTGAGTAAAAGAAGAGAAGCGGAGCTTTATTCCGCTACGAACGGCTGATAACGAAAGGAGGTCATCATATGGCTCACATTCTGTCACGCGTTTTTGCGGCGGCAGTCCCGCTCGCAGTGGGGGCGGCACTTCTGCCGCTGACAGCCTCGTCGGAGTCGCCCGAGCTCGCAGACAGCGGGATAGACTACACCGAAGCTGTCGGGACTATAACCAATCCCGCGGCAGGCTACACAAACACGATATGGGCGGTCTGCAAGCCGAATTCGACTCCCGTCTATTCTCCCACGGGTAAGCTGGTGCTGTTTTTCATTGATATAGGCGCGTTTTCATCGGGAATGAACGGCGGCAGCGATATCCCGCTCGACGACACATTCTTTGAATCGTGGCATCAGACATTCGAGAACTGCCGCAAGAACGGCTGTACCGTTGCAGTACGCTTCCGCTACGATGCGAACGGCAAGGATGACCCCGAGCCCGCGACCTTCGACGCGCTTATGTCGCACATCGACCAGCTCAACGAGCACGGCTTCTTTGGGGATATCGGCGATATGCTCGTCTATGTGGAGGCGGGCTTCGTCGGCAAATGGGGCGAACAGCACGGAGGCAAATATACCTCGCTCCCGTACAAGGCTCAGCTTCTGCAAAGGCTGCTGGAGGTCGTGCCCGACCCCGTACCTGTGACAGTCAGGACGCCGAACATCTTCGCTGAATGGGCGGGGATAAAGCTCTCGGAGATAAATGACGCCGAGCTCATAGACAGCCTGAGATCGAGCACATACTGCCCTGATATACAGAAGTACCGCAGCCGTATAGGTCTGTACGACGACGGCTATATGGGAAGCGACAGCGACCTCGGCACCTATTCTGACCGCTCAGCCGAGACCGAATGGCTCGGGCGGCAGACGCTGACCTCGTACTTCGGCGGCGAGTTTTCGGGCGATCTTGAATTTGCGCAGAAGTACGATACCTACCTCCCCGAGAATGCGATCCCCGAGATGTACAAAACTCATCTGAGCTATATAAACTCGAATATCTTTCAGCTGTACAAGGATTATACCTTCGGCGAGAACTGCGATGTTTCGGGCGTAGACAACTCCGCGTACTACGGGAGCACCGCCTTCGATTTTATCCGCGACCACCTCGGCTACAGGTTCGTGCTGCGCGATTCAAGGCTCACTCCCGAGGTCGCGCAGGGCGGCACCGCAAGGGTGGAATTCACGGTCGAGAATACGGGTTTTGCAGGGATCATCCCCGCCTGTACGCCGTATGTCATACTCGAAAAGGACGGCGTATACACGTTTGCGGGGTGCAATACCGACTGTCGGAAATGGCTCTCCCGCACAAAGACTGACGAGGCGCTGGAGCTGAAGCTCCCCGCGGATATCGAAGCAGGCAGGTGGAACGTCTGGTTCAAGATGAACATCGGTCCGCAGTGGAAGGTCGAAGCCCCCGACAAAGGAGCTGTGCGCTTTGCCAACAACGGCACGTGGAACAGAGTGCTCGGAGCGAATCTGCTTGGAAGTATCAACGTCACTGAAAGTGAAGCTCCCGCTGGAGACAGCAGCTTCTGCGTTGTCGGCTGTGAGGACGGCGAGGGAACGGAAATGTACACATACAGGAACATCATCACCGTGGACGGAGCTGTATCCCACGCTTTTGAATGGACCTCCGACAACGTCATCGCAAAGGCTGACGACGGAACCGAAATGTCCGTGCGCGCAGACGGGACATATCTCTATGTGATGGCAAAATTGCCCGCGGGAGCCGATGCTCCCGTCTATAACATTCAGCTCCACCGCGCGTCGGACAACGAGTATTTCTGGCTGTATTACGCCTCTAACGGCTTTGTCTATTTTAACAAGGAGTCATACGGCGGCTGTCTCTGCAAGTGGAGCGGTGACACTGTCGAGTTCCGTCTGCCGTTTGACATTTTCGGTATCAGCGGAGGCGACGAGCTCAAGGATATCCGCGTATTCCTACAGGACAGCGGCAACGAGTGGAAGCTGATGGGCAATATCACCGCAAACAGCGTGACTGTCCCCTATACGGAAGCAGAATTCACCGTAACGAAGCAGCTTCTCGGCGACGCTAACCTCGACGGAAAAGTAACGGTTGCGGACGCGGTCGCGATACTGCAATACATCGCCAACAAGGATAAATATCAACTCTCGTCCGAGGGCAGGGACAACGCCGATGTCTACGCACGCGGTGACGGCATAACAGCAAGCGACGCCCTCACAATACAGCGCGTGGACAGCGGTCTGTATGAGCTCGGCGACCTGCCGGTAATGCCCGTATAAGACCAAGGGCTGATCATTGACAGCTGCACACGTCAAGTAAGAGCAGCAGCCATCGTAATCGGGAGATTGAGCTTTGCTATCGCTTCAATGCAGCCGTTGCGACTGCTGCTGACTTTGAGGCTGTATTGCGGTACACCTTAAAATATGAGGAATAGAGTGAGGGATAATTGCTTATGATAAAGAAGCTCATAAAGCGGGCTGCTGCGGCAGCTCTCATACTGCCAGTGCTTATTGCATCGACACCTGATGCATACGCCGCAGATTCGGTGCTGAACGATACGGAATGGAATTCATTCGTGGAAGAAAAAATCGAGAAGGACGCTCCGCCGGGACTTGCACTCGCGCTTGTGAGCGGCTCGGAGATCGGATATAAGAACTGGGGCTATGCCAATATCGGGGAGCAGTCGCCCGTGACAGAGGACACCGTGTTCGGTATCGGCTCCTGCTCGAAGGAGTTTACCGCACTGTCGGTATTTCTGCTGCAGGAGGAGGGAAAGCTCTCGGTCGAGGACAGCGTTTCCGACTATCTGCCGTGGTGGAACGTTACTTGGAACGGACAGCCGCAGGATACGAAGATATGGCAGCTTCTTGAACACTGTTCGGGTATTCCGAATTCAACGATGATGCAGTATCCCGAAAGCGGCGGTGCGCCCTCCAATGAGGAAATTGCTCACATTGCGGAAAACATCAGGCTTGTATACGAGCCGACAACAAGGTTTGAATACTGCAATCTCGGCTATGACGTTCTTGCGTACATAACAGAGACTGTAAGCGGCGTGCCGTTTGAGGAATACGTCACGGAAGAAATATTGCAGCCGATAGGTATGACGCACAGCGGCTACCATATACCGACAACGCAGGGCTACCGCTGGTTTTTTCTGAAGCTGAAGTCGTATGACGAGCCTGAATATGCCCTGACTTCGGGTGACGGCGGTCTGCGTTCCACAACAAAGGATATGTCACTCTGGCTGGAGGCACAGCTCGGTCACTTGGAGCTCCCAGAAAAGCTTGCAAATGCGATAGCCGCTTCGCACGAGATACCCGATGAGTACAGATTAGACATGGGCAATGGTATGGTGCAGTATAACGGCTGGATAGATTATGACGGCTACTATTACCACACTGGAACGAACGCAAATTTCAGTTCTTTCATTCTGGTTGATCAAGAGCGTGATATCGGCATTTTCTCTGTTTCAAATGTATGGACATACACAGCGGATTATGCTGCAAACTCACTATATCAGGTCATAAAGGGGGAACAGATCAACAGACAACAGTTTGAATTATTAGACCCTTGCTCGACTGTAGATAAGGTATCGACCTGTATCACGGTCATAGGTCTGATTGGTATCCTGCTGATACTTGCAATTATGTTCACACAGAAAAAACGCCTTGCAAAGAAGCCGCGGACTCCCGCAAAGGAGAAGCGGAAGCTCTGCATACGCTGTGTCGTGTTGATACCGCTGTTGATATTGACTGCGCTGCTGCCGAAGCTGGTTCTATGGGCGGCAGGATACGGTTTTGCAAGCTACCGCATGATCGGTGTATGGTTCCCTTACTCTTTCCTGATTGCATTTGCGGTTCTGAGTGTGATGTTCCTGCTTATGCTGATTTCGGGCTTTACACGATACCGAGCTGTCAGAAGTATCAGCTGATATGAAAAGCCTCCCGAGCCGCAACGCTTGGGAAGTTTTTTCTGTATGGCTGAAAAAGCAGGTCGGGAATACGTATTGCCGCTTATTTGCCCGCGGCTTAACTGTGATACTTATATAGCAGTATTATGTAAACCTACTGGGAAAGAACCTTTCTGAAGAAAGGTTCTTTCCCAGCCCCTTTTCCATAGACTTTTAGTCCAAATTTTTACCCCATAGGGTACTCCCGATAGAACGATAAAGCACAAGTTTTTTTCGTTTCAGGAGCACCCTATGGGGCAAAAATTAAAATTGAAAGTTTTAGGAGAGGAGTTTATGACTTTATGCCGTATTTTGCGTAGAAATCGCGTATATCCCTCTCAGAGCGGACGAGCTCGGCGTACATCAGCTTTTTCGTGGCTTTGTCGTAGAAGCCGATGGTCTTTTCACCCGTGCAGATGCTTGACTCGATTTTGATATCGCTTGCGGTGAAGGGCTCGGGGATAGGTACGGTGCGGTGCTTGAAAATGCTCATAGGGATACTCCTTTCCGACAGATAAGATGATTATATCAGAACTTCACAGGATTTGCAACAGCTTGCCGCAGCTTTCCTCTGACGTTGTGCACGATAATACGAACTAATTTTTGTTGAAAACGACGAAAAGGGACTGCGAAATATAATTACCGAGCTTGGTTACTTGCATTTTTGTTATTTTTAGGTTATAATAAACAGGGCGTATATTGCCGCAATTAGTGTAAAACAAAGTATTGAAATATATGGTGATGCTCCTTTGGGGAGCAGATAAAAGGTGCATTATATGAAACATAAAACATCTGAAATGCTTAATATGCTTCATCAGGAGCATATCGTAGCACATATGAGATCCCTTTCGCATGATGAACAGCTGAAAATGGTCTCGCACATAGAGTCACTCGACCTCTCCGTACTGAACGATGTGGCTGTGGACGAGGAACGCGGTAAATTCGAGCCGCTTTACGCGACAACGCTCGCTGATATAGCCGAGAACCGCGAATACTTCACCGCAACAGGACTTGAAGCGATACGCGCGGGCAAGGTCGGAGCGGTACTGCTTGCGGGCGGACAGGGCAGCCGCCTCGGCTTCGAGCACCCGAAGGGGATGTTCAGGATAGGCGTTGAGCGCGAGCTCTACATCTTCGAGTGCCTTATCAACAATCTGCTTGAGGTCACAAAGCAGGCAGGCGCGTGGGTGCCGCTTTTCATAATGACGAGTGTTGACAACATCAAGGAGACACGCGAATTCTTCGTGGCTCACAACTTCTTCGGCTACAGCGACGACAACGTGTGGTTCTTTGTGCAGGAGCAGCTTCCCACGGTGGATACGAACGGCAAGCTGATGCTTTCGGGCAAGGGGACTATCTCTACGGCTCCGAACGGCAACGGCGGCTGGTATGCCTCTATGGCTAAGACGGGAATGCTCAGGATAGTGCAGAACGCGCACATCGAGTGGCTGAACGTGTTCGCGGTGGACAACGTATTGCAGCGGATAGCAGACCCGTGCTTTATCGGTGCGGTTATAGAGTCGGGCAAGGTCTCGGGCGCTAAGGTAGTCGCCAAGGCTGACCCGAACGAAAAGGTCGGCGTGCTCTGCCTTGAGGACGGCAGACCGTCCATCGTGGAATACTACGAGATGACCGACGAGATGATAAACCGCCGTGAGCCCGACGGCACGCTGTCGTACAACTACGGCGTGATACTGAATTATCTCTTCCGCGTGGACAAGCTCAACAGGACGCTCTCGGTGAAGCTCCCGCTGCACCGCGCGTTCAAGAAGATAAAGTATATGAACGCTAATGGTGAGATGATAACTCCCGAGGAGCCGAACGCCTACAAGTTCGAGACGCTGGCTCTCGATATGGTAAAGCTTCAGGATGACTGCCTTGCCTACGAGGTGGACAGAAGCAGAGAATTCGCACCCGTGAAGAACAAGACGGGCGTGGATTCGGTAGATTCCGCGCGTGAGCTTCTAAGGCTCAACGGCGTGGAGCTGTAAATACGATAGTTAAGACCCGAGCCTGCTCGGGTCTTTTTATGTGGTAAAAGATTGACATACTGCGGCAATAGTGCTATAATTGTAAGGTGATTGAATAATCGTTCCGTCAGGAGCGATATACCAAGATATACTATTACGTTGTTCAGGAGGAAAAAACAATGAAGCTGGAAGATTACAAGCTTTTTACGGTCGGACCGACTCAGATGTATCAGAGCACTCTCGAGGTAAGGTCTAAGGTGGTTCCCTATTTCAGAACGCCCGAATTCTCGGAGCTTATGCTTGAAAATGAAGCACTCATCAAGAAGCTGCAGTTCGCACCGAGCGACGCTAAGGCAGTATTCCTGACCTGCTCGGGAAGCGGCGCGATGGAAGCGACTGTTATAAACTGCTTCGATAAGAATGACAATCTGCTCGTTATCTCGGGCGGTACATTCGGCGAACGCTTCGAGAAGATATGCGAGATACACCATATCCCGTTCACTGCTCTCAAGCTCGGCGCAGACGAGGAGCTCGTGAGGGAGCACTTTGCTCCGTTCGAGGGCAAGGGCTTCACGGGACTGCTTGTTAATATCGACGAGACCTATACGGGACAGCTCTACGATATAAACATCATCAGCGACTTCTGTAAGCGCAATGGTATGTACCTCGTTGTAGACGCTATCAGCTCATTCCTTGCCGACGAGTACAATATGGAGAAGTACGGCATAGACGCGACTATCGTAAGCTCGCAGAAGGGCTTGTGCCTTGCTCCCGGACTTTCGATTGTCACGCTCAGCTCGCGCATGGTGAGCAAGGTGGAGGCTAACGATATAGAGTCGCTCTACTTCGATTTCAAGGACTACTTCCTCAATATGAAGAGGGGACAGACGCCCTTCACCCCCGCAGTCGGCGTCTGCTTCGAGCTCAACGATATGCTGCATAAGATCGACGACGAGGGCATAGATTCAAGACTCAACGAGGTAAGGAGCCGCTGTGAGCATTTCAGGAACAGCCTCAGGGGACTTCCTGTACATCTCCCGCCCTATCCGCTTTCAAATGCCATAACTCCCGTCCGCTTCGAGAAGGACATAGCTATGGAGTTCTTTGCATACCTCAAGGACGAGAAGCACATTATGGTCAACCCCGTTGGCGGCGAGCTCGGAAAGAGGAGCATACGCGTCGCACACGTCGGCGACCTCAGCTTTGTGGACTACGATGATCTGCTCGCGGAGATGAAGCAGTTCTTCGGAATGTGAGAAATCTGCACCTGCGCGCTCAGTGCGGGTGAAAAGGAGAAAGCCTATGGAGACGGCATTAAGGCAGGAACTGCTTGATTTCTGCAAAGAGATAGCTCCCGAAGCGGAGTGTACCTTTATGGACCCTAAGAAAATGATATTTGAAGAGTGCGTGAAGATGAACTGCTTCTATTGCGGAAAGTACGGCAGGAACTGGAGATGTCCTCCGAATCTTCCCGATATAGACTACAAGAAGATGTTCAGCGAGTTCGACGAGGGAATGTTTGTGGCATATACCTTCGACGCGACGAACAAGGCTCAGTATGAGACGATAAGAAACGAGTCGAGCGTCACTCTGCACAAGACTTTATTGCAGATTGAGAAGTGGTTCTACGACCACAACAGCTCGACAGCCATATCGTTCGGAGCAGGCTCGTGCAAGCTCTGCAAGGGCGGGTGCGGCAAGGAGCGCTGCAACAATCCGTATATGTCGAGAAGTCCGCTCGAATCCACAGGCGTGAATATCGTCAAGACAGCGGCGCAGTTCGGGATAGACATACGCTTCCCGACAAATGAAAAGCTTATGAGAGTCGGACTTGTCGTGTGGCAGGACCCGATAAAATAAATGGAGGTCTATGAATAATGAAGTACATTTTTATGGTGGCAGGCAAGGGCTCGAGATTGCAGCCCCTCACATTCAAGCATCCGAAGTCGATGTATAAGCTCGACGAGAACACCACTCTCCTTCAGAGAATGGTCGGCCTTATCAAGAAGCACGACGCCGAGGCTGATATCGTCCTCGTAACAGGTCATATGCACAGGAGCATCGAGGAGCAGGTAGAGGGCGTGAGATGTATCTACAACCCATTCTATGAGGTGACTAATTCGATCGCTTCTCTTTGGTTCGCAAGAGAGGAGCTCTCCGACGAAAACGTTGTCCTCATCGACGGCGATATCGTTATGGAGGACGACCTCGTTGCCAACGTGCTCTGCAAGCCTGTGGACAAGCCCTACGTTCTCGTTGACAGCTCGATAAGGACTGACGGCGACTACAACGTTGAGGTGTCGGGAGATCAGGTCCTCGTAATGAGCAAGGAGCTCGACAGCTACTACGGCGAATATGCGGGTGTAACTCTCCTCGACGGCGAGAGCGTGAAGCTGATGAAGGCGGAAATGGAGAGCATGGTCGAGGACGGCTACTATGACCAGTGGTATGAGAATGCGCTCGTACAGCTCATATTCAAGAACGACTTCAAGCTCTACTACATAGACATCACGAACTACGACTGGACGGAGGTAGACTCTGTGAACGACCTGCTTCTTGCAAAGCGCATCCATACGCAGGAGCACACCGAGGGCTGAGATGAGCAAGGCAGTCAGGGTCATAACATACGGAACGTATGATATGCTCCATTACGGTCATATCCGTCTGCTCGAAAGGGCGAAGGCTCTCGGAGATTACCTCATTGTGGGCATCACCTCGGACGACTATGACAAATCAAGAGGAAAGATAAACCTCCAGCAGTCGCTGATGGAGCGTATCGAAGCTGTGAGAGCCACAGGCTTGGCGGACGAAATAATAGTTGAAGAATACGACGGACAAAAAATTGATGACGTTCAGCGCTATGACGTTGACATATTTGCGATAGGCTCGGACTGGCTGGGCAAATTCGACTACCTTAGCCAGTTCTGCAGGGTGGAATACCTCGACAGGACGGAGGGCGTATCGAGCTCCGCTATCAGAGCCTCCAAGCGCAGTATCAGGCTCGGACTTGTCGGCGACGGCAAGAACGCAATAGTGTCGAAGTACATCAACGAGAGCAAGATAGTGAACGGATTGGATATCGCGGGAATAGTGTCTGAGCACTGCGTTGACGGCATCGACGGCGTACCGCATTTCGGGAGCTATGAGGAGCTCCTCGCCGAATGTGACGCGGTATATATAATCTCAAAGCCGACTGAGCACTACAGGCAGATAAAGCAGGCGCTTGAGAGCGGCAGGCACGTCCTTGTCGAGTCGCCGATAGCGACGACAAAGGAGGATGTCGAGGAGCTGTTAGCTCTTGCGAAGGAGCGCGGGCTCGTCCTTATGGACGCGATAAAGACAGCCTATGCGACCGCCTACAACAGGCTTCTCCTCATAGCGAAGGAGGGCAAGATAGGCGACGTGATATCGGTCGAGGCTACCTGTACCAGTCTCCGAAACATCGAGAACGCCGATATCCCGATGGCGTGGAACAGTATATGCGGCTGGGGACCAACAGCTATGCTTCCCGTATTCCAGATACTCGGAACAGGCTATACAAAGTCACAGATAACGACGCTGTTCAGAGACAGTGCCAATTCTTTCGACCTGTTCACGCATATCCATTTCAGCTATCCTAAGGCAGTCGCTACGATAAAGGTCGGAATGGGCGTGAAGTCCGAGGGCGAGCTCGTCATCTCGGGCACAAAGGGCTATATTTACGTGCCTGCACCGTGGTGGAAGACCGATTACTTCGAGACCCGCTTTGAGGATCAGAGCGACAACAAGCGCTACTTCTACCAGCTTGACGGCGAGGGCATAAGGTACGAGCTTGTAGCCTTCGTCAAGGAGATAGAGGCACCGAAGTCGTACTCGTATATCAGCTCCGAGGTGTCTGCCTCGATAGGGCGCGTCATCGGGGACTTCTACGCAGGCAAAGATCTGGTCGTCATCTGACGTGCAGATGCAGAGGAGGGGACGCATTTGTCCGAGCTTGACAGTATGATCGAAAACGTGGAGGTGATACGCTCGAAGCGCAGAACTATCGCGATACAGATAGCCGCGGACGGACACCTCATCGTGAGGTCGCCGCTGCGTCTGCCGAATAAGGACATCGCCGCCTTCATTGACAAGAACCGCGGCTGGATAGAGAAGCACGCGGCAAAGGTCGCGCAGACGAACAGCGAGCTCGCGAAGCTCGAGCCCTTTTCCGCCTCCGACATCGAGGCAATGGCTCAGCGGGCATTGCAGGTCATACCAGAGCGCGTGAAGCACTACGCGGCTGAGCTCGGGGTCAGCTATGGCAGGATAACGATACGCAATCAGAAGACGAAGTGGGGCAGCTGTACATCGAAGGGCAACCTCAACTTCAACTGTCTGCTGATGGAAGCACCGCCCGAGGTGCTTGATTCAGTGGTAGTGCACGAGCTATGCCACCGCCTTCATATGGACCACTCGAAGGCGTTTTACGCCGAGGTGTACCGCGTCTTCCCCGACTACGACAGGTGGGACAAATGGCTCAAGGACAACGGTCCGCTGCTCATCAAGCGAATGCAGGCGGGATATACAAAAAAGTAACGGCTTGGTGAACCAAGCCGTTTAATTATTCCTGTCCGAGGAAGGCACGTATCTCCGCAAGCCTTGCCCTTGCTGCATTTCTGCCGATGCGGTAGACCTCGAGGAGCTTGTCCATATCGTGCTCTACGTGTCCTATCGGGAGCTTCTCGGGCGGCGCGATAACGAGGGCTCTGCCTGCTTTTTCGGCGGAGGCGATGTAGCGGAGCTCGTCGTTGTACATCCTCGGGCGCTCCTCGAAGGCGCGGACGAGCTGGGGGTACTTCCTGCCGTAGCGTAGCTTCACGAGCCCGAGCGTGCGGCTCTGTGTCTTGATATATCCGCGCGGCTGAGTGAGGATAACGATGTTCCTGTCGCAGCCTGTGCTCTCCATAAAGCGGAGCGGGATAGAGTCGGAGATACCGCCGTCGAGGAACTCGCGTCCGCCTATCTTGACAATGCGTGAGACGAGCGGCATAGAGGCGGAGGCGCGTATCCATTCGAGGTCGTCGCCGCCCGCGGTGCGGCAGTTGTGGTAGACCGCCCTGCCCGTGTTTATGTCAGTCCCGACCACGAAGAATGACATCGGGTTGGATTCGTAGGTGGCATTGTCGAAGAGGTCGAGCTTTTCGGGGATAGTGTGGTAGCAGAACTCCGCGCCGAACATATCGCCCGTATGGATGAGGGAGCTCCAGCTGCAATAGCGCTTCTCATTGCGGAAGCGGAGGTTGTAGCGAATGGCGCGTCCATGCTGACCCGATTTGTAGTTGCACCCGAAGCACGCGCCCGCAGACACTCCGACGGAGCTGTCGAAGGTGAAGCCGTTTTCCATAAGCACGTCGGTGACTCCTGCGGTGAAGAGCCCGCGCATAGCGCCGCCCTCCATAACAAGACCGTATTTCATATATCAGCCCTCTAGATCAAAACTATTATCTATTATATAATAAACCGAAAGAATTGTCAATAATTGTAGGGGCGCATTCCGTGCGCCCGCAAATATACCGACAAACCCGCAGCAACCAATTGTAGGGGACGGCGTCCTCGACGTCCCACTATGCGATTGCTTCCCGCCGAAAGCAGACTATGACTTTTGAATAAGTGAGCGAGCAAAGCGAGCGGCACCGAAGTTTGGGGTCAGGGGAACTGTGTTCCCCTGCAGGGTCTGGGGCGGCGCCCCAGCGGATTGTCAAGGCAGAGCCTTGACCAGAGTCCCTGGCGGGTCAAGGGCGGAGCCATTGAAGTGTTGACATAGTCATTCAAATATGATAGAATAAAGCTACTGACTGCAAAAGGAGAGAGCTATGGAGATAATACTTGCATCGGCGTCGCCGCGCAGGCGCGAGCTGATGAGATACATAACCGACGATTTCAGGGCTGTCTCGCTCAACTGCGACGAGACCCTGCCGCTCGATACCGACCCCATGCAGGCTTCGGAGTACCTTGCGAACCTGAAAGCCCTTGCGGCGGCGGAGCAGTACCCCGACGCGGTAGTGATAGGCTGTGACACGACTGTCATATGCGAGGGGGATATCCTCGGCAAGCCCAAGAGCAGGGAAGAGTGCGTGGCTGTAATGGAGCTGCTCTCAGGACACACGCATCAGGTCGTGACGGGCTGTTCCATTATGTACGGGGACAAAGTCACGTCCTTTTCCGAGGTCACGGACGTGACCTTCCGCGAGCTGTCAGACGCCGAGATAGAGGCTTATGCCGACACCGACGAGCCCTACGACAAGGCTGGCGGCTACGGCATACAGGGCAAAGGCTCGGAGCTTGTATACGGCATAGACGGCGACTTCTTCAACGTCGTCGGACTTCCCGTGACCCGTCTTTTCCAGGAATTGAAAAAATTTATGAGAGAAATAAAGGAGAACTGATATGAACTCAACAGCATTCCACAGCGCGGATATACTTATCCCGAACGACACTGTAGATATGAGCAGGTGGGCTGTAATCGCCTGCGACCAGTACACCAGCGAGCCCGAATACTGGGACGCTGTTACTGCCGAGGTAGGCGGAGCTCCGTCAACGCTCAGCCTTATCCTGCCCGAGCTCTACCTCGAGGACAGCGATGTCTCCGAGCGTATAGCCAATATCCACAAGGCAATGGACAAGTACATCGCGGACGGCATTTTCACGGAGTACAAGAATGCAATGGTCTATGTAGAGCGTGTGCAGAGCAACGGCATAGTCCGCAAGGGACTCATCGGCGCGATAGACCTCGAAAAATACGACTTCTCCAAGGGCAGCACCTCTGAGGTAAGAGCTACCGAGGCTACCGTTATCGAGCGCATACCTCCCCGCATAAAGGTAAGAAACGGCGCCCCCCTCGAGCTCCCGCACATAATGATACTCATCGACGACCCTACGGATACCGTTATCGGCTCCCTCGACAAGTCCGCGATGAAGAAGCTGTACGACACAAAGCTTATGCAGAACGGCGGCAGTATCAGCGGCTACCTTGTGGACGAAGCCGCACAGGAGAAGATAGACGCCGCTCTCTGCGCACTCGCCGAGCCCGACACCTTCAACGCGAAGTATGGTCTCAGCGGACAGCCCGTGCTGCTCTATGCTATGGGCGACGGCAACCACTCGCTTGCTACGGCGAAGGAGTTCTACGAGCAGCTCAAGAAGGCTGACCCCGGCAAGGACTTCTCGAACCACCCTGCACGCTATGCACTTGCGGAGATAGTTGACCTCCACAGCGACGCCCTCAAATTCGAGGCTATATACCGCCTTGTATACGATGTTGACTGTGACAAGCTCATTGCGGGCGTTACGGAAGCTCTCGGTCTGTCCGAGGAGCCGTCCTCACAGTGGGTTGACATCGTATGCCGCGGAAATGAGAAGAAGCTCTACATCCACAACGCGACCTCGAACCTTTCGGTGGGCTCGCTCCAGAACTACCTCGACGGCTACATCAAAGCGAACGGCGGCAAGATAGACTATATCCACGGCATCGAGAACGTAAAGGCACTTGCGGAGAAGCACAGCGGAATCGCCTTCATACTGCCCGATATGGACAAGTCGGAGCTCTTCCCCACTGTTATCAAGGACGGAGCACTCCCGCGAAAGACTTTCTCAATGGGACACGCCGACGACAAGCGCTTCTACATTGAGGCAAGGAAGATAACCGAATAAGCATACATATTGTTAGATGAACAAAACAAAAACTCTGACCAAAATTTGCGGTCAGAGTTTTTTTGCTTGACAAATGAATAACACTGTGATAGAATATACCTGTACTAATACGGCTGATACACTGAATGACCGACAGCCATTTATTCAGCGGTATTTCGCAGAATTACAATTTTGTAATATTACGTGAAAATATTGACAAATAGCATAGTGTGTGATATAATTGTCAATATCAGGACGAAAGGAGTATTGTTCATATGAACAAAAATATGATTTTGAGAACTGCTGCCGCTTTATCCATATCAGCGGCATTGCTTTGCGGCGCGGCTTCGTGCGGCGTCAGCGACCTTATTAACGTGCCTATCTCTACATACACGGTCGAGCATACCGACGTTGAGAACTACATCAGCGTATCGGGTACAGTTGAGGGCTCGAACATCGTAAAGGTGACGAGCGACCTCACAGCAAAGGTAAAGACAGTAAACGTAGGCGTAGGAAGCGCCGTCAAGACAGGCGACGTGCTCTGCGTTTTCGATGACTCCGACTATCAGGAGCAGTACGACAAGCTCAAGGAGAGCGCAGATACCTCTCAGGAGAGGCTCGACAGCTACCACGAGAAGAACCAGCGTGCTCTTCAGGAGGCAAAGAACCAGAAGACAGACCTTCTCCGCAAGGCTCAGCGTGCGATAGACAGCGCTGTATCCGCAAGGGATGCGGCATATGCCAAGTACGACAGGCTCCGTCAGGAGAGAGACGAATTATACGAGGCATACCCGAACGAGGAGGACCCGCTGTATCAGCAGTATTTATCTGCTAAGGAGCAGTACGAATTATTCGGCGAATCCCTCAGCCAGTACGATGAGGCTGTACAGGCTGCACGTGATGCATACAACGACACAGTCAAGTCCGCTGACGCTGCTATACAGGCGGCTCAGGAGGCTATCGACGACGAGAAGTACAACAAGGACAGCACAGTTCAGGATCAGCTCGACAAGCTCAAGGAGAGCATAGACAAGTGCACGGTAAAGGCTACTAAGGACGGTATCATTACCTCTCTGAACATAGCAGAGGGAAGCTTCCCGACCACAGAGGCTCTTATGACTATCGAGGATACCTCCGTGCTCAGGATAAACGTCTCCATCAACGAGGCTGATATCCTCAAGGTCAAGGAAGGGCAGAAGGCTGTCATCACGACCACAGCTACGGGCGAAGAGGAGTTCACGGGCAAGGTCGAGCGCGTAGTCAACATAATGAGCGGTCAGATAACCAATGCATACACAGGCGAGAAGGCAGGCGGCGGATACTCTGCCGAGATACTCATCGACGACGCTGACAAGCTCCTCATCGGTATGACAGCAAAGGCTAAGATAATCCTCGACGAGAAGGAGAACGTGCTTGCTGTTCCCTATGATTCGATAAAGCAGAACGACGACGGTACATTCTCCGTATTCATTGCCGAGCAGAGCGGCGACAAGGGCGGCTACAAGGCAAAGGAAGTCAAGATAGAGAAGGGTATGGAGACCAACTATCTCACAGAGATAATCTCCTCCGACCTCAGCGACGGCGACATTATCCTCACAGATGTTACCACAAACGGAATAGTTGACGGTGAAGACGTGAATATCGCAGAGCCGTATACAGACCCCGACAAGAACGAGGATAAGTAATATGGCAAGAAAACTGATAACGATGAGGAATATCATCAAGCGATATTACATCGGTCAGCCTAACGAGCTCCAGATACTCAACGGCATCGACCTCGATATACACGAGGGCGAATTTGTAGCCATTGTCGGTGCATCGGGCTCGGGCAAGAGTACGCTTATGAATATGATAGGCGCTCTCGACAAGCCGACCGAGGGCTCGTATTTCCTCAATGATACCGACGTGAGTCGCCTGAACGATAAGCAGCTCAGCGAGATAAGGAACAAGGAGATAGGCTTCGTGTTCCAGACCTTCAACCTCATACCGAGGGCGAATGCCCTCAAGAACGTCGAGCTTCCCATGCTATATGCGGGAATGAAGAAGAGAGAGCGTCAGGAACGTGCTCTTGAGCTTCTGAAGCTCGTCGATATGCAGGACAGATACACCCATAAGCCCAACGAGCTTTCGGGCGGTCAGAAGCAGCGTGTAGCCATTGCGAGAGCTATGGCGAACGACCCGTCGATAATCCTCGCCGACGAGCCTACGGGTGCGCTCGACAGTAAGACGGGACATATGGTAATGGACATCTTCCACAGACTTCACGACGAGGAGGGCAAGACCATCGTCCTTATCACACACAGTCCCGAGCTTGCCGCGGAGACGGAGCGTATCATCACGATAAGCGACGGCTCTATCATATCCGATACAGGCAAGAAGAAGGAAAAGATAAGCGGTGAATTCCTTGTCAGCACCAGCGAGCATGACCTGAAGGACGCCCTCAGGCAGGCTGAAACGGAGGTGGACGCAGAATGAACCTCTGGGAAAATCTTAAAATGGCGCTCAGCTCGATATTCGCGAACAAGCTCCGTTCGCTGCTGACGATGATAGGAATCATCATCGGTATATGCGCCGTTATCACGATAACCACTCTCGGTACGACTCTGCGCTCGACCATCACGACGACGCTGAATTCGCTCGGCTCGAACCTCATGTCGGCGTCTGCCACACCAAGGTCGGAAAGCTATTACGACAGCGCCGATATCGAATGGACCTATGATGACCAGATACCCTATTCAATGGTAGAGGAACTCATGGAGAAGCACCCCGAGATACGCGTTGCCGACGAGAATCCCGTCGGAGGCGGCTACCTCAAGAATTCGCTCGACAAGCAGGTAAACATCAATCTCGTCGGAGCATACAACGGTACACTCGATCAGAACGGTTCGAGAATACTTGCGGGACGCAACATCTCTATGCAGGACGTGTCCGATAAGAAGTACACCTGTATCGTATCGAGCATCTTCGTAAGGCAGTATTTCAAGAACAACGAAGACCCGATCGGTCAGACTATAAAGATCACTAACAACGATAACGGGCTTGCCTATGAGTTCACTATCGTAGGCGTATTCAATTACAATTCTCTTATAAACGGTATGCTCGGAAACGAGGAGAACGCTACTACTCCGATATATATCCCGAACAGCATCGCGAGGGAGTTCCAGCAGCAGTACGGCGAGGAGAGAGCGTTCTACTGGGTACTCTCCTACGACCCCAAGACCGACGGCAAGGCAGCAAAGAAAATCGTAAGGGAATTCTTTGATGCAAAGTATGCTGCGAACAAGAACTTCAAGGTTGCGATATACAGCAATCAGGATACGATGAAGATAATCGACGTCGTTATCAACGTCATCACCGTATTCGTAGCTGTTATCGCGTCTATCTCGCTGATAGTCGGCGGCGTCGGAGTTATGAACATCATGCTCGTAAGCGTCACCGAGAGGACCCGCGAGATAGGTATACGAAAGGCGCTCGGTGCGAAGAAGTCCACTATCAAGCTCCAGTTCGTAACAGAGGCAATGATAATGTGCCTCATCGGCGGACTTATCGGCTTGGCTCTCGGACTGTTCAACGGCTTCCTTGCGGGAGTCATCGCGAACCTCATCGTCAGCAATATCCCGACCGCGAAGCAAGTGCTCGGCACTATCACAATGGTACCGTCTCCGCTTGCTATAGTGATATCCATCATCTTCTCGATGCTGACAGGCGTATTCTTCGGATACTATCCTGCAAGCAAGGCAGCAAAGATGAATCCTATCGACGCTCTGCGTTACGACTAAACAATACTTATACAGCAAAAAACCGTCCGACGGAAGCTCCCGTCGGACGGTTTCATTTTTTTCTATGCAAGCCTTACCACGAGCGTCACGCTGAAGCAGCTGTTGTTTATCTCGGCGTAGACCTCACCGCCCATAAGGCTCATAAGGCGCTTGCAGATGAACAGCCCGAGACCGTTTCCCTGCACCTTATCGGCATTCGTTCCGCGGTGGAAGCTCTCGAATATCTGCGTGAGCTCGCTATCCTCAAGCGTACAGCCCGTATTTGACACGGTTATGAGCTCGCAGCCGTCCATTTTGTCGAAGCTGAGAGATATGCGCTTTCCGTCGCCGTACTTTATAGCGTTCTCGATGAGGTTTTGCAGACACTCCGCGAGACGGTCGGGGTCGCAGGAGAGCAGGCAGTCGTCGTAGCTGCCCACTGTGAATTCCGTGCCCTTATCGGCGAGCTGCGGAGCATATCTCGCGGAGATACGCGCAGCGATACGGCTGAGGAATTCCTCGCCCTCGCTGACCTCAAAGCTCATAAAGTCCTCGCTTGCAGCCTTGGTTATCTGACTGACGAAGCTCTCTATCTCGTCTGCGCGTGAGTTTATGCTCTCGGCGGCTTCGCGGCGCTTGTCCTCGTCCTTGTAGAGCCCCTTTGCGAGCGCCTTTGCATTGAGCTTTATCGCCGAGAGGGGAGTCTTGATATCGTGCGACAGCGACAGCAGCAGGAGCTTCCTGTCCCTCTGCATGGTGAGCTCTTTTTTGCGGCTGTCCTCGATGTTCTCGCGCAGGAGGTTCACGCCCCACATAAACTTCCCGAAGAAGCGGCTCTTCTCTTCGGTGAGCGGCACCGCGAGGTTGCCCTTCGCGAGCTCCTGCGGCAGGGTATTGAGCCTGCCGAACGGCAATATGATGTGCCTGCGGATATAGAGCAGCACGCCCGTTATCAGCACGAGCACCGCCGCAAGAACGCAGTTGAGCGCGAGGAAAACGTAGCTCCTTCCGCCGACGGAATATTCCGCGCGGTAGAGCTGTCCGCGAGCCTCGATTATGACGTAGTGCTCGTCGGAGGAGTACAGCCCGCTGCCATCATCGGAGAAAACGCCCGTGATGTGCGGGTACTTCGCGAGGTCATATCTCCCTGTTTCTTCTATCTCGTCCGCGAGCCGTTTCGCCTCGACGCGGTACAAGCCCTCAGTGGATTCCTTCTGCTTTACGAGGTAAACATTCGCCGCCAGAGCGATAACGGCAAACACCGCCGCGACCACGATACACAGCCTTCTGAACGCCTTCATACGAACTTATACCCCACTCCCCACACGGTCAGCAGGCGCTTGGCGTTTTTGGGGTCGTCGCCGAGCTTCTGGCGCAGTCGGTTGATATGCACGTGAAGGGTCTGGAGCTCCGAATCGCTGTCGCTGCCCCACACCGTACTGAACAGGTATTCCTTCCTGAGCGCCTTGCCCTGATTCTCTATGAGCAGTGCGAGCAGGTCGAACTCCTTCGCGGGCAGCTCGACAGGTTCGCCGTCGATGACGGCAGTGCGGTCGGAGAGATTGAGGGTAACGCCGTCCGCGGATATTTCCTCGCGCTGATAGCGGCGCTTGAAAATGCCCTTTATCTTCGCGATAAGAATGTCTATGTCGTAGGGCTTCTCGATGTAGTCGTCCGCGCCGAGGTCGAGCCCGCTGAGCTTGTCCTCCTTGTCGGTGCGGGCACTGACTATGAGAATGGGCGTATCCGCCTTCTCGCGGAGCTTCGAGCACACCGCAAAGCCGTTCATATCGGGGAGGTTTATATCGAGCACGACGAGCCTTGCGCCGTACTTCTCGAACAGCTCAACGGCACGCTCGCCGCTCTCAACAGCCGAGACGGTGTAGTCCTCTGCGCGGAGGAAGTCCGCGAGGAGCGAGGCGAGCTCCCTGTCGTCCTCGACGATAAGAATATCTGTCATAGTATCACCACCTGATATCATTTTACCATAACGTGTAAGATAAAGCAAGTAGGGGCGGACCCTTGTGTCCGCCCGTGTGTAATGCTTCATTTATTGTGGGACGTCGAGGACGCCGTCCCCTACAATTGCTAAGGCACGCGGCGATAAACTCGCCGTTTGTACTGGTAAGCGAGTTTACGAGCGTCCGCGTGAACCGCCCGCGGGGGCTCCCCGCTTACCAGCTCTGTTCCATGAGCCAGTTGTTGAGGGTGCGTTCGCGGTCGCGGAGCTCCTTGTCCGCGCCGCCGAAATGTCCCATTTCCTTCTCGCCGACGATCTTGCCGTCCACGAGATAGAGCACGCGGCTGCACTTCGCAGCTACCTTCGGGTCGTGGGTAACGCACATCACTGTAGTGCCGTCATTGTTGAGCGAAAGGAGCTCGTTCATTACCTCGTCAGAGCTCGCGCGGTTGAGAGCTCCCGTGGGCTCGTCGGCGAAAATCATCTTCGGCGAGTTTATCATACTGCGGCATATGCACGCACGCTGGAGCTGTCCGCCCGAGACCTCGTTGATGTCGTTGCCGCCGACCTCGTCGATACCGAGGCGGTGCATGAGGGCACGGCCGCGCTCCTCGGTCTGCTTGCGGCTCTCGCTGTTCTTCTTGGACTTCACGGCGGGGAGAATGATATTGTCGAGGACGCTGAGGTTCTTCATCATATACATCTGCTGGAAGATGAAGCCCATTTCGTCGAGGCGGAGCTCGGCGAGCTCATTCTCGCTGAGCTTTGCTGTCTCCCTGCCGCCGAAAACAACCCTGCCCGAGGTGAGCCTGTCCATTCCCGATACGCAGTAAAGGAGGGTGCTCTTGCCCGAGCCCGACGGTCCCATCACGGCGACCATCTCGCCCTCGGATATGCTGAAGCTGATGTTGCGGAGCACGTTGTTCTGCTTTTTGTTGATGATGTAGGTCTTGCAAAGGTCGGTGACCTCAAGTATATTAGTCATAGTGATATCTCCTTTTTATTCGATGTCGGCTGTGTCGGAAGCCTTTATTGCCTTGATGAAAACGGTCGTGATGAACGTTCCAGCAGCTGCTGCCGCGATGATTATCAGCGGGTACACCACGAATATCTCGACGGGAACTATCTTGTACTCAGTACCCGATACTGCTCCCATAAAGCCCATTATCGGGTCGCTGACGAGCTTGGTGAAGGGGTAGGTCGCCGCTGAGGCGATGACTGCCGCCGCTATTGCGCATATCGTGAATTTGAGGGTGTGGCTCAGCGAGATGAACCTGCCCTTGAAGCCGACAGCCTTCATCAGCGCTATCTCAGCCTTTTCGCGTGAGATGAACGAGCGCTCCATAAGCAGGGTTATCAGCAGGCAGATGAGCACCGAGATGATGATGACCATATTTTTTATGCTCCTGATGACGTCTGCTGCTCCCGTGGTGTCCTTGACGAACTGCTCTGTGTTTACTATCTCGTCGGTATCGAAGATGTCCTTCATGCGCTCTATGCGGCTGTCTATCTCCTTGTCGGACGGGTCGTCGTCGAAGTCCACGATGAACGAGGTGTAGCCCGCTATCTTCATCTTCGAGGTGTCGGTCAGCTCGCTGAATCTGCCGCAGCTGCCCGTCTGTATGAAGCTCTGGAACAGAGCTGTTACGATGAAGTCCTTCTCCTCGCCGTTGACAGTGACTGTTACTGTGTCGCCTATGCCCGCATCGACGGATTCGGCTGCGAGTATGCTCAGCGCTATCTCGTTGTCAGCCTGAGGAGGAGTGCCTTCGGTGTACTTATAATCGGAGGCGTGCGTCTGGCAGTTCTTGACGAAATTTATCTGTGCGTGCTTGTCACCGTGAGTTACAGGAGCTAAAATCAGAGCCTCTATAGTAACGTTCGCGGGCATATCGTTATCGGCGAGTATCTCCTCGACCTCCCTGCATTTCTTTACAAGCTCTTCCTCGCCGCCTTCGTCCATTCCGACGACCTCTATAGCGTTGTTGAAGTCGGAGATGTATACGTCCTTCTTGTCGATACCGAAGAGGAACATCAGCTTGTCGCTGCTGAGGGTATTCGCCATATTCGCAAGCAGCATTATCATCAGCATAAGCAGCGTGAATACAGCCGTTATGATAGCGTACTGCTTAGGGCTGCTGAGCACGTCGTTGAGCGCGAGGAAGGAAGCCGACGGCAGCTTGCTCCTGCCGAGGTGGAGCAGACCGTTCCTGTGAAAGCGCTCGCCAGTCTGACCGCTCCTTACCGCGTCTATCGGCGAGAGCTTGTTGACCTTGTGCGTGCAGGTGAAGCAGAAGAGCATAATCAGCGCCACGACTCCGATACTGCATATCACCGAAACAAGGAAGGTGTTGTCGCCGACCATATTCATATTATCTGATACACTTTTCAGCATCATATTGCCGAAGGGTATGCTGAGGAAAAGTCCTGTCGCCGCTCCGATAACGGAGATACCGAAGTATTTGACGAGGTAGAGGTTGCGTATCGAGCCGTTTTTCAGACCGATAGCCTTCATAACTCCTATCTCGCGGAACTCCTCCTCAAGGGTAAAGCGGATAGTGAAGCGGAGCACCACGAGGGCTATGCCGATGAGGCACACGCTTACCGCAAGCAGCATTCCCGCCACGAGCATCGACATCAGGTACGCCTTCTTTATCATCGACTGCGGTGCCTTGAACAGTGTACCCTCGATGATGGGCATTTCATTTTCAAAGGCGGAGATATCGTCGGTGTCAACGAGGATTATCAAGCCCTTGTAGGGCTCCATACCCTCCTCGCTCATTATCTCGTCGTAGTCCTCGCGTGAGATGATGAAGCGCGGGTCGCCCATAAAATCGGAGCCGAAGAGCGCGTCCTTGAGAGGTCCCGCGTACTCGAATTCGTACTCCTTGCCGAGCGGCTTGTAGATGAAGCGGTCGCCTATCTCAAGTCCCGCACTGTTAGCCATCGAAGCCGTGATGTAAGCCTTTCCCTTCTCGACCTTCTTGATGACGTTGTTGTCGCTGTCGAAGTAGTTGAGCTCCGCCTCGTCGTCAGCCATTAATATGTAGGCATTCGTGTTGGTGAGGAGGTATTCGCCGTCCTTCATCATCTTGTCCTGCATCGTGAACACCGCGGATTCGATACGGACATCCTTCACGCTGCCAAGCACGCCGAGCTTTTCCGTAACAGCGTCCTCGTCCGAGCTCTCGCCCACGCCCTGTGTGGCGATGAAGTAGTCGGACATCCCCGCCTTCTCGAAGTAGTTTCCGAGACCGTTCGTGACGGTGATGATGTTGTTGACACTGCTTGCCGCGAACATAGTTGACAGAGTCACGAAAACAAGAATGATGAAATTGATGACCCGCTTTCTGCGGAGGTCTTTTTTGAGTATTCTCCAGATCATATGCTGTACCTCATTTCTGTTTCTCTATGCTCTGATTATAGCATGGCAATTCTTAACAAGTCTTTAACTTTTGTCAAGAGCGCAAAAAACCGCGTATCATAGGCGTGATGCATATATAGAAGTAATATGTGGAGCTACTGGGAAAAACCTTTCTGAAGAAAGGTTCTTTCCCAGACCATAAGCATATTCTTAGGGAAGTATACTATTCATTATGTCTCCGAGGGAGTATTCCCTCGGAGATTTGCTTTATACGGCTATATTTTGAATGTCTCGATCATGATACCATCGAGTTTGATATCCTTGTCTGCTAAGAATGAGAAGTGTACCGTTATATCGTTCATGCAGCTTCTCGAACGCTTTTCAGCCTTTTCGTGGACTTCGATACGCTTTATGAAGGCTCGAAGAAGCGGTGGAGTAACTTCCGTCACATCAACGTATTTCTTGGCGTTGTTGATGAACTCTCTGACACATTTCTCTTTTATCGCCAGATAGCTTGTATGCGAATCAAGCTCCTGAAGTTTTTCCTTCAGTTCAGACTGCTCTTTCTCATATCCGGCTGCAAGGCTGTCGTAGCGTTCGGGAGTCACTCTGCCTGTGACTCTGTCCATGTACAGCATACTGATAGCGCTTTCAAGCTGATTTATCCTTGTTTCATACTCGCTGCGCTGAGCTTCGTTGTTTTTAGATTGGGACATTGCTTCGTTTTCACCCTTGCTCATAGCCATTTCATAGAACTCCTCAGAATGCTCTCTTGCATACGTTGTAACTCTTTTTATTACTTCCAGTACGATCGCGTCTACAACTTCTTCCCTGATATAATGGGCGGTGCAGTTACTCTTGCGCTTTTCATAACGACCGCACATAAAATTGTTGTAGGTCTTTTTGTTGCGGTGAAGATAGAGCCGTGAACCGCATTCCGCGCAATATAAGTATCCTGCGTATTTGTCCATTTCGCCGTTTCCGTTGGCTCGCTTTCTGCCTACAAAGTGCTTTTGAACAAGCTGAAACAGTCCTCTGTCAACGATAGCTTCATGGGTATTTTCAAATATGAGCACTTTCTCGGGAGCGTTTTTGATACGTTTTTTCAGCTTATTGGACTTGGTATATGTCTTGAAATTGATCGTATCTCCGCAGTACATCTGATTCAGTAGCATACTGCGGACTGTTGCAATCGACCATGCATAAGGCTTGTCAAGCTTCGGATTACCTGAGCGGCTGCCAGTCTTATTAAAGGCGTATACGCTCGGCGACAGCACTTCTTCCTCTTCAAGGGTATTGCATATTTTCTTCATTCCAATTCCATTAGCGTACATTTCAAAGATACGCTTTACAACAGGAGCTGTCTCTGGATCGGGGATTATCCGCTTGGAGTCATTCGGGTCTTTCATATATCCGTAAGGCAATGACGCTCCGACACGCTCGCCGCGTTCACCTTTGGCTTTTTGTATCGTCCTTATCTTTCGGCTCGTATCCTGTGCAAAGAAATCATTGAAATAATTCTTAATGCCCGACATATCATTCAAGCCGTTCATACTGTCAACGCCGTCGGAAATAGCTATGAATCGCACGTCATATGACGGGAATAGTATTTCCATAAGTCTGCCTGTTTCAAGGTGGTCACGTCCAAGTCTCGACTGGTCTTTGACTATGACAGTTCCGACAAGTCCGCTTTCTATGTCTTTCAGCATACGAACATATTCAGGTCTGTTTTTGTTGACTCCGCTGTAACCGTCATCTATGTAGTATTGGCAATTCTTGAAGCCGTTTTTATCTGCATATTCTTTCAGCAGAAGCCTTTGGTTTTCTATTGACAGCGACTCTCCTGCACGCAAGTCCTCCTGACTGAGACGGCAGTACAGTGCTGTAATCTGATTCGTGTTTGATTCTTTCATTATTATCCTCCAGTTCCGAAGCTGATGCTTCTGGAATCAAACCGAATAGGAGCTACCAACAGTATACTCCTAACCGGCTCGAAAGTCCAGAACTTTTTTTAGCTTACTTTTTCGCCATTTATCAAGTGTTTCAGCTTATCGTAAGCTGTCTCAGTCTCATCTTTGGGAAGAGGAAATGTAAAGGTCACATTATAAATCTTCCCGTTAATTTCAATTTTGTTATCAGAATAATATCTGACTTCTTCTTTTTCAGCCATTCGTTCATACTCCTTCCATTGATCCCGTTCATGTTTCTGATGTGATTTTCGTTGTTCATTTTCATCATTCCTTTCACTTTTATTGACTTGTAATGTTAGGGGGGGCGGGGTTCTCCCCGACAAGCAATGCGGCAGGCGGAATGCCGTCTGCGATGCTTGCCTTCCAAAAATGGAAGACTTTTTGTCACTCGGTACCGCTCCGTTTCTTCGCCAATAATATCGCCACCGTCCGTTACTGATGCAGCCGTCTATACTCGCTCGACGTTGTGCGACAACCGCTTCCACAGCCGCATTTGGGATAACTACCCGATTTCAGTACAGGCGGCAAAAACGGGCATTTTTGTGCGTGACGGTAACTTTGCCGTGACAGTAACTCTACCGACACGGAAGTCTACCGACACGCCCCGCAGATGAAGCTATATAGACGTTTGCAAGCTGTCTGCAAAGTCGGGCGTGACGGTAACATTTCTACCGTCACTACTGTCACGCTGCTATTTGCTGAGAGAAAAAGTGGGAGCAGTATCCCTTTTGCAAATCGGACTGTTTTAAGCACATTTTTATCGTCCCCTAATAGTATTATGGTTCGATTTTCCTGTTTTGCATAAAATCAGGTAACAATTTCAATTCGTTCAAAACGACAATTATTAAACTCAGGGACAGCATATTTTTTTGTTAAGCAATCGAGCAGTTTACTGTTTGCGAGGATATATCATCATTTGTGGTATTTCAAGGGACGGCAGGGACATCATTATTGTACACAGCAATATACTGCCACTGCTGTCCCTGTCGGACTGATTTCTCTAACAGCAAATAGCAAAAAGTGGGAGCAGTATCCTTTTTTGCATTTTGGCACAAAAATTGCCGCAGTCAGATGTACCGACTTCGGCGTTCGCCTTCTAATATATATTATGGGAACTTTTTTTCGTTTGCATAAAATGTGGAGACATTTATTTTTCATTTGTGGAGACATTTTTTAGCAACTATTCAAATTTATAAATCGTAAAATTAAACAACAAACAGCCTGATTTGTTGTGCATATGCACGTTTTTGTGTTGTTGCAACAAAAGCACTTGTTTAAAAGCATAAGATATGGTATAATTATAATATATTTTTGAATATGAGGTGATTATTATGCCAATTTCTGTAGAAAACTTAAACGCCCAAACCGTTACTCCGTCTAACGGAACAAATCCGCGTACTCTTTATGAGCATCAAGTAGATGCGCTTAAAGCTATGAACGCGATAAATAAGAAGCAAGAATTCCGTACACTACTTGTATTGCCAACCGGTGGAGGTAAAACATTAACTGCTGTCTATTGGCTTTTACAGAATGCGGTGGATAAGGGCAAGAAGATTCTTTGGATCGCACATCGTCACCTCCTTCTTGAACAGGCAGCAGATACATTTATCAACAATGCTTATACCAATATTATGATAAACCATACATCTTTCCGTTACCGTATCATATCAGGAATGCATGATAAGCCTATCCATATCAAGAATGATGACAACATCCTTATAGTCAGCAAGGACAGCATAAACCGCAGTCTTGAAAGACTTGATAAATGGCTTAAGAATGAAGATGTATTTCTCGTTATTGATGAAGCTCATCATGCTGTTGCTAAGACATATCGTAAGACCATACAGTATGTCGAGAAATACGCAAAATCTATGAAGCTGCTGGGACTTACAGCAACGCCATTCCGTACATCAGAAAAGGAAAGAGGTGCTCTTTACCAAATATTTACTGATGACATAGTTTATAAGATTGATTTAAAGACTCTTATTGACAGGCACATCCTCGCATATCCCAAATTCATTGAGGGGTGTGAAACTGGTATTGAATTAGGCGATAGAATTGGACTGAAGAATATACAGGAAATCGAAAACTTTGATGCGCTGCCAAAAAATATTCAGGATTTCTTGCAAGATAATACTAAGCGCAATGCTTTTATTGTAAATCACTATGTTAAGAATAAGGATAAATATGGTAAAACCATCGTATTTGCAATAAACAAGACAAATGCAATTGCACTAAATAAAATATTTCATGAAAGAGGAATACGTTCAGACTATATTGTTTCTGATGTGCGTGATGCTGATCTTGGAATTACAATATCAAGCAAAGAAAACGAGGAAAAAATCAAACTCTATCGAGATGGAAAACTTGATGTGCTAATCAATGTTAATATCCTCACCGAAGGAACTGACCTTCCACAAACACATACCGTATTCCTTACTCGACCGACTATATCAAGAGTTTTTATGACACAAATGGTTGGCAGAGCGTTGCGCGGTGAAAAGGCTGGTGGTACAACCGATGCATATATCGTTCCTTTCATTGATGACTGGAATGGAAAGATTGCGTGGGTAAATCCGCAGTCATTACTTAAAGACGAATTTGAACCACAGGATACCCCTGCAAAGAAACAGCAGTATGAGCTGCGTGTGATTTCAATTTCCAAAATCGAAGAATTCGCGGCAATGCTTAATGAAGGTATTGATACAACTGCACTTGAACAGATCGAGATGATAGAACGTATTCCCGTTGGATACTATATGTTCAGTACACTTGAATGGAATCATCAGATACTTGTTTATAACAGCACTCAGACATCATATCAGTCATTAATAGCTGACCTTCCACAGATAATGGAATTGTATGGGATTGAAGAGGAAACCATAGCAGATGATGTGTTACCAGAAATGACAGATTATTGTATGGAACAGTATTTTGATGAAGACTTGGTACCTGCTTGTCAGCGCAGCGACGTTGAACACTTGCTTCTATTCTATGCACAGAAAGCGGTTGATCCTCTGTTTGTTCCTCTTGACGATATTGTGCGGGAAAAGCTGGATGTCTCTGAAATTGCCAAGAAATTTGAAGAAGAGGCTATGACAGGTCGTGAACGCAAGGCATATCTTGACAGCTTATGGAATGCCGAGGACAGCGTATATAAGATCTATTATTCCAGTCCATATATTTTTAAACGCATGATAGATATTGAAATGGACAAACTCGATGGATATATGGAAACTGACTATGCTGCACCACAAACAAAGGCTGAACTTCGCGAACTGGAAGACCTTCCATTAGAGGAAATCATCAATAGGTATCCTAATGTTGGCATACCGCTGAAAATGAGAGTATTTGATAAGGCTCGCAACGCTGACGGTAATTATGTATGTGCAAGCTGCAAAAAAGTTTTTAGCAACAGAAAGGACTTGCAAGTTGACCACATTAAGCCAATGGCTAAAGGCGGAAGAACTGTTGAATCCAATCTTCAGATATTATGCCGTTTCTGTAATCAGCGGAAGGGTGATAAATAATGGTACACACTAAATACAAGTTTACTCCTCAAGATATTGCAGTATATCTATTGATAGCTGATTTGCCGCGTTCTCGTGAAGATGAGATAATTGAAGATTTTTTTCAAGAATACAATGATGAAATAGTTTTCAACTATCGTAATGACTTTCTTGAGTTACGCCGCCAAATACATAATTCAATGATATTACTTGAAATGAGTGATGAAGAATATGCTGAAACTCAATTGATAATGCGAGAACTCCAAATTGAAAAAACAGAATATGAGCCTAATTACTTTGGAGCATACTTTAAACTTATAAAACTTCAATTGTTATATTCAGGAAAAGATTATCAACGCATCAAACTCAGAACCCTTTTGAATGATTTTGGCTATAAAAGACGAACTGAAGCCTTAGTTAATAGCATAACGCGTGCGATGAAGGCACTAAACCTACAGCCTTATTTAAAGCAATATGAACCATGTGATTTGGCAGAAATTACACTTGATCAGATGGTAATAATAAGGCTTAATTGATACCCATCAGTATTAAAAGCCGCCACTTATAATATACAAGTGGCGGCTTTCGTCCTATTCGGTTTGTTTTCCTTTACTACGATAAGAATATGCTACACCCTTTTCCAAAGACTTTTAGTCCGAATTTTTGCCCCATAGGGTGCTCCTGACAAAGCAAAATGACCGCTTTGTTTATGTAACGGGAGTACCCTATGGGGCAAAAATTTAAATTGAAAGTTTTAGGAGAGGAGTTTTGCTCACGTTTCTTAACGAACATTAATATGTATGGTATCTCCGAGGGATAGTCCCCTCGGAGATTTTTGTCGTTAAAATAACTGTATTTCGCCGTTTTCGTTTATTACTCTGTCAATCACTATCGCCTTGTCAGCCGAGAATGTGAAGCAGATGACGATGTGATTTCCGCAGGTCCTTGAATGCTTGACTGTCTTCTCGTAGACCTCGATGCGTGAGATGAAGGTCTTAAGTATCTCGGGAGTGAGCTTGCGTATCTCCGTGTACTGCTTTGCGTTGTTAATGAAGTCCCTGACACACTTCTCTTGCACTTTCATTTTGTCGAGCTGCAAATCAAGAGTGCTGAGCTTTGCTTTAAGTTCGCTCTGCTCCTTCTCAAAGTTAGCGGAGAGAATATCGTAGCGCTCGTCCGTAATCTTTCCGTTTGACCTATCCATGAATAGAAGCTGTATCGCATTGTCGAGCTGACTAATTTTGGATTCATATTCGCTTCTAAGCTTTTCATTCTCCTTAAACTGCTTTTGAGCTTCAACCTCACCATTTGCCATTGCCATTGCATAAAACTCATCGGATTTGTCTCGTGCGTATCCGACTACCTGTCTCAGATACCGAAGCACAATACTGTCAAGCACCTTTTCTCGAATATAGTGAGCGGTGCAGTCCGTGACACGGCTCTGATAGCCGCCGCACATATAGTTATTCTTCTTCGGGTCAAGTGTTCGCGCTCGGTGTAGGTAGAGCTTTGAACCGCACTCCGCGCAGTAAAGGAAACCAGCGTACTTGTCGGTCTCGCCAAACTTGTCCGATTTCTTTCTACCCTCATAGTGCTTCTGTACGACATCAAACAACTTTCTCGAAATGATTGCTTCATGCGTGTCCTCAAAGATGAGCATATTCTCAGGCTCATTCTTGAGCGTCTTTTTGAGCTTGTATGACTTTGTGTATGTGCTGAAGTTGACCGTGTCGCCGCAGTAGATTCGATTCTTCAGCATCTCCCTGACCGTTTTCAGCGACCAACGGTACGGCGAGCTTGTTTTCTGCTTACCCGACTTTCGTGCCGCATAAGCGCTCGGAGTAAGAACCTTATCTGCGGTCAGTATGTCACATATCTTTCGGACACCTTTTCCCTCTGCGCTCATTTCAAATATCCGCTTGACGACAGGTGCAGTCTCAGGATTTGGCACCAGATGTTTGTTCTCGTCTTTCATGTAGCCGTAGGGAGTTGTTGTGCCGACACGCTCACCTCGTTCACCTTTGGCTCGCTGTACAGCACGAATCTTCTTTGAGCAGTCGCGTGCGTACATATCATTGAACAGGTTTTTTATACCTGACATCTCATTGAAACCGTTAGCACTATCAACGTTATCTGTGACCGCAATGAAGCGCACATCATAGGCAGGAAATACTAACTCCATTAGCCTGTCTGTCTCCAAGTGATCTCTGCCGAGGCGACTTTGATCTTTGACTATGACTGTGCCCACAAGTCCATTCTCAACATCGCTGAGCATATGAACGTACTCAGGGCGCGTATTATCGGTACCGCTGTAACCGTCATCGACATAATACTGACAATTTCGGAAGCCGTTCTTGTCAGCGTATTCCTTTAACATCAGTCTTTGATTTTCAATTGACAGCGACTCTCCTGCACGCAGGTCCTCTTGACTGAGGCGGCAGTACAGTGCTGTTATCTGTTCCGTGTTTGATTCTGTTTTCATATATCCTCCTGTTCCGAAGCAGCTGCTTCTGGAATCAAACCGAATAGGATACACCCACAGTATATCACTACCCGGCTCGAAAGTCCAGAACTATTTTCAGCAGATCCTGTCGCCGTTTACCAAGTGCTTGATCTTATCCTCAACGGTTTCGCTCGGCTTTTCAGGAGGTTTGAAAACAAGCGTCACGTCAAAGGTTTGTCCTTTTATGGTCATCTTCTTGTCAACGCAAAGAGCTTTTTCATTCGTTTCAGACTTCATATGAACTCCTTTCACGTCACACTTTTTCAAACTTACTATTCAGTTTTAAAAGATTCTCTGACTCCGGTCACACCTCCCTAATTATAGGCGATAATTGTAGTTTTTTCTTTTTCTGACTCCAAGATTTTTCTCGTTTTCTTATTTTGACCTCAATTTGCAAATACTGTAAGTCCCGATATTTCGGCGGGCACTGCCCGTCCGATGTGGAATGGCGGGCGCAAATGACGCCAGCCTTTTTCCTGCAAACCAAAAAGGGGCACGGGTTCTCCCGTTTCAGCGGCAGGCGGAATGCCGTCTGCGATGCTTGCCTTCCCAAAAGGGAAGACTTTTTGTCACCGCCGCCACTTTTTTCTCTGCCAATAGTATTTGTGTTATACCCCTACACTCGCTCCACGTTGCGCGACAACCGCTTTCAACGGGAGCGGTGGGGTAACTATACCATTTGAGTTTTGAAGGCGGCTAAAAAGGGACTTTTTGCGCGTGTTTCTGATAATCAATCCTTACACGGTTACTGCCATGATTATCATTGCAAAGAAAAGAAGGCACATAGTTTATATAACTATCAAGTAATATAATATCTTCCTTCTCTGTATTAAGTATATATTATCTTGTATACTTAATATATAAGCGTATGACATCGTGACACAGCCCCTATGACAATTAACTTTTAAATTTCAATGCCAACTCTGCATCATGAAGTTTGTCCTCGTCCATGTCATAGTTGAGAAATGCGACCTCATAAGAGTTCTCGACCTGACGACCGTTGTCAGCGTAATTGTTGTGGATGCGAATGATGTCCTTCTGCGCAAGAGTTTTAAGCGCGCGCTCAACATTGCTTACCGACATTGCAGTATCTCTTGCAATACCTGTGCGGCTTATGGTTGAGGTTTTCTTTTCGCTGTCGTAGTAGCAGAGTAAATCCATCACCACCTTGAACTCGGCAGGCGTAGTGATGTTGAGATACTCAAGCGGTGAATTGACGCCGTTAGAGTACGCTGTGCAGTTGATAACGTTCAAATCTTTCATCTACATCTTCCTTTC